>JAEEGH010009497.1_pt1 | contig 22673 bp, 23 predicted proteins | sample 9134181 | NCBI WGS metagenome assembly JAEEGH01 (sample SAMN16246544, study PRJNA631951) | gut metagenome | biome: gut microbiome; feature: rumen; material: DP-attached | host: Bos | place: Iran: Karaj | collected 2018-10
TGACAACTGTCAATTTTTGGAGTGGCGTCAAACACATCTAATATATTAAAACCGTGAGCCGCGGAAGTCCTTCTCCTGCATATGCAGTGGATGCGTTGTATTGAAAGGGATCGCGGACTTCTTTTTTAAACTTAATGCAAATTTCCTCAACATACATTATAATAAGAATGAAGTAATGGGGTGTAATATGTCGGAGCTTTCATTTAAAACATATTGTATAGAAAATTATGCAGAGTATAAAAATCAACCGTCTTCATCAATTTTTGAAAAATTTCTTAAATCTCGGCTTTTAAAACATCTCGAAACTGATTATGAAGATTTGCATGGAATGGGAAAAGAGATTCTGATGAACTATTTTGATCAATGGTTCGGGGAAAAACGAAAATGATTTTATATCATGGTTCATATACTGAAATTGAAAGACCAGAAATTATTACACAAGAAAAAGGCCGCGACTTTGGATTTGGTTTTTATACTACGACAATAAAGCAGCAGGCAGAGCGTTGGGCAATCAGAGCTGCAAGAATTCGTTCCCGCTATACAGATAAAATTGAAAATGCAGTTGTAAATTTATATTCATTTGATGTGGAATATGCAAAAAGCCTGAACGCAAAAACATTTTCAGAAGCGAATCTAGATTGGATGGATTTTGTAATAAAATGTCGTACAGATTTAAATTATAAGCATGGATTTGATATTGTTTCCGGCAAAATTGCAAATGATAATGTCGGTGAAACTATTCAATATGTGCTTGCAGGAATTATGCGAAAAGAAGATGCCGTAGAGCGTTTACGTTTTGAGAAAATCAACGACCAGATTTGCTTTTGTACAGAAGCGGGATTAAAAGCAATAACCTTTAAAGAAAGTTACATTGTAAAAAGTGTACATTGGAGAGATTTCTAATGGCAGATACACATCATCTTGTAAAAACAATTCTAATTTCACAAGTTGCAGAGCTTTTAATGAAAAACAAAGGATTATCTGAGGATGATGCTTTGCGTACAATATATGAATCTCCGGTTGCTCCTCTTCTGGAAGATGATTCTATGGGGCTTTACGGGCAGAGTGCATTGTATGTTTATGGTTTGATTACGAATGAGTAATTGAGAATTTTCAAGGCCACAAAAGTAAATAGCAAATTGCGAAGCAATTTACCCTTAATAAAAGCAGGCGTTGCGGGCGGCGCTTGAGCCCGCATAGGGGGTAGCGGAAAAGACCGGAGCGAAGGAGCAGGCGGAACGCATGCGACTGAGTGAGGACTTTGGAGCGCAGGGGGTTACCCCCTCTTTTAAGATGGGTATTCCAGTATCTTGTGAAGTTGATTCCTCGCACAAATGTCGCAGCCCCCTTAAAGGGGGATGCGCGGAAGGTAATTTAAAGAACGCCATATAGCCCGAATGGGGTATATGGCATAGTTACGGATGTCTTTCTGAGTTCATCGGTACTGTAGTTTCTAACGATACAGTAACTCTCCTCGACATCAACAACACTGTTCCACAGGATATCTATGATGAAGACATTAAGGGTAAGTACGGTCAGTACACACTCAAAGATACATTCATGGGCTTCCACTGCGGAAACACAGCTTCTACAAAGCTTTCATTCTGCGAAATGAAGTACCAGCTCATCATGGCTCGTGCTCTTCCACGCGAAGTTACAAACGGAACTTTGGAAGGAGACATTATGCCAGGCGATATCACATTCTTCCGCTTGCAGTCAACAGCTGATGCTCAGCTCCGCGCATACATTGCACAGGGTGAAGTATTGCCAGTTGCAACCCGATCATTCGGTGGTATCGGTATTTTCGCAATTCCAGAAATGGGCCGCTTCTACCGCCACGTATTAATCCAGAAGAACTATCCACACCACGGTGCAGTTGCATTCGGTCACCACGGAAAAGCTCTCTATACACTTTTCCAGTACCTGAAGATTGCTTCAATCGACTACAACCAGCCTGCAGGTGTACGCTATCCAACAGAAAATCCATTTGCTTAATGGTAAAATAAGCTGTTGAAGCTTTTAGAACACAAGGCACTGACTTCAGTAACCCTGATTTCAGTGCCTTTTTAATTTTTTAATTGTTTGATTTGAATTTGTGGGTTAAAATTCACCTTAAGGTAAAGAGAGTTATGAGCAGAAAGGGAAGCTGTAAAAATACAAACATCAGATATTACATTATCCTCTATATTTCAGAAATTCTTGCAGTGACAAGTCTTTTGGGAACCATTGCTTTATATTTCTTTGGCGGCCCACAAATCCCAATGAAAATAAAAATTATTACAAGTTTAGCCTTTATCTTTTTTTTGTCCTTCGCTTATTTGTGTACCCGGATTGAAAGGCGCCGTGACATTTTAACAGGCGTTGGTACTGTGGAATACATGAGGCTTTTTGCAGAAAAGCTCTGTGCCTTTAGAAAAATTCAGTACTACACATCAATCTTCTTGAACATTAAAAATCTTAAATATATAAACCGCATGGTTGGAAACGACCTGGGCGATTTTATCCTTAAAGATTACGCCAGAATCCTGAAAAAATTCATTAATAGAGGTGAAGCGGTCTGCCACATGGGGGGAGACAATTTTCTTGTTCTTATTTACAAGCACCGGGTTCAGGATTTTATTGCATTATTAAACTCTATCAATATTCAGGTAAATGTTAAGGGTACTGTAAAAGAAATTCCTGTAAGGGCTCACGGCGGAATTAACGCAATGAGTGCTGAAGATAATGTTAACGATGTTTTTGAAAAGGCCAACATCGCATTTAAATTCCAGTCTCAGGACCGGGTTCAGGATTTCGTCTGGTTCCAGCAGGATATGGCCGAACTTCTTTCAAAAGAAAAATATTTTACCTTCAACCTGGAGCAGGCTAAAAATGACGGGTCACTTATGGTCTACTATCAGCCGATTATTGATATTCACACCAGCAGAGTTGTTTCTGCAGAAGCCCTGGTCCGCTGGAACAAAAACGGGGAAATTCTTCTGCCGGAGGAATTTATTCCTTTGATGGAAAGGATTGGTGCCGTTTCCGAAATTGACTTCTGGGTTCTTGAAAGAGTCTGTCAGGATATTCATCACTGGATTGAAATGGGTAATCTGCCGGTAAGAGTGTCCGTTAATTTTTCAAAGGTTAATCTTTCTACGGATAATTTCACTAACCGGGTCCTTGAAATATTAAACCGCTATAAAATTGACAAATCCCTGATTGCAGTTGAACTGACCGATACAAAGACCGTCCAGGACAATGATCAGCTGACAAATTTTATTACCCAGATGTCCCAGGCAAGAATTGTTACGGTTTTAAATGATTTTGGAATCTGCTTTTCAAAACCTGAACTACTCAAAGAACACAGGGTTAATTTTATTAAACTGGCCAAACCTTTTATTGATGGAATCGAACTTGAAAACGGTCAGAATCCAAATCAGGCGCTGGTAAAAAATATTGTAAACATCTGCCACGATTTAAAAGTAAACATTATCTGCGTTGGAGTGGAAAATCAGAATCAGAAAGATATTCTGGCAAATATGAGATGTAATCTTTTACAGGGATTTTTCTATGACCATCCTCTTAATCAAGAGGACTTTAAACGTCGTCTGAAAAATCCTATTTATACAAACTGAGAGGGTTTGATAGATTGTTATTATTTACTTATTTATATGGATTTTTGTTTATTGTCTCTGCTTCAGCATTGATTTATATGGCTCTCAAAACATACAGAAATGTTGATATATATTACTGGACCATAGTATTTTTGATTGTCGTTACTACTCTGGGATACCTGGAACGTTCAATGGCGAAAAATTCCGCAGAAGCAATGATGGCTCATAATCTGGCATGTATAGGAAGCACCCTTCTGCCAGCTGTTTATTTTATGGGAATGCTCAGGGCATTTAAAATCCGCGTGAACAGAATCGCCAAGTTCTACCTTTATCTGATTGCCATACTTCATATGCTTCTCATCTGGTTCAATTCCACCCATCATCTGTATTACTCTTCCTTTGACATAGGCTGGACAAAATATGGTCTCTTCCTGAACATAAAAAAAGGACCTCTTACATTTATTCATCATCTTTATACGATTCCACTTACAATTGCAATTGCCCTCTGCTGTATTCATGCATTTAAACATCCGGAAAAAAGTTCCCGCCGTACAGTGCTCGCTTTTGCAATAATTACAACTTTGATTGATGCAACCTATATATTCCAGCAGGTTTTCCGCTGGAAATACGATTTCTTCCCATTTTTCTTTGGCATTGGTTCCTGGATGATAGCCCTGTCCTACGAACATAATTTTAGTCACAACATTAACAGTATTGTTTCTACAATGCACGATGAGGGAACTGAAACCGGCTACATAGCTTTCAACCTGAAAAAAGAATATTTAGGCGCAAACGAGGCCGCATTAAATTTTCTTCCACTCCTTAAGCAGCTTCATTTGGATAAAGGGATGCCCGAAGAATATTCACCGCTGAAGAATATTATCAATCAGCTGATTATTGCCCTTGAAGAAGGAAAAGTTGAACCTTACTTCCTTAAGTTTGGAGATATAGTTCTTCGGTTTAAAATTCGATATTTTTACATCCGCAAAAAGGGAGCTACAGGCGGTTACCTGATTTCTGTAAAAGATGACACTGAACATCAGCACTACCTCAGCTTTGTGGAAAACTACAATAAAACCCTTCAGTACGACATCAGAAAACAAACGGAACATATCCGCCAGATTCAGGAGCATGTTGTAATGGGGCTTGCAAACATGATTGAAAACCGCGACGAATCAACCGGCGGTCATGTTAAGAGAACCAGTGACGTAATTAAAATTCTCGTTGAATATATGATTGACAACCACATCGGCAACCTTGACCGGTCTTTTGCAGATTCCATTGTCAGGGCAGCTCCTATGCATGACCTGGGAAAAATTTCCATCGACCTGAACATTCTCTGTAAACCAGGCAAACTTACTCCGGAAGAATATGAGATTATGAAAACTCATCCTGTAAAATCAGGTGAAATTGTTAAGACGATTTTAGGAGGAGTTGAAGAACCGGGCTTTATAGAAGTTGCCTGCAATGTGGCCCGCTATCACCATGAAAAATGGAACGGTCAGGGCTATCCGGAGCAGCTTAAAGGAAATGATATTCCTCTGGAAGCACGTATTATGGCAGTTGCTGATGTTTACGATGCACTGGTCAGCAAACGCTGTTATAAAGAACCTATGTCCTTTGAAGAAGCCGCCCGGGTTATGATTGAAAGCATGGGCAGTCATTTTGACCCAATGATGAAAGATGTCTTCCTTGGCTGCCGTCTCAAACTGGAAGAATATTACAAACTTTCCGCGTAAACGTAAATTTAATTTGCGGATACGATACAATAGATGCTATTTTGACACGATTATTAAAAGGTTATTCAAAAATATCAACATTGGAAGAAAGTGTTAAGTCCCTTGAAAAAAAATTGAGATACAAAATGATTCAATAACAGTAGCTCTCTCCATCAAATCTAAAATTTATTATCCTTCACTAAACTGGAATTTCGTACCAATTTCTTTACATATCAATATCTTTCACATACAAGAACAATGTCTGATTATCATCTGGATAGTCGTAAACGGAAGTTCTGGATCCTGGAAAAAATGGGATGGAAGTGATTTTACAATAAATACTTATGATGAAAGTTCAAAGACAGGCGGACAAAATGTTGCAATTGCCAATTTAAATAAAGTTGCAGGTGCAAATCCAAGCGTACAGTGGAATGAATATCTACAAGAATACGTTATGGTTTATTACAGTTGGAAAACGCTTTTAAAGGATTCCAGTATTTACATCAGTTTTAGTGCAGATGGAATTAACTGGAGTTCTCCTGAATATTTATTTACAGGCTTATATCCAAATTTAATCAGCGAAGAAGGTGATTTGACCGCAAAACGAAATTTCAGAATGTACTACACTCCTTCACTGAAATCAGATGGAAAACGAGACATTTGTTACGTTGAATTTACATTGGAATAAACTTCTAGTCTTAAATTTCCAATCCTATTCTGCAAAAAGTAGATTTTTTCCAATTCCGATTTTTTATGCAAAAGACTAATATTCAGACATCATATAAAAAAAGGGACAATGGCGCCACAGATTACCTATAGCTTTGGGTTTCTGTGGCGCTTTTTGTTTAACAATACCCATTAAAGGAGCATTTTATGGTACATGCCTTACATTATTTTGATTATTACAATTTGACTCAGAAGCTGGAGCATTTTACTAAAGTAGCGAAAAAAGCATTAAGCTGCTGGGATCTTCCTGAGAATTCTAATCTTAAGCTTTTGAACTTTACAGAAAATGCAACTTTCCTTGTTACATCGGAAAATCATGATCCAGTTATTATGCGCGTTCACCGCCTGGATTATGCAAAGAAAAATAGTATTAAAACAGAGCTTCAGTGGATTATGGATTTAAAAAAGGATACTGATGTTTCGCTTGCAACTCCAATTCCAACAAAAGATGGCGAATATGTTGCCACAATCCAAATGCCAGAGTTGGAAGAACACCGCCACGTTGTTTGTTTTTCTTTTGTTCAAGGAAAAGCTCCTGTTGATAGCAGTGATGGAAACGGAGATATTGGAGAATTAATCAGCAAAATAGAAAAGATTCCAGACGCAATTACAATTCCAGTATTTAAAGCCGCTGCAGTTGTATCAGATTTTGCAGGACGAATGAAGAAAAAATCAGCTTTAACAGAAGATGACAGACAAATGTACAGAATTCTTGGAAGTATTATTGGAAAGATTCATAAGCAGTCTAAAAACTGGCAGGCTCCTGAATATTATGAACGTATGGAATGGGATTTTGATGGTACTTTTGGAAAGGATTGGAATAACTTTTACGGCGCAGATTATCGTTCGGAAGATGTTCTTTCAAAACACGACATAGAAATTTTAGACCAATGTGTTGAATTGATTCACGCTCGCCTTGAAAGTTATGGCACTTCCCCAGATCGTTACGGAATGATTCACAGTGATTTAAGAACAGCGAACCTTTTACAAGATGGAAAAAACATTACAGTTCTTGATTTTGATGACTGCGGAAAAGGCTGGTACATGTACGACATTGCTGGTGCTGTTGCCTTAATGGAACACCGCGGAGATTTACAGGACGTTGTAAATGAAATCTTAAACGGCTACAAAACAATCATGCCAGTTTCAGAAGAAGACAGGCAGGAAATTGGAACTTTCATTATGATGCGCCGTTTGGGAATGCTTCAGTCTTTAATCTGCCGAATTGGAAATGTTCAAGGCGGAAGCGGCGAATCCTGTGAGCTTACTCCAGAAGTTCTTGCATTCTACGCAAAAGGTTCTGTTGTTTTGGCAAAACGTTACTTAAAGGAATATCAGTTTGGAAGTGATTACTTAAAAGCTCCTGAACACGTTGCAATCTAATATATAGAAATTTTAAGAATTAAAGAGGTAAGAAAAATGAGTGAAAAAGCAAGTCAGATTTATAAAGAAGCATACGAATTATGGAACCCAAATAAAGTTGATACTTTCCATTCTTTTGGATTGGAAATGGTTATGGGCGAACGAGAAGGAAGCTACTTCAGCGATTTGGACGGAAATACTTTTATTAACATGCATTCAAACGGTGGTGTTTTTAATCTTGGACATAAAAATCCGGAAATTATGGAAACATTAATTGAAGCTGTTAAAAAAGCTGATACTGGAAATCATTATTTCCCTGCTGAATCTAAAAATGAGCTTTGCAAAAGATTACTATCGGTTTCGCCAGATTATATGAAGTACGTTTATATGCTGAATGGCGGCGGAGAATCAATTGATGCAGCACTTAAATTTGCCCGTAGAGCAACTAAAAAAAGCAGAATTGTAAGTCTTAACTGTGCATTCCACGGTTCGACAGGATTAGCAATGTTCGCCGGAAATGAAAAGCTTGCAAACTTCTTTAATTGTCCAGCTGATCCAAATCTTTTTACACATATTGATTATGACAATCTTGAACAGCTGGAAGAAGTTCTTAAAAAAGGAGATACAGCTGCAGTAATTATTGAAACTTTGCCGGCAACAGCAGGATTTCCAATGCCTCAGGAAGGTTACCACAAAAAAGCCTGCGATTTAGCACACAAGTACGGTGCCATGTACATTGCTGACGAAGTCCAGACAGGACTTATGCGCAGCGGAGATATGTGGTGTTGTATTAAATACGGAGCAAAACCAGACATGATTGTAACTGGTAAAGGTCTTTCAGGCGGATATTTTCCAATGTCAGCAGTAATTATGACAGAAGAAGCTGGCGCATGGCTTAAAGAAGACGGATTTGCACACGTTTCATCTTTCAATGCTTCTGAAATTGGCTGTATGGTTTCTAACAAAGTAATGGAGATTTTAACCCGCCCTTCCACAAAAGAAAATGTAGATAAACTTACAAAAATCTTTGCAGAAGGTCTTGCTCCACTAAAAGAAAAACACAGCAGCTTCCTTACAGAAATTCGTCAGTGCGGCGTAATTATGGGCTTAAAAACCTGCCATCCACTTGGTGGCCTTGCATTAATGTCAGCCTTAATTAAAAACGGAGTTTGGGTTGTAATGGCCGACTTTGACAAATCTGTTGTTCAGTTCAAACCAGGCCTTTTAATGAAAGAAGAAACTGCCAAAGAAGTTTTAGTCAGATTAGATAAAGCACTGGAAATGGCACCTGCTATTTTGAAAGAAATAGAATCATCTCCAATGCGCTAGAGTTTACACCACAAAAGTGATTTTCAGGAGGTAACCATGAATAAAGAAATATTTCGAACAATTAAATATTTTTGTATTGCCAGTTCTGCAGGGGCAATTGAAATTGGCGTATTCACTTTGCTTACTTTAATTCCAAACAGCAAATACTGGCCTTGTTACTTAATTGCTTTAATTCTTTCTGTACTTTGGAATTTTACTTTCAACCGCCGATACACCTTCAAAAGTGCAAATAACATTCCAATTGCAATGCTAAAAGTTGCTACCTACTACGCAGTTTTTACTCCACTTTCAACTTTGCTTGGAAATTATCTTGCAGAAGATTTGCTATGGAATGACTTTTTAGTAACCTTCATAAATATCGGCATAAATGGAATTACAGAATTTTTATACCAGCGCTTTTTTGTATTTGGAAAAACAATCGACAGTAATTCACTTGCCAAAAAAGATCAGTCTGATTCAAAAAAGCGGATTCCAATTCTTGGAAAACGATTCCGAGTTTCAGATTCAAATGCAGAAGCAGCGTCTGAATAAAAATATTCTTCGGTAATTAAGTCTTCCAGTTCCAGCTTTTCCATTACATCTAAAGTACTGTTCAAAACCTCTTTGCTATAAAGAAAGGAACTGGTAAGACTTATGTTCATTGCAAAAAACTGAACCGAATTAATAGAAAGATACTTATCAAAATTAAAATAAACTGTAAAAAGAATTATTCCGCCTCGGGAAGTAACAGAAACGGCCACGTCTATAAAATCAGGATTACTTGAGCATACTACAGTTTTTTCAAAACCCATAAAATCAGAAAGTTCTAAAAGTTTAGTTTCGTAAGCTTCGTCTAAAGGACTTAAAACTGATGTTGCACCAAATTTTTTAGCCAAAAGCTGATTGTTTTGCTTTGGTTCTACAACCGTAATATTTTTAACACCCGCAAGCTTTGCAAGCTGAATTAAAACAAGGCCGTTAAAATCAGCGCCAAAAATACAAATTGAAGAATCCGACTTAACATCCAGCTTTTTAAAAGCCATATAAACAACTGCAACCGGCTCTGTTAAACATCCTATTGAAAAAGAAAGATTTTCATTTAGCGGCAAAAGCTGAGAATATTTCCACACAATATATTCACAGTAAGTTCCATTATGAACAGAAGGACGAAGACAGTTTTGCTCCATTCCCTTTTTGCAATAAAAACACTGACCGCAAAAATCAGCAACAGTTCCAGTTACGTGCTGACCAATATAAAATCCTTTTGCTTTAGCATTTTCGCCAAGTTCAACAATAATTCCAGACATTTCATAACCGGCAACTCCAGATTTAGAATAAAAATCCCAGTCGCGATCCATTCTTAAATCCTGAATTCCAATTGTGTTGTACATAATTTTGATTTTTACATCGTCCGCAGACTGAAGTTGAGGTTCATCTATATTTTTAAAATACTGGGCACCGTTATTGAATCGCCATAATGCTTTCATATAATTTATTCCTTTCTTCCAAAGTGCTGTTTGTAATTCCGTTTTTCATAAAAAGATTTTTTTTTTCGCGAAAAGCCAAAGGTGTAAATCCGGTTATCTTTTTAAAATCCTTTGTAAAATATCCGTTATCGTTATAGCCAGACAAAGTTCCAATTTCAAAAGCCGTTTTATTTGTGTAAATAAGATAAAACTTGGCCTGCTGAATTTTCATACAATGAATTGCTTTGGAAATACTGATTTTAAATTGCTTCGTAAAAATTCGATTCAAATATTCCTTGTTATGATTTAAAGTGTCCGCAATCTGATCAATATAAATATTTTGCGTCCAGTTCTGGTAAATCAGTTTTGCGCAGTTACAAACATTTTCTTCAATATTCTCTGATTGATATTCCACTTCCGAAATTAAACCGGAAGACAAAATTCCATTTAGCTCGTCTGTTATATTTGAATAATTAAAGCTGATTTTAATGTCGTGCAATAAAAATGCAATAAACTGAAACTGAATACGCACAAATTCCCAAAGCAGAACATTTTTATTTTTTAGTGAAAGCTCGTTATACAAAGACTGGATTTCTTCTCGAACCTGAAAAAGATTATTTTCCAAAAGAAGATTCAAAACTGATTCGCACTTAGCGTGAAAATACTGAAACTGGGAAGTAATATTCTCTTCCGAAATGATTTTCGAAACCTGCTGATTTTCAATTTCCGCCAGATTTTTTTTAATGTTCAGCGCCGATTCTAAATTGTCCGTGGCATAAATATCCGGTCCAATTACAATTGTTTGAAAATTCCAGGGCATTTGTTTGAAATTGTTAAGAATCTTTTCGTAAGGAAGAAAAATTGAACTGTCAATAATTACAAGCTCAGCATGAATTGAAGAAAACTGCTTAACCGCATTCATTCCATAAGGACAAACATGAATAATCAGACTTTCGTATTGCTTTAAATATTCATAGACCTTTTTTAAAAGCAACCTGTCTTCAATAATCACCTGAACATGAATCATATCAGCTCCAAAAAAAAAAAGACGCAGCGAAAATAAATTCACTGCGTCTTTGCATTACTTAATTCATTATTGTAGATTCTTGATTATTTTTCAATTAGGGGTCTGTCCCCGTTGTATTATTTGATTGGTTTAGAAATCTAAATATTACATTTCCTAATACACCTGTTAATAGTTTTAATCAACTTACAAATATTGAATATACAGAAAAAATTGAAGAAAAGATTTCAGAATACGCTACAGGTATTAAAGGTATTAAAGTTGTTAATCAGGATAAAAATGCAATCTTTGAACATTTTCCTCGTGAAAGACAAAAGGAAAGCGACTTACGTTGCTTAGTAAAAAATTATTTTGGTAAATAAATAAGTTATGGAAAAACATGAAAAAAATAATCATTTTAATGCCGTATTCTGGAGCGAATACTGTCTGTGATTTTCCTGACTGAATGTATTCCTCAACAATTTTCTGACGTTCTTCACGACTGTAATTTGATCTCATAATTTCTTCCACCTTGGGTAGAAGTTTAGATCAAAGATTTATTTTGGGAAAATACGTGAGAATTGACGGTTACCTTTCCGCTGATGAATAAAACGCAAAGATAAAATGCATAAATTTCACCAATAATTGCATATTTTTGCAAAATATGTCTGTTTTCATCCTTGTCAAAGCGTGTCACCTCATTTATAATTGCATAAATATACAATTATTGAGACGCACGTGATGAAATCTGATGAAGCTCTGCAAAAATTACTGAATGCATTTAAACGTTACTACGATATAACTCAGGAAAATGTTCTTCCACCTTTTGATGCTCAGGCTGTTTTCCATTCCCACGATGAAAAATTCCTACTGCTGAAGGAAATCAAACTTTTTGAAATGGATTCAAATGAACACGTTTATTTTTCAGCAGGAGGCATTCTTACTCCGGAAAAAATAACTGAACTCTCAGATCTTGCCTGGAAAGACGGTCTTTCAAAAGTAAAACCTTTCTACGGCCACAGAAATTCTGACATAACAGTAATCCTGCTTTATCAGTCTATTTCTCCGGAAGCAAAAAAAGCAATCCGCAAACAAAGACATTCCAAATCATACAAACTTACATTTTTCGGCTGGAGCAACTTTTGTCTGGCTGCAGCAGATCTTAGCCGGATGAAGTTTTATTCGAACTGGTTTGGAAGAGATACAAAATCAAATATAAAACTCGCACTTACGAGTTTAATTAAAAATGTCTGAGCTTTAGTTTTCTAAAGTCCAGTTGGAGGATTTACAAAATGACAGCATTGTTTATCATTCTTGCTGCAATCGTTCTGCTCGTCCTTGGCTATATCTTCTATGGCGCATGGCTTGCAAAACAGTGGGGCATTGACCCTAAAAGAAAAACACCTGCTTTTGAAAAGGAGGATGGTGTTGATTACGTAGCTGCTAAACCTGCAGTTCTTATGGGTCACCACTTCTCTTCTATTGCCGGCGCAGGTCCTATCAATGGTCCAATTATGGCAGCAGTTTTCGGTTGGGTTCCAGTATTCCTTTGGTGTGTACTGGGAGGTATTTTCTTTGGTGGTCTTCAGGATTTCGGCTCCCTTTTCGCTTCTATTCGTCATGAAGGAAAGTCAGTCGGCGAAATTATTAAAGATTCCATGGGTCCAAAAGCAAAGAAACTCTTCATTATTTTTGCCCTTCTCGTATTGATTCTGGTAATTGCTTCATTTGTAAACGTTGTTGCTGCAACTTTCTTTACACCAGCTCCTGCTGATGGTTCTGCCGCTCCAGTTGGATTTGTATTAAATCCTTCTTCAAACCAGACAACAGCCATGATTTCACTCTGCTTCATTGTTCTCGCTGTTTTCTATGGTATTCTCACAAACAAATGCGGTGTAAAAACTCTTCCTGCAACAATCATTGGTATTGCTGCAATCGTTGGAATTGTAGTGCTTGGTCTTAACGTTGGTTTTGCCCTTGACCGCACAGGCTGGATTATTGTAATCGGTCTTTACATTGCAGTTGCTTCTTTAATTCCTGTATGGATTATGCTTCAGCCACGGGACTATCTTTCTTCATTCCTTCTTTACGCAATGATTTTGATTGCCGTTGTTGGTATTGCAGTTGGTTCTTTCACAACAAGCCGTACTGTTGAATTCAAGCTTCCTGCATTTACTGGCTGGAAACAGAGCATTGGTACATTGTTCCCTGCCCTCTTTATTACAGTAGCATGTGGTGCATGTTCAGGCTTCCACTCACTGATTGCTTCCGGAACAACTTCAAAACAGCTGGACGCAGAAAGCCATGCAAGGCCTATTGCTTACGGTTCAATGCTTATTGAATCTGCACTGGGCATCATTTCCCTGATTGCAATTGGTGTAATTGTTGGTTCTCAGAAAGATCAGACTTTCCTCACAAACAAAGACGGTATCTGGACATTTGCCGGTTCACCTGCAACTGCATTCGGTAACGGTATTGCCTATATGTTCGGAGATTCAAATACACATGTATACAAAACAATCTCTGCTCTTCTTACACTGGCCGTTTCTGTATTCGCCCTCACATCCCTGGACTCTGCAACACGCCTGAGCCGCTTTATGTTCTCAGAACTCTTCCTCAAGGACGGAGAATCTTCATGGAAGGACGCAAAGGGAATCCGCAAGGTACTCGCTAACCCACTCTTCGGTACAGCTCTCATGGTCGTAATCGGCTGTATCCTTGGTGGTCTCAAGTTAAGCGCAATCTGGGGTCTCTTTGGTGCTGCCAACCAGCTTCTTGCAGGTATTGCACTTCTGGCTGTTGCTGCATGGCTGGGTCAGGTTGGAAAGAACAACAAAATGTTCTTCTTCCCAATGATTTTCATGCTTACTGCAACCCTTACTTCACTTATTATGACAATCATCAACAAGATTAAGGCTATGGCTATGGGTGCTGCCGGTGCAATGGAATGGGGCAACTGGTTCCAGTTAATTTTTGCCGCTGCAATGGCTGCCCTTGCAATCATTCTGGTTATTGAAGGGGTTCAGACTTTCGCTAAACAGATTAAGGCAAAGAAGGCTGTTAAAGCTTAAATCATCTCCGGATGAGACAAGAAACAGTCGTATTTGACAAAGAATTAATATTTTAATATTCTTTCTTTCAATAGAGCGGGAAGACAAAGGCGTTGCTCATTAGAGGCCTGCATCTTCCCGTTTTTGTTTTAAAGAGGAATTAATTTTTTTGAGGAGAAAAAAATGAAAAAGATTACAGCTATTGTTCTGGCAGCAGTTGCCATGTCTCTTGCATTTACAGGATGCAACAAGTCTTCAGCTAATGACCAGGCTTCAAAAGAAGGCAAAAAGTGGATTATTGCCACAGACACAGTATTCAGACCATTTGAATACACAAACGAAAAGAATCAGTTTGTTGGAATTGATGTAGACCTTCTCGCAGCAATTGCAGAAGACCAGGGATTCAATTACGATCTTCAGTCACTGGGCTGGGATGCAGGTGTTGCAGCAGTTCAGGTTGGTCAGGCTGATGCCCTCATTGCAGGTGCTACAATCAAGCAGGAAAGAATTGATAACGGCTGGATTTTCTCAGAAGGCTATTTTAACGCTACACAGACTTTCGTAGTTGCAGCTGATTCAACAATCGCTTCATATGAAGATCTCCGCGGAAAGAACGTTGCAGTTAAAAACGGTACAGCTGGTGCAGATTTCGCAAACAGCCTTAAGAACGAATACGGATTTACAGTAACTGTATTTGAAGATTCACCAACAATGTATCAGGACGTTATCCTTGGAAACTCTGCTGCATGTTGTGAAGATACACCAATTATGGCTGACAACATTAAGTCTGCAGGCCTTGCACTTAAGATTCCAGAAGGAATGGAAAGTGAAGGTGCTCCATACGGATTTGCAATCATGAATCCTGTAAACCAGGAACTCCTTGATATGTTCAATGCAGGTCTTGCAAACATCAAGGCAAACGGCAAGTACGACGAAATCATCGCAAAGTACCTTAAGTAATATAAATCCACTTACTTAAACAAATACTACAGGCCGGACAAATGTCCGGTCTTTTTTTTCCCCGGAACTGTGTTTATTTTCACAACTGAAAGTCTTTTATAAACTAAAACCACATGTTAAAATAGGGCAAGTTTTATCCCTTTAAAAAACAGGAGCCTTTTGAATGATTTCAATTCTTCAGACTTATTTTTTCATGCTTTTAAGATCTTTAGGCTACACTCTGGTGCTCACTCTGCTTGCCCTTGTGTTTGCAATGATCATCGGTTTGATTTTTGCCCTTTGTAATGTAAGCCGTGCAAAAGTTCTAAATGTAATTGGTACAGTATACGTTGATGCAATCCGTGGTGTTCCGCTCATCGTTTTAGCCTACTTTATTTACTTTGGATTTCCTCAACTGATGAAACTGCTGGGTGTAAACAATTTCCGTTTACCGGCTCTTCAGGCAGGTACAATTGCTCTTGCCATGAACTGTGGTGCCTATATGGCAGAAATTTTCCGTGCAGGAATCCAGTCAATTGATAAGGGGCAGATGGAAGCAGCCCGCTCTTTAGGTCTGCCATATGGTATAAGTATGAAAAAAGTCATTCTTCCACAGGCCTTTAAAGTAATGATTCCTTCAATCATCAACCAGTTTATTATCACCCTGAAGGATACTTCAATTCTTTCTGTAATCGGTTATCCGGAACTTACAAATATGGGTAAAACTATTTCCGGAAACACATTCAAGAGTTTACAGACCTGGGCCATTGTAGGTATTTTCTACATGATCGTAATTGTAACTCTCAGCCGTGTAGCAAAACTTATTGAAAGGAGACTGAAGAAAGATGAGCACTAATTCTGAAAGCGTAACAACTCCAGTTAAGAATAACGTAAAAATCCACGTAGAAAATCTGAAAAAATCTTTTGGAAAACTGGACGTTCTGAAGGATATTAATATTGATATTTATGAAGGTGAAGTTGTTGTTGTAATCGGTCCGTCTGGTTCAGGAAAATCCACCTTCCTCCGCTGCCTCAACAGACTGGAAACTGCAACTAACGGAACAATCATCATCAATGACGAAAATATCAGCAGTAAAAACATTGATATCAACAAGGCCCGTGAAAATATTGGAATGGTTTTCCAGCACTTTAATCTCTTTCCAAATATGACAACCCTGGAAAATATCATGCTGGCACCTGTTGAACTGAAAAAAATGTCAAAGGAAGAAGCCCGGGTAAAAGGCCTGTCTCTCCTGAAAAGAGTTGGTCTTGAAGATAAAGCCGACACTTATCCGCAGCAGCTTTCCGGCGGACAAAAACAGCGTGTTGCAATTGCCCGTGCCCTTGCCATGAATCCGGACATCATGCTTTTTGACGAACCAACTTCAGCCCTGGACCCGGAAATGGTTGGAGAAGTTCTTGCAGTAATGAAGGAACTTGCTGAAGGCGGAATGACAATGGTCTGCGTTACCCACGAAATGGGTTTTGCCCGTGAAGTAGCAGACAGAGTTATTTTTATGGATGGCGGGTATATAATAGAGGAAGGAACTCCTGATGAAGTTCTCAAGCATCCAAAGCAGGAACGCACGATCAGCTTCCTTAACAAGGTGCTTTAATTTTTAAGGGGAAGTTTATGAAGAAGATTATAACTCTCAGCCGTGAATTTGGTTCCGGTGCAGGTGAAATAGGACAAAAGGTTGCAAAAGAACTGGGCTACGAATTTGTAGACAAGGAAATCATTCTGCAAACCGCAAGAAAATCTGGAATTGGGGCCGAAAGAATTCTCGACCTTGATGAAAAAGTGCCGGCTCATTTTGGTTTTACCCAGAGTCTTTTTGATATGTACAATGCCCCTCTGGACGAAAAGCTTTTTACAATTCAGAAGGATATTATTAAAAAAATTGGTGAGCACGGAAACTGCGTAATTGTAGGCCGCTGTGCCAACAGCATTCTCAGAGAATTTGACAATTCCCTTCACGTCTTTTTAAGTGCAGATTCCTACTGGAGAATAAACCGCATTAAGACCCAGCTTATGCCTGAAGCAAGCGAAAGTCAGATTATTAAGCATATGAACGAAGTTGATAAAGCCCGCCGCAAATACTGCTCTTATTACACAAATGAAGATTTTGGTGCTGCAGAAAGTTACGACCTTTGTCTCCGCACCAGCAGTCTGGGCATAGATAAGTGCGTAGAAATTATTTGTTCCCTGAGTAAATAAAAAATGGCCCCGGCTGCCTGCATCTATGACTACAGACGGCCAGGACCAAATGTAACCTTTTTTATACTCTCTCCAAAAAAAGCAGAACTAATTGATTAAAGTCATATCTGTTAATTCTTTAGTGTAATCCACACCGTCCACATCAAATCCATTTATTATCAGGAAGTCGTGACGAATGCCTGCAAGATCAACTTTTTCAGAAACATTTTCTTCTGTAACTTCTGCCATTATTTTTTCTACAGCAGCCTGTGTATCTTCATCCAGCTCGTAATCATCCATACGAATGCGTCCTTCTTTATCAACAGGCACCTGACCGGGACCATTGTCTGCTCCTGTATAAAGGCGCTCTGCAAAAAGCCGTTCCATCTGTTCAATACAGCCCTCATGTGTACCTTTTTCCTTCATCACTTTATAAAGGGCGCCTAAATATTCGGCAATAATTGGAATTACGGAACTTGATCTTGTTATCAGCCCCTTGTTTACAGAAACAAATGCATTTCCGCCAATTGATTTTAACTTCTGGTCCAGAGCAAGAGCTGTTTTTTCCAGATCCTTTTTTGCTTCACCAATAGTTCCGTCACGATAAATAGGATGACTGAGTTTTGGTCCAATATATGAATAAGCAACAGAACGGCAGCCTTCAGCAAGAACTCCCGCTTCCATCAGCTGATCAATCCAGAGAGCCCAGTCTTCACCACCCATAACCTTAACTGTATTTTTAACTTCGTCACCTTCAGCAGGATTTGTCTGAGCCTGTGTAATGGCACCACTCATCATATCAAGAGAAGCCCCTGCATAAATCTGACCTATTGGCTTGATTACAGATTTATAAAGAACCGGTTTACCTTCTGCATCTTTAAGAACAGGGTCATTCCGTACAGGACTTGCAAGAGAATAAATAACTAAATCTGCTTTTTTACCCCAGGCCTTAAGCTGATCAATTACCATCTGGCGGCATTCGTTAGAAAATGCATCTGTGTTAAAGGTCACGGATTTTACTCCGGCCTTTGCAGCTTCTTCATCAAACCTGGCATTATTATACCAGCCCGGAGTTCCACCCTTTACCTGAGTTGGAACTTTTTCAAAAGAAACTCCGATAGTATCAGCACCATATTCAAATGCAGCGGAAATGCGGCTTGCCAGACCATATCCTGTTGAACAGCCAAGTACCAGAACAGTTTTTGGTCCCTTACCGCCTTCTGCAGAAGTTTTACTTCCACGCTTATTTTTCTGAGATTTTACATAATTGATTTGATTTTCTGTTTCTTTAGCACAGCCAATTGGATGAGCGTTAATACAAATATTGCTGCGAATCATTGGTTTGATAACCATAGTACACTCCTTCTTTTGAATGCCTATAGTTTACGCAGATTGACATTTTCCGTCAATATGTCATTTTGTATATTCAACTTCCTTCTTTCCAGTCTTATTGTTGATTATTTCTCTGACCAGAATACAGAGCATTATAATTACACCACCAATTACACAGGTTATAGAAGGCACTTCTCCTACAAAAACTGCAACCCACACTGGATTCATTAAAGGTTCAATCATTGTGATAAGAATTGCACTTAAAGCAGAAACGCTTTTAATTCCGTGGGCATAAAGGGCATTTGGAACTGCCATCTGGAAAAATCCAAGAAGCAGAAGGAAGATAAGAGACTGTCTGTCTGGCAATCCGTTCTGGATAATAAATGGAAGACAGATAATAAAAGCCACCATCTGTGCCAGAATAAAACAATTCTGAGAAGCGCCCCGGAGACCTTTTACCTTGCGGATGAAAATTGTGCAGAGGGCATAGGCCACACCTGAAAAAACAGCAACTACATTTCCCCAGAAATATATTTTGTTAAATTCCTGCCTGCCCTGAAAAAAGAGTGCATCAGAAAAGAAAAGCAGCATTCCTGCAATTACTCCGGCAACTGTAAGATAATCCGTCCAGCGGTTCTTTTCACCAAGGAGCAAGGGGCCTAAAATGATTACATAAATCGGTGCCGTATACTGAAGCAGAGTTGTATTTGCCGCGGTAGTCATTTTATTTCCCACGCAATAAAGAATCATTGTGAGAGCGTAAAAAATTCCACCCAGCCACATATTTACGGTGGATTTTACATCTATTTTTTTGCTGCCGGAAGAGTCCTCTTCCCTTACCACAAATTTTGGAAGGCTTCTGGTTACAATCATCAGTCCGAAAAAAGCAATAAAACTGCGCATTCCCGCAATTGCAAGAGAGTTGCCGTTTACATATTTAAGGAAAACTCCTCCTAAGCTCCAGCCAAGTGCACACAAAATCAGTGCAAGAACACCATTCATCTTTTACTCCGAAAAATCTACTCTCTCAATCTGAAGATTTTTATTTTCTTTTGCCTTAATGAAGTTTTCCTTTATTGTACGGAAAGTTCCCAGCACAATGAAGAGGAGTCCCAGTAAAAAATCCCCCATAAGAGATTTAAGAATTTCCATGTCAGAAAAAATTATAGGTGTAAGAATTATAAAATCTCTCAGATTCATTTCGGGAAACTCTTTTCTAAAACCTATAAAGAGAACTGCGTACTGAGCAAAAATAAATCCAATAAGGATGGTAATTATGTTTAAGATAATACCTGTCCGGGACAATTTTCCCTTAGCAAGTTCATATCCCTTGAAAGCACAGAAAGAAATTGCAAATCCCGCAATAGAAGCAAAAAATCCCAGAGCACCAATTGCAATCCAGGCAACAGATCCAATTAAAGCTCCCAGCAGACTGGCAAAAAATCCCGCGAGATAATTGTTACGCCTGCTGTTGTCGACTTCAACCTGACTCAGCAGACGGCCGCCGCAATTTGAACACAGCAAGCTGTACACTTTTTGATTTGTGTAGAAGGATAAATCCTGAGTCTGCTCACAATTAGTGCAAACGCATTTAGCTTCAATCTGGCCGCAAAGAGAAACAATTTCATTCAGGAAGGAATCCAGCTGCACCTCAACACTTTCTTTATAAACAATTTCCAGTTGATTTTTATTAATGCTGTAACTTTCAATATGATCAGCTTCCTTTTCATTTTCCAGGAACTCAAAAAGTTTTCCCCTGTTGCTGGAAATAAAATTCAATTTGATGATTAATTCATTTTCTTTTTCAATATCAATTGAAATGTAGAAATCATTAATTTTACCAACCCAGCTGTTTTCTATTTTCTTAAACTTTAATTGAGTCAGCTGTTCAATATTATTAACATTCATTTTTTTTCTCCATATTTTTTAACGTTCACTCACTTTTGAAGTTAACTCCACGGAAGTTATACAAGTATCCTGATATTTAGTTCCCTTGTAAACTTCAAGGATTGTCAGTTTTACATGTTTTACATCTTCTGGAAGGATTATTTGTGTAAATTCAACTTCATCCCTGAACATAACTTCTTTTTTTATACCGATATCTGTTTCAATGAGCGCTTTCTTGATGCGGTTATTCTGCTTAAAAAGATGCGGCTTTAAAGGATCCACATATCCATTAAGTATACGGATGTCCAGCGGGTATTTAGCTCTATACAGAACATCAAACTCAAAAGTTTCACCAATGCCGTCTCCGCTCTTACCTTCTACCCATGGGCTTATCTGGTTACTAAAAAACTGAACCTCTTTAAAAAGCGCCGGAACTGAATAAACCTTGCACGTATTGTCTGGAACATAACTGTATTTTTTTTCAACCAGACATGATGAAGCAGTTACATTTTTAATGTTGCTGCCATTATTGTATTTTACCTGAGGATTTGAAAAATATTTTTTAACGGCATTTGCATCATCTTTCAAAAACTCTGTGTTGTGTTCAAAAAATGCGTAGCGGAATGAATTCGGTTCAGACAGCCATCCGTATTTATCTTCAAGCACTTTTGCAGAATATGTATCAATAATAGTAAAGTGGTGTTCAAGCTTTTTATTTTCATCAAAAAGTTTCAGATGTTTGTAACCGTATTCATCAATATACATATTTACATTTTTGGAATCATAATTCTTTCTGTTCAGTTTAAAAGTCAGAGAATAATTACGGCTATCATTATCTTCGTATATATCCAGACTATTATAATCTTCTATCCAGTAAAACTCTCTGTTAAAAAGATTAACTGTTTTTTTTATAACTTCAGGCTGTTCGTAAATTGAAGAACTTCCTTTCGGCTGGGAAACATATGAAAAATATTTTTCAAAAAGAGCTGTATCATTTGAGTAGGAACAAGTTGCTTTGTATTCTTCAAAATTCCTTGTTTCATAATCCACATCGGGCAGTCTGCTTCCTCTTTCAACCAGTGCAGAAATACAGGTGTCCTGATATTTAATTCCCTTGTAAACATCCAGGATTGTCAGTTTTATGGACTTTGACGGCTTTGAAAGTTCAAGATAATTAAAGTAAACCTTGTCTTCAAAATCCATAATGTATTCCAGTTTGTTTGTCAGATCTTCCACTTTCAGTTTTTTAACGCGGCTGTTTTCCTTATACAGTTTCATATTCTGAATGTCTGCATATCCATTGAGGATAGAAAATCCGGAAATTTGATTTTTAAATTCGATGGAGATACTTTCATTAATTCCATATCCCTTTACGCCTTCAACCCAGGGAATATGAGAGCTGTTCCACCAGTAAGGATGACACTTGCAGCCAATTTCAAATGCCCTGAAAAGGTTGACCGGAGCATAAACAATTTCATGTCCGTACTGAGTTTCTTTCAAGCTGGAAGTAGCAGAAATGGATTTTACATTATAAGTATGAAAGGGACTGAATTCCTCGTTTGATTCTTCAGAATTTGAATACTTGTCATAATTATTTTTTCCATCAGTACGGAAATCTCCGAAAAACTGCTTCATTCCTTTACCGTCAATAATAAGTGACTGACGGCCATTAAACGTAAACTTTAAGAATCCGTCTTTATCATAGGCAAGAAGATTTCTGTCCAGCTTCATCATTTTTTTTTCATAAGGAAGCATAAAATATAATTCGCTGTCGTTAAAGAAAAGAACAGATTCATCTTCTTCACCGAGAGATATCTGATGCATCTGTCCTGCAAAAAGGGATTGAACTCCAGTCACAAAAAGCAGGAATAGAATTAAAAATCTTTTTTTCATTTTTCCTCCAGGGTGCACTACAGGCCGCTTTTTCTGCATTCACCCACTATTTTTAATAAAACAATTTTTTAGAAATCTAAATAGCCCGAATGTCGAGTTTTGAAAAGTTGCTAACATTACAAAAAAAACGGCGCGAAGGAGTGAAAACAACTTACGAAAACACTTATTTTGTGCTGCCGCGGTAGCGGCAAACGTA
>JAEEGH010009501.1_pt1 | contig 22669 bp, 19 predicted proteins | sample 9134181 | NCBI WGS metagenome assembly JAEEGH01 (sample SAMN16246544, study PRJNA631951) | gut metagenome | biome: gut microbiome; feature: rumen; material: DP-attached | host: Bos | place: Iran: Karaj | collected 2018-10
ATCACCATTTTTTCAAAGCCTGCTGTTTTTTCCTATGAGGGTGCAGACATTACTCTTTTGGATACTCCAGGTCATGTGGATTTTGCCACAGAGACAGAGAGAGAATTATGGGCCCTTGATGGAGCCATTCTTTTGATAAGTGGAACAGATGGGGTTCAGCCTCATACCAAAACATTGTTTTCGCTTCTTCAGAAATACAATATACCCACAATCATTTTCATTAATAAAATGGATATGCCTGATACGGACGCTAACAGGCTTATTTTTGGTATCAGAAAAGAGCTAAAGGATAATTGTGCATTTATAGATGATTATGAATCTATAGCGGCAGAGAATGAGATGGCTATGGAGGAATATTTGGAAACTGATTCTCTATCAGATGCAACAATTCTGTCTATGATTTTAAATAGAGATTTCTATCCTGTTCTTACAGGCTCAGCCCTAAAAAATGAGGGAATAGAGGAGCTGCTAGCCTTAATGTCAAAGGTGGTTGTAAACAAAAAGCCGGCAGGCAGCAGTGAATTTGGAGCAAGAGTTTACAAAATCGAGAGCCTTGGAAGCGATAGTAGGTTAACCTTTGTAAAAATAACTGGTGGAACAATCAATGTGAAAGATAATCTGCCCAATGGAGAAAAAATCGATCAGATTCGTGTGTATTCCGGAAGTAAATTTGGGCAGGTAAATTCCGCTGGTGAAGGGGATATTGTAGCCTTAGTTGGACCTAAAACAACCTATGCAGGTCAGGGACTTGGAACTGAGACTGATAGAGCAGAACTAAATATTACTCCAGTATTACAATATCAGTTGGTATTTTTGGATGATACTATTCCTAGAGTTGCCTATCCGAAGCTTATTGCTCTCAATGAAGAAGACCCATCCTTAAATCTTTCATGGGATGCTAATCTAGAGCAGATCAGAGTTAATTTGATGGGTCAGATACAAACTGAAATTTTAACTGCACGTATCAAAAATATACTTGGAATAGAAGTGAGCTTTGAAGAGTGCGGTGTTTTATACAAAGAGACTATTGCTTCACCGGTTGAAGGTGTAGGGCATTTTGAGCCACTTCGCCATTATGCAGAAGCACATATTTATATGGAACCAGCAGAACCAGGCAGTGGAATAACAGTTTCTGCAAATTTTTCTACTGATCAACTTGCTTTAAATTGGCAGAGACTTATTACCACACACATTCTAGAAAAAGAGCATGTTGGTATTCTTATTGGTGCACCATTGACAGATATTAAATATACAATTGTTGGTGGCAGAGCACACATAAAGCATACTGAGGGTGGAGATTTTAGAGAGGCTACCTATAGGGCTATTAGACAGGGCTTGATGGAAGCTGGCACTAAAATTCTAGAGCCTTATTTCGAATTCGAAATTTCTGTGCCATCTAGTCAGATTGGTCGCGTTATGAGTGATGTGCAAGCAATGAATGGTTCCTTTGAATCGCCTACAGAATTGGACGGACGTTCTATACTTAGTGGAACTGCACCAGTTGCTACCATCAGAAACTATCAGGCAAAGCTTGCTGCATTTACAAAGGGAGAAGGAAGAATATCCCTTGTGTTTAACGGATATAATGATTGCCACAATGAAAGTGAAGTATTAGAACAATTTGCCTACAATCCTGATATGGATGCTGATAATCCTTCTTCTTCAGTATTTTGTAGTCATGGCTCAGGAGAGCTTGTGCCTTGGGACGAAGTGAAATTTAGATGTCATGTGCCATGTATTCAGGACCGAGATAATCCTCAGGACGAAGAGGTAATTAACACAAAAAGAATGAATCATGGTGTGGATGAATGGCTAGATCCTGATGAGATTGATAGGATTTTATATAATGCTACACATAGCAATTATGGTAAAAATCCTAAAAAGGGCTGGCATTATGGTGATTCCTCTAGACCTAGGAGGGTGGATAGCGATTATGTTTACCAGGCACCTAAGGCGGTTAAACCAAGAGAAAAATACTTGCTTGTGGATGGCTATAATTTGATTTATGCATGGCCTGAGCTAAAAGAAGTTTTAGATGTTAATTTAGACGGGGCTAGAGGTAAACTTCTTGATATTCTAAGTAATTATAAGGCTATGACGGATTATAATGTTATCGCGGTTTTTGATGCCTATAGGGTAAAGGGGCATGAGGTAACAGCTTCAGATTATTTAAATATTCATCAGGTATTTACTGCGGAGGCACAGACTGCAGATGCTTATATAGAGCGTTTCACACATGAGCATGGGAAAAAATATGACATAACAGTTGTAACCTCTGATGGTCTAGAGCAGATTATTATCAGGGGTGCCGGAGCTAGACTTTTGTCTTCTAGAGAATTTATTTTAGAGGTGGAAAGAAAAGCTATGGAACTAAGAGAAACATATAACATAAAATAATTTTAACAATAAATCCATACTTTTTATTTATAATTACAAGGCAGTTGAAATATGTGTAATAACATATTAAGTATGGAGGCTTATAAATGGATAGGTATGAATTTGACCCTAAGGAAAGAGTTGCATTAGAAAAATTAAATATACCTATGACCATCTATCAGTTTATTGATAGAAGAGTGGTGACCCTTCTTGTTACAGACGGAATGGTTAGGCTTATGGGTCAATCACGAGAAGAAATTATTCAATTATTTGATACAGACATGTATCGAGATACTCATCCAGATGACAAGGCCAGGGTGGCTGATGCTGCCCTTAAGTTTGCCTCGGGTGGAGAGCAATTTGATGTTGTCTATAGAACAATGTCACATTTACTCAATGATTATGTGATTATTCATTCTCATGGGGCACATTATTTTACTGAGGATGGAACAATGCTTTCTACCACACAATACATGGTAGAAGGACTGGGGGCAGATTCCTCTAATCCATTGACAGAAAAATTGGCTTCTAATTTCAATAGTCTCATGACAAAGGAAAGTCTTATCAGAGACAATTTCTACGATACTCTAACAGGTATTCCTAATATGTCCTATTTCATTCAGCTGGCGAATGCCGGAAAAAGCCGAATGATGGCAGAAGGTAGGATACCAGTCTTAGTTTACTTAGACCTTGCTGGAATGAAATACTATAACCAAAAGTATGGCTTACAGGATGGAGATATTCTTTTGGTGGAGTTCGCCAATATCCTTAAGCGGTATTTTCCAAATGAAAACTGTGGACGCTTGGGACAGGATCATTTTGCGCTATTTGGGCAGATGGATGATTTGGAGGATACCATAAAATCCATTTTTTATGATTTTAAGAAATGCAACGATGGCAGAAGCTTGCCTGTTCATGTTGGAATTTATCCAGCTAGCTTTGAGGATGTTCCTGCAGCCACAGCCTTAGATAGAGCCAAAATAGTATGTGACATGCAAAAGGGCGTGTATAATTCTGTTTACGCATACTATACAGCAGAGGTTCATAATCAGTCTAAAGTCTATAATTATGTATTAAATACTTTTGAAAAGGCTATGGATGAGGGGTGGATAAGACCATATTACCAGCCAATAATCAGGTCTATAAACGGAATGGTATGTGATGAAGAGGCTCTTTGCAGATGGAATGATCCCAATAAAGGAATGATTCCTCCTGATAAGTTCATTGGCATATTAGAGGATGCCAATCTGATTCATCGTCTGGATTTATATATGGTGGACAGGATTCTCTCAGATATGAACAATACCAAGAGCAAGGGAATGCCTTTGGTTCCTGTGTCTATCAATCTTTCAAAACAGGATTTTAAGCTGTGCGATATTATAGGTGGAATTGAGGAACGTGTGCTAAAAGCAGGTATCGACCCATCTCTTATATCCATTGAGATTACAGAAAGCGTATCTGAATTTGATGAAAGCTTTGTCAAGGCTCAGATTGATAAGATTCATAGGGCAGGATTTACCGTCTGGATGGATGATTTTGGTAGTGGTTATTCAACTCTTAATATGCTGCAGACATATGATTTTGATACCATCAAGTTTGATATGAAGTTCATGCGTGAGTTTAACGTAAATAAGCGTAGTCACACTATTTTATTTGAGCTGATGATGATGGCATCAAAGCTAAATATTAATACTGTAGTCGAAGGCGTTGAAACACTTGAGCAGGTGAAGTTCCTTAGAGAAATCGGCGCTGATAAGATGCAGGGCTTCTATTGGGGCAAGGCTTGTAGCCTAGAGGAAAGGCAAAATATCTATTTAAGTGAAATTGGAAATCCTCCTGAATCAACGATTGAGACCGATTATTTTGATTCCATTTGCAAAGCAAATCTTATCGAACCAGATATAGAGGAGGACTATGGTATTGACTCCGATGAGTATTTTGGTCCACTTCCTATGGGGATAATAGAGTTTGCTGATGACTCAATTAGTATTTTAAGATACAACAAAACCTACGCAAAATTCTTGCTAAAAACTGATTTTATAGATGGAAAAGATTTGGGGATGGGAGTGCTTCCAGTAAAACGAAGACCAGAGCCTGGATTTATGAAGACTGTTGAGCGGTGTATTGAAACAGGGAAATGGGAGACTGTATTCCAAAGTAATGAAAATGGTTATATTACAGATGTATTCTTAAAACTGGTTTCTATCAACCCAATTACACATGCAGCCGCAATCGAAATTGTTATAGCTTCAATTACCAATTAATTGACAGTGCTAGTTAAATGTGATACCGTTGTTGCTGAATTTAATAAATAATTGGAAATAGGTGCCTATAGTATATCGTATATACGTTATAGGTGAAAAGGGAATCTGGTGAGAATCCAGAGCGAAGCCGTCACTGTGTTAGGGAGTCTGTTTTTATGTCACTGAGTACACTTGGGAAGAGAAAACAGATGTAGATCGAAGTCAGGAGACCTGCCTATTTTTATAATTAATGATTTGCGGACTTTCGAATCTTAATTCACATATTTTGATGAATTAGGGTCGCTTTATGCGACCTTTTTGATTTGATGCCTGCATAATAGAATGGAGGATATCAATGAAGAAGAAATTTATTAGTTCAATGGCACTTCTTATGAGTGCAGTTTTTGTCTTCACAGCATGTGGAAATACTAGCGATACAGCTAGTGGCGATTCTAATCAGGCTGAGAACGCAGTTGTAGAAGAGACAGAAGATAATACACAGGAGGATGCAGACCAGGTGGCAGCAGATAATTGTGCAGCATTAATCGATGCAATTTATGTTCAGGAAAGAACTGAGGAGACAGATGCTCAGTGTGCAGCTGCAAGAGAGGCATGGGATGCCCTTACAGATGCTCAGAAAGAACTAGTTGAGGGTGAAAATGCTGATTCTGATTATTTTGGCAGAGACACAGGTGATGCTAGCAAGGATGACCCATTGAATCAGGATGATATTGGTGAAAATGAAATTCTTGTTGTAAGCTTTGGTACATCATTTAATGATAGCCGTGTAACTGATATCGGCGGCGTTGAAAAGGCTATTGCAGAGGCTTACCCTGATTGGTCAGTTCGCAGAGCATTTACATCACAGATTATCATCAATCATATTCAGGCTCGCGACAACGAAAAGATTGATAACGTGGAGCAGGCATTAGATAGAGCAGTAGCAAACGGAGTAAAGAACCTTGTAGTTCAGCCTACTCACCTTATGCATGGCGCTGAGTATGATGATTTGGTTGCTACAGTAGAGAAATATGCAGATAACTTTGAGTCAGTTTCTATTTCTGAGCCATTGCTAGGTCAGGTAGGAGCTGATGAGACAGAAGTAAACTCTGACAAGGAAAAGGTTGCAAAGGCTGTAACAGCTGAAGCAGTAGCAACAGCAGGTTATGATGACCTTACAGCAGCTGCAGAAGATGGTGTTGCATTCGTATTCATGGGACATGGCACAAGCCACAATGCAAAGGTTACATATTCTCAGATGCAGACACAGATGAATGAGTTGGGCTATGAGAATGTTTTTGTTGGTACTGTTGAAGGTGAGCCAGAAGAGACATCTTGCGAAAACATCATTGAAAATGTAAAAGCAGCTGGATACACAAAGGTTGTTCTTAGACCACTTATGGTTGTTGCCGGTGATCACGCAAACAATGATATGGCTGGTGATGATGAGGATTCATGGAAGTCAATGTTCTTAGCAGATGGCTCATTTGAATCTGTAGATTGTCAGATTGCTGGTTTAGGTTCAATCGCTGACATTGAAGCAATTTATGTTGAACATTTAAAGGAAGTTTTATAATTTATGAAAAAGAAATTACTATCATTAGTTGCCGTTATGGTAATGGCATTTACTGTTGTAGCATGTGGGAATAAAACAGAAGAAGCTAAAGAAGTAGCTGAGACTACAGAAGTTTCCGAGGAAGCATCTGTTGCAGAAGCTGAAGAGGTTTCTAAGCTTGATATTCCTGACGGGCAGTACGAGGTAGAGTTTACTACAGACAGTAATATGTTCCATATAAATGAGACACTAGATAACAAGGCTGACCTTACTGTTAAGGATGGTGTAGGAACCGTTCATATAACTTTAGCAGGCACAGGTATTATTAATTTATATTTGGGCTTAGCTGCTGATGCAGAATCTGATGAAGAAAACTGGTTAAACTACACAGAGGATTCTGTTACATATGATGACGGTATGACAGAAACTGTTTACGGTTTTGATGTGCCGGTTCCAGTGTTAAATGAAGAGTTTGATTTGGCACTTTTGGGAACAAAGGGTACTTGGTACGATCATAAAGTAAAGGTTACATATGAAGCAAACTAAGATTTTTAAGGCTGCGGTGCTGCTAGCTTGTATAGCAGCCTGCGGCTTTTTTATTAGACATTTTTTAAAATTAAATACAGCTATTGAGGATGGAGAGTACTACTGCCGGGTATCCCTAGAGGGTGGTAGCGGCAGAGCATCAGTTGAGTCTCCAGCCAAGGTATTGGTTTCAAGAGAAACCTATACAATTGAATTAGTTTGGTCCAGCATATATTACGATTATATGCTTGTGGATGGAGCTAGATATGATAATGAGGCAGCACCAGGAGAGAATTCCGTATTTACGATACCGTTTAGTCAGTTTAACACTTCATTTTCAGTGATAGGTGATACAACTGCTATGAGTACACCTCATGAAATTGAATATGAGCTAATAGTGTATGCTCCAGAATATGATGATTTAGAGGAAAATACCATTGCCGCATCAGAAGCTACAGTTGATAACAACTATGATTTAGGTGGATTAGAGCTAGTAGATTCTCTTGAACTACAATATGCTTCACAGTTTTCTGTGGATTTCTATGAGGACGCTGAAGCTAATAGCTATAAATTTATTAAAATCGGAAACAATGAAAGCCCGCAGTTCATTTTAGTAGGAGATACTAAAAATAAGCCTGAAGGGATTTCTGAAAATATAACCTATATAAATGCTGTTGATAGAACATATCTTGTATCAACATCGGTAATGGATTTGCTAGTTACTATAGACGCTCTTGATAGCGTGAAATTTTCTGGAACTGATAGCAAGGATTGGTACATACCTGAAGCCAAAGAAAAAATAAGCTCAGGTAATATATTGTATGCAGGCAAATATTCGGCTCCAGATTACGAGCTTTTAATATCTAAAGAGTGTAACTTGGCCATAGAAAATACAATGATTTATCATAACCCTGACGTAAAGGAAAAATTAGAATCTCTTGGTATTCCTGTGATAGTGGAAAAATCAAGCTATGAAGAAAATCCTTTGGGTAAGCTAGAATGGATAAAGCTATATGGTATTTTATATGGAAAATTAGAAGAGGCAAATCAGTTCTTTGAACAGCAGGTTTCTGAAATTAGTGAGATAGCAAACCTAGAAGAAACAGGAAAAAAGGTTGCTATTTTTTCCATCGATTCCAGTGGTATGGTTACCGTAAGAAAGCCAGGAGACTATCTTAGCAAAATGGTGGATATGGCTGGGGGAGAATACATTCCGTCTTTGCTTCAGGGAGTAGATGAGAATAGCTTGTCTACAATCAAAATTACAATGGAAGATTTCTATGTAGAGGCTGTTGATGCTGATATTTTAATTTACAACAGCACCATAGAAGGCGAGGTTTCTTCTATTGATGAATTAGTGAAAAAAGCAGAAATCTTAGCAGACTTTAATGCGGTTCAGTCAGGCGAGGTTTATTGCTTGGAAAAAGCCTATTTCCAACAGAGCTCAGATGTGGCAGAATTTATAGAAGATGTACACAATATATTAAGTGGGGAAGAAAATACATTAAAGCATATTTATAAGCTAGAGGAGTAAAAAGTGGAGAATAATAGAAAACGGTATGGATTGTTACTAATCATCATGTTGGCCCTTCTTTTAGCATTTTTCATCTTTAGTTTAGGTTTCGGAAGTGCTGATATTAGTCTAAAAACTATCATGAAGTCCCTATTTGATCCAGGGGATGTTCATATGGGTAAAATCGTAATTTCTATAAGATTGCCAAGAATTCTTGGGGCAATATGCCTTGGTGGAGCGCTGGCTGTTTCTGGATTTTTACTACAAATTTTCTTTGGAAATCCTATTGCAGGCCCTTACGTATTAGGAATTTCTTCAGGAGCCAAGCTTGTTGTGGCACTGGTAATGGTGTTCATGCTTAGCAATGGCAAATACATAAGTGCAATAGGAATGGTTATAGCTGCATTTATTGGGTCACTGGTAGCCATGGGACTTGTAATGGTAATGGCAAACAAGGTAAGGAATATGTCATTACTAGTAGTATGTGGTGTCATGATTGGATATATTTGCTCAGCTATTACAGAATTCATAATTACCTTTGCAGATGATACAAATATTGTAAATCTCCACAATTGGTCCCTAGGCAGCTTTTCTGGAATTAGTTGGAATGATGTTGTGATTTCCTTTGTTATAGTGCTTGTTACAATGATTATTACATTTATGCTTTCAAAGCCAATTGGAGCATATCAATTGGGAGAGGCATATGCTAGGAATATGGGAGTTAACATTAAGAGACTTCGCATTGTATTAATTCTCTTATCTAGCATTTTGTCAGCTACAGTAACAGCCTTTGCAGGTCCTATTTCATTTGTAGGAATAGCAGTTCCTCATATTATGAGAACAATAATGAAAACGTCAAAGCCAATCGTAATGATTCCTTCATGCTATTTGGGAGGAGCTATAATTACATTGCTTTGTGATAGTATTGCACGCACTGCCTTTGCCCCTAGGGAATTAAGCATCAGTGCCGTTACAGCTATTGGCTTAGCACCAGTAGTTATATATTTGCTGATAAAGCGAAAAGAGGTTTATCATGGTTAATGGCATAGAATTAGATGCTTTAACAGTAGGTTATTCTAGTAAAGTAATAGAAAATGTTTCCCTTAATATTGAGGCGGGAGATATTGTTGCCTTAATTGGCCCTAATGGAGCAGGTAAGTCTACCCTTCTTAAAACAATTACTCGCCAGCTAAAAAAATTAGATGGAAGCATTTATATTTGTGGAACTGATGAGAATGAATTAACAGAGCAGAAGCTTTCAGAGAAGCTTTCAATGGTTATGACAGAAAGAATTCATCCAGAATTAATGAGCTGCTTTGAGGTGGTTGCCACAGGTAGATATCCATATACCGGAAGGATGGGAATGTTATCAAAATCCGATATGGAAAAGATAAATCAGTCCATAGAATTAGTTGGAGCTCAAGAGGTGGCTGACAAGGATTTTATGAAGGTCAGCGATGGCCAAAGACAAAGAGTTATGCTTGCAAGAGCTATTTGTCAGGAGCCTCAGATTTTGATTCTTGATGAGCCAACATCATTTCTTGATATTAGTTTTAAAATAGATATTTTATCTGTAATAAAAAGACTTGCTAAGGAGAGAAATATTGCAGTTCTTATGTCTATACATGAACTTGAATTTGTTCCTGCTATAGCTGACAAGGTGGTGGCTGTAGGAGATAAAAGGGTGGTAGCCTGTGGCACTGCCGGAGAGATTTTTACAGGTGATACTATTCATGAAATATATGGAATGAATGAGGAAGCTGGAGAGATTATTGTTGATGGTATTTTAAAATACGCTGATGCTTTGAAAAGGATTATGTTATGTCAAAAGTAATAATGATTCAGGGCACCATGTCTAATGTTGGCAAAAGCTTGTTAGTGGGGGCCTTGTGCAGAATTTTTAAGCAGGATGGATATAAGGTGGCCCCATTTAAATCACAGAATATGGCTCTTAATTCCTTTGTTACTAAGGATGGGCTAGAGCTTGGAAGAGCTCAGGCCATGCAGGCAGAATGTGCTGGGGTGGAGCCATCGGTATATATGAATCCAATTTTGCTTAAGCCTACAAATGATGTGGGCTCACAGGTAATTGTTAATGGTGAGGTTGTAGGCAATATGTCGGCTAGGGATTATTTTGCTTACAAAAAATCACTTGTAAACGACATTTTGAAGGCCTATAAAAAGCTAGAAGAATGGGCTGATATTATAGTTATAGAAGGAGCAGGCTCTCCTGCTGAAATAAATCTTAAAAAAGATGACATTGTAAATATGGGGATGGCAGAGCTGGTGGATGCTCCTGTACTTTTAGTGGGAGATATTGACCGAGGTGGAGTATTTGCTCAGCTGCTTGGTACCATAGAGTTGTTAGAGCCTTCTGAAAGAGAACGAGTAAAGGGGCTTATCATCAATAAGTTTAGAGGGGACAAAACCCTTTTGGATTCTGGAATTGAGATGCTAGAAAGCATGGGAAAGGTTCCAGTGGTTGGAACCATACCATATACTCAATTAATGATTGATGATGAGGATAGCCTTAGTGAGAGATTAGGAAATCATATAAAGGATGAAGCAAAATGCATAGTTAATATTGTTGTCATTCGACTTCCAAGAATCTCTAATTTTACTGATGTGGCACCATTTGAGAGTATTAAGGGGGTCAAGGTTAATTTCATAACTAATCCTAGAGAAATTGAAGATGCAGATCTTGTAATTATTCCCGGTAGCAAAAATACATTATCTGATTTACGTTATTTGAGAGAGTCGGGCTTTGAAGCTGCCATAAAGAAATTTTCTGCTACAAAACCAGTTATTGGTATATGCGGTGGCTTTCAAATGATGGGAAATTTAGTTTCTGATCCACTTGGAGTGGAAGAAGGGGGAAGCTTAAGAGGGATGGAGCTCATTCCTATGACTACCACCTTAAGTGGGCAAAAATATCGCAGCCAGACAGAGGATTGCTTTGAAGATTTATTTGGAGTGTTTGAAGTTCTCTCAGGGGAAGAATTTATAGGCTATGAAATCCACAATGGGATTAGTAGCATTGATGCTTCAGCTAATATTCCTGAGGTTATCGAGCGAGACGACGAGGGCAATATTATCTTGGTACAACAAGGAAATTGTCTGGGTACTTATGTTCACGGCATATTTGATAATGAGGATTTGGCCTTTAGGCTTGTTAGTGAGCTTGCAAATAGAAAGGGACTTAGTCTTGATAATCAGGCAGCCTTGAACTATCAGGAATTCAAAGAAGGCGAGTATGACAAGCTTGCACAGGTTGTACGAACAAATTTGGATATGGATTATATTTATGGATTATTAAAATGAAAAACATAGAGTACGTTTTACCTAATGAAATAGAAAAAAGAAGCTTTGAAATAATAGGACAGGAATTGGCTGAAATGGGTATTGTCATCCCAGAGGAAGAGGCACCTATTACAAAGCGAGTGATACATACTAGTGCTGATTTTGATTATGCTAAAACTATGTGTTATTCCCCTGGGGCAATAGCAATAGCAAAGGAGTTAATCAAATCGGGAGCTGATATTGTAACAGATACGAATATGGCAATGTCTGGAATAAATAAAAAACGATTAGCAGAGTACGGAGGCCAAGTGCATTGTTTTATGGCAGATGAAGATGTAGCAGCTGAGGCCAAGAAACGTCAGGTTACAAGAGCAACTGTTTCAATGGAAAGAGCAGCTCAGCTTAAAAAGCCTGTTATATTTGCATTGGGAAATGCTCCAACAGCCCTTATAAGCCTTTATGAAATGATGGAAAAGAAAGTGTTTACTCCAGAATTTGTTATTGGAGTTCCGGTAGGCTTTGTTAATGTGGTGGCTGCTAAGGAATTGTTTTTGGATTCAGATGTACCATATATTATCAACAGAGGACGCAAAGGCGGTAGCAATATAGCAGCTGCTATCGTAAATGCGTTATTATATAGTTTATGAGAAAAGGATTCACAACAGGAAGTTGTGCGGCGGCAGCCGCAAAGGCAGCCACATATATGCTGCTGTTTGGACAAGAAAAACATAATATAGAAATCACCACGCCTGCAGGAGTTATTTTTAATGCAACAATAGTTGATATTAAACGAGATGAAAAGCAGGTTTCTTGTGCTGTAATAAAGGATGGTGGGGATGATCCTGATGTGACAACAGGAGCCCATGTAGTAGCCACTGTTTCCTTGAATGAGCAAGCATGCGAATTTAAGGTCTCAATCGATGGTGGTGAAGGCGTAGGAAGAGTTAATTTGCCAGGCCTAGACCAACCGGTAGGAAATGCAGCAATCAATCATGTCCCAAGGGAGATGATTGAAAAGGAGGTTACTGAGGTTTGTAAGCTCCTAGATTTTAATGGTGAAGTGAAGGTTGTTATATCTGTCCCAGAGGGGCGCACACTGGCAGGGAAAACCTTTAATCCTAGACTTGGAATAACAGATGGAATATCAATCCTTGGCACCACCGGCATTGTGGAACCAATGAGCAATAAAGCTTTAATTGATACAATTAAAGTTGAGCTTAGCCAAAAGAAAGCCTTAGGACAAAAATATGTTGCAGTGTCCCCAGGCAATTACGGCTTACAATTCATGAAGGACAATTTTGGGTATGATTTGGATACAAGTGTAAAATGCTCTAATTTCATTGGTCAAACTGTGGATGAGGTTTGTGCTTTAGGCTTTGAAGGCATGATTATTACAGGCCACATTGGAAAGCTGGTGAAGGTGGCTGGTGGTATTATGAATACCCATTCCCATGAGGCAGATGCCAGAGCAGAACTGCTTTCTGCGGCAGCTATTAAGGCAGGCTGTGATTTGGAGGTGGCAAAGAAAATACTTGATTGCTTAAATACAGAAGAGGCATTACAAATCCTAGATAAAGCAGGATTGTTAAAAGAGACAATGGAATTAATCTTAGAGAAAATACTGTTTTATCTTAACTTTAGAAGCCAAGGCAAAATCCAAATCGAATGTATTTTATATTCCAACGAATTTGGACTGCTGGCAGAGTCTTCTGATGCTAGAAATATGATAGAATATATAAAGGATAACTAGAGAATTATTTGTATAAAAGGGCAAGAAAATGGTTTATTTTGTTGGTGCTGGATGCGGAGCGGCAGACTTAATCACAGTTCGTGGTATGAATTTAATAAAGCAGGCTGATGTGGTTATTTATGCTGGCTCACTTGTTAATCCAGAGCTTTTAGAATACGCAAAGTCGGATTGCGAAATATATAATAGTGCAGTTTTAACCTTGGATGAAGTGATGGATATAACACTAAAGGCTTCAAAAGAAGGTAAAAATGTCGTACGACTTCATACTGGTGAACCTAGTATTTATGGAGCTGTTCAGGAGCAAATGCATGTTTTGGATGAAAACAAAATTGCCTACGAGAGCTGCCCAGGGGTTAGCGCATGCTTTGGTGCCGCAGCCAGCCTTAATTTAGAGTATACATTGCCAGAAATCAGCCAATCCTTGATTATTACTAGAATGGCAGGACGTACATCTGTGCCACCAAAAGAATCAATAGAAAGCTTTGCAGCTCATGGAGCATCTATGGCTATTTATCTCAGCTCTGGTATGCTTGAAGAATTACAAAACAGACTTATTGCTGGTGGATACTCAGGAAATACTCCAGCGGCAATTGTTTACAAGGCCACATGGCCAGAAGAAGAAAAATACATTTGTACGGTTGATACACTTGCTTCAACAGGTGAAAAACATGGTATTAAAAATTTGGCTGTTGTTTTAGTTGGAAATGTGATTTCAAAGTCTGGTTATGCATTATCCAAATTATATGACCCTGATTTTGAGACAGCATTTAGGAAGAAAAATGATTGAAAAAAAGATACTTAGAGTAGTTGCCTTTACGACAAATGGTAAAAACTTGATAGACAAAATCGCCAAAGATGATAGGTTCATTATTGAATCAAAATCAGATGAAGCCTCGCTATCAGAGTGGACAGGTGATTGTTTTAAAATGCATTTACCCATTTTATTTGTAAGCTCTGTTGGAATAGCAGTCAGGACAATTGCACCATTTGTTTCTGATAAATTAAAGGATTCTCCAGTAATAGTGGTGGATGAATTAGGACATAATATTATTCCGATTTTGTCAGGACATTTTGGAGGTGCTAATGCACTTGCTTGGGAAATAGCAGAAGTTCTTGGAGCGAATCCTATTATTACAACAGCCACAGATATTAATAACGTATTTGCGGTAGATGTTTTTGCTAAAGAAAATGGTCTTTTAATCACAGATAAATCCCTTATTAAAAAGGTGTCAACCTTGGCACTTGCTGGGGAAAAATTACATGTAATTGAAAAGGATGGACAAATAGATATTGAAGGTCTAAAGCTTATTCCAAAAAGAGTAGTACTGGGAATTGGCTGTAAAAGAGGAAAGACCTTTCAGGAGCTTCATGAATTTATAAATAGATTTTATGAGGATGACTATCTTTTTAATAATCTATATGCGATATGCTCCATCGATGTAAAAGCTGACGAGATGGGATTGATAAAGCTAGCTCAGTTTTATGGAGTAAGATTCCTTACGTTTTCTTCTGAGGAGCTTGATAGCCTTCAGGGAGATTTCTCTAACTCTCAGTTTGTCAAAGAAAAGGTTGGAACGGGAAATGTTTGCGAGCGCTCAGCTATATTGGGGGCTGGTGAGAAATCATACTTAGTTATGAACAAATACGCTTCAGATGGAATTACCTTGGCTGAAGCAAAAAGAGAAAAAATTGAATTAAAATGGTAAATAATATGGCAGGACAAATATACATTATAGGAATGGGACCGGGATTTAAATCAATGATGACTGAAGCAGCTTTTTCGGCTATGGAAAAGTCTGATGTTATCGTTGGTTATACTGTTTATATAGATTTAGTTAAGGAATATTTTCCTGAAAAAGAATTCTTTACAACTCCTATGAAAAAGGAGATTGAAAGATGTAGAGCATGCTTTGATTACGCTATTTCAGGAAAGGATGTAGCCTTTATTTGTAGCGGTGATGCAGGGGTTTATGGAATGGCTGCACCAATGTTTGAGCTGCTGCCTGAATATACAACAGATAACTTTGGTGAAGAAAATATCACAGTTATTCCTGGTGTTACAGCTGCGATTTCAGGAGCAGCTGTTTTAGGGGCTCCAATAAATCATGATTTTTGTGTAATCAGTCTCAGCGATTTGCTTACTCCATGGGAAAGAATCGAAAAGAGATTACAAGCAGCTATAATGGGAGATTTTGCCATTGCAATATACAACCCATCTAGTCGCAAAAGACATGACTATTTAAAAAAGGCATGCAGTATTATGCTTGCGGCTGGTGCAGATAAAAACAGAGCCTGTGGTTATGTAGAAAATATTGGACGAGAAGGCCAAAGCTATAACACATGCACACTGGAGGAACTGATGGATACTGAAGTAAACATGTTTACAACAGTTTTCATTGGCAATTCTAATAGCAAAATTATTGGTGATAAAATAGTTACACCAAGGGGATATAAGTATGAATAAGGTTATTATTTTCGGCGGTACAACTGAAGGCAGAAGATTGGCTCAGGATTTAGCTGAACATGATGTGGTTAGCATTTATTGTGTTGCTACAGAATATGGCAAGGAACCAATTGAGGAATCCAGCTGTATTCACATCCATTCTGGTCGAATGGATTCAAATGAGATGCTAAAGCTTTACCAGTGCGAACGACCTGATGCCATTATTGATGCTACTCACCCCTTTGCAGAGGTTGTTAAGGGGGAGATAACAAATAGCTTAAGGAATTACGAAACTGTGCCATTTTACAGGCTTTCTAGGGAAGAAGATACGGTAGATGCTAGTAACTGTGTCTTTTTTGATTCGGCTGTGGACTGTGCTAGAGCACTTTTAAATACAGAAGGTAAAGTTTTTTTAACTACAGGAAGCAAGGAATTGCCTACTTTTTGTCAGGAGGAATCCTTAAGAGATAGAATCATCGCTCGAATTCTTCCAAATGATGAGAGTCTAGAAATTTGCAAATCCTGTGGCTTAAAGGGAAATCAAATTGTTGCCCTTCAGGGACCATTTTCTAAAATGATGAATATTGCCTTTTTGCGTGAGTACGAAGCCAATATTATGGTTCTTAAGGAAAGCGGCAAAGCTGGTGGAGAGGCAGCAAGGATAGAGGCTGCTAATGCCTGCGGCGCAAAATGCTTTGTAATTAGGCGTCCAAAGGAAGCGCCTGGCACTTATTCTTTTGCCGAGGTTGAGGATAGGCTATATTCTCAGTTTGATATAAAAGAGCGCTTCACAAAGGTTAATGATTTACATTCGGCAGTAGACAAAATCAAAGAAAAAATAACACCGGATATTAAATTCAATGTTTCACTAGCAGGCTTTGGCATGGGGCCTGCCACCTTAACAAAAGAGGTTCAAGAGCTAATAGATGATGCAGACTATATTTTTGGGGCACCTAGAATGGTAGTTGGTATAGATACTAATGCCAAAAAGTATCCATATTATTTAGCAAAGGATATTATTCCTACAATTCAAAGCCTGTCAGCAGAAATATCATATGGAATCAAAAATATAGTTGTTCTTTTCTCTGGTGATACAGGATTTTATAGTGGCGCCAGCAAACTAAAAGCTGCATTAATGGAATTGGAATACTGCAAGGTTAAAATATTACCTGGCATCAGTACTGTTAGCGCTTTGGCAGCTAGAGCAAATGAGACCTGGCAGGAGGGCTCATTAGTTAGTACCCATGGCGTAGAAGAAGCTATATGGATGCCGAAATTAATACAGTCTGTTTTACATAATGAAAAAACATTTGCATTGACATCAGGCTCCAAGGACGTCAGGAAAATTGGCCAAATTCTAATTGGCTTACAGGAGAATAACACTTGTGATTTCAGAATTTTTGTGGGAACAAATCTTTATTCTGCAGAAAAGCTAGAGTGGCTTACACCAGAAAAATGCTGGAATTTTGAAAGAGATGGATTATGTTCTTTGCTAATTAAGAATACTAAATTCACTCCAAAACAATTGTCTCCTGGAATGAAGGATGAAGAGTTTATTAGAGACAAGGTACCTATGTCTAAGGAGGAGATAAGGGCTCTTTCAATATGCAAGCTTCTCCCTACAAAAGATAGTATTATTTATGACATTGGTAGTGGTAGCGGCTCAGTTGCTGTGGAGCTTGCAAGCCTTGATTCATCTGTAAAGGTTTTTGCAGTTGAACTTAAAAATGAAGCATGCAATCTCATACAAAAAAATATTGATAGATTCATGCTGAAAAATGTAGCTGTTGTAGAGGGGACAGCTCCTGATTGTCTAGAAGGACTGCCAGTTCCTACTCATGTATTTATTGGGGGAAGTGCTGGTCGTTTAGAAGACATTCTTTTAAAACTAAAAGCATATAATTCGCAAATGCGAATTGTTATTAATGCAGTCACTTTGGAGACTATAGCTGAGATAAATGCAGTAATCAAAAAGCTTGGAATTGAAAATGAAGACATAATTCAAGTTGCAGTGTCAAAGGCGAAAAAAGCTGGGGATTATTCGCTTATGCAAGGACAGAATCCAGTATACATAGTGACAATTAATATTTAACCTGAAAAGGATCAAAAACAACATATGGGGGCACATTATGGATTATTCAAGATTTATGGTAGCCGCAACTAAAAGTGGCAGTGGAAAGACAACAATAACTTGCGGCATACTAGCTGCTTTAAAAGAGAAGGGACTGAATCCATGTAGTTTCAAGTGTGGACCAGATTACATTGATCCAATGTTTCATAGAAATGTAATTGGCGTTCCAGCAGGAAATCTAGATACCTTTTTTACAGATGATAATACTACGAAGTCACTATTTGCAAAGGAATATGAAGGAGATCTTGCAGTAATAGAAGGTGTTATGGGACTCTATGATGGCCTTGGTGGTATAGAGCTTTCAGGCTCTTCTTACGATTTGGCTAGGGTTTTATCGACACCAATTATTCTAGTAATTAATGCTAAGGGAGCAGGTAGATCAGTGCTTGCTGAAATCAAGGGCTTTTTAGACTATGATGAAGAACACTTAATTAAAGGCGTTATTCTAAATAAAACCTCTTTAGCCTTTGGCAAAACCTTGGGAGAATTAATTGAAAAAGAATTTGGCATTAAATGCTTTGGTGTTGTTCCAGAAAATAAAGATATTGAATTGTCTAGTAGACATCTAGGATTAGTATTGCCAGAGGAAATAAACGAACTAAAGGAAATACTAGACCAAGAAACAAAAATGATATCTGAGGGAATTGATTTGGATGCCATTATTGCTTTGGCAAAAGGAGCAGAACACTTAGATATAAATATTGAAAATAATAATATCGTAAATACGAATAATGTAAGACTTGCTGTAGCAAGAGACAACGCATTTTGCTTCTACTATAGAGAGAACCTACAGATGCTAAAAGAAAGAGGAGTTGAGCTAGTAGAATTCTCCCCTTTGGAGGACCATCATCTTCCTGATAATATTTCTGGATTACTTCTTGGTGGCGGTTACCCAGAAAATTATTTAGTGGATTTGCAGGGTAATACATTTATTAAACAAGAAATTAAAAAGGCAATGGATCATGGAATGCCTGTTTTAGCTGAGTGCGGCGGATTCATGTATCTATTGGATTCAATAAAAAACGAAAATGATAAAAGCTACAATATGGTTGGTGCCATTAATGGAAAAGCAGAGTGGACCGGCAAGCTAGTTAGATTTGGATATGTGACAATCGAGGCCGATGGATTTGATATTAAGGGCCATGAATTCCACTATTATGATACCGATAATAATGGTTCATCATTTGTTGCTAAAAAGCCAACAGGTAACAGAAGCTGGCCATGCATGCACAAATCAGGAAGCTCATATATTGGGTTCCCACATTTGTATTATCCATCAGCACCTGTTTTTGTAGATAAATTCGTGGAGGCTATGAAAAACTATGGATGAAACTAGATACCTATTTGAAGATGTTCTAGAAAATAAATTGTCTATACAGCAATTAGATAAAAAGGCTTATACCGAAATGAAAGAGGCTTGGAATAAAGTATCTAAGCCAATTAATAGCTTTGGTAGTCTAGAAGATATGCATTCTAAAATTGCTGCCATTCAGGGCTTTAAAGCTCCTGATTTATCCCACATGCGATTAATTGTTTGCTGTGGTGATCATGGAATTGTTGAGGAGGGTGTTACCCAGACAAGCCAGGATGTTACAAGAATATGCGCCACTAACATTGCAAAGGGATTAACCACTGCAGGTGTTATGGCCAAAAGTCTTGGTATAGACATTGTGGCAGTTGATGTGGGGATTAATTATTCAAAAGAAGTGCCTTACACTCTCAACAGAAGAGTAAAATATGGCACATGTAATTTCCTAAAGCAGCCAGCTATGTCAGTTGAAGAGTTTTCAAAGGCAGTGCAGGTTGGTATGGACCTTGTAAAAGAAAGCAAGGAGCAGGGCTTTACCACTTTGCTTGTAGGGGAAATGGGAATTGGAAATACTACTTCTGCAGCTGTGGTTGCAGGATATCTTTTAGATTTAAACGCAGAGGCTGTAACAGGCAGAGGTGCTGGTCTTGATGATGAGGGACTTAGTCGTAAGCGCGCAGTAGTTTCCATGGCATTATCAATGTACAGCGGTCTTTCACCAGTTGAGATTTGCTCATATTTTGGTGGGCTTGAGCTAGCGGCTATGACTGGAGTTGTGATTGGCGGTGGCCTTTACAAGGTGCCAATTATAATAGATGGTATGCTTAGCCAGGTTTCAGCTTTGGTGGCAGAGCGTCTCATTGAAAACGCAAAAGACTATTTGATTCCATCTCACATTAGCAAAGAGCCAGTGGCTATAAAGCTTGGTAAAAAACTAAATCTGCCTACTGTTCTCGAAGCAAACATGGCAGTTGGAGAGGGAGCAGGAGCTGTTATGATGGCTCAACTTTTGAAGCTTACTGACGTTGTATTTCATGATGCATTGAAATTTGGGGATTCAGGTGTTGAGCAGTATGACGATTTCTCAAAGGATGATTCAAAATGATTACCTTAATTTACGGTGGAAGTAGTAGTGGAAAATCAGCTTTTGCTGAAAACTATGTATGCGCTTCAAAATGCAAAAACAAATACTATCTGGCTACTATGAGTGCCAATGATAATGAATCAATAAAACGAGTTAACAATCATAGAAAAATGCGCTCTGGGAAAGGCTTTGTGACACTTGAACAACCAGTAGATATTGTTGATGCTATTTACGGCATTGATCAAATAGACCAGGGAGATTTTTCCACCGAAGGAAATGACGATATTATTTTGCTAGAGTGCCTATCAAATCTTGTGGCTAACGAAATGTTTAGAGATGGACTGGTTAACAGCTCTGATTACTGCGTTGCAAAAATAATAGACGATTTAAAAAAGCTTAGTCAGAAGGTTTCTTCAATAGTAATAGTATCCAATAATATTTTTGAAGACGGAAGAGAATATGATGCTGGCACAAAGGATTATCTACGAGCCCTAGGCACACTTAATCAAAAACTCAGTGTTATATCTGATGAAGTTTATGAAGTAGTTGTGGGAATCGGAATTAAAATAAAGGGATGAATATATGAGAATATTAAAATCAATAGCAGTTGCATTTTCTATGTATTCAAGAATACCTATGCCAAGGTTTAATTGGGCATCAGAAGATATGAAATATCATTTGATATTTTTTCCATGGGTAGGAGCGGTAATTGCAGTGATAGAATATTTATGGCCTTTGTCCTGTCAGCAATTTCGTTTGACACATACCGTATTTTCGATAATTATATTAGCTATTCCTATTATAGTAACAGGCGGTTTTCACATAGATGGGTTTATGGATACAAGTGATGCCTTATCATCTTGGGGAGACAAAGAAAAACGACTAGAAATACTAAAGGATTCCCATGTGGGAGCCTTTGCGATAATAAGGCTTATTACATTAGGATTGATACTATTTGCTGCAATATTGACTTTAAATCTTAATGGCTTTTTGGCTTGGTGTTTTACATTGATTGCAGTTAGAGCTGTTAGTGGCATTTGTGTTGTCCGATATAAAAAAGCTAAATCAGAAGGAATTTTAAATACTTCTGCTGAAACTGCATCAGACAAGGTTGTTATGTTTTGTCTTGCAATACAGTTTATAATTTGTGCAGTTTTTGCTGGAATTTATTTTCAGTGGTATTGGACTATAGGTCTTTTGGCTATATTCATTTCGTTGATTTTTTATATTTATACTGCTTATTCAAAATTTGGCGGAATAACAGGTGATTTGGCAGGATGGTTCGTTTGTATGGCCGAGACCTTTTCGGCTGTGGCTATTGCACTATATACAGTTTTGAGGTAGAAAATGATTCTTATTGTAGGCGGAAGCTATCAAGGAAAAACAAAATTTGCTAGGGACAATTTCCCGGAGTGTCGCTATTTCAATCAATTGCATTTGTTCATTAAAAAACGATTGCAGGAAGAGAAAAAGCCTATACAGATACTAACAGAAATCAAAGATGCTATAGGCGACGGACAGTGGGTTATCATTTCAGATGAGGTTGGGAATGGTGTTGTACCTATTGAGCAAGAGGATAGAGAATACAGAGATATTACAGGTAAGATTCTCATAGAATTAGCTGATGAGGCTGAAGAGGTTTATAGAGTGGTTTGTGGTATCGGACAAAGGATAAAGTAATGGATAGAACTATTACCTTGATTCGCCATGGCAAAACGGCAGGAAATTATGAAAAGAGATACATAGGAGTCACAGATGAGCAGATGACGCTGGATGGTGAAAATGAAATTAGACTCCGTGAGTATCCTGAAGCAGACATAGTTTATTCCAGCCCATTAAGTAGATGCATACGTACATCTAAAATTATTTATCCAACCAATGAAATAGTTATTGTAGAGGATTTGCGGGAAACTGATTTTGGACTTTTTGAGGGGAAAAACTATAAAGAGCTTTCCCATAACCCAGAATATATTGCCTGGATGGAAAGTGGCGGTGAGGATGCTTTCCCAGGTGGAGAAAGCAGAACTCAAGCGATTCAAAGAACAATGGAAGGCTTTGCAAAGGTTTTAGGGCAAAGTAAAAATTATAGGAGCATTTCAATTGTAGCTCACGGAGGAACGATAATGGCTATACTCAGTGAGCTTTTTGGGGGAGAATATTATTCATATCATGTAGAAAACTGTGAGGGATATACTTTTGATTTATCATTTGATGGCATTTGTAGCGGGCTTTGTCCTAGATCTTTTCTTAGGGGATCCACTTAATTGGCCACATCCAATAAGATGGATTGGCAGTTTGATTGGATTTAACACAAGAGAATTATTGGATAGAGCTGATAGAAGCTTAGATACTGATTCTATCCATAAACGCAAGAGGTTATATGGATTATTTTTAGTAATTATCGTAATTACGATATCAGGCGGGATTTCTTTTTTACTCT
>JAEEGH010009503.1_pt1 | contig 22665 bp, 20 predicted proteins | sample 9134181 | NCBI WGS metagenome assembly JAEEGH01 (sample SAMN16246544, study PRJNA631951) | gut metagenome | biome: gut microbiome; feature: rumen; material: DP-attached | host: Bos | place: Iran: Karaj | collected 2018-10
AATGTTTTTTGTGAAAATGTTGGAAAAAAGCTCAAGTCCACCGTCGACTGGAAAGATCGTAGGGGAGAAAGACTTTGGGATGAAAGTGGCAACGGTACGGATGCCTTCGGCTTTGCCGCGTTGCCGGCCGAAACGGAATTATACACGGGATTATACACACGTTTCTGGAGCTCCGTCGAACGCGCACCACTCTTCAATCCCGACAACCACGACTATGCGTATTGCCTATTGCTGAGCAACGACTATGATGGTGCAAGCTTGGCCAACTACGTTAAGAGTCTCAAGTGCTCTGTCCGTTGTATTAAGGACTAAAAGGGCTTTGGCAAACCTGAAGTCCTGGCTCGTTGGATATAAAAATCCTTCGTGACTAACCCAAGTTTTTCCCTAATTCAATCCTTGCTTCGCGGCGGATGAGGGCCTGGTTAAAACGGCGCTTTTCTTCGGCAGTTTCTGGTTCTACCGGGGCAACCGCGGTGGGGCGGCCGTCTTCGCCGATGGCGACGAACGTGAAGTAGCCGTGCGCGATGGGCAGTTCCTGCTTGTTTACCGGATCGGTCTCGGTAATCTTGAGGCCGATTTCCATCGAGGTGTTGAACGCGCGGTTCAGGCTCGCATGGATGTTGAGGATAGTCCCGAGCGTTGCCGGGCGGAAGAAGCGCACCCCGTCGATGGAAATGGTGTTCACCTTGCGGCCCGCATGGTTGAACGCGACTACGCAGGCGGCCACGTCCATGAGGCCCATCAGGTACCCGCCGAAGGCGTTGTGGAGCGCGTTCGTGTTGTCCGGATGCACGATGGCGTGTGTCTCGGTTTGCGAGTCCTTGACCTTGCGCGGGGTCATGTCGTTCGCGATTTCGGGAATCAGGTCGGTGTTCTTCATAGGGCGGACCTCAGTTTGTCAATGATAAAGTCTACATCGGTAAAGGCGCAGACGGGGAGGCTTACGGCCTTCTTGCTCGCTTCGATGGCGTTCTTGTTCTCGCTGCCTTGCCCGAGTTCCCTGAAGCAGGGCTGTTCGTGCAGCGGCTGCGGGTAGTGGATGCAGTGCGGGATTCCCGCCTTGTCGAGCATCTTGATAAAGGCTTCGCGGTCATCTGCCAGCACCGTATACTGCGCGTAGGTGCTCGTGCAGTTTTCCCCGATGTACTGTGGCACGATTCTTGCACCCGCAGAAGCACCGGCACCCGCATCGACTCTCGCGTTGTATTCCGCAAAAAACTTGTCGTACTTGCGGGCGTTCTCGCGGCGCACCTTCAGTTCGCTCTCGAAGTGGCGGAGCTTGACCCGCAAGATGGCGGCCTGCAGGGCGTCGAGCCTGCTGTTCAAGCCCACGGTCTCGTGCTGGTAGCGTTCCTTGCTCCCGTGGTTAGCGAGCATGCGCACCTTCTCGGCGAGCTGCGCATCATGGGTAAAGATGGCGCCGCCGTCCCCGTAGCAGCCCAGCGGCTTGCTCGGGTAGAAACTCGTGATGGAAATAGTGGCGAGGGTGCAGGCGCGGCTCGTTATGATATCCGAATATGGCGGCACTCCGATGTCGTACTTCGCACCGAATGCCTGGGCCGCATCTTCCAGAAGCCACAGGTCGTTCGCGACGGCGATTTCCCAAAGCGTTGTTTCGGTCAGATGCGCAAACGGCGCGCACTGCCCGAACAGGTCCACGCCGATAATCCCGCGCGTCTTGGGGCCGATCAGCGCCTTCACGCTTTCCGGGTCAATCAGCAGCGTCTCGGGGTCGATGTCGGCGAACCGCGGTATGCCGCCTAGGAATGCCACGCACTCCGCCGGCGCGATGAAGGTGAAGTCGGGGACTATGACCTCGTCCCCCGGTTTAAGCCCGAGGGCCATGAGCGCGATGGTGAGGGCGTCGGTACCGCTTGCGCACGTTATGGCGCTGGTTTTGGGTTCCGCGCTGCCCTTTCCGGCGTCCGGACTGCCGGAATTGCAAAAATCCGCAAGTTCCGCCTCCAGGGCCTTGACTTCGGGCCCGCCGATGTAGCATCCGCTGTCCAGAACGGCGCGTTCTGCGGCCTCGAGTTCTTCTCGGTAGGCCTCCCTTTGCCCTGTCAGGTTCACGAATGGCATCATAATGCCCGTAATTTAGCAAATTTGGCCAATTATAGGGCTTGACAAATTCTCATTGTTTACTATCTTTGTCCCTACAAAAAATTTTAAGTAGGTTTTACCCGGAGATTTAAGGTGCCTCAACATCAATCTTGCAAAAAGCGTTTGCGTCAGGCCGAAAAGGCCAATGCCATGAACCGTGCAGCCCGCGCCGAAATTCGCGCAAGCCTCAAGGCCATCCGTACTGCTACCTCTAAGGATGCCGCCCTTGCCGAAATGCCGAAGCTGTTCCGCCTTCTCGACGTTGCTGCCAACAAGAGCCGCGCCGGCTTCAATGCCAACCGCGCTGCCAACTACAAGGCCAAGGTCGCTAAGGTCATCAACGGCTTCGCCTAATCGCGCTCGCTAGTTCGACGAATTGCGTACCGGTGCACTTATGTGTACCGGTATTTCGTGTTTTTTGCGGACTGCCCTTCCTATCCCGTTACGCGCCAATGAGTTTGGACTTGTCCAAATGGGGCTAAATCGTTGTTTCTCATGCCTTTTCCGGCTCCGTTCCGGATATTTTTTTCTAGATTAGCGACAAGTATCAAGGATTAGAAATGTCTTCGATTAATTTTGCTACGCGTGAAATCAGCTGTAAGGTGGTGTATTACGGACCGGGTCTTAGTGGTAAGACCACGAATTTGCAGGTAATCCACCAGAAAATGCCCCAGGACAAGCGCACGGACATGGTGTCGCTTGCGACCGAGGGTGACCGCACCTTGTTCTTCGATTTCCTTCCGCTCAATCTAGGTGATATTAAGGGCTTCAAGACCCGCTTCCAGTTATACACGGTCCCCGGCCAGGTTTATTACAACAGTACTCGTAAGCTCGTGCTTCGCGGTGTCGATGGTATTGTCTTTGTTGCCGACTCGCAGCGTTCTCGCCAGGCCGAGAATATCGAGAGCCTGCAGAACCTCCGTCAGAACCTGCAGGACTACGGCATGGATCTCGACGACATGCCCTTCGTGCTCCAGTACAACAAGCGCGACATGGAAAACGTGTTTACCCTCGACGAGATGAACGCCGAGCTCAACCCGCGCCAGGTGCCGTTCTTCCCGGCGACCGCCCACAACGGCAAGGGCGTGGTGACGACCCTCAAGACTATCGCCATGCTGGTGATTGAAAAGTTTAACGTGAAGCAGGGATTCCTCCGCAAGGCCGCCGAGAGCGTGAACAACACGGGCGTGCACGACGTGAGCCTCACCAAGGAAGGCGTCTCCGTTTCGCAGGCTGCCCCCAAGCGCGAACCGCGCCCGGAGGCTCCCGCCGCTCCAGCCGCCGCGACTCCCTTCAAGATGCCCTCCTTCGCCGCAAGGCCTCCTGCAGGTACGGTGCCGTCCGGCAATGCAGGTTCGGGGCTGTTCCAGAAGGGTGTTGCCTCGTCGCCGTTCGGGCGTCCCCGTGCGGTGCCCCAGGCTCCGCGCATGCCCTCGTTCGGCCGCGTGGTCGACAAGGCCAACCAGGAGGTCTCGGACGACGAAATCGAACTTCGTCCGTACGTCCCGAAGAAGAAGTAATTTGCGGATTTTTCAGGAGTGTTGCTGAATGAGCGATTTTACGATTTTTTCAGATGACGTTGGCAAGGTCCGCCGCCTGATGCTTGCCTACCAGGCTAGCGTGAAGGCCAACTACATTGTGCTGTGCCACCGTGACGGTTCCATTATTGCCGAAGTCGGATCCCTTGGAATCGACGCGACTCCGCTTGCGGTCCTCAGTACGGCTTCGTTCGACTCCGCCCGCCAGGTGGGGATGATGCTCGGCGGCGAGAACTTCCAGTCGGTGTCTTATTCCGGCGAGAACCGTTCCATCTACATTTCGCCCGTCGACGAATCCCTGCTGCTGGTGCAGGTGTTTCCGGGTTCCAAGCTCCCGAACCGCATCGACGACTTCAACCGCCTGCTTGTCGAAAAGCTGGTGGATGCCGTTCCCGCCTTTACGCAGAACACGAGCAAGCTCAGGTAATAGGGGTTTTCCGTGGCAGGCATTCCGCCACTTCGCAATTTGAGGAAGACGACCTTCGTCGTTGTCATCGTCTTTTTCGGATTCTTCATCCACCGCTTCATCGACTTCTGGACCGACGATCTCTCGCTCCAGAACTTTACGGGCACCGACCTCACTCCCGCGCAGAGCGTGGTCTGCCGCGACGTGGTGCGCGGCACTCCCTTCGGCGTCGACAGCGTGTTCGAGGAAAACACCCGCCTCTACTTCTATTCCACCGTCTCCAGTTCGGTCCGCTATTCGGCCGATACCCTGTTGCACATTTGGTTCTGGGGCACGGACACCATCCAGAAGGCCCCCTGCGTGATGAAGGCCGCTGAAATCCATAAGGGCATCGAGGGCAAGCAGTCGTCGCAGTCCAGCTTCAGCGTGTGCCATACCGAGATTTCCCCGAAACTCCTGAAACCGGGCGAGTGGAGCGTGGACCTCGTTGCCGGCAGGGAGCTTCTGTCGAGCAAGCAGTTCCGCATCGAAGCCGATAGGTAGGGCCCATGAGGCGCTTGTTGTGGGCGTGCGTCTTCGCGGTGGGCGGGGCTTTCGCCATGGACGTGGATTCACTCCCAGTCTGGAATCCCGATTCGCTTTTCCGTGATACTGTCGCTGCTGCCGTAGATTCGGCAAGGCCCGCGCAGTCGCTCGAGACCCATGGCTACAAGACCATGCAGGTGACCGTGGGCGACGACGATACGCAGGTCGACCAGCGGCTCCGCCTTTCCATTACGGGGATGATCGGGGATAGCGTCTCGATAGACGCGCTGTTGAGCGACGTGGACCGCAAGGCGGGCGACCAGACTACGGCGACGCTCCAGGAGGTGGACCAGGTCTACTTCAAGGCGATGTCGCGCCACTGGCTGCTCCACCTGGGCGACCTCACGTGGAAGGATGCCGACCTCGGACTTTTTTCCGTAGAACGCACCACACTGGGGGCGATGGTCGGATTTAGGACGAATTTGTCTGAAGTGCGGGCCGTGGCCGGTACGGACGACGTGAATCGCGTCTCGCGGATGTTTGCGGGCGTGAGCGGTCAGCGCGAGGGCTATTCCCTGAGCGGCGACGGCAGCTTCATTTCGGTGGTACCGCAGTCGGAAACGGTCTGGATCAATGGCGAAAAGCTTACGCGTGGGACCGATTACGAGGTGAACTATGCGGGCGGCCTATTGAACTTCAAGGGGACGCGGATGCCCCATGTCGAAGACGAAATCCGCGTGGAATACGATGCGTACGAGACAGACAACGTGATGGCGCTTTACGGTGCGACGGGTACGTTCCGCCATCCAAACATTTTCCTGGATGTTTCGGGGTTCCGGCTGGAGCACGATGCGGACCGCCTGAAAAAGGGCGTGTGGAGCGACGAGGACTACGATATGCTCCGGCACGACGACGGAAGCGAGTTTGTACGTGACGATTCCCTGGGCGAGCTGCACAGGCCGACGCGTACCGAGATGGCCGGGGCGCGTATCCGCCTGCAGGGGAAACACCGCTATTTTGCGGATTTCGAACTTGCGATGAGCCGCCGCGATTCCAATACGGTATCCGACGATGTGGACGGGCCTTCGGGACGTGCCTTCCGCTGGTTCTTGACGACGGATTCCTCTGCCGCGATGCGTGCTTTGCCCGTGGCGTTTTCCGCATACGGCAACTACATGGCGCAGGGATTCGACTTTTCGGGATTCCAGGGCGGCGACAACGACTGGAATGCGTACAAGCTAAAGGACGAATGGGACCTGGATAGCGCTCTGCTTGCAAACGGCAGTTTCCGCCACGACGAATTCGCGTTGCGCCTCCGCCTGGGGGCGGGTTGGTTCGGCAATGTCGCGTGGGGCTACCGGCAGGGAGACTCTGAACGCTGGAATTCTTCGCGCGTGAAGGGATCCGTGACGCGCAACGTGCAGGGACATGCGACCGAGCTCTCGCTTATCCACGTGCAGAGCCAGACGGAGGCGGCGCGTGAGCGTTTCCAGGGCTATTTCTCCGAGAAGCTTGACCGCGGTTTCGTGCGGCCGTTCGCAAGTTCGGACGTGCGCTATACCGAACGCGACAGCGCGGGCTTCGACGACGAGGAACTTTCGGTCCGTGCGAATGCGGGCGCCTCGCTCGTGAAGGATTCCTGGAACGTGCGCGAGGCGGCGGAGGTTTTGAACGTGAACCGCCGTGGCGACAGCTATGGCGACGGCTGGAATGACTCGCTGACGCAGGTGAGGTGGAGCCAGTCTGCGGAAGTCCGCCTGAAAGCGGTCGACCTGACGCATTTTTTGCAGTACGAGTACCGCGACCTTGCGGAATCGGGGGATGAGAATAGCTGGGTAGGTGACCTCGCGGGCCGATTCGGGAACGAGAAAATGGGAATCCACGGGACGGTTTCGTACAAGCTTGGCCTGACCGAGGAACAGACCTATACGCCGGTCTACAAGCAGGTGGCGAAGGGGACGGGCGACGTGCGCTACGATAGCCTCACGGGAGCGTTCATCGAGGGCGTGGACAACGGCGACTTTGTGTACGAGGGGATGGGACGCAACGATTCTGTCGGTGCGGTTCTCGCCTCGAATTCGGGATTCTCTACGAGCATGGAGATGTGGCCGGGGCGCCTCTTCGGTATAAATTCTGGAATCCTGCGCGATATCAAGCTTTCCGGCTCCTTCAATGCGCTTGCCGAGGATACGACGGGCCGCAAGCTGTATTTCCCGGCGGTGTTGCCCTCCGCGCTGCACCGCGTGTCTTCGGGAACGCTCTCCTGGAGCGGGAACGTGGAATGGGAACATCCGTCCGGAGTTTCGGCGCTATACCGCCCGTCCGCGAATTTCGACAAGAAGCTTTCATCTATCGAGTATTACGAATCCGTATTCCGCCACGAGATGGAAATCGCCTACAAGATCAACGATGACCATCTGGTGAGCGTGACCGGCTTTGTCGAGAGCGACGAGCTGGATGCGCTGCAGGATCTGGAATGGGATATCAGGAGCGTGTCCGGCAAGTACCGGTTCCATTTTCTCGACGGCTTTAGCCTGGAACCCGGCGGCCGCTACCGCTATGGTGCAGGCGAGGAATCGACCGGCCGCGAGTTTGACGCCTACCTCTGGGAAGCATCGCTGCGCCTTGGCTATCGCCGGATCAACACCTTCGACGGTTTCGTGCGATTCTCCTACGTGCAGGTGGAAACGGGGGACGATGTCGTCCCCTACCAGATGATGTCGGGCTACAGCGACGGCAATACCTTCAGGCTGGAGGCTTCCGCGTCGCTCACGGTGAACAAGAACATTTCGCTTGGGCTGCATTATGTGCTGCGGTTCGGCGATTCCGAAGAAAACGTATTCCAGAAGCTGAGTACGGAAGCGAGGGCGTACTTCTGATGCTTAGGTTGCGTTCCATATTCCTGTTTGCCGTGGCCTTGGCCGCGTATGCCTTCGCATTGGGCGACGGCTGCGTCATTGGCCGTATCGCGTGGGAAGGCGAGAGGACGGCGTATGACGAGGCGCGCATGTCGCAGGCCGTGGGGATTCCCTGTGCGGGGTGGCGTTCGCTTTCGGCTGATGTCGTCCGCGACTACGAGAACCGCGGATTCCTCGCGGCGAAGGTGGAAGGCCGCATCGAAGGCGATACGCTGCAGGATGCGACCCTTGTGCTTTCGATTGTCCGGGGCGCGGCCTATGTCTGGGCGGCTCCCGTGAACCTCGATTCCGGCGCCACGAAGCCCGAGGTGTTCCAGAGGCTGACGGGCATCGAGGAGGGCGCGCCGGTGTCTCCGTTCGACCTCGAACGCTCCGAACGCAAGCTTTCGCGGATAGGGTACTACGAGCCGACGGCACCGACGCGGCTGTTCCGTGACCCTTCGCGCAACAGGATTGTCCCCGCGTTCAGCATGCGGCGTGCGAACATGTCGGAAGCCGAGGGCGTGCTGACGTATTCGAGCGAGGAAAACGTGTGGGAAGGAAAGCTGGATGTTAATTTGTACAATATCGCGGGGACGGCGCGAGACCTGGAACTGGAAGGCTTTACCGGCGAAAGCACGCGGCACCTTTCGGGCAGCTACAAGGAACCCTGGATTTTCGGGACCGCCTGGAACGTGGTGGTGCGTGGGCGCTTCGACGAGGAAACGCTCGATGCGGCCGATTCGGCAGCTTCTGACAGCGCGGGAGAATTTGTGGAGCGGACTCTGTTGGGCGAGGTGGGCGTCACGCGCGATATCGGTTTCGATTTCAGCATCGGCGTGTACCTGGGAATCAGCGAGGACGACAAGCATTCTTCCTTCGAAATCTCGTATGTCTCGCTGGACCGCTTTGCCCTGCCTCGCAGCGGAATCCGCTTCGATGGCTCGCTCACGTGGAAGATGGACCGTCCCGATTCGCTCGACAACTTCCTTGCGGCGACAGCGAGCGCAACGGCATACTACACGCTGTACGGCAACTTTATCGCGCGGTTTGCGGGCATGGCGGGCGGGATTTTCCCGACGGAAGCCGCCCTCCGCCGCTCCGACCTGTTTGCGCTCGGCGGCCCGGGTGACTTCAAGGGAATGCAGTACCGCATGCTCCGCAGTCGTGCATATGGCCTCTCTGAATTCGCGATCCTGTGGCAGGATGGCTACGACCTGAGTATCGAGGCCTTCTACCAGCCGGGACTTTACCGCCGCCTGCAACCGGGGCACGGCTGGGCCCGTGAGCAGGGCTACGGCATCGGCTTTACGCAGTACCGCAAGAACTGGAGCGTGAACCTGTATTACGCGCTCCGCAACGGCTGCGGATTCCTCGACGGGATTCTCGGGTTCGGCGTGAAGACGCTGTTCTAGGTGCAAATATATGTTGACATGATGTTTATTCTTTTTTACATTTGGGGCCGAATTCCCCAAACCAAAGGTGAAAAATGAAAAAAACATCGATCTCTTCCTGGTTTATGGCGGTTCTTGCCGCTGTGGCCATTTCCTTGACAGGCTGTGTTGTCGAAGTTGAAGATGACACGGCTTCCCAGGTCAGGTACGACTATACTTATCTGACCTACTGTGATGGCGGCTCCTCTGCTTATGCGGACTGCTATGACATGCATTCGACCACATACATCATCATTGTCGGCGACTACTCCAGCGGGAACAAGGTTGTTGTCAAGGCGTATTTCGGACCGGAGAAGGGTGAAATCTCGGATACCTACACATCGTACGGTGTGACGAGCGAAGGCTACCTGAGACTGTCGAATAGCTACGATACGATGGATATCTACGCCGACTACGCTACTGTCCGTGCGTACGATAATTCGTATTACTGGTCGTTCTCGAATTACGAAGACATGTACTAATTTTTTTGAGGTGTATAAAAATGAAATATATCGCATATCTCCTGCTCTCTTTGCTGCTTGTTTCCTGTGCGACCAGCAGCAACATCCCGCGCTCTTCCCTTTCGAACCCGGAGTCTTTCCAGGGAAAGACCGGCATTATCGCGGCTCTTGAAACTTCATATGGAAACTCGAATAACTGCGCTAGCCAGCAGGGTGTTATCGAACTCAAGATAGGGACGGAAACAAAGACAATTGACTTTTATCCGAACCAGATCTTTGCGGCAGCACTTCCTCCCGGAAAGTATCGTGTGACACACATTGGTTATGTCTGCACGACCTATTACGGAAATACCCGCGAGGACAAGGGCTTCCATACGGATATGTCGAATGAAACCTACTTCAACATTCCGAAGAACGGTTTCTGCAAGACGTTCATCAGTACGAGAGGCAATTCAATCAACGTCGGACGCAATGATTCGGAGCTGAACCACTATGCGCAGAACATCCCTGGGTTCCTTGGGGAAACCAAGAGGCTTGGTATTAGTTTGGACGGAATGCCCTACTGCAATCTCGTGGGAGACGAAGATTTTTACAAGACCATGCCGCAAAAGGAATCGGCTGGGCTAGAGATGTACGATGACTTCGAGGGCAAGGTCCGCCTGAAATGGGAAACTCTTTCGGACAGCTCGCGCGGAGGAAATTCCACTGCGAAGAATGGACTTGCGAAATCGGCCGCTGGAAACAGGAGCATGGTCCTTGACTACCAGTTGAAGGGCGGGGCGGATGCTCCTTCTGCGGATCTGATTGCCCTTTCGGATGAAATCATTTCGATGGAGAGCTGCCGTGCCATGGCCTTTGACTATAAGGGCGAGGCGGTGAGCTTTAGCTTGGCGACCTACGAAAATCAGGAGATGACCCTTTCGAAGGCTATTAGGCTGCCTGCAACCAAGGAATGGCGGACGGTTGTGATTCCCAAGAAGGACCTTGTCTCTTCCAAGGAAGGCGGAAGGCTGAGGTTTGACCAGGTGGTCGGCTTCTCCTGGGGCGCGACCGGTTACCCGGGAGATAAGGGGAAGGTGTTCGTAGACAACGTTCGTTGCGAGTAGGCCTTTTTCCTGAAACTTAGAGAGCCTCCCTTTGGGGAGGCTCTTTTGTGTTCTGGAATATCCCTAGACGGGCGTCTTGCTCTTTTCTCCGGGGAGCTCGCGGACAAGCCTTGGCACGAGGTAGCCGGGGAGGCGTTTGCGGATTTCTTCGATCAGCTTGCGGGCTTTATCGTCGCTTACTTCGAAGTGCGCGACCCCGTTCGCATGGTCGAGCTGGTGCAGGTAGTAGGGGAGCACTCCCTGGACAAAAAGCTTGCGGCAAAGGGCCTCGAGCGTGTCGGTATCGTCGTTTACGCCCTTCAGGAGCACGCTCTGGTTCAGGAGCGTCCAGCCGCAGAACTTGAGGTGCCCAAAAAGCATCTGCGATTCCTCGTCGAGTTCGTCGGCGTGGTTCACGTGCGAAACGAGGACGCATTCGAAGCGGGCGGGCAGTTCCCGCAGGAGTTCGAAATGTTGCATGGCGAGGTCGGGGCGCATCACGGGGAGCCGCGTGTGGATGCGGAGCGTGGTGACCTGGCTGTGCATGGCGATGGCTTCCACCAGGTCGCGGAATTCGCCCGGGCCCAGCGTCAGCGGGTCGCCGCCCGAAAGGATTACCTCCCAGATGTCGCCGTGCGTGTCGAGCCAGTTGCCGATTTCGCTTGCGATATCCGCCACTTTGCGGAAGGGGTAGTTCTTGCGGAAGCAGAAGCGGCAGCGGGCACCGCAGGTGGCGGTCGAGACTACCAGGGCGCGTCCGTCGTATTTCTGGATGATGCAGTCCGATTTGGCGGCGGGCAGGTCGCCCACGGGGTCGTCCACGAATCCGGGGACGCTCTCGAGTTCTTCCGTGGTCGGCAGTATTTCGCGCAGGAGCGCCTCGGGGTGCGCCGCTTTTTTGATCAGGTCGGCGTAGTGCCTGGAGCACAGGAACGGGAATTTGGGGCTCCGGTCCAGATTGTCGGGCGCGGCGGTGCCGATATATTCAAAAAATTCGGGAAGTTGGGTGAAAACTTTGACGGGATTTTCCATTATATTGCTAAATTTAGCTATCAAAATCAACAAGAGGATAATATGGGTACTGTAAGCACCAACGAATTCCGCAAGAAACTCAAGATCATGGTCGACGGTCAGCCGTACGAAATCATCGAGAACCAGTTTGTGAAGCCGGGCAAGGGCCAGGCCTTCAACCGCGTTCGCATCAAGAACCTGGTGACCGGCCGTACGCTCGAACGCACCTGGAAGAGCGGCGACACCGTCGAAGAAGCCGACGTGACGTTCACCGAAATGACTTACCTCTACAACGACGGTTCCACCTGGTACTTCCTCGACAACACCACGCAGGAAACCATGGAAATCGCCAAGGAAGCCCTCAACGGCTGCGAAGTGTGGCTGCTTGACGGCGCTACCGTCGAAGTGACCTGGTGGAAGGACCCGAAGAGCGGTTCTACGCTCCCCATCGAAGTCATCCCGCCGACATTTGTCGACCTGATGATCGTGGAAGCTCCTCCGGCAGTGCAGGGCAACACCAGCGGTAACGTGATGCGCGAAGCCATCCTCGAAACCGGCGCCAAGGTGATGATCCCGCTGTTCATCGAGAACAACACCAAGATCCGCGTGGATACCCGCGACGGTTCTTACCTCGAACGCGCCAAGTAATCGCTGCTTATTGCGACATTAAAAGCCTCGTCCCTGCGACGGGGCTTTTTGTATTGTTTGTGAGCCTAAAAATGCAAAAGTGGCGGTGAAATTGGGCTAAAAAGTACATTTTTCACCGCCAGAAATTATTTTGTATGTATAAAAGTGAGCCGACAGGCGGTGATTAATGCCTCTTTTGATGGTGAATTTGGGTGAAAATAATGAAATACACCGCCACATGTTGCCTTTGTTGACCAAAAACGAGAGAAATGGTGTGGACAAACTAACAAAACGGCGGTGAAAATGATAAAGAAATTTCGATTTCACCGCCAAAATGAAAAATTTCTATTATTTGATTGTGTTTTAAGGAGGAAATATGCGCTCACTTTGGTTTAGTGTTCTTGTTTGTGCGGCGATGTTTGTCGCCTGCGGTGACGACGAGAGCGATTTCGCGGCTCGTCCTTCGGACGGTTCGTCTTCGAGTGTGTGCGAGGACTGCGATGACGGGTCTTCGTCCAGCAGCAGTTCGGTGAAGTCGTCGAGTTCGGTTACATTGGCATCTCCGTGCAAAACAAAAACGGAAGACGATTGCGAATACGGTTCGCTGACGGATGACCGTGACGGTCAGACCTACAAGACTGTAAAGATTGGCGACCAGGTATGGATGGCTGAGAATCTTAACTATGCATACACTGGCGTTCCCTATAATTATGATAACGATGCCTCTGATTCTATAAGTTGGTGCTATGGCAACGACCCTGCCAAATGCACCAAGTACGGTCGCCTTTACACTTTGGCGGCGGCGATGGACAGCGCTGGGACGTGGACTACAAATGGCAAGGGTTGCGGAAACAACAAGACATGCTCGCCGACATACCCGGTGCGTGGCGTTTGCCCCGACGGCTGGCACTTGCCGACCTACGCGGAGTGGTACACCCTGATCAACGCAGTTGGCGGCTCATCGGTCGTCGGAAAGCTCAAGTCAACATCCGGTTGGAAAAATAGCGGCAACGGTACGGATGATTTCGGGTTTTCGGCGTTTCCTGCCGGCTACGGGTACGACGGTGGGAATTACGGCGACGAGGGCGACAAAGCGCTCTTCTGGCATTCGCTCGCTAGCGACTGCAGGTGCGCCATATTCTTGCACTCCGGCAACAGCATTGGGGAACAGTACTACAACAGTAGTAATCAAGGGTTCTCCGTCCGTTGTCTCAAGGACGATCCCTGACCCTTTCAAAAAGTTTACGCATTGACAATCTGTCTATAGAACAATGGCGCTTCGGGCGCCTTTTTCGCGTTTTGGAGGGTAGATTTAGAGTGTTGTTTGAAAGGAGTATGTATGGGAATGTTTAAACAACTCTCACGGTTTACGTCCGTGGCGTGTTTTGCCGCGGGCTTCATTGCGTTCGGAACTGCGCCTGCAGAGGCGGCTCCGGACCCCAATTTCCACATCTACATCGCGTACGGGCAGTCCAACATGGGCGGCACTGCCGATGCCCAGAGCGCCGACAAGGTCGAAAATTCGCGCTTCAAGATTTTCGCTTCGCAAAAGTGCTCGGGCAAGGGCCGCAACACCATCGGCGAGGTCTACCCGGCGGTGCCCTCGCTTTTTAACTGCGGTAACACGATTTCCATTGCCGACTGGTTCGGGCGCACGATGGCCGACAGCATGCCCGACGTGACCATCGGGATTATCCCGGTCGCGGTGGGCGGCGCGAGCATCAAGCTCTTCGACCAGGACCAGTACGCAACGTACCTCTCGACTGCCGAAAGCTGGCTCCAGAATTACGCGAAGGAATACGCGAGCGACGGCAACGTGACGAAGACGATTATCGATATCGCGAAGAAGGCGCAGCAGGTGGGCGTCATCAAGGGTTTCATCTTCCACCAGGGCGAAACCGATGGCGGCTACTCGGATTGGCCGAAAATCGTGAAGAAGACCCGCGACGATATCCTCAAGGCGCTCGATATGAGTTCCGACTCGGTGCCGTTCGTGGCGGGCGAGCTCCTGCGTTCGGGCTGCTGCTATTCCGACCGCGTGTCGAAACTCCCGAACACGATGGACAATACCTATTACGCTTCTTCCGAAGGCCTTGACGGCAACGGCGTGGACCGCTACCACTTCGGTCACGATGCCTACGTGACATTTGGCAAGCGTTATGCGGAGCAGATGCTCAAGGCAATAAACCGCGCTCCGGTGGTTCCCGAACCGCAAAAGCCTTTCAAGGGTAAGTCGTTTGAAATTCCGGGCAAGATCGAAGCCGAAGACTTCGACATTCCGGGCGTCGGCTCGGGCAACGACTCCTTCAAGGAAAACGATTCCGAAGACCACGGCGGCAGCAATTACCGCGAAGGTACGGGCGTCGACATTTACAAGAAGGCGACGGGCTACATCGTGGGCTACAATCAGGAAGGTGAATGGCTCGAATACACCGTGAACGTCAGGGAAGCGGGCGAATATTCCTTCTACGCATCGGTCGCATCCGCAAACGAGACTTCGAGCTTCCAGATGTCGCTTGACGGCAAGAACATCACCGACGTGATCTCTGTCCCGAAAAACGAAGGCGAGGACAACTACGACGACTACAACAAGGTGCGGGCGACGGTGAACCTCCCTGCGGGCGAACACATATTGCGCTTTACGGTAACCGGTTCCTGGATGGACGTGGATTACTTTGTGTTCGGAGAAGACGAAATCGTTTGCGTTGACGGATGCACAGACTTTGTAAGGCCTGCGCTATCGCATGCGACCGGAGCCGAAAGCTATCGCATCTTCGACATGAACGGCAATTATCTGGGAACGGTGCGGGCCTCTGGAATGCAGGAACTCCGTGCCAGCGCGAAAGCCCTCGTGAAAACCGGTGGTACGTTCATCGCAAAATCCCGCGCAGGTTCTGCGACGATACGCGTGACGAAATAATTAGCGATTGTGCGTTCAGTTAGAGACCGAGCGATTTCCTAAACACCCGGGCGACTTCGTCCGGGTTGTCGCTTTTTAGCCAGCTGAGCGTTTCTGTGCCGCGGTAGCTCCATGCAAAGATGTTGTCGATACCTGCGGCGCGACTCTCGGAAACTGCGATGGCGAGGTCGTTTTCGCGGCCCGCCTCGATCTGGTAGGCCTTCACCCACATCTGTGTCGCTTTCCCGTAGCGGGCCGCGACTTCCACGAGCTTCTTCGCGGTTTCGGCATACTTCTCGCGCACCCATTCTTCGGTGGCGCCACGTTCCCAGTACGGGTCGCTTGCCACTTCGTCTACGCTTTCAAGGCCTGCAACGCGGCCCCAGTCGTCAAGACCTGCGGGGAACCACGGCGGCAGCATGCAAACGCAGTTGCGCTTGCCGCGGGCGTGCACATCCTCGGTCATTTCCTTCAAGAAGTCGATGAGCGAATCCTCGCGGAATTTCTTCACGTCGTCCGTAAGCTCGGCGGGCATGTTGTACCCGAATTGCTTGCGGAACTTGACCTGGCATTTCTCGCAGCGGCAACTCCAGTTCTGGAGTCCGCCCTTCTCAAAATAAAAATGCGGTTCGTCCCAGAAAATCGTGCTTACTTTGGTCGCACAGACGGATTCAATCCACTTGTGCATGTAGGCGCGGAAATCGGGATGGTTCGGGCAGGCGGCCACCTTGGGCTTGCCGTCTAGCGCTACCTGGCACAAGTCGTGATTGCGAGCGGTGAGTTCGGAATAAGCTTCGCCGCCAAACACGCGGCCTACACCCCACGGATTCACGTAGACTGTCAGACCGAGCTCTGCGGAGCGGTCCACGATTTCCTTCATGGTGTCAAAGTAATATTGTTGGTCTTCTTCGCTCCAGGTGTGGAGCACCGCGTTGAATCCTGCGGCCTTAATGTCGGCCATGTCGGCAAGCGCATGCTTTGGCGAGCGCACTCCGAAATAGCTAACGCCCTTGATCATGTTTCTGCCCACTGCGGGGTCGGCGTACGGAGCAGAACCTGTTCCAGCGTCTCGTTCCACTCGTCCTCGTCGGCGGGGCGGCGGATCCAGTATAGGCTCCCGTCGCTCTTTTCGACGGGCATGTCGTCGGGGACAATTTCTACAATCCAGGATTCTGGAATCGCCTCGTGCAGTTTCTTGCTGAACTTGAGGTTTACGTCCTTGGCCCTGTCGGCGTGGTCGAACACGATGAGCGCGGGAGACTCGCCTTCGATGAGGGCGGTTTCCAGAATGTCCTGCGCGTCTTCGATGGAATTGCAGGTGTACATCGTGGCGTCGTCGGCCATGTCGTTCTGCAACAGCCAGCGGAGAGTCCATTGACTCATCTTGTCGAGGCTGCCTGGCGATGACGGCGTTATGAAGAATATGTGTCCCACGGGCGTAAAAATAGGTTATTTAGGGCGATTTGTGGATAAACAAAATGACCTATTTTTGCATTTTCTTTTCTATGACAAACTTGTAACCGACTTATCCACAGAAAATCGCCAAGATGTTTTTTCGGCCGGATAAATTGCTACATTCTAGACATGTTTCCAAACCTCGGCGAATTCAATCTTGTCTCGAAAATCCTCGAAAATCGCGTCGCCCTGACCGAACGTTCTCCCCAGTTTAGGGGGTGGCTCCCCGTCGGTGACGACTGCGCCATCTTTGACGGGTGGCTCGTGACCAAGGACCTCTCCGTGGAAGGGACGCATTTCCGCCTCGACTGGTCTTCGCCGGAGCAGGCGGTGGAAAAACATATCATCTCGAACGTCTCGGACATCTCTTCCATGGGAGGCCGCCCGCGCCTTGCGCTGTTTGGCCTGTGCGTGAACAAGAGCTGGAGCGCAGAAGTGCGCGACCGCGTGGCGAAGGCTGTATCGGAAGGCTTTGCGAAGCGCGGTATTACGCTGATTGGCGGCGATACGGTTGCGGGCGATGTCGGCATGTTCTCGACGACGCTCCTGGGCGAACAGGTGGCCGCGACTCCGCTCCTCCGCAGTAGCGCGAAGCCGGGGGATTCCCTTTACGTGACGGGCACGCTCGGCAAGTCGGCTGCCGGCCTGTGGCTGCTCATGAACCGCCCGGAAGATGCGGCGGAATTCCCCGAACTTGTGCGGTTCCACCTCTGTCCCGAAATCGACGAAAGCATGGGCGAGCGCCTGGTTCGCGCTGGCGTGGACGGGGCCTGCATGGACATAAGCGACGGGGTCTCCTCGGAACTGAACCACCTAGCGCTTTCGTCGGGCGTGAAAATCGAAATCCAGGAGGATTTGCTCCCCGTCGATGCGGAAGTGTGCCGCATGTCACGGCGGTATGGCCTAAATCCGCTTGATTTCGCCATGAATGGCGGGGAGGAATATGGACTTTTGTGTTCTGTTTCTTTCAAAAATGATATATTTCAGTTAGATAGTGTCCCCGGGGACGTCACCAGGATAGGCTCGGTTAGCGAAGGCGCCGGTGTGTTCATGGCCCGTCCGGACGGGGAAAAAGTTTCAGTCAACGCTCAGGCTTGGTCGCATTTATGATAACAAATACAAAGATGAACTTGGGAGAATTGCTGCTTCGCCAGGGCGTCCTGGATGAAGACCAGCTGAACCACGCCATTTCGGAACACAAGCGCACGGGCATGGCCCTCGCCAAGATCCTCATCCGCCTCGGGATGGTCAGCGAGGATACCCTCACGAGCATCTTGGGTGTGCAGATGCAGTCCACCACCAAGATGCGTATCGGCGAGATGCTTCTCGCCCAGAAGTACATTACGCACGAGCAGCTGGACAAGGCGCTCGAGACGCAGAAGACGACCGGCAAGCGCCTGGGCCGCACTCTCGTGGACCTGGGCTTCATGCCCGAAGAACGCCTGGTCGAAATCCTTTCGCGCCAGTTCGAAGTCCCTTACGTGAAGCTCGACAACTTCGCCATCGACGCCGACGCGTATACCTACCTGCCCGAAGACCTTTGCAAGACTTACAAGGTGGTGCCGCTGTACGTTTCCAAGACGGAAGACGGCCGCCGCATAGTGCGCGAGTCCATGACGCTCGCCATGACGGACCCCACCAACATGCGCGTCATCAACATCGTGAAGTTCAAGGTCAAGATGGAAGTGGACGTGGTGATGGCGTCCGATTCCGATGTGCAGAAGGCCATCGAGCGCGTGTTTGCCGGCCACGGCACGCAGGAAGAATCCCTTGCCGAGTTGATTGGCGAGACCAAGGATGGCGAGGAACTGGAAACCGTCGAACGCGGTCAGGGTGGTAGTGACGAGCCCGAACTGAGTGACGAAGAAGGCCGCGCGGTCGTGAAGATCGTGACGACGCTTATCCACGAAGCCATTGCCCGCCATGCATCCGATATTCACCTGGAGCCGCAGGAGACGTTCCTCAAGCTCCGTTACCGCATTGACGGTGACCTGCAGGTGCAGCCGCCTATCCCGGCGCGCCTCATGCCGCAGATTCTTTCCCGTATCAAGCTTTTGTCCAAGATGGACATCGCCGAAAAGCGTAAGCCTTTGGACGGCCGCTTTACCGTGCGTTACAAGGGCTCCGAAGTCGACCTCCGTGTGAGCTCGTTCCCGATTTCCCTGCGTAAGCGCGGCGTGTGCGAAAAGATCGTTATGCGTATCTTGGACCCGAACTCGGGTCAGTTCCCGCTGAAGGACATGGGCTTCGACCCGCGCGTCCTCAAGCAGTTCATCGACGCCATTAACGCTCCTAACGGCATTGTGCTCGTGACCGGTCCGACGGGTTCCGGTAAGTCTACCACGCTTTACGCCTCCATTCGTGAGATTCTTGACAGTACGATCAATATTTCCACCATGGAAGACCCGGTCGAATTGAATATCGACGGCGTGAACCAGGGACAAATTAACAATGCGGCGGGCTTTACCTTCGCCGCGGGCATCCGCGCCCTGCTCCGTCAGGACCCGGACGTCATCATGATCGGTGAAATGCGTGACCAGGAGACGTCGTCCATGGCTATCGAAGCAGCCTTGACGGGTCACTTGGTCTTCAGTACGTTGCATACAAACGATGCTGCCGGTGCCTTCCCGCGTTTGCTCGAAATGGGCTTGGAACCCTTCCTTGTGTCTACCGCTATCAAGGGCGTGCTCGCCCAGCGCCTTGTGCGCCGCATCTGTAAGTACTGCAAGGAACCGGTGGAAATTTCGCAGGCCATGCGCGACGAACTCCACCTGTCTCCCGAAATGCAGTTCTACCACGGCCGCGGTTGCGAAAAGTGCGACGGCTCCGGTTACAAGGGCCGTTGCGGTATTTACGAGTTCCTGGTGCCGAACGAGACGGTGCGTAACCTCATCATCAAGCGTTCTTCGGGCGACGTGATCAAGCGCGCCGCCATGAAGGAATGCGGCATGATTACGCTGCGTATGGACGGTATCCAGAAGGCCCTGGATGGCCACACCACGCTCGAACAGGCCGTGGGTGCCTCCGCCGCCGACGACTAGTAGTTTATCAGAGTCTTAAAAAAGGTCGCTTCGGCGGCCTTTTTTTGATATGGTGTGTTTATAATACGCTCTTGTATCATATTTTGAGAAAATATTAAAAAATTGAAAAAGTTGTCTTTTTTACTTGTTTTTGGCTTGTTTTGTATTATATTTTGAAATATGAAACCCATAACCGAGTATAATGACTACCGCGCCTACATGCGTGACTTTTATGAAGAGCGCAAGCGTGTGTCGTACTTTACTTGGCGACAGTTTGCAAGCCTTGCCGGTTTTGTCTCGCCGACATACCTCAAGCTAGTTTGCGAAGGGAAATCGAGACTGAGCAAACCCGGAATAGCGAAAGTCGCAAGAGCCATGGGGTTAGAGGGGTTCGACTACACCTATTTCGGGTTGCTCGTTAAATTTGAAAGTGCAAAAGATGCCGCGGAGAAGGAAGCTATACTTCGTGAACTCGAGCGGGAGGCAAGGCTCATCAAGGTGCGCGTCGTGGACGCTGATGCGTTCCGCTACTATGAGAATCCGGCCTGCCCCATAGTGCGCGAACTCGCTCCAATCATGCCGAAGGCGGATCCGGGTGAAATCGCTGCGCACATCAGGAACAAGACCACCATGCTAGACGTGCGCGAGGTCTTGCAGTTCTTGGTGAAGGCGGGTTTCCTCTTGAAAACGGGTAAGGGAACCTACGAGCAGACGGAAAAATCCGTGAAAGGCTCGAAAGAGGCTATCCCGCTCGCCATTCGCTCCATGAACCGTGAAATGGCAAAACTCGGGGTACAGGCTATCGACACGGATGGGATCGAGGAACGTAACTATTCCGGTGTCACCATGGGCATCGACGAGGTTGCCTACGCGCGGATTGTCGAGGAGATAAACGCCTGCCGCAAGAAGGTGATAGATATCGCCCGCGAATGCCAGAACATCAATCAGGTGTACCGCTTGAACCTGCAACTTTTTCCGCTTACAGACAAAGTAGGCGTTCGGGGTAAAAAAAAGGAGGCCAGCAATGAGTAAGATAAAATTCTTATTCCTCGCATGTTTTGTGGGATTTTTAGCCTGTTCCTGTTCGGACAAGGTTGCAGGCACTACCGAAGAAGAGAATACGCTTGCGCAATACAGCAGCTCCTCGAGCTTTGACGAAATTTCGTCGAGCGTGGCTGAAGTTTCGTCAAGCAGTTTCGGCCATATAGAGCGCTCTTTCAACGCCGACAGCCTCATATTCGACGGCGGTGGTTGGGGCGCAGTGTTCTCCTGCCCCGACAGTGTGGAGGCTTCCGAGGCTCTCGAGAACTCCATCACGCTCGGCCGGTTCATTTCGGGTCGCATTGAAAAGCTCATGGCGACGGGGCTCACTCAAGAACAAGCGGACAGCGCCGCACAGGCGGAACTGTTTACGGCGCTCGGAATCGACTCGTATCTCCGCGAAAACCCCTTCCGGTTAAAACTCGTCAGCAACCTCCTTAACTACATCTTCGGCGGTACGGTCTACGTAGACTTTTACGAGAGTGTCGAGAAAGCTTTCACGGAAACCGGTTCCCTTTCGAAGGAACACTACTGTAATTTTGATGCCGACGCTGACCTCATCCGTGACGTTTACACAGAGGGGGTTTTCCCCGAACATTACCTTTACGAATCCTCCCTGTACCGATCCATGTACTGCAAACTTTCCTTGGTCGTCCCGTTAGAGATGGTCAGGATTGTCGATGCTAAATGTTATGACCTGCCCGTGTGCGACAGCACCAACATCGGTAAAACATTCAAGGCAAAGTACAATTCCGATGAAAAACTCATCACATGCAAGGAAACGGGCTGGGGTCACGCCACTGCGATAGGAAGGGCGACCTTTGATGTGCCCTGCGACAAGGAGGGCAAGTATATCTTCTATGGGGGCCGTCCAGTCAGCTTATCGTTTGTATGTAGCCTCGACTCAGGCTGGTACGTTGCAGAGACTGTTGATGCGGAAACCTTCGATGTGCCCTGTGACAAGCATGGTGAACTGTACACGAGCCCGAATGATTCGGCTAGAGTCTACGTGTGTCGCAAGGAGCAATTCTGCAGGCATAACGACAACTACTTCGACAAATCCCCCTTGCCGTCTGGCTATTACAACGACTTCCGCGTTGAGTACGGCCAGCAATGGGTCGCGCCTTGCATGGACGAGGGCTGGGATTACGCAAGCATTCTTGATATCGAAACGTCGATGGATGTGTGCGATAGCGAAGGAAAAACGCTCCAGAGTCCCTCGGATTCGAATCTGTACTACATTTGCCACGACGAGAAGTGGACGGAATTTTACAATTTGCCCTGCGACACGGATAACAAACGCGTGAAAGTAGGATACACCGATTACATCTGCTATGACAAGACATGGCGAACCACCTCCGAATGGCACGTGGAATACCCAGCCGAATACTACTTCAATCCCGAAGTCAATTATGGAAGCTTTACGGACCCGCGCGACAACTATGTTTACCATACCGTCGAGTTCAAGGGCCGCACGTGGATTGCGGAGAACATGAAGTATGCTGGATTCCCCGACAGCGTGCTGGCAAAAGAAACCCGATGCCTTGCGGACAGCTGCAAGAATGTCGGGCGGTACTACAACGCCAGAGTTGCAAACGAAGTATGCCCCGAAGGCTGGAATCTCCCGGATTCTAACGATATACTCGCATTCGCGACAATGAATGATGCTATTAAACTCATTTCTTGGCTTAACGGTGAACCGGATATCCACGGATTGAGCTTTATACTGAACGGAAGAATTGTCGACACCGATATGCCCTATTCGTCTTGGCAAGGGGAATTTGCGCTCCTTTGGATGAACGAGACGAACGAAGAAATCGGACGTCTTGTCGCCACGATAACAAAATCATGGGATAAAACAGTAAAAATTTGGGCCGGTCATCAACCTGATTGGTATGCGAATATGCAATGGATTAGTCTGTATCCAGAATCAGACTGGGCACCCACTCCCGATGGATTCCCGGAGGAATTTATCGACCAGACATTCCTCCCGGTGCGCTGTGTAAAAAAATAAAAAGGCATGACAGAGCCAAAATTATAGGCTCTGTCAAGCCTTTCCGGACATAAACTATTGGAAATATAAAAAACGCCGACTTATATTGGTCGGCGGCTTTGGAATTTACCACTGTCGCTGAATTCTCGTCGACTTATTGGACAATATTGA
>JAEEGH010009505.1_pt1 | contig 22665 bp, 20 predicted proteins | sample 9134181 | NCBI WGS metagenome assembly JAEEGH01 (sample SAMN16246544, study PRJNA631951) | gut metagenome | biome: gut microbiome; feature: rumen; material: DP-attached | host: Bos | place: Iran: Karaj | collected 2018-10
AATCGGTTTGGGCTCGCTCTTGCGGATGTCGAGTTCGTCGATCAAGTTGGTGGCACCAGCGTACTTGTCGATGATGAAGAGCACATAACGCACGTCCACGGTGATGGTGCGTTGCAGTTTAGGCTCAAAGTTGACGTCGCCGCTCATGGCTTCCCAGTTGCCGTCGAAGGCCAAACCGATGAGTTCGCCCTTGCCGTTCATGATGGGGCTGCCAGAGTTACCGCCGGTGATGTCGTTGGTCGAAAGGAAGCACACGACGAGTTCGCCGTTGTCGTCAGCATAGACGCCGAAGTCTTTCTTCTCGATGAGGTCGATGAGGCGCTTGGGAGCGTCAAACTCGTAGTCGCCAGGCACGTACTTCTCAAGGATACCGTTGGCGGTGCAGATGTAGTCATAATGCACAGCATCGGCGGGCATGTAGTCTTGGACGGAACCATAGCTCATACGCATCGTTGAGTTGGCATCGGGATAGAGGCTCTTCTCGGGCTGGGTTGCGGCATAGTATTCGCGCAGACCCTTCACGAAGACATGGTCGTTTTCATTAGCGGCTGTTTGAGCCATAGCAACTTCCATTCTGTATTTCATGGCCAACTCCGTCATTTGTTGATTGCAAATGTAGGCATAGTCTTTGCCAATTTTCTTGGGGTTAGGTTTGGCCAAGAAGGCCTTAATGCTCTCGGGTGTAGCGAAAATGGAGTTCATGTAAACATATTCGGCGAAAGCATCGATGTCGCCCTTGAACTTTTTGTCGATAATCGAATAAAACTCTGGCAATTCATCCGCCTTGAAGGCATTCTTGTAGGTTTTCAGCATCTCGGCAAAGGTCTTCTTTTCCACTTGTGGATCAGTTTCGGCAAAAAGTTCGTCAACATTCATCTGCTGGAATAGTGTCAGGGCCAATTCCATTCCATCCTTGTCTTTTTCTTGGTAAGCATCGTAATAAGAGGCAAACTGACCAGCAATACCACCAATGCCGACATTGGCAATCACGGCTGGATAAAGAAAGTACTTAGTCACTTCATTCAAATTCTTGAAGGCTTCCTTCAAATTCGGGAGAGCTTGCTTGTATTCGGTCTTGTTGTTCTTGTTTACCCAGTTGGTAAAGTCCTTTTCAAGTTCCACCTTGGCCTCGCTGACCTTGTTCTTGCGGAGCATCTTGCATTGGCCGATGTAGTTTTTCCACATATTTGCATAGCCAGCATGAGTGTCGGCATACATCAGGTTGATATGTTCGTCGGCCTTCATGTATTCTTCCATCACTTCAAGTTGCTTGCCGAAGATATCGATGATGGCAGGATAGAAGGTGTCGACGTTATAGTCGATGCCGTAGCTTGACATGTAACGCTCGGTGCTGCCCGGGAAACCCCAAATCATGGTGAAGTCGTCCTTCTGCACACCGTCAAGGCTGATGGGAAGGTGATGCTTGGGCGTCAGCGGCACGTTGTCCTTGCTGTACTCGGCGGGGTTGCCGTCCTTGTCGCAATAAACGCGGAAAATCGAGAAGTCGCCAGTGTGGCGGGGCCACATCCAGTTGTCGGTGTCGCCACCGAACTTGCCAATCGAAGAGTTGGCCACACCCACGAGACGCACATCAGGGAACACCTGATAGACGAACATGTAGTACTCGTTGCCCTCAAAGAAGCCCTTGATGACGGGGTTGTACTTGCCGTCTTCCGAAGCGGCAGTTTCCAACTCCTTGATTTTCTTACGGATGGCAGCCTGCTGGTCTTGATAGTCCATGTCGTCCTTCACCTCAGCAAGAATGACTTTCGTCACGTCTTCCATGCGGACGAGGAAAGAGGCGGTCATTTCGGGGGCGGGCAGTTCCTCGCCGTAGTTCTTGGCCCAGAAGCCGTCGCGGAGATAGTCGTGCTGGTCGGAGCTGAGTTTTTGGATGGCACCGTAGCCGCAGTGGTGGTTGGTGAACAGCAAGCCGTGCTCGCTGACGATTTCACCGGTGCAGAAGAAGCCGCGCGGCATGGCATCGCTGCCAAGGCCCACGATAGCATCCTTCAGACTGCTGTGGTTGATGCTGTAAAGCTCTTCAGGGGTCAATTGCAGCCCCATCTTCTGCATGTCAACATAATTCAGGCGCTCGACGAACATCGGGAGCCACATGCCTTCATCGGCATACACGCGACCCACCGAAACCATGATGGCCATCGCGATGATTCCTAATACTTTTTTCATTAGATTGATTTATTAAATAATTGTAATTCAAATTGTTCTAAAATCATTAAATGTCAATGAGCCTGCAAAGATATGAAATAATCGGATACTTTGGAAATTAATTGAGATTCCCCGACCTCCAATGTCATTCCAACGGAGGTAGTGGGCGGGATGGAATCTATTGGAGGTCGGGGAAAACGATGACAAACTTTCGGAAAGCATAGATTCCAGCCAACGCACCAACCTACGTAGGAATGACATGCTTTCCGAAAGCCTACCAAACAAAAAAACATTATCTTTGCCGCAAATTTAAACACATGGAAGATAACTACCAACTGATAACCAAAACCGCTGCTGGTCTTGAAGATGTGCTGGTACGCGAAATCAAGGCCTTAGGTGCCAAAAATGTGCGTCCCATGCACCGCGCCGTAATCTGCGAAGGCAACAAGGAACTGATGTACCGTATTAATTATGAGGTGCGTACGGCCCTCAAGGTGCTGAAGCCTTTCAAGAACTTTTTCGCCAAGAATCCCGACGACCTATATAATAAGATAAAGGAAATCAACTGGTGCGAGCTGCTCCGCACCGACCAGACCTTCTGCGTCGATGCCGTGACGAGCGGACGTTTCTTCACCCATTCGCAATATGCAGGCCTGACCATGAAAGACGCCATCGTCGACCAGTTCCGTGATGTGTATGGCATCCGTCCGAATATCAACACCTTGAACCCTGACCTGCGCATCAACCTGCACATTCGCGAGGACAAGGTGACTATTCTTTTCGACAGCTCGGGCGAGAGTTTGCATCACCGCGGTTACCGCAAACAGGTCGACAAAGCCCCGATGAACGAGGTGCTGGCAGCAGGCCTCATCCAACTCACAGGCTGGAAGGCTGACTGCAACTTCCTGGATTGCATGTGCGGTTCGGGAACGTTGCCCATCGAGGCGGCCATGTATGCGATGAAGATACCGCCAGGCTATTATCGCAAGCAATGGGGCTTCATGAAATGGGACGACTACGATGCCGACCTCTGGCAGCGCATCCGCCAAGAAGCCGACGCCAAGATTTGCGACTTCGACCATGAGATATGGGCTTCCGACCGCTCGCCCAAGGCCGTGGCCATTGCCGAAGGTAACATCAACTATGCCCACTTGCAGCACGATATCCATCTGATGAAGAAGGACATGCACGACCTCACCCCACCCGAAGGTGGTGGAATCCTCGTCATCAACCCGCCTTATGGCGACCGTTTGGAGGAAGACGATATCGATACATTGTATGAAGAAATCGGCCGCACCTTGAAACACAACTTCCAAGGCTTCCAGTGCTGGCTCATCACCGACGATGCCGTAGCCCTAAAGCATGTCGGTCTGAAACCCACAGCCAAAATACCCGTTTGGAACGGACCTTTGGAATGCCGATTCGTGAGGTTTGATATTTTTGAAGGGTCTTTGAAAGACAAGAAGGCACGGGACGCGGAAGAACAAGCTTAAAGAACACTCAACGTCACTGCGAGGCACGAAGCAGTCCAGATAAAAAGCTTCTATCTGGATTGCTTCGTCGTTCCTCCTCACAATGACGTTTACCGAAAATCAGCGTTTATTGTATAGATTCATCGTCTGATCCACTCCCTGAGTGACAAAACTCTTGATGATTACCACAGCCTCATCCACTTTTTGGTCGACGATGGGCTCTTCTGAGGGCTTCCATTGGCCCAGCACGAAATCAATCTGACGGCCGCGTGGGAAGTCGTCACCCAGACCGAAACGCAGACGGCAGAACACGTTGGTTCCCAATTTCTCGATAATGTCGGTCAAGCCGTTGTGGCCACCGTCGGCACCCTGTTTGCGGAGACGCAACGTACCCAAAGGCAATGCGATATCATCATTGACGACCAAAAGGTTTTCCATCGGAATTTTCTCCTGCTGCAGCCAGTACTTCACTGCCTTGCCGCTCAAGTTCATATAAGTCGTCGGCTTGATGACAAGCAAGGTTTTACCTTTGAATCTCAGCTCTGCGGTCTGGGCAAGCCGATTCGTGGTGAAAGAGCCTTCAAGGTCCTTCGCCAAGCGGTCGGCAATCTTGAAACCGATGTTATGCCGCGTATTGTCATACTCGGCGCCGATGTTTCCCAAACAGGCAATCAGGTATTTCATTTCGTCAGGTTCGTTTTGTTTTCCTCTATGGAATAACCGCGCAAAAATACTATTAATAATCGACATGATGCATTGGTATCTAAAAAGCCAAGGTCCCTGAAACCCATCGAAGGGTCGAAGGGCCGACTGATAGTGTGACGGTGCTTAGACACTTCGACAAGCTCAGTGCTCAGCAACCTGCTCCTTACAAAAATAGGCCGCCCGAAGACGGCCTATTCGTATGAGTGAATAATTGATTATTCTTCAGTTTCTTCTTCAGCGACGGCAGCGCCACGGGCGGCGTTGACAGCGAAGATGACGGTGTAGTCGGGAGTGACGGGGGTCACGTTCTCGATGTCGAGGTCTTTCACCTTGATGGCCTCGTTGATGTTCACGTTGCTAATATTGACCTTCACATAGTCCGGCAGATCCTTAATCAGACCGCAAACCTTCACCTTCTTGATACCCATCTTGGGCTTACCACCACGCATCACACCAGTAGCTGAGCCTTCCAAAGCGATAGGAAGGGTAACGGTGATAGGCTTGTCTTCCTTCACGATGAGGAAATCAGCGTGTAACACCTTGTCGGTCACAGGGTGATACTGAATGTCTTGAAGGATGGTCTTGTAATTCTTGCCATTGACTTCAAAGTCGATGACGTAAGTCTCAGGGGTGAAGAGGATCTTGGTGAAGTTCTTCTCAGGAGTGGCGAAGTGAATCTGCTGTTCGCCAGCACCGTACATGACACATGGAACCATTTCGGCTTTACGAAGAGCCTTAGTATCCTTTTTCCCTACGTTCTCGCGGAGAGAACCGCTCAATGATACAGTTTTCATTGTGTTGATTGTTTAATTGTTTGTTGTTTAATTGTTTATTGTTGTTTGCAGAGACGTGGCGCGCCGCATCTCTACGGATTTTTTCGTTATTTAAATAATGAACTAATGGATTCGTACGACTCTACACGACGGATGACATCGGCAAACATCTCGGCCGTACTCACCACCCTGATTTTCTTTGAAGCATTAGCAGGCAACGGGATGGAGTCGGTGACCACCACCTCACTGAATACCGATTTGTCCAAACGCTCCATGGCAGGACCGCTGCACACGGCATGGGTGGCAAAAGCCCTAACACTCTTGGCACCATTGTCTATCATCACTTGTCCAGCCTTCACGATGGTGCCAGCGGTATCGATAATGTCATCCAGGATGATGACGTTCTTGTCTTTCACATCACCGATGAGGGTCATGCTGTCGACCACATTAGCGCGTGGACGATGTTTGTGGCAAATAGCAAGGTCACAACCCAAACGTTTGGCATAGGCCGAGGCGCGTTTTGAAGCACCCAGGTCGGGAGCGGCAATCAGCAGATCCTCGATATTCATCTTTTGGATATGTTCGATAAAGAGCGTGGAGGCATACAAAGCATCCACTGGGATGTCGAAGAAGCCTTGGATTTGGTCGGCATGGAGGTCAAGGGTGATGATACGGTTGACACCCGCAGCCGCCAACAGGTTGGCCACCAACTTGGCACCAATGCTTACGCGCGGTTGGTCCTTGCGATCCTGACGTGCCCAACCAAAATAGGGCATCACAGCAATGATCTTGTGGGCCGAAGCACGTTTGGCAGCATCAATCATCAGTAATAATTCCATAAGGTTGTCGGTGGTAGGCATGGTGGACTGCACGATATACACGTGACGGCCACGGATACTTTCATCAAAAGAAGGCTGAAATTCGCCATCGGAAAAGACAGATACCGACGACTTGCCCAATGGAATGCCATAGGCTTCGGCAATTTTGTTACCTAATTCCTTGGTAGCCCTACCGGCAAAAATGGAAACGAATCTTTCTGACATTTTTGTGGATGTTGAAGTTGGTTTTAACCCTGTTGAAAGCTTTGCTTTTGACTTTGTCAAAGGCTTCGCTTTTCGGGCTGCAAAATTAGGCATTTTATCGATGAGAACAATACAATTTTGGAAATTTTTCTCAAGAATATTGCAGTGAATGAAAAAATCCGTATTTTTGCAGCCGCGTTTGACGCGAGGAAGCACATGCCGAAGTGGCGGAATCGGTAGACGCGTCGGTCTCAAAAACCGATGAGGTAACACTCGTGCCGGTTCGATCCCGGCCTTCGGTACTACAAGAAACCCCTCATAACCACTTGGTTTTGAGGGGTTTCTCATTTTGAAGTGTACCCATAAACATTTCTAATTCCTTCCAGGCTTCTTTTGTTGATACACCTTGATGTAATCTATAACCATTTCATCTGGGCCAGTCCATGGGGTACCTCCGTGGCGATAATACCTATCTATTGCGTAATTCACGTTTAGAGCCATAGGTCTGTGAGGAATGTTAGCCCTATCATAATAATCATTCATGACCTTGCCATCAAAATACCAAACCACACGGTCGGGCAGCCACAAACAACTGTAGGTATGGTATTCATCCAGATCACTGCTTTTGCTTGGTATTAATGGATAAGTCCTTGCATAGCTGTTGTCACTATAGGTATTGTTTGTGTTGTTATAATACAGGCCACAAGTATAGCATCTTTTTGATCCCAGTCCTGGAGTATTGCGGTTGGGACCTGATGGACTCGTTATCCACCAACTGTACTCAAAAATGTCGATCTCTTCGTAGTATTCTTTTCCAACCACATCACTGGAGGATTGCAACCAAAATGCAGGGAAAGCCCCTGGGTGTGTGGGTAACTTGCAACGGATTTCAAAATACCCGTACAGGAACTTTCTGTCCTCTTCGTTTTTCACATAGTGTTGCTTGTTGTACTGCATCGCGCCCGAGAAATATAACCGGCCATCGCTTGCGGGATAACCTTTACCACCTTCAGCCGTCTGCATCCACTTGGGCAAATAATAATTATTGCGACTGATACAAGCTGAGTCGTAATAAGCCACAAGATGCATGGTGTTGTCGGCCGTATTGATTCGGCAATTATCAAACTGATAAATCTCATACTCGCCTTTCGGGATAATCGTTGCCATATAGCCTTTCCAACTGTAGTCGCCAGTATTCAAGAACCGCTTGGTATCCCAATTCCAGTAAGACTCTCCTTCGTCAAACTGTTCGTTAAGGACACATTGCCAACTACCATCATGCAAGTTGATTTGTGCCAACATATTGAGGCTCAGCATCATTATACTGCAAAGAAACACTAACTTTTTCATAGGTTCAATCCATTGTTTTGTTGTTATTCCACCGTCACCGACTTGGCGAGATTACGCGGCTGGTCGACATTGCAACCCCGCATCACAGCAATGTGGTAGGCCAAGATCTGCAAGGGCACCGTCGCCAACAACGGCGAATAGAGGCACTCTGTCTCGGGAATCTCTATCACATAATCTGCCATTTTCCGCGCTTGCACGTCCTTCTCACTCACTACGGCAATAATTATTCCATTACGTGCCTTCACCTCTTGGATATTGCTAAGCACTTTCTCGTAGGTGCTATGGTTGGTGGCAATGAACACCACAGGCATATCCTTGTCAATCAAGGCGATAGGACCGTGTTTCATCTCTGCTGCGGGATAACCCTCGGCATGGATGTAGGAAATCTCCTTCAACTTCAAAGCACCTTCAAGGGCGACGGGGTAGTTCTGCAAACGGCCGAGATACAGCATGTTGCGCACATCCTTATACTTCTCGGCAATGTCCTTCACGTGGCCACTATGGTCGAGAGTCCATTGGATTTTATCTGGAATGCGGTCGAGTTCTTGGATGAATCTGAGGCGATCCTCGTCTTTCAACGAGTCTTTCAACTCAGCCAAGCGCAAGGCCAACATGGCCATCACCGTCACCTGCGAAGTGAAAGCCTTGGTGGAAGCCACACCAATCTCAGGACCAGCATGAGTGTAAATACCTGCATCAGTGGCCCTTGAAATGGATGAGCCGATGACATTGCAGATGCCCAACACCACCGCACCTTTATCCTTCGCCAGTTGGATGGCAGCCAAAGTGTCGGCGGTCTCACCCGACTGTGACACAGCAATCACCACATCGTGCGGTGTGACCACGGGATCACGGTAACGGAACTCAGAGGCATATTCCACTTTCACACGAATCTTGGCCAGTTTCTCAATAAGGTAGCTACCCACCAAGCTGGCGTGCCATGAGGTACCGCAGGCCACAAAAACGATGTTATCGGCATAAAGCAATTGCTTCTCGTATTGTGCGATGCCACCCAAACGCACCGTGTTACCCTCGGGATGCAAACGACCGCGCATAGTGTCACGCACGATAGTAGGCTGCTCGTAAATCTCCTTCATCATAAAGTGGTCGAAGCCAGCTTTCTCGATGCTGTCGAGGTTCATCTTCAATTCCTGAACGTAAGGGATAGCCTCCACGTCCTGGATGGTCTTGATATGCAGTTCCTCACCCAACTTGATTCTGACAACTTGCTCATCCTCAAGGTAAACCACCTTCTGTGTGCGACCCACGATAGGTGTGGCATCAGAAGCAATATAATACTCACCATCGCCGATGCCGATGACCATGGGACTTCCCTTTCGGGCAGCAATCAGCTCGTCGGGATGGCCTTTTTCCAGGATGACGATGGCATAGGCACCCACCACGTGATTCAAGGCGATGCGCACGGCCTCGAACAAGTTGACATGCTCGCTTTGCTGCACGTCTTCGATGAGGTTGGTGAGCACTTCCGTGTCGGTCGACGACAAGAACTTAAATCCACGCTTTTCCAACTCCTTGCGCAGGCTCAGATAGTTTTCGATGATGCCGTTGTGAATTAAGGCGAGGTTGCCCGATTGCGAACGATGCGGGTGTGCATTCACCTGGTTAGGCTCGCCGTGAGTGGCCCAACGGGTGTGCGCAATGCCAATATGTCCGCTGACATCTTTAGAAGAAGCAAAGGCCTCCAAGTCGGAGACCTTGCCTTTAGCTTTGTATACGTTTAGTTCGTTAGCCTCGTTGAGCAGTGCCACGCCGGCGCTGTCGTAACCACGATATTCGAGGCGCTTCAAGCCCTCAATGAGGATAGGATAGGCTTCTTGTTGGCCTATATAAGCTACTATTCCACACATTTTTGCGTCGTTTAAAAGGTGCAAAAATAGTGGATTGGAAAAAACGATGCAAGAATTTTTTTATTTTTTATTGGAATAAATCCTTCACATCGGGAGCCTTGTCGGCGCCTTCCGAGGCCTCGAAATAAGGTTTCTTGTCGAAGCCGAACAAGCCTGCAATGATGTTGCCTGGGAAACGGCGTACGGCAGTGTTATAGTCACGAGCCATCTCGTTGAATTCCCTACGGGCATTGGCGATGGTGTTTTCGCAACCTTCCAACTGCGACTGCAAGTCAAGATAGTTTTGGTTGGCCTTCAAGTCCGGATATTGCTCCACCGTCACCAACAAGCGTGAAAGAGCACCCGACATCTCGTCCTGGGCAGCTTGGAAAGCTTTCAGGTTTTCCTCGGTGAGGTTCTTGGCATCAAGGGTGGTAGCTGTTGCCTTGGCTCTGGCTTCGACCACAGCCGTCAAAGTACCAGCTTCATACTCGGCATAGTTTTTCACCGTAGCGACAAGGTTCGGGATGAGGTCGGCACGTTTCTGATAAGCCGTTTGCACATTACCGACAGCCTTTTCAACGCCTTCCTGCTTGGAAACCAGTCCGTTGTAAGCGCCAACGGCCCAAAGGACCAACCCTGCCAACAGGACAATAATGAGAAGAATTCCTTTTTTCATAATGATGAGATTTTAATTGTACAATAATACGATTCGATGCGATGTTTTATCAGAGTGCAAAGGTAAACATTTTTTTCGTATTTTTGCAATTTACACATATTACTAAATTCATTTTACCAAATGTCTGAAAATCAGCAGAAAAACGATATTAATAGCATTGATGGGCAGTTGTTGAACCGTGGATGTACCCTTGGAACGACCTATAATACAGGGCAAAAGGTGCTTTCATGTGGCCGTTGCAAACTGAGCCAGTTCGATTGGCTTAAAGACTATGAGAACCAAGAGATTAAAGGTAATGTTTGCTTGGCTGAGGTGCGTTTCAAAAACGACCGCAAGGACTATTTCACCTATCCCGAAGACTTGGAGTTGGAAGTGGGCGAGTTTGTGGCTGTCGAAACCGCTATAGGACACGATATTGGCATCGTCACCCTGTTGGGCGAAATCGTGAAACGCCAAATGAAACGCAAGAAATTCCGCACTCCACTCAACGAGATGAAGAAAATCTACCGCCGCGCCAAGGTAACCGATGTGGAAAAGTTTTTGTCGGCCATCAAACTGGAAGACAGCACTTTGGCCCGCACTCGCACCATCATCGACAATCTCGGTTTGGAGATGAAACTCAACGATGTGGAGTATCAAGGCGACAAGACCAAAGCCATCTTCTACTACACCGCCGACGGCCGCGTCGACTTCCGTGAACTCATCAAGAAACTGGCCGAAGAATTCCATATCAGGATTGAAATGCGACAGATTGGCGTACGTCAAGAGTCAGCCAAACTGGGCGGCTTAGGTTCCTGTGGACGTGAACTTTGCTGTGCCTCATGGATTACCGACTTCCAATCGGTGACGACAGGTGTGGCCCGTGTGCAACAGCTTTCGCCCAACCCGCAAAAGCTGGCTGGACAGTGCGGCAAACTGAAATGTTGCCTCAATTTCGAGTATGAAGCCTATGTTGAAGCCCTCAAAGCCTTCTCCGACCCCAATATCGTGCTGCATTTCGAGAGTGGCGACGCCGTACACCAGAAAAATGACGTGTTCAAAGGCATCATGTGGTATTCCTACACCACCGACAAAGGCAACATCATGGCCATTCCCGTCGACAAGGTAAAGGAAATCATCGCTTTGAACCATAAAGGTCAGAAACCCAAGAAATTGGAAGACTATGCCGTGACGATGGAAGCCCACACCAACACCAACGAAGGCTATGGTGAGGCAGATCTTAAAAAGATGAGTGATTAATACTTTCGGTTATGAAGAAACCTCTCAAGTGGATAATTGCAATTTGCGTCTTGCTGGTGATGAATGCTTGCACAAGCGATTCATTCAACAAGCGCACCGTCATTCCGGAAGCTGAATGGAGGCAAGAAGACAGAGTTGCCTTCGATGTCGACATCAACGACACCATCAACGGCTATGTGTTCGGCATCGGGCTGCGCCACATGGAGAACTACCGTTACAGCAACCTCTTTGTATTCCTCCATACTCGAATGCCCAACGGCAACCTCACGCATGATACAATTGAATGCACCCTTGCCACTCCCGAAGGCCAATGGATTGGCAAAAGCAGCGGTAGCATGAGGGACTTGCTTATCCCATTAAACGAGAACCTTCTTTTCCCCCTGAAAGGAACCTATCATTTCGAAATCGAACAAGCCATGCGTGAACCCACGCTGAAAGGCATCTCTGATATTGGATTGTATATTGAAAAACAATAAGACATGAATGATAAAAAGAAAAAAACGAAGCAACAAAGCCAACCGAACGCCATAAAGAATCTGTGGATTGTCTTTGGATCGGTTCTCTTGTTCGTCATTTTGTTCTTCTTTTGCGTCGCTGTAGGTATCTTCGGTACCATGCCTTCTTTCGATGAGTTGGAAAACCCGCGAACCAATCTTGCTACCGAAATCATTTCTGCCGACGGTAAAATTTTGGGCACTTATCATGTGGAAAACCGCAGTAATGTGCGCTATGCCGAGATATCACATTACATGCCCGAAGCCCTCATCAGCATTGAAGACGAACGTTTCACCGACCATTCCGGTATTGACGAGAGAGCTCTTTTCCGTGTGGCTTTCGGTGTGCTGACGGGACGCAAGAAAGGCGGCGGTAGTACTATTACGCAACAGTTGGCCAAAAACCTCTTCCCCCGTGGCGAAAACCTCAGCAAACCCAAACTCGTGCTGCGCAAGTTCCAGGAATGGATTACCGCCACTAAGCTGGAGCACAACTATTCTAAGGAAGAAATCATCGCTATGTACCTAAACACCGTGGCCTTTGGACATAACGCCTTTGGTATTCGTGCAGCAGCCAGCACCTTCTTCGACAAGAAGCCTATTGACATGAACGTTCAGGAATGCGCTTTGATGGCCGGTGTGGTCAATGCCCCCACACGTTATAGCCCGATTCGCAATCCCGAAAACGCCATAGGTCGCCGCAACCTCGTCCTCCAGAAAATGGCCGAAAACGGTTTCATATCCCAAGCCGAGTGCGATTCCGTCTCGCAGATTCCGTTGGACATGTCGCACTTTAACATTAGAGACCACAACACGGGTCAAGCCACCTATTTCCGCGAGTTCCTTCGTGGTGAGTTGAACAATTGGGCTAAAAACACCACTCGTGCCGATGGCACACCTTACAATATCTACCGCGACGGTCTGCGTATCTATACCACTATCGATTCGCGCATGCAAAGCTATGCCGAAGATGCTGTCAAGGAGTTTATGGGCAAGGAATTGCAACCTTTGTTCAACAACCATTGGAAGGGCTATAAAAACGCGCCTTTCTCCAACTTGACCGCCGACGAAATCGACCATATCCTTGAGACCGCTATGAAGCGCACCGACCGTTATCGTTCCATGAAGAACGCAGGCGTGCCTTATGATACCATCAAAGCGGTGTTTAACCGTCCTGTGCCCATGACCGTCTTCTCATGGAACGGCCCCATCGACACGGTCATGACACCTATGGATTCCATCCGCTATTACAAGGGATTCTTGCAGGCCAGCCTCATCTCCATCGAGACCCACACTGGCCATGTGAAAGCTTATGTGGGCGGTTTGGATTATCGATTCTTCAAGTACGACCACGTTACCCAAGCACGCCGTCAGGTGGGCTCCACTTTTAAACCTTTCCTATATTCGTATGCCATGGGTGACAGCGAATTCACACCTTGCACGAAGATTCCCAATATTCCATACAACATCGAGCTTCCTGACGGACGTTTCTGGTCGCCGAGTAACGGTGGAGGTGGCGGAGGTGAGATTACCTTAAAGAGTGCCTTGGCGCAATCCAACAACTGGATTTCGGCTTACTTGATGAACCACTACGGCCCTGAGGCCATCATCACCCACGTTCGCCGAATGGGCGTAGAATCGCCAATCGATGCCGTTCCCTCTATCTGCTTGGGTTCCTGCGATTTGAAGCTGATCGAGATGGTCGGTGCAATGAGCACTTTTGCCAACAAGGGCGTCTACATCAAGCCGATGTTCATCACCCGCATAGAGGATAAGAATGGCAACGTCATCCAACGTTTCACCCCTGAAGAATCGGAGGCCATGAGCGAACTCGCCGCCTATAAGACGATTGAACTGATGAAAGGCGTGGTGCAAAGCGGCACAGGTGTGCGCTTGCGTTCATTATATGGTTTCACCAACCCCATTGCAGGCAAAACAGGAACCACCCAAAAGAACAGTGACGGTTACTTCATGGGCATCACCCCAGACCTAACCACGGGTGTTTGGGTGGGTGCTGAAGACCGTAGCGTCCACTTCCGTTCAACCCGTTTGGGACAAGGCTCCCACACGGCATTGCCTATCTGGGCCCTTTATATGAAAAAGGTGTATGCCGACAAGAATCTGAACGTCAGCAAGGGTGATTTCCCGAAACCTTATGCCCCTGGGGTGGATCTGAATTTCAACTGTTGGCAAGACGACAGCAATGAAGGAATTGAATTCATCGATGAGTTTTAAACATTGAGGGTCACCGAGCGCAGCCAAAGTATCAAAGTGCCCTTTAACAGCTTATTATTATGACCTCAAATTTCGTTGATTACGTCAAGATATTCTGCCGCTCGGGCAAGGGTGGCTCAGGTTCGCTGCATTTCCGTCGCGAGAAATACATCCCCAAAGGTGGTCCCGACGGCGGCGATGGTGGACGTGGCGGTAACGTCATCTTGCGCGGCAATGCACAACTTTGGACTTTGCTCCACCTGCGCTACACCAAACACATTTTTGCCGGTGACGGTGTGCCAGGAGGCAGAAACCAACTCACGGGTGCCGCTGGCGACGACTTCTACATTGACGTGCCCTTAGGTACGGTGGCCTACCGTTCGGAAGACCACACCATGATGGGTGAAATCACCGAAGAGAAGCAGGAAGTCGTGCTGCTCAAAGGCGGACGTGGCGGCAAAGGCAATGCCTTCTTTAAGACGGCCACCCTGCAAGCGCCCAAGTTCGCCCAACCTGGTGAGCCTTGCCAAGAGGAATGGATTACCTTGGAACTGAAGCTTTTGGCTGATGTCGGTTTGGTAGGCTTCCCAAATGCGGGTAAGTCTACCTTACTTTCGGTCGTCTCAGCTGCCAAGCCTGAGATTGCCGACTATCCTTTCACTACTTTGGTGCCCAACCTTGGCATCGTCAGCTATCGCGGTCATCGTAGCTTTGTCATGGCTGACATCCCTGGCATCATCGAAGGGGCAGCGGAAGGCAAAGGATTGGGCATCAGATTCTTGCGCCATATCGAAAGAAACTCCACTTTGTTGTTCATGGTGCCTGCCAATACCGAGGATGTGAAAAAGGAATACGACATCTTGCTCAACGAGTTGAAGAAATACAACCCTGAGCTGATGGACAAAGACCGCATCTTGGCCATCACCAAGTGCGACCTCGTAGATGATGACACCATCAAGGAAATCAAGAAGCACCTGCCGAAGAAGGTGCCGCATGTCTTCATCAGTTCCGTTGCCCAACAAGGCATCAACGAACTGAAGGATTTGATTTGGCTGACGCTGAATAAAAACGACGAAGAGGAAGACTGGTAAGCTATTCACGTATGGAAACCCTCTCCAACATCGACTCCGACCTTTTCCTCTTCCTCAACGGCTTGCATGCCGACTGGATGGACAAGGTGATGGTGCTCCTTACTGATATGTGGGCTTGGTTTCCGCTATACCTATTATTTATTTATTGGACAGTAAAGCAATACGGCAAACGTTGTTGTTGGATTTTTTTGGCAGTTGCGCTTGTGGTGCTCTGTACCGACCAACTTGCTTCTCATGTCTGCAAGCCTGTTTTTCAACGTTTAAGACCTTGTTATAATACTGATTTTCAAGATTTAATCCATCTTCCCAAAGGTTTGGCAGGCGGACGATACGGCTTCGTCTCCTCACATGCCGCCAACACCTTTGGCGTGGCCGCTTTTTTAACTCCTGCTTTAAGGAAATATCGTCCATGGGCTGCTATCGTACTCTATCTTTGGGCCTTCATTTCGAGCTATAGCCGCATCTATATCGGCTATCATTACCCAGGCGATATTCTTTGCGGTGCCCTGTTAGGCATAATGATTGGGCTGATTCTTTGGAAAGTGTTTCAGCTGATTGTTGTTAGAAAAGTCTGGAAATCAGAACAATGAACCAGTAGTAACCGAAGATTTCTCTTCATCAAACACCACTTTGATAGGCGACTTAAGCTCAATGCCACAAAGCGAGGCCAACTTGGCTTGGTTCAAGGCAAGCTCGAGGTAGCCGTGCGTGCCGAAAATGGCCACCAAATCCACCACATCCACGTCCAAATAACTGTCGGAAATCTCATCGACCGTATAGAGGTCACCCTTGACCATGATGGTGAAGTCGCGGCCACGGCGTTCTTTCTCGAACAGCTCTTTCGAGATGTTAGTGATCAGGTTATCGTAAGAGTCGATATGCATTACCACACCTTCGATGGTGTTGTCGCGGGCCACGGCACAGAAGGTACCACCCGGATTCAGTTTCAGACGCGGCTCACCAATACTCGACAATGGCTCACCATTGGCAATCATCACGGCCACTTTGGCGAAACGGTCGCGTGTGGCAAAAGTGAAGAAATCAGAATCTTGCATCACATCGATACAATAGGCCTCATCATACTTACCGTCAAGAATATGGCTGAAGATGCCATTATCGGTGGAGATGAAATACTGTCCCTCAGCCTTTACCACCACATGCGGGCATTCCGTCGACTCGATCGTGTCGACGGCAATGATGTGAATCGTCCCAGGAGGAAAGCAACTATAGCAGTTTTTCAGTGTGAAACCCGCCTGCGCAACGTTAAAAGGCTCGATTTCATGGGTAACATCAACGATAGTGGCCGTCGGAAGCATCGACAAAATCGTGCCCTTAACCGCTGCTGCATAATAGTCTTTCGTTCCCCAATCGCTTGTTAATGTGATAATTGCCATCGTAAACCTAAAGTCAAATAGAGAAAGTGCAAAAGTAAATCATTTATGTTAATTCCGCTATAGTAAAACAAAAAAATCTTCATTTTTCTTCCATTCTCATGGATAGAATAGTTTTTTCAAAAATAGGATATTGAGCTTGTCGAAATATAGACTATCTTTGCAGCTTAAAAAATATACTCCGACTAATTCAGCAACCAATGGCAGAGCAGATTCTTCAGATAGAGAATGTTGATCCTAAGGAACTTCACGGGCCCAATGACAAGTACTTAGAACTGGTAAAAAGCATGTTTCCCAAGTTGAAAATCATTGCGCGTGGCGATTTTGTGAAAGTGATTGGCGACGATGATGAGATTGAGTATTTCGCCAGCCGTTACGAGACCTTGATGGTGCAATTGGAACGTTTCGGCAAACTCACTGCTCAGACCGTCGAAGATGTGATGATGGCCAGCACCGATAGCGAGTTGCAACAAAAGATGTCGGAGAGCGATGTGTTGGTGTTTGGACGCAGCGGCGTACCCATCAAGGCCATCACAGCCAACCAGAAACGTATGGTGACGGCATCAGAACAAAAGGATTTGGTTTTTGCCATTGGTCCAGCAGGTACTGGAAAGACCTACACCGCTGTGGCTTTGGCTGTCAGAGCATTGAAAGCCAAGCAGGTAAGGAGAATCATTTTGACCCGTCCTGCCGTCGAAGCCGACGAACATCTCGGATTCCTCCCTGGCGACCTCAAGGACAAACTCGATCCTTATCTGCAGCCACTATATGATGCTCTGCGCGACATGATACCAGGCACCAAACTGGAAGGATACCTCGAAGACCGCACCATCGAGATTGCGCCTCTAGCTTTCATGCGTGGCCGCACCCTTGACCATGCCTTTGTCATCTTGGACGAGGCCCAAAACGCTACGCGTAGCCAACTGAAGATGTTCCTTACGCGTATGGGACGCTCGGCAAAATTCATCGTTACTGGTGATATTACCCAAATCGACCTGCCGCCTAAGACGCCATCGGGACTGCCTCAAGCCATGGAGGTGTTGAAGGATGTGAAAGGCATAGAATTCATCTATTTGGATGACAAGGATGTGGTGAGACATAAGCTCGTGACCGACATCATCAACGCCTACAAAAAGCATCACGAGGAGGAGAAAGAAGATAATAACGAGGATACACCAAGCATCCCGTAGGGATGTTCGTTCGGTAAAACAAAACAAAAGAGAACAAACGCATCCCATCGGGATGCACCAACTGAAAAACTACATAACTCAACAGATATGAAAGCTCTAACAAAAACCGAATTTCAATTCCCTGGCCAGACCAAGGTCTATCACGGCAAGGTCCGCGATTGTTATTTCATCAACGACAAATACATGGTGATGGTTGCCACCGACCGCATCTCGGCTTTCGACGTCATCCTGCCCAAAGGCATTCCCTATAAGGGACAGGTGCTCAACCAGATAGCCGCTATGTTCCTCGACGCCACCGCCGATATCGTCCCCAACTGGAAGCTCGCCACCCCCGACCCGATGGTCACCGTGGGCCGCCTCTGCAAGCCCTTCCCCATTGAGATGATCATCCGTGGTTACCTCACAGGCAGCTCGTGGCGCACCTACAAGAGCGGCCAACACACCATCTGTGGCGTGCAGATCCCCGACGGCATGAAGGAACACGAACGCTTCGCCGAGCCTATCATCACCCCGACCACCAAGGCTGAGGAAGGTCACGATGAGGACATCTCACGCGAGGAAATCATCAGCCGCGGTCTCATCAGCGAGGAAGACTACACGCAGATTGAGGACATTACCCGGAAACTCTTCCAACGCGGCACCGAAATCGCAGCCAAGCAGGGCTTGATTCTCGTTGACACGAAATACGAGTTCGGCAAGATTGGCGACCAAATCGTGCTGATGGACGAAATCCACACGCCCGACTCATCACGCTACTTCATCGCTGACCAATATGAGGAACGCTTTGCCAAGGGCGAGGCACAGGTGCAACTCTCCAAAGAATTCGTCCGCGAATGGCTGATGGCCAACGGCTTCCAAGGCAAGGAAGGCCAGCAGGTACCAGAAATGACGCCCGAATACGTCAACAGCGTTTCGGAGCGATACATCGAGCTTTACGAAAAGGTAACAGGGCATAAATTTGAGAAGGCGCCTGACTCGGAAGACTTAGTCAAACGAATTGAAAACAATGTTTTGAATTATTTAAAATTATAAAACTGCTGTAGGGCTGTCCTATCAGGGCAGCCGCATGTTGCAATTCGCATGATGCGGCTGCCACGATGGACAGCCCTACAAGTTTATTTCTTCACAAACTTTTGAAAAAAGGTGCTCCCGTCAGCTTGAGTGACTTTCAGCAGGTAACATCCTTCATCCAAGCCACTTACACAGATGGAATTCGTGTTATTGGAAAACAACACCAACTTCCCATCCAAAGTAAAAATTTCCACTTGTTGCAAGTCTTCCAAATTGAGGTGAAGTGTTTCATGGACGGGATTGGGCCAAATGCACAGTTGGTTTTCGCTGTTCTCCTCAACAGCTGTGATTTCAGAATAATGAAAAGTCTTTGTAGTATGGTTCTCATCGAGATCTTCCGTTTCATAACGCAAAACCTTATGGGCTGGCGTAAAGGCTTTGCTCAAGAACAAGAAAGTATTGTCCCAATAGGTCAAAATTCCAGCAATATTACTGGTGCTAATGGCCGAATCATAATCGAGGAAATGAGTGGTCATGTCTTCCCACAGTCCGCCGTTGGTATTATTGTAATTGGTATAAAAGGTGTAAAACTCAATATCGCGAGTCGGGTTATAAAGTATTTCCGCCATTTCAGTATCAATCAGCAATCCGTCAATCGGGGTCAATTTAATTTCCTTGATTAAATACCCTTCATCATCATAAGTGTATAACGTCTGGGAAATCACTTCGTATTCACTACGGGTGGTGGTCTTTTCAACACATAGTCCTTCCTCGTTATAATAATAGTCCGTGACTTCATACAGCCAAGAATCGCCCGAGCTGTAATAGAGGTAATGCTTCATAGCGACCAACAAACCATCCTCCCTATAAAGATATTCATTCTTGTAACTCTCAACCCATTCATTATTCTCGTTCATATTAAAGCCTTTGGTCATCAATAAGTTGCCTTCCGTGTCATACTCGTAGGTGTATTTATAGAACCCCATGAGTTCATCATAGTTTTTCATGGTGCGAATCCGTTGGGTGATCAAACCTTGCTCATTGTAAATGTTCTCATAGAGGTTGTAAACGCCTGTCATTTCTATATATTCATCCCTAACAACACGATTTCCATTATCGTAAGCGAAATTGTGGGTCGAATACACTTCTTCTTGTCCGTAATCATCATACACGTACTTGATTTGAGTGCAATTGAGCCTTTCATCATATTGCAATCGCTCGACGACAGAGCCGTAGCACACACTGTCCAGTTTTTGGGTATAGTTGTTGACATTCTGCGCCACTGCTGAAATCATGCAACAGATTGATACTGCGAAAAGTAATGTTTTTTTCATAATGGTTCGTTTTAGATTCTTGTATTGCAAAATTACAAATCTTTATTTTATAGCAAAAATACTTTCTTCATTCATTTCAAAGTTCTTTTCCAAGTAACCTATTCAGTTACAGTAACCACTTTGGTTACACTTTCCCTTGAAACTCTTCGGAAAGGTCGCGGAAGAAATCATAATTCAAAGCAGTGGAAATTCGCTCAAGCAGGGCAATATCAATGTTTTCCTTGCGGAAAATCCGATGAATATGCGGGCGTGCACAACAGATGTCCTTCGCCAACTGGGTAGCCGTAACTCCCTGCTGCCGCATTACCTCTTTGATATGTTGCCCGATGTGCATAAAAAAGCGTGGAATCTAATTAACTTGTCAGCCCTAGGGTTTCCACGCCCGCTCAACTTCAAGTTATTCCACGCCTAAAAACGGCGTTTCATAACGTTTTCTTGTTGAGCCGTCTCTAACGAGACTATGTGGAAATTTAGGGCTAAGAATTCGTTTTTGAAATGCTATTCTAAATGATATATGTATCTGTTTTGGTTGGTCTTTTTGTTATGCTATTTAGTTTATATATGGTTAATTATCAATATTATACAGGCATTGAATCCAAATACAAGGTATCAGGGCAAAGATCGGCTCCATTTGGCCACTGAATGCTTCCCAAGAAAACCTTTACTTTCCGAAAGAATGACTCATCGGAAAGTGGGGCAAAAACACCTTTTCCTATATAAGGCGAAACATCAAAGCGTTTCTTTTCACCGTTAGAAAACTCCAACAGCAAAACAAAATTGCTTTCCGCTTTCACTGATTTCACTCGAGGGTTCATTATTCTTACTTTAAAGGTTCTATTTGGAAGACATTAGTTCCATTGGAGGCCAACTCCCAATCTGCCATCAGTTCATCTTTATGAATTTCCAACCATGCTTGCACGAGTTTGTTCTTTCCAGCAGGAAGTTCGCCCTCTATTATCTCGCCATCAGGAATCCTTATCACCGCTTCTTTATCTTGACATTTGACATGTATGTGAGGAAAGTGATGCTGTCGGTTGTCAAAATAATACATGGAAATAATAATTCCATAAAACATTGTCAATACAGCCATAGTTAGATATTTTTCTGCAAAAATAGCAAAAAACCCGAATACCAGTAGTTTTCACTCCAATTTTTCATGAAATCGCCACCTCAACCCAGTGTCCATCTTTGAAATTGACTACGCTTCGATACCCCGCTTTCTTCAAGGCTTCCTCGGCGTGGTCAAATTCAAGTGTGATTTCGCTAAAGTGGTGCGCATCGGCGGAAATGATGGCGGGAACACCCATTTTGCAGGCCTCCTCCATCAGCCATGGTGAGGGATAGAAGCCGTTGTAGCGTTTCTTGTAGATGCCGCGCGTGTTGATTTCCATCACTAGGCCTTTCTCGCGGATGAGGTCGAGGGTTTCGAGGGCTAGCTTGCGATACCAAGGCTCATCTTCATGAAAATAACGGTCGCGGTTGTGCATCTTGATTTTGTCGAAGTGGGCGATGATGTCAAACTGCTCGTTTTCAATCATTTCGTTCGATTGTTCGAAGAATCTACGCACGGCACGACGGATGTCGCCATTAAAGAACTTCTGTAGGCCTTCATCGTAGACTTCCCATTTTGGTCCATCAATGAACCAGATTTTTTCTGACAGCGTCGGCCCTTCGACCCTTCGAGGGTCGTCAGGGGCTGCAGGCTCAGGGACCTTAACCAGCGAAGGTCGTTGAGCCTGTCGAAACGCCGGATCAATAACTAGATGCACTCCACCAATCAAATAATCAAGATGATACTTCTCCTTAGTCACGGCGAAAGGCTCGGAAACGCCCGTGAGGTAGTCCGCTTCCAAGGCGCAGTAGATATCGATTTTGTCCTTGTATTCCTCCTTCAATTGGGCGATTTCAGCCACATAACTGGGCATGTCGGCTGATTTCACCGAGAAATTGTTGTCGAAAGGCAATGGGCTGTGTTCCGAAAAACCAATCGTAGTTAAGCCTTGACGGATGGCCTCTTGCACGATTTCGCGAGGCTGCGACTTGCCGTCGGAATAAATGCTATGGGTATGTAGATTGAAGTTTTGCATGATTGCTCTTTTTCGGTTTTATGTAGAAAGAATTATGCAAAAATACGGCTTTTTGCAAAAAATCTTCTTGATTTGTAACTTTTCGGCGATTTCTCCGTATTACTATGGAAATTCAAATCCAATCAACAATGAAAACACAAATCTTAAACAGAGCTTTGATGCTGATGGCTTTATGCCTCGTTGCCTTTGGTTGCAACGCCCAAAAAATCGACAACTCCACCGTGAAAACCATCGACTTGAACCGCTATGCTGGCGAATGGTACGAGATTGCCCGTTTTGACCACCGTTTTGAACGTGACCTTGACTATTGCAAAGCTACCTACGTGCTGTGTTGCGACAACCGAATCAATGTTTTAAATACAGGTCAGAAAAACGGCCAATTCAAGTCTTCATCAGGGAAAGCCAAGACAACCAAAGAGCCTGGCCGCCTGCGCGTTTCCTTCTTCGGGCCTTTCTATTCTGATTACCGTGTCATGATGCTTGACCCTGATTATCAGTATGCCCTCGTAGGCAGCAAAAGCGCAAAGTACCTTTGGATCCTTTCTCGCACACCGAAACTGGACGAGAACGTAAAGCAAGCCATTCTTGCAGAAGCCA
>JAEEGH010009506.1_pt1 | contig 22664 bp, 19 predicted proteins | sample 9134181 | NCBI WGS metagenome assembly JAEEGH01 (sample SAMN16246544, study PRJNA631951) | gut metagenome | biome: gut microbiome; feature: rumen; material: DP-attached | host: Bos | place: Iran: Karaj | collected 2018-10
TGGCTATAGCGGTGAGGAACCACCTCTTCCCATTCCGAACAGAGAAGTTAAGCTCACCATCGCCGATGGTACTGACCCACCAGTTGGGAGAGTAGGTAGCTGCCGTTTTTTGAGAACCCCGAGTCTTTTCGAAGACCCGGGGTTCTTTCGTTATGGCAGGGCCACTTTAGGAATCTCAACGGGTTGTGAGAAATAGCGGCCATCGTGGCGGTTTGCGAGTTCTTCGATTTCGCCGCCGCGGTACTGGTTCATGATCAGGCCGATACGCATCCCCGGGTAGGATGTGAGCATGGCAAGGTCGCCGGAGCTGTCGCCGGCCACAAGGAGGGGCTGTGCACCACCGTGCTGGGGAGCTATAAGGCTGTCGATGCAGGCTACTTTGCCTTCTTTGTATGGCTGGGGATATGTGGTGTCATAGGCGAAGGTGCCGTTTTCATCCTGCACGAAGCGGAGGCCGAAAACCTGATCCGGGCTAAGCCCAAAGCCGATTTCTGGGTCGCACACAAACAGTTCCACAAGCCACTCTACGGAAGCAGAGCATACATAGGGCGTGATGCCCGCTTTCTGCAAAGCCTTGTAAAGGTTCCGTGTATCGTCCAGGACAACGAGCCCCGGGTCTATCCAGCCGCGGCAAGTGCTGTCGGCCGTTACCCATTCCTCTTCCCATACTTTGCCGAAGCCCAGGGAGTATTCAAGGCTCGCGCGGCCAACTTCCTGCAACTCTTCCTGCGAATACCCGGTGGCAAGGGACGGCTCCCAAAGGCATAACGTACCGTAGTCGTAGGTTCCGCAAACAGCGTCATAGAAGGCAAAGAAAGAGCTGCGCCAATCGGCAAAGGCGTCCGTGAGACGAAGGGTGTCCATCGGCATGCCATCATCGGCCATTGCCTTCACTGCCAGATACTTATCTCGCACGGAAGCGCCCATTTCAGCGGCAGAAAGCGAGCCTCCGGCAAGGGGTATCGACGTGTCCCCCAGCCCATCCGTGAAGCAGTGCTCAGGAGCATCGGCAAAGCGCAGGTTCTCCACCATGTACAGCATGAGGGAGTGTGTGATGTCGTGAATGATGGACGTGTTGTCGCAGTCGAACACGGCGTATCCGCCCTTGCAGGACTTGTCCTTCAGCAGCGCGCATAGCGCATCGTACGTTTCAGGCTCCCATGAGCCCCTTTCCAATACCGGCGTGCACGAAACCAGCATCGCCAACAAAACTACCCGTAAAATGTAACGCATTGTTCCTCAAAAGATTATGCAAACCTTCTGTGGAAAAACGCCACAGAAGGATTTTGTAACTCATTGGCACAGAGCCACTTCCATTTTACGCATTGCGTAACCCAAGTCGCTCGATAAGTTCGTTACCCAGGGCTTCCTTCACGCGGATGTGGTCCACGACGGCGGTTACGAAGGAGTTGGAGTCGAAGCGGCCGCGAACTTCGGAAAAGTCCTGCTCCTTGTCCTGCCTGGTGCCATCGGCTCCGAATCCGGTCATCGAAGCCAGGTCGAATTCCTTGCGGGCATCGTTGTAAAGCTCGTGGTCAAGGCCGATGACGGCTTCCTTCCACTTGCGCACGATATCCTCCACCTGCGCCGCCGTGATGCACTCCAGAGGGTAGTCGAAGAAGGAGCCATACTGGTCGTAGGCCCAGGTCCATTCGTACTCGTAGTAGTGCGAGTGCATGTCATGGAAGGCCGATGAGAACTCTTCCAGGCCGATAGTGCCCTGCTCCAGACGGTCCAGCAGGGAGTCCACCGCCTCCTTGGGGGCGATGAGACCGCTGAGGTCTACCCAGGGGCCCTTGCCGAACTTTGCTGTGGGCAGGAGTTCGCGGCGGATTTCCTCGTCGGAAGCGCCCGGACGCAGGTTCTCCAGCTTCTTGATGATGGAGTTGCCCAGGAATTTGGTGATAGCCGTGCGATAGTAGCTGATGCCCTTGCGCAGTGATGAGTTGCGGATTTTGGTGCTGTGATATGAGTAGACGTCGGACAGTTCGCCGGAAGAATACTGAAGGTTCTTCAGCAGCTGGATGCCCTTGATCATCTTCTGGATTGTGTAGGGGCTAAGGAGGTTGTAGTTGATGCAGTCCAGGCGGTCCGGATCCTTGCGGGCATCGCGCTTGGGCCACTTCTGGGCGTCGCGGATGGTGCCCACGCTGCGGAGGTTAACTCCCGGAACAAGATAGGTAGTGTTCTGCTGCTCAATGAGATAGGAGAACGGCAGATTGGAAGTGTCCGAATGCGTTACGTGCCTTCCCATTACCAGGGAGAACGCGCCCACACGTGAAGGCCAGAGGATATAGGAGTCCGATGCGGTTTTGGAGCCGCGCTCCATCACGCCCTGATGGATGGGCCCCAGCTTGTACATGTGGTTGCTCTGGTTGGAGCCGCTTCCGGCGTTCATGAAGGAGAACATGCCGGCGATAAGAAGGGTGCTCTTGTGGTGGGTAACGGTGAACGGGCCGGCAAAGATTGCGCAGGCCTCGCCGTTTTCCCCGTGGCAGTTGGAGAAGAAGAGCGAATCCGATGCGCTGTAGCCGTGCCCCAGATGGCAGCACTGCCCCACGAAGCAACGCGTGATGGAGGTGTTGTCCTCCACGGAGGAGCCGCTGCAGATGATGAAATCATCGGCAATGACTCCATGGCCGATGCAAACCGGAGCGATAGAGTTACTCATCACGCTGCCGTTGCGAAGCCTGTTCACACCGCTGATAACGGCAGCATCTCCGATCCGCACCCCGTGGATATACCGGGTGTTGCGGATACGCACATTACTGCCGATGCTTCCGCGCTCCGAACTGCGCTCTTTCGCATACTGGTCGATGAGCGCGTTCAGCCTCTCCGACAGCCCGTGCCTATGCCTGTACATTGCCAGCACATAAGCCACCTGAGCGCTCAGACGGTCGAAAATCTTCACTTCGCGACCGCCGGTTTCGTTGAGCACCGACACCTCCACGCCGTTTCCGAAACTGCTCATTCCGTCGTTGAACACAAGGTCCACATTCTCTATATAGGTATCGTGGCCGATGTCGTAGTTGGCGATGTAGTTGGACACGTTTTCGATGAGCGTATTGTCGCCCACCGTAACGTTATGCAGCGTGGCGTTGCGCACGCCCGAATGCTTCTTCAAGCCTCCGGGGAGGGTGAACTCCTTCTCGAACCGGCCAAGGGTAACCTTGCCGGAGAAATGTACATTATTAATATAATCGAGGGACTCCGGGCATTCAATCTGAACCGCCCCCCAGTCTTCACTGCTGCAGCCCCTGCCCTGCAGGACGGCTACTTCTTTTTCCGAAAGATTTCTCATATAAAGGGTTAATTGCGGGGCAAAGATACAGATTATTTTTTTAAAAACGAAACACCCCGAAACACTCTCGCCCAGTGGGTCACGGGAGGGTAATAAAAAGATTGTTATCTTTGTGAATCGGAATGCTATTGAGATGAAAAAAATTCTGACGTTCATTCTTCTTCTTTTTACTGCCCTTGGCGCCTCGGCTCAGGAGATACGCGTAGATCAGTGCAGGGTTACTTCTTATGTGAGCCGGGAGGATTCCGTCCTTGTGGAACGGAAAATTGCGATGCTCAAACAGACCGGAGGGACGGTGCCCGATCTTATGGTTACTGCGGCAAAGTCCATGTACGGAACACCGTATGTGGGCGGGCAGCTGGGGCTGGGAGATACTCAGGAAAAATTCCGTGTGGTGATAGGCCATACAGATTGCATCCTTTTCGTGGAAGCCATGCTGTGCCTCTGCCGCACGGCCGTATCGGCCCCGGACAAGGGCCCCTGGTACGGATGGTTCGCCTCGGAGCTGGCTTCTTGCAGATACCGTAACCCTTTCAATATCAGATATTTCTCGGACCGCATCCACTACACCACCGAATGGATACGCAATCTGGAGAATCAGGGCGTGGTTATGGATATCACGCTCAATCTCGGAGGGCAGGAATACCCCCATCCTATCAACTATATGAGCACTCATCCATCGGCCTATAAAATGGGAAAGGCCGATGTGGACAGGATTGCCGCGGTGGAGAAAACGCTGAACGAAGAGCCCCTGACGGTGATTCCGCCGGAAAGGATTCCCTCCATCGCATCCAAAGTGCGAAGCGGAGATATTATCTGCTACGTCACCTCCGTGGAGGGGCTGGATATCGCCCACGTGGCCATTGCATATGTGGATAACGGGGTGCTAAAATTCATCCACGCATCGTCTGTGGAAAAGAAAGTGGTGCTGGACGCAAAGAGCGTTGCAAGCTATGCGGCGGGGCGCCGTGGCTGCGTTGGAATAAAGGTAGTTCGTCCCTTGTAAATCTTAAGGGAAAATGCTAAATTTGCGTCGACTTTAAGCCAAAAACTCTTAAACCTAATAAAATTATGCAGATCGTATCCGTTTTCGGTAGAGAGATCCTCGATTCACGCGGCAACCCTACCATCGAAGTTGAAGTAACTCTTGACACTGGATTTGTGGGCGTAGCAGCCGTTCCTTCAGGCGCTTCCACAGGCGAGAACGAAGCTCTCGAGCTTCGCGACGGCGGCTCCCGCTATTGCGGCAAGGGCGTTCTCCAGGCAGTGAAGAACGTTAACGAAATCATCGCCCCGGCCATTGTCGGTATGGATGCCACGATGCAGCGCGCCATCGACAAGACCATGATCGAACTGGACGGCACTCCCACCAAGAGCAAACTCGGTGCAAACGCCATCCTGGGCGTTTCCCTCGCAGTTGCAAAGGCTGCCGCACAGGAGCTCAACCTCCCGCTGTACCGTTATATCGGCGGCGTCAACGCCTATGTGCTTCCCGTTCCCATGATGAACATCATCAACGGCGGTGCACATTCAGACGCCCCTATCGCTTTCCAGGAATTCATGATCCGTCCCGTGGGCGCTCCCAGCGAGGCAGAGGCAGTGCGCATCGGCGCAGAGGTGTTCCACGCCCTCCAGAAGGTTCTCAAGGGCCGCGGACTCTCCACCGCAGTGGGCGACGAAGGTGGTTTCGCACCCAAGCTCAATGGCATCGACGACGCTCTGGACTGCATCATCGAGGCTATCAAGAAAGCTGGCTACGAGCCCGGCAAGGATGTTAAGATCGCAATGGACTGCGCCGCTTCCGAGTTCTGCTTCAAGAACCCCGACGGCTCCTTCTACTATGACTACTCACAGCTGAAGGGCGGCAAGCTCAAAGATCCCAACGGCAAGAAGCTCTCCACCGACGAGCAGATCAAATACCTCGAGCAGCTTATCACCAAGTACCCCATCGACTCCATCGAGGACGGCCTCAGCGAAGAGGACTGGGACGGCTGGGTGAAGCTCACCAAGGCTATCGGCGACCGCTGCCAGCTCGTGGGTGACGACCTGTTCGTTACCAACGTGAAATACCTCCAGAAGGGTATCGAGATGGGCGCAGGCAACTCCATCCTCATCAAGGTGAACCAGATCGGTTCCCTCACCGAGACCCTGGACGCCATTGAAATGGCCCACCGTCACGGCTACACCACCGTTACTTCCCACCGCTCCGGTGAAACCGAGGACACCACGATTGCCGATATTGCCGTTGCCACCAACAGCGGCCAGATCAAGACCGGTTCCCTGTCCCGCACGGACCGTATCGCGAAGTACAACCGCCTCATGCGCATCGAAATCGAGCTCGAGGACGCAGCCCGTTATGGCTACACCAAGCTCCGCTAAACATTATTGCGCGAAAATCAGCCTCGGCCCCTTGGGCCGGGGCTTTTTTTTCTCATACGGAATACGTATCTTTGTGGGTACTGTAAAACAAAACCTATGGCAAGAAGTTCGGGCCAAATCGCACAGGTCGTGGGACCTGTAGTGGACGTTCATTTTAACGTCAGTTCCCAGAATGCGGAAGCAGAGCTCCCCAGGATACATGACGCGCTGGTAACCCGCCGGCCGGACGGCAGGAATGTGGTGCTGGAAGTTCAGCAGCACATCGGCGAGGATTCCGTCAGGTGCATCGCAATGGACTCAACGGACGGGCTCAGCCGCGGGCTGGGCGTGGAGAACACCTTCAAGCCCATCACCATGCCCGTGGGCGAGCAGATCCGCGGCCGCGTCATGAATGTCACCGGAGACGCCATCGACGGTATGGGAGAACTCACGAAGGACGATTCCCTTCCCATCCACCGCGAGCCCCCCAAGTTCGAAGACCTCACCACAACGGAGGAGGTGCTTTTCACCGGCATCAAGGTGATAGACCTCCTGGAGCCGTACCTCAAGGGCGGTAAAATCGGCCTTTTCGGAGGCGCCGGCGTTGGCAAGACGGTGCTCATCAAGGAACTCATCAACAATATCGCTAAGGCGCACAATGGCTTTTCCATCTTCGCCGGCGTGGGTGAACGTACCCGTGAGGGCAACGACCTTCTTCGCGAGATGATAGAATCCAACGTCATCCGCTACGGAGAGGCTTTCAACAAGGCAATGGAGGAAGGCCGATGGGATCTTTCCCTGGTGGATCCGGAGGAGCTGAAAAAGAGCCAGGTGTCCATGGTGTTCGGCCAGATGAACGAGCCGCCGGGAGCGCGTTCCAGCGTGGCCCTGAGCGGCCTTACCCTGGCGGAAAGCTTCCGCGATTCCCAAAAGGAAGGGGACCCGCACGACATCCTTTTCTTCATCGACAATATCTTCCGTTTCACCCAGGCGGGTTCCGAGGTGTCGGCCCTTCTGGGGCGTATGCCGTCGGCAGTGGGATATCAGCCCACCCTGGCAACGGAAATGGGCAAGATGCAGGAGCGCATCACTTCCACGAAGAACGGCTCCATCACATCGGTGCAGGCGGTTTATGTCCCTGCCGATGACCTCACGGACCCGGCTCCCGCCACCACGTTCACGCACCTGGATGCCACAACGGTTCTCAGCCGTAAGATCGCGTCCCTGGGTATCTACCCGGCCGTGGATCCGCTGGATTCCACTTCGCGTATCCTGGATCCGAACATAGTGGGCCAGGAACATTACGACTGCGCCCAGAGGGTGAAGCAGATTCTCCAGCGCAACCAGGAGCTGCAGGATATCATCGCCATCCTTGGCATGGACGAGCTGTCGGATGAGGACAAGACAACCGTGAACCGCGCCCGCCGCGTGCAGCGATTCCTCTCGCAGCCGTTCCACGTTGCGGAGCAGTTCACCGGCGTTCCCGGCGTAATGGTGCCCATCGAGGAAACCATCCGTGGGTTCAACATGATCCTCGACGGCGAGGTGGATGAGTATCCGGAGCAGGCATTCTTGAACGTGGGAACGATAGACGAAGCGATTAAGAAGGGACGTGCGATACTTGAAGCGATAAAATAGACAGATTTCTCGACTACGCTCGAAATGACAGTACGCTCGAAATGACAGACTGTATAAGGCTACATATTTTATCTCCTGAAGGAACGTTGGCGGAGGTGATGGCGGAGGCGGTGGAGCTGCCCGGCGCCAAGGGGCGGTTCGTGGTGCTGAAGGATCACGGGGCGCTGCTGTCGTCGCTTTCCCAGGGGGCGATCAAGTGGCGCAATGCGGAAGGGGAGCACAGTCTGGATATCAAGGAAGGCTTTGTGGAAGTGGGAAACAACGAAATACACGTATGCGTTGAGGTATGATCCTGACGCTTCTCATATCGTTGCTGTTCGCCGCCGCGGTTCCTGCCGCAGAGGCGGAGGAGGGCATCAACGCATCGGAAATCATCTTCGAGCACATCGGGGATGCGTATGAGTGGCATATCACGGAATGGAAGGGAAAACCTATTGCAATCCCGCTGCCTTGCATCGTCATTGAGAATGGGGTGCATGTTTTCACGTTGCACCATGCTGCGGAGAACGGTTACACGCTGAACGAAAACGGAAAGCTGGTGAATGCCGCAACGGGGAAGCGCCCGTTCGACATTTCCATCACGAAGAACGTACTGTCGCTTATGATGTCGGCCGTTCTGCTGGTGCTGGTCGTGCTTCTCACGGCGCGCTGGTACCGCAAGCATAATGCGTTGGAAGAGGCCCCGAAGGGGCTTGCCGCCGCGGTGGAGCCGCTGGTGATGATGGTTCACGACATCGCCAGGGAGAATATCGGCGAACACGATTATCGGCGCTATTCACCATACCTTTGCACGGCGTTCTTCTTCATCCTGCTGCAGAACTTCCTTGGCATAATACCCTTCTTCCCCGGCGGAGCAAACGTCACCGGCAACATTGCAGTCACGCTCGTTCTGGCGGTGTTCACCTTCCTCACGGTGAACCTCACCGGCAGCAAGCACTACTATAAGGACATCTTCTGGCCAGATGTGCCGGGCTTCCTGAAGCCCATCATGCCCATAATAGAAGTGTTCAGCGCCTTCATGAAACCCGTCTCGCTCACCATACGACTGTTCGCCAACATGCTCGCGGGCCACATCATGCTCCTGAGCGTGGTGTCGGTGATATTCATCGTGGCGAAGTACGGCCCGCTTCTCACCGGCTCCATGAGCGTGGTGTCCGTCCTCTTCGGCGTCTTCCTGGACGCCCTGGAGTGCCTCGTGGCGTTCATCCAGGCGTATGTGTTTACAACGTTATCGGCAGTATACATCGGTATGGCAAGAGTACATGGAGACTAAAAAGACGGGAGAACTCTTTTTCGCTCCCTTGTGGTAGAAAAAGAGTTACTCCCGTCGCAATAAAAAACAATGGATAGTATAAAGATTTCTCGACTACGCTCGAAATGACAATATACTTTTAAACTTTATAAGAATATGTTAATGTTTGCATCAATGATCCTTCAGGCGGCAGCAGGTGCCGTCCTGGGAAAAGTAGCAGCCGGATTCGGTGCGGCCCTGGCCGCATTCGCAGGTGCTTACGGCATCTCAAAAATCGGCAAGGCCACAATGGAATCCATCGCAAGGCAGCCGGAGAGCGCCGGCAACATGCGCACCACCCTCATCATCGCCGCCGGTATGATCGAGGGCGCGGCCCTTTTCGCAATCATCGTCTGTCTGCTCCTCGCACTGAACTAAATGAGCCTCATTACTCCCGACACCGGCCTCCTTTTCTGGATGGTCGTCATATTCGGTATCGTCTTTTTCCTGCTGGCGCGCTTCGGCTTCCCCATAATCACGGGGATGGTGGAAAAGCGCAAGCAGAAGATAGAGGATTCGCTTCGTGACGCCCGCGAAATCGAGGCCCGGATGCAGTCCTGGACACAGGAGCACGGGAAAATGGTGGAGGATGCCCGCGCCGAGCAGGCGGATATTCTCCGGGAGGCGGCAGCCGCAAAGGCAACGATAATTGCCGATGCAAAGGAAAGCGCCAGGGAAGAGGCCGATAAACTCCTCGCCAAGGCCCGCACCGAAATCGCGGCCGAGAAGGAGAGTGCCATCCTGGAAATCCGCAGGGAAGTGGCCCTGATGAGCGTGGAAGTGGCGGAGAAAGTTCTCCGCGAGAAACTTTCCGACAAGGAGCAGGACGCCGCGGACCTTGACAAACTGCTCCGGGAAGCCGACAAATTGCCCTATCAAGCAAAATCGTGAACAGAAGTCTGGTCATAACACGCTACGCTACGGCTCTTGTGAAGTATGTACAGGAGTCGGGTGAGGGCGAGGTTGTGTGCCGCGAGGCGGAGACTCTGGTGAACGCTCTGGCCAAAGAGCCGGAGTTCTCCCGGGCCCTTGCTTCGAGGGATGTTCTTGCCGATGAAGCCAAGCACCGCCTTGTGAGCGGTGCCCTTGGCGGGAAAATATCGGACGGTATGTCGCGCTTCGCCACCCTGGTGATAAGCCACGGGAGGGGCGATGTGTTCCCGGACATCCTGCGGAACTTCATCACCCGGTATTACCGGAGCATCGGAGTGCGGAAAGTGCGCCTCACCATTACCCGTGAGCCTTCAAAGGAACTCATGCAGCGTTTTTATGACCTGGTGAAATCCAAGACCGGCGATAAACCGGTCTTCGAGGTGGTGGTGGACCCGTCCCTTGTGGGCGGATTCATCCTGGACCTGGAGGACACCCTTCTGGATGCAAGCGTGAAACGGCAGCTTGACATCATCCGGAATCAGTTTATTATCAGAAACAGAAGACTTGTATAATGGCAAATCTTAAAGTGAGCGAAGTGTCGGATGTCCTTCTGGGGCAGCTCCGCGACATGAAGCAGGATCTCAAGTTCGAAGAGATAGGACGGGCCCTGCAGGTGAGCGACGGCGTGGTCCGTGTCTACGGCCTGGACAATGCGGAATCCGGCGAACTGCTGGATTGCGGAAACGGCGTGATGGCGGTTGTGATGAACCTTGAAACGGACAATGTGGGCGGCGTTCTCATGGGCCCCACGGATGCCGTGAAGGAAGGCCAGGTGGTGCGGCGTACCGGCAGGATCGCGGCTATCGGCGTGAACGACAACCTCATCGGCAGGGTGGTGGATCCCCTTGGCAATCCGCTTGACGGCCTGGGCCCCATCGAGGGTGAAAAGACGGACATGCCCTTCGAGCGCAAAGCTCCCGGGGTTATCTTCCGTCAGCCCGTTAACGAGCCGCTTCAAACCGGTATCAAGGCTATCGACTCGATGATTCCCATCGGCCGTGGCCAGCGTGAGCTCATTATCGGAGACCGTCAGACCGGTAAGACGGCTATCGCCATCGACACTATCATCAATCAGCGCAAGAATTTCCTTGCCGGAGACCCGGTGTACTGCATTTACGTCGCCATCGGCCAGAAGGGAAGTACGGTGGCTTCCATCGTGAAGACTCTTCGCGAGCACGGGGCCATGGATTACACCTGCGTTGTGGCTGCGACGGCGGCGGATCCCGCTCCGTTGCAGTATTATGCGCCGTTTGCGGGCGCTGCCATCGGCGAGTTCTTCCGCGATACGGGAAGGCATGCGCTGGTTGTGTACGACGACCTTTCGAAGCAGGCTGTGGCATACCGCGAGGTGTCGCTGATTCTCAAGCGCCCTTCCGGCCGTGAGGCATATCCGGGCGATATTTTCTACCTGCATTCGAGGCTGCTGGAAAGGGCGGCGAAGATTATCGCGCAGGAGGAGGTTGCGGCCAAAATGAACGACCTTCCGGAGTCGCTCAAGGACAAGGTGAGAGGCGGCGGCTCGCTCACGGCCCTGCCCATTATCGAGACGCAGGCGGGAGATGTATCGGCCTACATTCCCACGAACGTGATTTCTATCACGGACGGCCAGATTTACCTGGAGAGTTCGCTCTTCAACCAGGGCGTGAGGCCGGCTATCAACGTGGGTATCAGCGTGTCCCGCGTGGGCGGTAGTGCGCAGCTCAAGAGCATGAAGAAAGTGGCGGGAACCCTGAAGATAGACCAGGCGCAGTGGGCGGAACTGGAGGCGTTCAGCAAGTTCTCCAGCGACCTTGACAAGGTGACGGAAATGGCGCTGGACAAAGGCCGCAAGAACAACAGGCTTCTCATCCAGCCGCAGTATACCCCCTGGCCGGCAGGCGAGCAGGTGGCGGTACTGTACTGCGGCACGCATGCATTGATGAAAGACATCTCCATCGACAAGGTGGGAGAGTTCCAGAACCTGCTTCTGGAGCGCCTCCGCGCCGCCCACAAGGCCGATGTGCTGGAGCCTCTGAATAAGGGTGTCATCAACGACGACATCGGCAAAATCATCGAAAAAGAAGCAGAAAGTATTATTTCGGCGCTTAAGTAATGCCAACGCTCAGGGAAATAAAGAGCCGGATCGGGTCGGTGCGGAGTACGCTGAAGATAACGTCGGCGATGAAGCTTGTGTCGTCGTCGAAGTTAAGGCGTGCGCAGCTCGCGATCGAGGCGATGCGGCCGTACCAGAGGCAGATGGACGGGATTCTGGAGACGCTCCTGAGTGCGGGTGCCAGGCTTCCGGAGGTCCATGTTGCCGATGATGCCCCGCTGGCGATTGTGGCAATGTCGTCCAACGCCTCGCTGTGCGGCGGGTTCAATTCCGGCGTGATAGCGAAGGTGAAGGACGTTCTGGCCGATAATCCGGGTGCGGTGGTGTATTCGATCGGCCGCAAGATGGCCGATGCCATGCGCAAGGCGGGCTATCCCTCGCCGGAGAACCTGAACGCACTGGCGGAGAAACCCGCGTATGGCCCTGCCGCGGAGCTAGTCGGCCGCCTTGCCGAAGACTTCGAGGAAGGCCGCATCTCAGGCGTTGTGCTTGTGTACAGCCACTTCGTTTCCGCCGCCAAGCAGGTGCCCGTGGCCGAACAGCTCCTGCCGGCGACTGAGATCTCTCCGCGCGCTTCGCTTGGTCGAGATGACAATGACTTCATCGTGGAGCCATCGGCCCCGGAAATGCTGGAGGCGCTGTTCCCGAAGTCGCTCAAACTCAAACTCTACACGGCCCTCCTGGACAGCGCGGCTTCGGAGCACGCGGCGCGAACCGTTGCCATGCAAACCGCAACCGACAACGGCGAGAACCTCCTCGCCGAGCTCACCCTCATCTACAACAAAACCCGCCAGCAGAAGATCACCACCGAGATCCTGGACCTTGCCGGCGGCAAGATCGAAGAGTAACTGCGCACGCGGTTGCATAATTGCGCGAGATTGCGTATCTTCGCAAAATTTTACAGGCCGCATAATAATGAAGAAAGCGTCGGACAAGTTCGGGTGGAGCACTGCCTGTGCGTTTATCATAGCCAATATGATAGGAACCGGCGTGTTTACCTCACTTGGATTCCAGCTCGTTTCCACGCAGAATCTCATCGCTATTCTGCTGCTGTGGTTCCTTGGCGGTGTTATCGCATTCTGCGGCGCCGCGTCGTACGGGGAGCTTGGAGCAGCCCTGCCGCGATCCGGCGGAGAGTATCACTACCTCAGCGAGATTTATCACCCGCTGGCCGGTTTTCTGGGCGGCTGGGTGTCGCTGGTTGTGGGCTTTGCGGCGCCTATTGCACTTGCTTGCATTGCGCTCTCGTCGTACGTGTGCAGTATTTTTCCGCAGATTAACGCCACTCTTTTGGCTATCGGCGTTCTCACGGTAATCAGCCTGGTGCACGCTATCAGCCGCACGGTGAGCGGAGGCTTCCAGAACTTCTTCACCGGTGCCAAGGTGGTAGTTATCATCGGCTTTATCATTGCCGGGTTCATTCTTCCCGCCGGGAATTTCCAGAGCCTGGCGCCTTCGGTTCAGAGCTTCAGGGCTTCCACGGTGTTCAATACGGGATTTGCCGTTTCGCTGGTGTGGGTATACTACGCATATTCCGGCTGGAACGCCGCCATCTACATGGCCGGGGACCTGAAGGATCCGCAGAAGAATCTGCCCAAGGCGCTGCTGCTTTCCACCCTCACGGTTACCGTGCTGTATATCCTGCTCAATCTGGTGTTCGTTCTCTCCACTCCGGCGGCGGAACTCACCGGGCAGGTTGAGGTGGGCCTCATCAGTGCAAGGCACATTTTCGGAGATAAACTGGGCAACATGATGGGTATCATCATCGCCGTGCTGCTGCTTTCCAGCATCAGCTCTATGGTGTATGTGGGCCCCCGCGTTTCCCAGGTGATGGGAGAGGATTACCGCATTCTTGGCTTCCTCAAGGGCAAGAGCAAGAAAGACATTCCCATCCCGGCGCTTATTTTCCAGTACTGCGTGGCCGTCCTTCTCATTCTCACGGGCTCATTCTCGCTGGTAACCCAGTACACGGGAATATTACTGTCGATATGTTCGCTGGCCACCGTGTGCGGCGTGGCGGTGTTCCGTCACCGCCGGCCGGATGTTCCAAGGCCGTACAAGACCTGGGGATATCCCGTAACCCCCACCATTTTCGTTATCCTGATTGCCTGTTCCATCTTCTATCTGGTGTACAACGACTATATGGCCACTTTCGTACGACACGAACAGGAGGCGATGTGGATGACAATCATGAGCGCCGGAACGCTCCTCGCGGGCGTAGCCGTTTATTTTGCAAACAAACTCATCAAAAATAAATGAAACGCATTCTCTTTGCTGCGGCCGTAATGGCCATGGTGCTGATCCCTTCCTGCAAAAACCGCAGGGCATCGGCAAACAATACCGGAAATGTCGACACAACAGTCGTGGAAGAACCCGTCGTCGTTCCCCTTCAGGAAGACAGAACCCTTGACGATGCCGCCCGCATCCTCGCCGGCATGCCTGTGGCCCAGGACAGCCCGCTTGCTTCCTGGATGGAAAAAGACTTCTGGAAGAAGCACAAAGTGGAAATGGACGGCATGTGGGCAACCTGCCGCGAAACCCTTGACAAGATAGACGAATTCGCCGCCACCGACATCAAGGACATCAACGACAAGGCCCGCAGCGTGTTCTATCCCTTCAGCGGCCCGGACTTCCCTTATGCCGCGGCGTTCTTCCCCAAGCCCACCACCTACTGGTTCATGGCCCTGGAGAAAACCGGCAGCATCCCTGTGATGGACCGTATGAGCGAGCACACCTTCAGCATGTACCGCAATGCAATGCGTACGCATCTGAAGAGCAGCTACTTCATCACCAACGCCATGGACAACGACCTTGCGAACAACGTCATCGACGGAACCATTCCCATCATGATGGTGCTCATGGCCAGGATGGACTTCCACATCGCCTCCATTACCTATCAGGTTCTGGCCGATGACGGCAGCCTCACCCCCTCGGACAAGCCCACCGACGTCGTGGAAATGAAGTACTTCAACCGCGAAGAGAATGTGATGAGGACCGTGTACTACCTGTACGCAAACCTTCGTGACGAATATTTCCGCAAAGGCACCCAGGCCCTCATCGCCGGCTTCGACCCCGAAACCACCGCAGGCTACACCAAGAGCTGCTCTTACTGCATGCACAAGCCCCACTTCTCGAAAGTGCGCGAAGACATGCTCAAGTATGCCTTCGCAGTGGTTCAGGACGATACGGGCGTTCCCTACAAGTATTTCAAGCCGGAGCAGTGGGATGTTACCCTTTATGGCGGCTATACCCATCCGCTCTCTTCCTTCGAGTCCTACACCTATCAGCTGGATCTGGTCCAGGCCTATAAGGGCAGCGATATCAAGCCCCTCGCTTTCAAGCACGGTTACATGAAAGTATCGTCCCTTATAGTCGCCCGCCGGAAATGAAACTCCTGATAATCCTTCTTGCATCGGCCCTTCTGGCAAAGCCGGATACCGTCGTAAAGTATGATCTCCCGGCCCCGTCGCCGGAGATTCCCCTTCTTCAGGCAGACCGCACCCTTGACGATACTGCCCGTATCCTGGCCGGAATGGACGTGGAGGCGGATAGCCCCTTCGCCTATTGGATGGAAAAATCCTTGTGGAAGAAGCACAAGAAGGAATTGGACGAGCTCTGGAGCGGCTGCGAGGAAACTCTCGATAAAATCGGCCTTCTTGCAGGAAGCGATTTTGCCGATATCAACGACCGGGTGGAAGAAGTCTTCTATCCCTTCAGCGGCCCGGACGTAGCCTATGTGGCGTCGTTCTATCCGAAAGCCAGCCACTACTGGCTTTTCGCCCTTGAGGGCACGGGAAGCGTCCCCAATCTGAACAAGACATCGGACCGCGTTTTCGAAAAATACCGCACCGCCCTGTTCTATCACCTGAAGCACAGTTACTTCATCACCAGGCGGATGCAGGACGACCTTCACAACTCCTCCATCGACGGAACCATCTCCATCCTGATGGTTTTCATGGCAAGGATGAATTACCGCATTATGTCGGTGGAATACAAGACGCTTCATTCCGACGGCAGCCTAACAACAAGCGCCAAGCCATCCGACGCCGTGGAAATCCATTTCTTCCGCCCGGAGGAGAACAGGGAAAAGGTGCTTACTTTCCTTTCCACAAACCTGAAGGACGGCAAGATCAACTCCGGCACAAAGGCGGTTCTGGAACACTTCAATCCGGAAACAACGGTGGGCTACACCAAGAGCTGCTCGTATTGCATGCACGGGGGGCATTTCTCCACGGTGCGCGGGTATATGCTCGGCCGCGCCTTCGCAATTATCCAGGACGATACGGGCGTGCGCTACAGCGTCCTGAAGGATGATTACGACATCACTCTTTACGGCGGATACGTGAAACCCCTTGCCTGTTTCAGCGAGTATTGCTATCAGGCCGATTTGGACAAAGTGTATCACCACCATGGCTCCGATGTGAGGCCCATCGACTTCCGTCACGGCTACAACCGCCCGTCTTCACTTATTGTTGCCCGTAAGAAGTAATTTGGCACGATATTGGCACTATATGGTATCAGACATAAATATTGATACCATCATAAGATTTACCGGCCGGTTGTGAAACCCGCCGGTAAATTTTTTGTATATTTGTAGGAGAATGCAACTTATTATGTTACGGAAACTTAGAATAATTTTCGCGGTAACGTTCCTCCTTGGAATCACCCTTCTTTTCTTGGATTCTTCGGGAGCGGTTCAGCCCTGGCTGGGGTGGATGGCGATGCTGCAGTTCCTGCCTGCGTGCCTTGCGCTTAATGTGGCGGTTATTGTGGGGCTGGTTCTGCTTACACTGGCGTTCGGCCGCGTGTACTGTTCGGTGATTTGCCCGCTGGGCGTTTTTCAGGACGGTGTTGCCCGGCTTGGAGCACTCTCGCGTGGGCGCGCGCCGTACAAATACAAGAAAGAACTGAAGTGGCTGCGCTACGGGGTGTTTGTGCTGTTTGTAGCGGCGCTCATCGCCGGGGTACAGGCGGCTGTGGCCGTTCTTGCGCCGTATAGCGCGTATGGGCGAATAGTAAGTGCGGTGCTGCATCATAACAGCGCGGCGGTGCTGATTGTGGCGGGGGTAACGCTTGTCGTGGTTGGGGTGCTGGCATTCATCGGCGGGCGCACGTACTGCAACACAATTTGCCCAGTGGGAACTTGCCTTAGTTTCCTGGCAAGGTTCTCGGCGTTTAAGCCTGTGATTGATGCCGATAAGTGCAAGAACTGCCACATCTGCGAGCACAAATGCAAGGCGCAGTGCATAGATATCGCTAATCACAAGATTGATTACAGCAGATGTGTGGATTGTTTCGACTGCCTTGAAAACTGTAAGTTTGACGCGTTGAAATATGAATACACCTGGGGCAAAAGTTTTCCGGCTTCGCGGACTAAAACTTTTTCTCCCGAAAAAAAGGTCGAAAAAGTCTTTTCCGACAAGGGGCGACGCGCTTTCATCACCGGAACCGCTATCGTGGCGGGGACGGCGCTGCTGAAGGCGCAGGGGAAGAAGGTGGATGGCGGGTTTGCGGAGGTGCTGCCCAAGAGGGCGCCGGAGCGGGAAACGCCGCTCACGCCGCCTGGCTCCAAGAGTGTGAAAGACTTTTACAGGCGCTGCACGGCGTGCCAGCTGTGCGTGTCGGAGTGCCCGAACGGGGTGCTGCGGCCATCGGCGGATCTGGAGCATCTGATGCAGCCGGAGATGGGCTTCGAGAAAGGCTTCTGCCGTCCGGAGTGCACGCGCTGCTCGCAGTTGTGCCCGGCCGGGGCGATTAAACCCATCGGCAAGGAAGAAAAGACGCAGTATCATGTTGGAACAGCGCACGTGAATCTGGATGCGTGCCTTTCGCTGAAGGGCGTGAATTGTGGAAACTGCGCCACGAAATGTCCCACCGGGGCCGTTACGATGGTGGAATCGGAGCGCGGGCTCACTCCCGTGGTGGCGGAGCAGATATGTATCGGCTGCGGGGCCTGCGAGTATCTTTGCCCGGTGAGGCCAATCAGCGCAATAACCGTTAACGGTAGGGAGGAGCACATATTATGAAACGCAGAGACTTTATCAAGATAAGCGGAGCGGCGGCGCTCACTGCTGCCTGCGGCCCCAGGGTCGAGACTCCATCGGCCCCCGCTCATAAGGGGATGGAAATCCGCGAGAACCCATATAACGGAGACAAGGTTTCGCTGCTGGGATATGGCTGTATGCGCTGGCCCATGGTGCCGGGGCCGGATGGGAACGATATCATCGACCAGGAGGCCGTGAACGAGATGGTGGATTATGCGATGGCCCATGGCATCAATTACTACGATACGTCACCGGCATATCTTCAGGGGCAGTCGGAGAAGGCCGCGGGGATTGCCCTTAGCCGTTACCCGCGCGAGAGTTATTTCCTGGCCACCAAGTTGTCCAACTTCCGCGATAGCACTCCTGAGGCCTCGATGCAGATGCTGGAAGATTCCCTGGAGCAACTGGGCACAACGTATTTCGACTACTACCTTCTTCACTCCATTGGTGGTGGGGGAGTTCCCGTTTTCGAGAAGCGGTACGTGGAGAACGGTATGATCGACTATCTGAAACAGAAGAAGGAAGAGGGCGTAATCCGCAATCTGGGCTTCTCCTTCCACGGTTCTCCGGAAACGTTCGACTACTTTATGTCGCTCCACGACAAAGGCGAAATCCACTGGGACTTCGTTCAGATAGAGATGAACTACATCGACTGGAATCATGCCGATGGCGTTCGCAACACCAACGCCTCCTATCTGTACGCAGAGCTGGACAAGCGGGAGATTCCCATCGTGGTGATGGAACCGCTTCTTGGCGGCCGCCTGGCCAACGTTCCTGCCAATATCGCGGCTCAGCTTAAGGCCCGCGATCCGGAGCACAGCGTTGCTTCCTGGGCGTTCCGCTTTGTTGGAACATATCCGCGAATCCTGTGCATCCTTTCCGGAATGTCTTCCATGGATCCGCTGAAGGAGAATGTGGAAACCTTCGGCAATTTCATCCCCCTCACTGAAGAGGAACTGGCCTTCATGGAGCATCTGGCGGTGGAAATGAAGGAATATCCGCTGGTGAATTGCACCAACTGCAAGTATTGCATGCCCTGCCCGTTCGGAATCGACATTCCCGGCGTATTCCAGCACTATAACAACAGTGTCACGGAAGGCACTTATGCGCAGAGCAAGGAGCAGAAAGGCTACCGCCGGCTCAAGAGAGCGTATCTCACCAGCTACGACAAAGCCATCTCCAGCGTTCGCCAGGCAGATCACTGCATAGGCTGCGGCCAGTGCGTCGAGCATTGCCCCCAGAGCATAAAAATACCGGACGAACTGCTTAGGATCGCCCGGTACGTAGAAGCCCTGAAACAGGATACTCTATAGTTTCACTACCCTGCTTGTGGAAGTTTTTCCGCTGTACGTAACCGCAACGGTGTAAATGCCGGGTGCGCACTTGCTCATGTCCACCTGCGCGGGATTATAAACATCCAGGAACGATTCGTTGTCATAGACGATTGCGCCGGACGTGGTTGAAATCTGTATGCGCGTTTTCCGGGTGTCTTTCGAAGTGATTCGTATGTTGAGATTGTCTTTCACCTGCTTGGGATATGTCTGCGCGGGCGTAGAGGAGTCGTACACAACGTTCTTGAAGCTCAAGTTGGCAGACAGGCCGAAGAAGTCGGAAGCCGTGAGGGTTACAACCGCCTCGCCATAGCCGACTGGGGTAAGCAGCAGCGTACCGCTGGTCACATCGGCCTTGAGAACCTCCGGATTGGAAGAAACCGCGGTTATTGTGGGCGTTTCGCCGTCCGGATCGCTGAATAGGTAGGATACGGAAACGGTTGATGAGGTCATCGACGGGAAGAGCCTGTCGGCAACAGATTCATTTGCCAAGGGGGCGTTGTTCTGCAGGATGGTGTATTCTATCTTTTTGGAGGCCGATGCTCCCGAGGCCGATGTGGCCTTGATGGTGAAACTGTGCTTGCCGGTAGCCGACTGGGGGCCGCTGATGCTGAGTACTCCGCCGTTGAAACTCACGCCGGTGGGGGCGCTCAGAAGCTCGATGGTAACGGTTTCACCGGCCGTGCAGGTGGCCGAGAGGTTGGCGCGTACGGTTTCGTGAGCATGGATCTCCGCAGGGATGTCGGGGTTAAGCTTGATGGACACGGTAACACCAGGGCCGCTACCGCCATGGTTGAGACCGTATTCTATCGCTCCCAGGGCATCCAGCTTTTTGCCGATGGGCTTGGTTGAGGAGAAATAGTTGGCCGTGGCGCCGCCAATGAGGTATTCCTTGCACATGTCGGCAGTGAAGCCGGGGCCGCCGAAATAGGAAATCAGCAGCGCGGCAACACCGGAAGCGTGAGGGCAGGCCATAGATGTGCCGGCCCACTCTTCTCCGCCGTACCATCCTGTGTTATTGATTACGCTGCCGTAGCCGTCGGCAACGGTTTTTGGAAGGGTGCTCCAGATGCTGTTGCTTTCGGATGTGCCGTCTCCGCCGGGCGCGCCGATGTCTACCCAGCTGCCGTAGTTGGAATAACTTGCCCTGGAGCCTGCGGGGCCGTAGGCGCCCACGGCGATAACGGGCTCATAATTGCAGATGACATCGTAGTCGATTTCCTCGTTGCCGGCGGCAAAGATTACAAGGCCGCCTTTCATGGGAGAGTCCGGGAGCTGGTTGCCGTCATTGTCGCAGCCGGCGTATTTAATGAAATAGTCAATGGCGGCCTTTATGGTGGCGTAATCTTCATCGTAAATGGATTCGCGCTTGTAGCTGGCCAGCTCGGAGGAAGACACCCGTCCGTCGCCGTTTGCATCGGCATAATATCCCCAGCTGTTCTGGGAAATTACGGCGCCGTTGTCGGCACTCCACTTGATTGCCGCATAGGTTGCATCGTCATCGGCATAATCAGTACCGGAGAAAATGGCTGCGGACTGGAGGCGCACTCCGGGGACGCCGGCAGCATAATCGCCTCCCGCAAGGCCGCACAGGCCCACTCCGTTGTTGTTCACGGCGGCAATTGTGCCGGCTACGTGTGTGCCGTGGCCAACATCTCCATCACCGCCCGCCGGACGTATGGTAAGGTCATAGCTGTCGCGGGCAAAGTTGTAGCCGGTGTGGCCCTTGGCGTCTTTCCAAAGATTGGCCTGAAGGTCCGGATGCGTGGGGTCCACGGCTTCATCCACCACGCACACAATTACGTTTTCACTGCCAACGGTGTAGTTGTTCCACACTTCCTGCACGTGGATATCGGCACTGGGGGTGCGCGTGTTAATGTAGTGCCACTGCTTGCTGAGCATAGGGTCGTTGAAAGCCCGTTTCTGTATTTTGTGCACCGGCTCCATGTGGAGGATGCCGGGCACCGACGTCATTTCGTCCATGGCCTTGGTCACGGGGACATCGGCCTTATAGGTGAGTTTGTAGAAGCGGTGCAGGCCTTCGCGGCGGGTACGCTCCTCGAACTGCCCGGCGTAGGGGAATACCCTTTCCATGCTTTCTACGCCAAGGTCGTTCATAAGGCTGCCCAGGCCGGGGGCCTTTGTGGCCAGGTCTGTTTCGCCGGATTCAATGAGGGAGATAATATCGTCGCTGAAAACAACTATCATCTTGCCTTCCGCGATGGAACTGGCGGGCTGCTGCTGAGGCTCCGACTGGGTCTGCCCCTCGGGCTGTTTCATGCAAGCAAGTGTCAGCGCTGCGGCCAGAATAATATATAGGTATCTTTTCATATCTTAGAAATTGAGGCTTACCCCGCCCATGAGGCTGTCGCCGATGAATTTATTCCCCGAGATGTAACTGACGTCAAGGGTGAGGAATTTGTACTTGAACCCTGCGCCCGCCGCAACGTGGGTGGGAAGAGCGGTGCCGCTTGAGGCATATCGGCCACCTGCACGGAGGAATACCATATCCTTGATCAGTACCGATACGCCACCGGATAAACCCCAGTTGCCGCTGAAGTAGTAGTCTCCATCGGCCGCCAGGGTAACGTTCGCGATTTCCCCATTGAAGGAGTAATCGCCGGCGACCTTGGCCGATGTGGGCAGGGGATATGCCCCGCTCTCCTCCGACACCACCTTCGGGCCTATGGAAACTACGCCGCCCGCCACGTTGAAGTTCTCCCCGTGGTACTGTCCCACCACATCCAGAGCAAAGCCCTGAAGCTTATATCCCTGGATGAGCTCCTGGAAGGCGTAATGGCCGTTGATGCCCGCGGAGATATTGTCCGTGATAGCATAGGAAAGGCCGATGGCGAAGTTATTGTCGTTCGCGTGGAAAGGGTCCGATTCGTCCAGCACGGGCTGGATGCCCTTGGTATAACCAGCCTGCACGGCCAGCTTTTCGATGGGCTTAACGGCGAAAGCCGCGGTGATGTGATGCTCGTCCAGCACCTTGGGAGCCCAGCGGCGGTAATTGACGGCGGCGCTAACCTTGTTGTTGATGAAGGCCGATGCGGCCGGATTCCCGAACGCCGCATACGCATTGTTATCCCCAGTGAGGGAGAACCCGGCTCCCGCCATTGCCGACGTAACCGGGCTGCGGTCCAGCCTCAGGAACGTGAACGCCTCCTGTGCGTGGAGCCCCGGGCCTGCGACGAGTGCCGCAAATGTCAGTATTATAATCGTTAACGATTTGATATGTCTCATGTTGTGTTTATATGCCATGTTTACGTGTGTCTGCTTGGCTTTTTTATAGCCTACAAAGATGGCAATTTCCCCCCACTTTTGCAAAAATGCCCTCATAATATTTGCAATCCCGAAAAAAGTTCCTACCTTTGCAGTCCCCTTTATCCGGAGAGATGCTCGAGTGGCTGAAGAGGCACGCCTGGAAAGCGTGTGTACCCCAAAAGGGTATCGCGAGTTCGAATCTCGCTCTCTCCGCAAAGAAGTTTAAATCAGCGGCCAGCTGCACAAGCAGCTGGCTGTTTTGGTGTTGGGCTGACGGGAAGCTTGCTTACCGGCAGTTCAATGCCGAAACAGCCAAAAGGCCCGTAGGGCCGAGGCCGTTGATTTAAATGGCTTTGCCCGGACCCCCCGGGTGGGCACCGAGATAGCGGCGGCTTGTCCGCCGGAATCT
>JAEEGH010009507.1_pt1 | contig 22662 bp, 19 predicted proteins | sample 9134181 | NCBI WGS metagenome assembly JAEEGH01 (sample SAMN16246544, study PRJNA631951) | gut metagenome | biome: gut microbiome; feature: rumen; material: DP-attached | host: Bos | place: Iran: Karaj | collected 2018-10
CCTCCTCCGCGACCTGCTGTTCGACTCCGGCAAGCCCGTCATCCTCACGAGCGCCACGCTCGCCGTGAAAGGCTCCCTCACCTACTACGCCCGGCGCGTCGGGTTCCGCGGCGGCGACGGACTCATCCTCGACTCGCCGTTCGACTACGGCAAACAGGTGAAACTGTACGTCACGAAGGACATGCCTCAGCCGAACGAGCGCGGCTACAACGACGCGGCGGCGGACAAGATCAGAATGTTCGTGGAGAAGACCAACGGCAGCGCGTTCGTGCTCTTCACCAGCTACAACATGCTCAAATACTGCTCGGACCGACTCTCGCACGGTTTCCTCGCGAAAGGCATCAACCTGCTGGTCCACGGCGAATCCCTCTCCCGGTCCGCCATGATCTCCGAGTTCAAAAAGGTCAAGTCGTCCGTCATCTTCGGCGCGACCAGCTTCTGGACCGGCGTCGACGTCCCCGGCGACGCCCTCAGCAACGTCATCATCACCAAGCTCCCGTTCGCCGTCCCCACGCATCCGCTCATCCAGGCACGTTGCGAACGCATCCAGAAGCTCGGCGGCAACCCGTTCGGCGACTACTCCATCCCCGACGCCGTGCTGAAGTTCCGCCAGGGCATCGGCCGCCTCATCCGAAGCAGGACCGACACCGGCATCATCGTGGTGCTGGACCCGCGCATCATGACGCGCAGCTACGGCAAATCCTTCCTTGATTCCATCCCGGAATGCCCCATCGAGCATTTCTAGGAGGACAAGTCCTCCCATTTTTTTCGCAAAAGAAATCGCGGCAAAGACTTGCCATGCGCCTTTTTCCGCGTTATATTATGCCGTAAACGTATTCATCCTCTCTCAAAAGACAGGAGCAGCCCTATGAAAAAACGTACAAAAATGCTGTTGTGCTTGAGCGCAGCCAGGCACTGCTGCAGTGGAGGACTTGTCCTCCTGAAACCGAACCTGACAGGAGCCCTCCTCATGACCGCCGCGATCTTCTCCGCCGCACAGTCCGGCACGCTCAAGGCCGACGAACCCGCCGACGCCCCCGCGACCATCCGCTGCACGTTCCAGCCCTACGCCAAGCCGGAAATCCTCACGGACCACCTCGGCCTCGGCGGGACTAACCCGAACGGCGGCTCCATCGGCGTAAACAGCCTGTATTTCATCCGCGACGGCAAGCCGTGGATCCCGGTCATGGGCGAGCTGCATTTCTCGCGCGTCCCGCGCGACCAGTGGCCCGCAGAGCTCGCGAAGCTGAAGGCGGGCGGTGTCACGGTCGTCTCCACCTATCTCTTCTGGATCCACCACGAAGAGACCGAAGGTAATCTCGACTTCACCGGCAATCTCTCCATCCGCGATTTCGTGCTGGAGGCGCAGAAACAGGGCCTCGAAGTCTTCGTGCGGCCCGGCCCCTGGGCGCACGGCGAATGCAGAAACGGCGGATTCCCCGACTGGCTGCTGAAAAAGCCGTTCCGCACCCGCACGAACAACGACGGCTACCTCGCCGAAGTCCGCCGCTGGTTCGGCGCGATCGGGAAGGAACTGCATGGGCTCTTCTACGCCGACGGCGGGCCGATCATCGGGCTTCAGCTCGAAAACGAGCTCACGGGCAACGCCGCCCACCTCGAAACGCTCCGGCAGATCGCCATCGAATGCGGCATGAACCCGCCGCTCTTCACCGTCACGGGCTGGAACGCCGCCGAGGGCGCGCGCATCCCGCTCACCGGCGTGATCCCCGTGTTCGGCTGCTACTGCGACGCCCCGTGGAACGGCGGCACACGCCCGCTCCCGCCCTCGCCTCATTTCTTCTTCAACAAAATGCGAAACGACACCGCGATCGGCGCGGACCTGATGCCGATCCAGCGGACGGGCCGCGACGGCTGGCGGCTGCCCTACGAACGCTATCCCTTCGCGACCTGCGAGATCGGCGGCGGCCTCGAAAGCACCCACCACCGCCGCTACATCATACAGCCGTACGATGTCTACTCCCCCACGCTCGTCAAGGTCGGCAGCGGCTGCAACCTGCCCGGCTACTACATGTACCACGGAGGCACGAACCCGGTCGGCAAGCTCTCCACGTTCCAGGAATCGAAGGCGTCCGGCTACCCGAACGACGTCCCGATGCTGTCCTACGACTTCCAGGCGCCCGTGTCCGAATACGGCGAGATCCGCCCGTCCTACCGGCTCCTGAACATGCTGCACCTCTTCCTTCAGGACTTCGGCGACAGGCTCGCCCCGATGCCCGCGTTCGACTCCACGGTCCCGGTGAAGCGCGATGACACGACGACCGTCCGCTGCGGACTCCGCACCGACGGGAAATCCGGGTTCGTCTTCGTGAACCACTACCAGCGCCGCGCAAAGCTCGCCGACCTCGAAAACGTCGTGTTCGACACGGGCTCGGTCGTGTTCCCCGCCATCAATGTAGTCGGCGACATCGCGTTCTTCCTGCCGTTCAACATGGACCTGAACGGCGAGCTGCTGGAATACGCCACGGCGCAGCCGGTCTGCCGCATGGGCGACACGTTCTTCTTCGCGGCCGTCCCCGGCGTCATGACCGAATACAAGTTCGCGGACGGCACGCGGGAGGCCGGCCCGATCTTCGATCACGGAAAGGTCAAGATTTGCACGCTTCCGTGGAAGGACGCGCTCGGGCTCAGGCGGATCGGCGGCGAGCTCTATTTCTCGCGCGACTGCGACCTCATCCGCGTGGAGGGCGAAGACCAGGCCGTGCGTCCGGCTCAGACCGGCGCATACGACGCGCGGAAATGGAACGGTTCGAAATTCACGGACCTCCGGGTCGGCGTCCGCACGGTCCGCCCCGTGCTGAAGATCACCGACCAGAACGAAGCGCCCTTCGAGCTCCCGGAGATGTTTGCGGCCGAGCTCAGGCTGGGCGGCGTGCGTCCGCTGGTCTGGAAGAAACTCGAAGTGACCGGAAACACCGGGTTCATCGAGATCGACCTGAAGTACGACGTCGCACAGATCTACGCCGACGGCAAGCTCGTGGCGGACCAGTACGACTGCGGGTTCCCGTGGCGAATCCCCGCCTCGCTCCTGAGCGGAAAAACGTGCTATCTGGTCATGTCGCCGAGATACGACAGGGTTTATCGCGAAGACTGACGCCCCGGAGCTCAGCCGGGTAAAACTTCACTTCCCGGCCTTGTCCGTGCGTTCGAGCTGGAGGAAGCTCGCGGCGCCGAGCTGGCGGATCCCGGTCAGCTTCCACGGGCCGGACGGCGGCCGCAGGGCGCATTGGAAATCGGGCAGCTCCCAGTAGAAGACCGCGCCGCGCGTCCATGCGTTGAACGCATCGTCCGAGGTCAGCGCCGCCAGCATGTCCATGGATTTCGCATACGGCGGATCGGCGAACACGATGTCCGGCGACGGCGGCGCGATACGGACTTTCAGCGACAGCGGCAGCGTCCCCGGCACGACCTGGAATTTCGCGGGGGATTTCGTGTGCTCGAACCGGGCGATGTTGCGCCGGATCAGGTCCAGCGCATCCGGCGACTCCTCGGCGAAAACGACCGTGGCGGCTCCGCGGCTGGCGGCCTCCAGCCCCACGCACCCGGACCCGGCGAAGAGATCGGCGAACGTCCTGCCAGCGACGGAGCCGATGCTGTCGAAAAACGCCCGCCGGGCGCGCACCGACGTCGGCCGCACGCCGTTTCCTTCGGGCAGATCGCCCAGTTTCAGCCCAAGTGCGCTTCCCGCCGTGATTTCCATGTTGACGACTCCCATGTTGCCGCGGACCGGCGCACATCCTGTCCGCCCGGTCCGTATCCGTTGACGATCCCGGAAGCGGCCCGCGCCGCCCCGGCATACATAATATGCCCCGTTTTGACGGAAAATGCAATCTTTCCCGGAAAAAAAACGCATTTTTCGTGCTTTCGGGCTTGCATTTCCCGAAGTATGGGCTATTTTAGCGGGTGTAGGATTTCCGGCGCATCATCCCGCGCCCCGTTCTTCAACAAAAAACAAATATTCATCAATAAACCGAAACAGGAAAAGAAAGGAATCCTGAACCATGATCACCGCCATCATTCTGGTCAACGTCGAACGTCAGCGCCTCGCGGCCGTAACGAAAGAGATCCTCGCAGTCGACGGCATCGTCGAAGTCCATGCCGTCGTCGGAGAATACGACCTCGCCGCCATCGCCCGCGTGAAGGACCAGCAGCAGCTTTCCGCGATCATCGCCGACAAGATGTGCAACCAGATCCCCGGCATTACCCATACCAAGACCCTCCTCTCCCTCAGCGCCAGCTACAACTACGACGCCGCGGCCGCCTACGGAATGGAGTGAAGTCTCGCCCGCGCGGACGGTCCGTCCCTGATGGTGTTTCTTTCCGGTCCGAGCGGAAGGTACCCTGCATGGACGGCGCGAAAAAGGCGCCGTCCCGCTGTTTCCGCGGTTTCATCCGTTTTTTCACCTCTTTCTTTAGGAAATCGCATTTTTTTCTAAAAAAAGACCTGTTTTTTTGCCGGTTCGGATTTGAAAATCAGGCAAACAGGATGTAGTGTACATATAGTATCGTTTAATTTCACGCACTTACAGGAGTTCCGGCAATGAGCAAAGCCAGCAAGGTCATCAATATTTTTATTTTCGTCTTTGCGATCGTCGTGGTCGTCTTCGGCGTGCTTCTTTTCCAAAAGCGCGAACAGATCACGCAGGCGCGGGCGGACATCGCCGCCACCGTGGAGAAGGTCTCCCGGCTGATCGATCCCGCCGCGACGATCCCCGCCGACGACCTCAAGATCAGCAAGACTCCGGCCGAGGTCAACGAAGCCATGGTCAAGCTGGACGCTTCGGTCAACAAGATCGTCAAGCAGCGCAACGCCATCGCCGAAAACCTCACCGACGTGACCAATACCGTTCTCGAAAAGGCGTTCTACGGCGAAGGCGACGAGCCGTACATCGTCGAATCCGGCGAAATCACCAAGTACAGAGGCTATGACGAGACCCTCGCCGAGATCAAGACCCACATCGGCGAACGCATGGAATATTTCTACGTCCGCGACAAGCACGTCTCCGACTTCATGGCGAAGGACGGCGCGAACCTCGGGATGTCCGCCAGAAACTATGCTTTCTCCGCCGACAACGCCAAGCTCGCCAATGCCCTGAACGAACTCCTCGTCAAGACGAACGACACCGTCGAACGCATGAAAGCCTTCCGCGGCCACATCGTCACCGTCTCCCACCACATCTCCCCCGACGCCAAGGAACCCGATCTGAACTCCCAGGAGTACAACCGCCTCCTCAAGGAAAACATGACCACGATCGAGGAATACGTCAAGGATTACCAGGAGACCAAGAAGCAGAACGAGGAACTCCGCGAACGCGTGGTCCGCGCCGAAGCCAGACTCGGCGACGCCGAAGAAGACACCTCCACGTACAGAAGAGTCGCGGAAGAAGCCGAGCGCAAACGCGCCGAGGCTGAAAAGGAAGTCATCCGCCTCAGAAAGATCATCGACCCCACCGGATTCGGCGAGGGCGAAGAGGCGCTCAACATCAATTACGACGTCATGAAGGACCTTGTCGGCAAGGTCGTTTACGTGAATGAGCAGTTCGGCTACGTCACCGTCAACATCGGTTCCGAAAGCGAAGTCATTCGCTCCTCCGGCGAACGCATCCGCGTTTCCGTCCCCGAAGGCGCTCTCCTCACCATCGCGACCAGCCTCGATCCCGACACCGCGAAGTACGTCTGCAAGGCGCAGGTCATCCGCCTCCGCGCGAAAGCCGCGGTCGCGACCATCCTCGCCTCCCCGGGCGGATCGTTCGATTACCCGAGCGTCGGCGACGTGGTCTACTTCTCGCAGGCGGACATCGCCACGATGAAGGCCGCCCACGAGGAAGCCATGCGCAAGAAAGCCGAAGAGCGCGCAGCTGCCGAACGTGAACAGTCCCTGCAGGACTTCAACGACATCATGACCGGCGAAGACGAAAGCGACGACTCCGGCATCGGCGACGAAGACGACTTCCTGAGCGAAGAAGACGACGAAGGCGACGTCATCGACGCCTCCGACGACGGTCTCGGCGACGAAGAAGAATAACCATCACCCGCAGGAGCGTCCCACATGTTCAGATCCAAGTTCTTTCTTGCGGTCGCGATCCTGACCCTCCTCGTCCTGATCGCCACGATCGTCATGCAGGTCATGGAAATGCGTGAGTTCATGATGTTCTGACCATGAACCTCCGATTTCTCATCCCCGGCATTCTCGCGGCGGCGCTCCTCCTGAGCGTCGCCGCTTGTTCCTCTCCGCAGGAACGTTCCGGCCGCAGTCGCAGGCCGTTCAACGAACCGTCCTCCTGGGAGACCAATCCCTACGGCGACATGTTCCGCAACTGACGCTTTCAAACCGCGCAAACCATCGCGAGGTCCATCCATGCCAAACGGCTCCACGCTTCATTTCGCCGTCATCGGCGACCCCATCGGCCATTCCCGCTCCCCGCTCATGCACAACGCCGCGTTCCGCGCGCTCGGGATCGACGCCGATTACACAGCCATTCACGTCACGCGCGAGGGGTTGCCGGAGTTTCTTCAGCGCGCCCGGACGTCGTCGCTGAACGGCTTCAACATCACCGTCCCGCACAAGAACGCCGTGATCCCGTTCCTCGACGGCATCACGCCGCGCGCCGCCCTCGCCGGCAGCGTGAACACGGTTTCCGTCCGCGACGGCAAGCTCTTCGGCGACACGACCGACGGCGTCGGACTCGAACGCGCCGTGCAGGAAGTCTTCGGGCTTCCGCTGAAAGGCGCGAACATCTGCATCCTCGGCTGCGGCGGCGTGGTCCGCGCGCTCGTCTTCCACCTCGCGGACGCGGGGTGCGCCCGCATCCGCATCCTGAACCGCACCGCGGAAAAGGCCGCGCTTCTCACGGATGAAATCCTGAAACACGCACCCGCGCTGGACTGCGGATTCGCCGCGCTCGACGACCTCCCGACCGTCAAAGCCGCATTCGACGGCGCCGATCTGGTCATCCAGTGCACCAGCCTCGGACTGAAGGACGGCGACGGCTCGCCCGTCGATCCCGACCTGATCCCGGCTTCCGCCTGTCTGTTCGACACGATCTACCGCGAAACGGCGATCCTGGTCCGCTGCCGCGAACGCGGGCTCCGCGTCTCCGGCGGCCTCCCGATGCTCGTGCACCAGGGTGCGGAATCGTTCCGCATCTGGACCGGCCGCGAAGCTCCGGTCGAGGTCATGAGAAAAGCTTCTGAAAGCTGAAATCGCCCTATAAAGATGTTGTCACCGTGCGCGAGCGCAGCCGCGCACTACTGCAGTGCAGGCGAAGCTTGCGTGCGCGGCTCCGCTCGTGCACGAGACAAAGTGACGCTCGCGCACGAGGTTTTTTGATGGATTTCCGTCACAAAATCGCGGTTTATGTTTGCATTTCTCCGATTTCATGCTATATTATTTGATTCAATATGTTGCCCAATGACTTAATCATAACTTCCAAACAAGGAGTCTTATCATGGCAGTCCCGAAACGCAAAGTCTCGAAGATGAAACGCCGCCAGCGCCAGGCCGCGAACCGTTACGAAGGCGTCCAGGCCTCGTTCTGCAAGGAATGCGGCAAGCCCGTCGCCCCGCACTCCGTGTGCACCAGCTGCGGCATGTACAAAGGCCGTCAGGTCCTCCAGGTCTCCGAGTAATCATCCACCTCAAATCCAACCGGAGTCGTTTCCATGAGGATCGCGGTTGATGCAATGGGCGGCGACTACGCGCCCGCCGTCGTGGTCGAAGCTGTCGCCGATGCCCTGAAGGTCATCCCGGACGTCGACATCCTGCTCGTCGGCCACCTGGACAAGCTCGCCTATTACCTCCAGAAAGAACACCTGAAGGAAGGCCCGCACCTGAAGCTCGTCCACGCCGAGGAAGTCGTCGAAATGGGCGAACCCTCGACCACCTCGATCCGCGCCAAGAAACACTCCTCCATCACGGTCTGCGCCACGCTTGCCGCCGAAGGCAAGGCCGACGCCGTTATTTCCGCCGGTCACACCGGCGCGGCCGTGGCGGCGTCCAAGGTCAGGATGCGCATCCTGAAGGGCGTCGACCGCCCCGCCATCGCGACCTTCATGCCCGCGGTCGGCGGCAGGTTCATCCTGGTCGACGCCGGCGCGAACACCGACTGCACGCCGCTGAACCTCGCGCAGTTCGCCATCTTCGGCGAAGTCTACGCCCAGATGTTCCTCAACATCGAAAAGCCGCGCATCGGCCTGATCTCCGTCGGCGGCGAGGACATCAAGGGCAACGAACTCACCAAGGAAGCGTTCAAGATCCTCTCGAACATGCCCATCAACTTCGTGGGCAACGTCGAGGGGCACGACATGTTCTTCCACAGCGCCGACGTCGTGGTCTGCGACGGCTTCTCCGGCAACCTGGTCCTGAAGACCGCCGAAAGCATCGCCTCCGCCATCCGGTCGTGGCTGAAGGAAAGCATCATGAAGAACGCCATCCGGAAGACCGGCGCCCTGCTCGCCCAGCAGGCTTTCGCCGACGTGAAGGCGATCAGCAACTTCGAGGAATACGGCGGCGCGCCGCTCCTCGGGCTCAACGGCGTCTGCATCATCGGTCACGGCGCGTCCACGCCGAAGGCCGTCCGCAACGCCATCAAGGTCGCGAACGACTTCGCGAAGCGCGGCCTCCCGAGCCGCATTTCCGAGCGCATCTTCGAGTGCGGCATCCAGTTCGCCCCGCCGCCGAACCACAAGGCCGACGATCAGCAGAAGCCGCCGCTGACGGCCCATCTCTGATGCGGTTCACGGGAGGGGAATGACAGTATGACCGGAACGGCAAGGCGTTTCACCATCGCGGGCGCGGTCTTTGTCCTTTTCGCGTTCTTCTGCTTCTTCTGCGACACTGTTCTGCAAGCGCAGGAAGTCACCGAGCTTGCCCCTTCGTCCTCGTCCAAGTCGAACCTCTCCGCCACCGAAGTGAAGGACAAGGTCGCCGACGCCATCGAAGGCATCAAGACCGGCGACATCTCCGCCGCGAAGGAAGCCGTCGTGTTCGACAAGCTCCTCAGCTACACGCTCATCCGCATCTCCGACTGCTGGACCCTCTGCAAACAGGAAATGGTCCTCGCGAAGGAATGCGCCCGCCAGGAGGCAGTCCAGACCGCCAAGGACATCTTCAAAAAGGGCGTCGACGCCGCGACCGAACAGGGCCGCGAAGCCATCCTGGAAAAGCTCCCCGAAATCTTTTCGCCGGAAGACAACGGCGATACCCCCGCCGACTGAGTTGTAATACCGGGCAAGGCAAAGCATGAACTCGGACGGAACAGGCAGGCCGAAGTCGGATCCGAATTGGACGGACTTCAACGACCGCATCGAAGAGAACCTCGTCCGCGAAGAATCCGAACTGTTCCGGGCAACCCGGCCCCTGAGGATCGCGAAACGCGTCCTGATCATCTGCATGATCCTGTTTCCCGCGGCTCTTATTGGTTCGCTTGTTTACGCCAGCCGGAGTTACAGAAGACCGCTCTCCCCGGAGCAGCCCGCCCTGCCCCATCCCGACGCACCGAAGAACGAACAGCTGCTCCTGGACGACGTCAAGCCTGCAATGATCGAACGGTACGGGCTGAAGGAGTTCAAGGTCAAATACACGGAATCCGCCCTTTGCATCAGGATCAGGACTGACGAGACGCGCGGCCCCCGCGTCCATCAGGCGTTCGGGCTCATGGAGGACATCCGCGACATGCGGCGGACCGTGCGGGGACTGCCGACCTGCGCCTGGATGCTGGAGATCGACCACGAAGCGATGGACGGCGGCATGACGATCGTCCTGCCAGACGAAAAATGCGGCTACAAGGCGCACCCGGAATGGCACAACGACGCACTGTACACGGACGCGCCCCCAACGACCGGAAAGGCACGGCAATGAAAAGACACGGGTTCTGGGAAACATTCGACAGTTTTTTCAGCGGCGGGCCATTCGACGTGCTGTTCGACATCCTGATTGTGGTGAACTGTTTGTTGCTGCTGCTCGTGATTTATGGCGGATGGCCGACCCCGTACACAGGGCCGAAGAAGTCGGAATCCAAGCTGGCGTTCGAACGCCATAACGACCGGCTCATCGACGAGTTCGTCCGGCCGAAGATCGAAGCGAAATACAACGTGAAAACGCTCCGCGCGAAGACAAACGCCGATGGCCACTGCGTGAACATCCTGATCGAAACGGACGGTACGGACCGCTACGAAGAGATCGCGGAGGACATCCTCCAGCTGGCGCCGGTAAACATGGTCAGGATTAACGTCGCATGGTCCCGGAAGCCTGACATCGGAGACGACGGGGAACCAGAGGATCCGCCTCTCGACGGGGAAAAAAGAAACCAGATGAGATACATCCTGGAGTTCGACCACGGTTCGGACGATGGAGGCGTCACCGTCTTCTTCGCAAACGGGATGCGCTATCCGGGACCGACCTCGTCGACACCCCCCGGATCGGCGCGACGCCAGGAAAATAGCGCCCCGTGGCACTCGAACGATTATTATAACTTCCATTAGAGCGCATTTCCCGCGTTATTTCCTGCGTTATTAACGCATCCGTTCCCATCTTTTTCCTGTTTTTTCGGCAATCCGGGCTTTTTTTCCGTTGAAAAATCCCCCTGCGGCATCTATGTTATAGCATGTCCGCATCAAAACGGGCATATTTTCCACGCATTTTTCACTCCAGAATCAGTTTTTGAGGAGATTTCAACATGACATTCTTTCCGCACAGAAAAGCATTCCTGCGCGCGTTCTCCGTGGCAGCGGCGCTTTCCGCGTTCGCGCTGACCGCGGCGGCCGCCGATCCCGACACGAATCCGCTCAGCCCGGAATCGTTCACCTACCGCACGGAAGGCGGCCTGCTGATCGAGCTCACCGCGCTGGCGGACAATGCCGTCCGCGTGCGTTACACCCCGAACAAGGCGTTCTCGAAGAAGCCGGAGCTCATCCTCACGAACGCGAAGCCGCGCGCGTTCACGGACATTCAGAAGGGCAGCGGGGGATTCAGCTGCACGATCGACGACCTCAAAGTCAGCTATCTGGTCCGCGCCGGCGGCGCCAGCGGTTCCCTGACCCCGCAGGAAGCCACGCTGTCCTTCTCTGATGCAAAAACGCCCGGCGACGGCTTCCTGCTGTATGAAACGATCAGCCGCGGTACCGACGCCACCGGCGCCGAAAAGTTCACGAAATCCCCGTCTCGCGACGCCCCGGCGGATTCCTACCAAGTTCAGACGACGTTCAAGCTTCCGGTCGTCGTTCCTGAAATCCAGTTCGGCCTCGGCCAGTTCCAGGACGCCGCGCTGAACCTCGCAAACCAGCCGCGCCAGCTCATCCAGGTCAACACGCAGGCGTCCGTGCCGTTCCTTTACTCCACCGCCGGATACGGCCTGCTGTGGCACAACTACAGCCGCACGGAGTTCAACCCCGCCGACACGCCCATCGAGCTGAAGAAGGTCGGCGAAGGCCAGGGGCAGACCGTCGACGTGACCACCTCGACCGGCGGACGCCGCGAGTTCCGCCGCGACAGCACGCTCACCGGCGAGTTCACCGTGGACGCCGCCGGCGAATACGCGTTCCAGCTCGACTGCGGCCAGACCATGGCGCGCCGCCACGTGGTCAGCATCGACGGCAAACAGATCGTGGAACAGCGCAACACCTGGCTGCCCCCGGTCATCGGATTCAAGGTCAAACTGAACGCCGGCAAGCACACCGTAACCGTCCAGAACGAAGCGAACGACCGCACCACGCTCAAATTCCGCCCCAGCGCCAGCGCGGCCCGGCTCAAAACCACGACCTTCCGTTCGGACGATGCGAAGGAAATCGACTACGTCTTCATCTTCGGCGACGCGGAAAAAGTCATGAAGACCTATCGCGAACTCTGCGGCAAAACTCCGATGCTCCCGAAATACGCGTTCGGCTACTGGCACTGCCGCGAACGCTACGTCTCGCAGGACGACCTGCTATCCAATCTCCGCGAATTCCGCGCCCGCAAGATCCCGGTCGACATCATCGTGCAGGACTGGCAGTGGTGGGATTCCGGCAAGTGGAACTCCATGCACTTCGATTCCCGTCGCTTCGCCGACCCGAAGGGCATGAACGACGAAGTCCACAAGCTGAACGCCCACTCCATGCTCTCCGTGTGGTCGAAGGCCAGCAAGGACAACCCGTTCGCCGAAAAGATGGTCGCGCTCGACGGCTACATCCGCGGCACCGACTGGATCGACTTCACCAAGCCCGAAGCCGCCAAGCTCTACTGGGACACCATCGTCTCCGACATCCTCTCCACCGGCATCGACAGCTGGTGGTTCGACGCCACCGAGCCCGAAAACGACGACCTGCACAACCGGACCATCACGCTCGGACGCGGCAACGAGTACCGCAACGTGTACCCGCTCATTGTCAACACGACAGCCTACGACCGCCTGCGCCAGGCGCAGCCCGAACGCCGCGCCCTCATCCTGACCCGTTGCGCATTCGCGGGACAGAGCCGCCAGCCCAGCGTGATCTGGTCCGGCGACGTCGGCAGCAACTGGAGCGATTTCCGCACGCAGATCATCTCCGGCCTCGGCATGATGATGAGCGGCATCCCGTACTGGACCACCGACACCGGCGGGTTCTTCCGCCCCGGCGACCAGTACAGGAACAAAGAATACATCGAGCGCATGCTCCGCTGGTTCGAGTACAGCACGTTCGCGCCCATCCTGCGCGTCCACGGCTACACCAGCCAGACCGAACTCTGGCGTTACGGCGAGGAGGCGGAAAAGGTCTTCCGCAAGTATCTCGACATCCGTTATCATCTGCTGCCCTACGTCTACACCGCCGCGGCCGACGCCGCGCTCGAAGGCGGCATCATCATGCGTCCGTGGATGGCCGACTTCCCCGGCGGCACTCTGACCGCGCAGAACGAAACCGAATACATGCTCGGCCCCTCCCTGCTCGTCGCGCCCGTCACGTCCCAGGACAAAACGGCGGAAGTCTATCTGCCGGCCAACAAGAAAGGCTGGTACGATCTCTGGACCGGGAAACAGTATAAAGAAAACAGTGTCGCAAAAGTCGACGCCCCGCTGGACCGCATCCCGGTGTTCGTGAAGGCGGGCGCGATCCTGCCCTGGGGCGAGCCCATGCAGTACGTCGACGAGAAACTGCCCGAGACGCTCGAAATCCGCGTGTATCCCGGCGCGGACGGCTCCTACTCCCTGTACGAGGACAACGGCAAGGACTATTCCTACGAACAGGGCAAGTTCACGCGCATCAAGTTCGAGTGGGACGATGCGAAGGGCGAGCTCACCATCGGCGACCGCAAGGGCGAGTACGACGGCATGCTGAAAGACCGCACGTTCCGCGTCTGCCTCATGAACGAGCAGAACGCCGGCGTGGGCAACGTCGCGAAGGCCGACGCCGAGGTCAAATACTCCGGCAAAAAGCTGACCGTGAACCTGAAATCCGGCAAGTGACCAGCAATCCGTCGTCGAAATCAACTTCCGAATCATCTTTTTTCCTCAAGAATCTCTCGGAAAGAACTATAATCATGTCGTCACCTTTTCTTTACCACAAAACAATCGCTCTTTTTGCTATTCTTCTAACCGTCACTGTCTTCACTGGCTGCAAAAAAAACGAAGCCACTAATGAAGCGGATTCTGAGGGAAGAGGCCTCTATATCGAAAAGGCGGCGGATGACAACAAAATTGAAGCAAGATCCGAGGAAAGCGACCGCGCAGTAAAAAAAAATGTGGATTACAGCAAAATGGACGGCGGGGAGGAACTGCTCAAAGGCAAAGCCGCCTACGCCATTGAAAACTACGAAGTAGCAGCAATGGATTTCTCTGTTGCTGCGGAACAGAACAATCCCGAAGCACAATATTTGCTCGGCAAGTGCTTTTTTGAAGGCGTCGGAGTTAAGCGGGACAAAAAGAAAGCTATTACCTATTTTCAGAAGGCTGCAGAAAATGGTCATATTGAGGCGCAATATAAGCTCGGTGATTGTTATCTACACGGCAAAGGTATCTCTCTGGATTTGACCGAGGCTGCAAAATGGTTCCACAATGCAGCAGATCAAGGTTCCGGCAAGGCACAATACATGCTCGGTTTTTGTTATGAATTCGGCGATGGCGTCGAAGAGAACGCTACGGAGTCAGCAAAATGGTTCGGGAAAGCTTTCGCCCAATTCAAGAGAGGAGCAGAACAAGGCAATGCCGAAGCACAACTCAATCTGGGCAACTGTTATCGCTTTGGTAATGGCGTCAAAGAAGACATGGCGGAAGCCATTAAATGGTATAAAATGGCCGCGGATCAGAGCTTTGCTGCGGCTCAACTTGAACTTGGCTGGTGCTATCAAGACGGAAATGGGGTCGAAAAAAACTTGGAAGAAGCAGTAAAATGGTTTCGAAAAGCCGCGGAAAAAGGCGATGCAACCGCGCAACTCAATCTCGGCTGGTGTTATGAAGAGGGCAAAGGTGTTATGATGAATAGGTCGGAAGCCTTCAAATGGTTCCACAAGGCCGCGGAAAACGATATAGTAATTGCGCAGAGGCAAGTCGGCCTCCATTACCAATACGGCCAGGGCATCGAAAAAAACCTGGAAGAAGCAGCAAAATGGTATCGCAAAGCAGCTGAAAACGGCTATGACACAGAAAGACATCTTAAAGAGATTGAAGAAGAACTCTTAAAAAACCAATAAATCCGTTTTCGCCTTCTCCGGTTCTTCTGTTCCATGCCGGGAATCTGATGGCTTCCCGCCTTGAAAAATACGCGCAAAGATGGTATAGTATTCTGTTTCCCCTCTGAATTACTGAAATTCGCAATCGTCCGGCGTGCGGTTCGGAACGGACGCCGTTTTTCGCCAAGGATACCCCTGCCATGCACAATTCACAGCAGATGGAATGCCGCGAACCGCGGTTCCGCGCATTGATCCCGTTCTTCGTCTTCGTCGTCTTCTACCTCGGGCTTTCGATCTGGGCGCAGGACTTCTACAAGGTGCCGATGCCGACGGCGTTTCTGGTGGCGTCGGCGGCAGCGCTGGTGCTGGACCACAAGCGCCCGCTCGGGGAAAAGGTCGAGATCTACGCCCGCGGCATGGGCGAACCGAATATCATGATCATGTGCCTGATCTTCATCCTCGCCGGTGCGTTCGCGTCCACGGCGAAGGGCATGGGCGCGGTGGACGGCGCAGTGACGATCGCCCGCGCGGTCGTGCCGGACTCGATGATGCTGCTCGGGATGTTTCTGGTGTCGAGCTTCATTTCGCTGGCGGTCGGCACAAGCTGCGGCACGATCGCGGCGCTCACGCCCATCGCCGCCGGACTCGCGGGCGGCCTCTCCGTCTCACCGGCGATGCTGATCGGCGCCATCATCGGCGGCGCCATGTTCGGCGACAACCTTTCCATGATCTCCGACACGACCATCGCCGCCACGCGCACGCAGAACATCCCCATGCGCGACAAGTTCCGGCAGAACATCCTGATCGTGCTCCCCGCGGTCGCCGTCACCTCGGCGATCTATCTTTTCTGCGGCGGCTCGGCAACGGCTGTCGGCGAAACGCAGCCCGTGACCTGGGCGCACGCGTTCGCGGTCCTGCCGTATCTGTTAATCCTCATTTTCGCGCTCTTCGGCTGGAACGTGATGCTCCTGCTTTTCGCGGGCACCGTGCTCGCCGGGATCACCGGCATCCTGAACGGCGCATTCGATTTCTGGGGCATGCTCGACCTGATCGGACAGGGCACGCTCGGCATGTCGGAGACGCTCATCGTGGCGATCCTCGCGGGCGGCCTGCTGCAGACCATCCGGCGCAACGGCGGCATCGGGTACCTGATGGAGAAGATCAGGAAACCGGTTCGGTCGGCACGCGGATGCGAGTTCGGCGTGCTGATCCTGGTCAGCGTCATCAACCTCTTCACGGCGAACAACACCGTGGCGATCGTGATCGCCGGCCCCATCGCGCGCGAACTCTCCGAACAGTACCGCTGCTCCGCCAAACGCATCGCGAGCATCCTGGACACCGGGTCCTGCGTGGTGCAGGGCATGATCCCCTACGGCGCGCAGATTCTGATCGCCGCCGGCGTGGCGCAGACCTCGAACCTGGACGTCTCGTCCCTGAAGCTCGTCGGGTCGCTCTTCTACCCGATGATCCTCGGCGTCTGCCTGATCGCCGCCATCGCCATTCACTCCGAGGAGACGAAGTCTCCACTGCGGTAGTACGCGGCTACGCTCGCGTACAGGGGGCAGCACCGTTTACGGTGTTTGTGACGGTTTTTTATTAAGAAAAATCCGGTTTCGCGCTTGATTTCGCGCGGAGGCATGGTATAGTTTAGGAAAGGACGGTGAAAAACCGCCGTCCGATGTCGTTTTGACCTCATATTCCTTAACCCCTAAATAAGAAAGACCCACCATGAACTTCACGAAAACTGTCCTCGCGGCGGCCTTCACGCTGTCCGCCGGATTCGTGGCCTACGCCCAGAATCCCATCATCAACAGCGCCTACTGCGCCGACCCGTCCGCGCACGTCTTCAACGGCCGCGTGTACGTCTATCCCTCGCACGACATCCCCGCTCCGTACGACTTCAGCCGCAAGGACTGGTTCTGCATGGCGGACTACCACGTGTATTCCTCCGACAACCTCGTCGACTGGGTCGACCACGGCGTGATCGTGGACCAGAACTACGTGCCGTGGGTGAACCGCCACTCCTACAGCATGTGGGCGCCGGACTGCAACGTGAAGGACGGCAAGTATTACTTCTACTTCCCCGCCGACAACCGCATCGGCCTCGCGACCGCCGACCAGCCGTACGGACCGTTCCGCTGCGAAGAAACGCCGATCCAGGGCGCGGGCGGCATCGACCCGTGCATCTTCATCGACGATGACGGCGCGTGCTATCTGATCTGGTCCGGCCAGGGCATGCGCATCGCCAAGCTGAAAGACAACATGAAGGAATTCGACGGCGAAGCGAAGACCATCCAGCACGACACGCCGAACCGCGGCCTGAAGGAAGGCCCGTTCATGTTCAAGCGCAACGGCATCTACTACTTCACGTTCCCCTGGGTCGACGAAAACCACGAATGCCTCTGCTACTGCACCGGCGACAGTCCGTGGGGCCCGTTCAAGTACAAAGGCAAGATCATGGAGCAGAATCCGCAGTGCTGGACCAACCACCACTCCGTGATCGAGTTCAAGGGCAAGTGGTACCTTTTCTACCACCACAACGACTACTCCCCGAACTTCGACAAGAACCGCTCCGTCTGCATCGACGAGCTCACGTTCAACGAGGACGGCTCCATCAACCTCGTGACCCCCACCAAGCGCGGCGTCGGCATCACGAAAGCCACGAACAAGATCGAGCTTGACCGCTACTCCAAGATCGCGGACCAGAACCACGCCTGGATCGAATTCCTCCGCACCGAATCCCCGTTCGAAGGCTGGAAAACCGTCTTCCGCAACAACGACAGCTCCCGCAATCCGATCTGGGTCGAATACGACCGCGTCGATTTCGGTGAAAAGCCCCTCGACAGCGTGCTCATGCGCGTGCAGTCCAACGTCGGCGGCAGAGTCGAGATCCATGCCGACTCCCTCGAAGGCCCGGTCATCGCGACCGTCGACATCACCGGCAAGGACGGCGGCGAATGGCAGGAGATCAAGTCCCCCGTCACCACCCAGATCACCGGCGTGCACGACCTCGTCGTGAACATGCGCAGCGGCCTGCTCATGTACATCGACTGGATCAAGTTCGTCGAGTGATCCGGCAGTTCTCTATTTGAATACGGGCGCCGCACCGGTCCTCGGTGCAGCGCTCTTCTTTTAAGCTTTTCCGAAAAAAACGGCAAGACAGAATAAAGGCTTTTCATGACCGCATCGAAACAGCGCGACTCCAGTCTTGAACTGCTCCGGATCATCGCCATGCTGGCGATCATCGCTTTTCATTTTGAAACGCAAACCGCCATCGTATCGGCGCCCCTTGATTCCTGGCCTTCGTTTTTTGCCATGTTCCTCGGCAGTTTCGGACGCTCGGGCGTCAACGTGTTTATCCTGATAGGCGCATGGTTCCTGATCGACCTGCCGTTCAGGAGCATACGATTCGTCCGGCTCTATCTGACAACGTTGTTCTACACGGTCACCGTTTCTCTGGCAATCCTGCTCCTGAACGCGAATCCGCAGGCGGCATCCCTGAAAAACCTGATTTTCGCGTTTTCGCCCTTCTCATCCAGTCCGCTGTGGTTCGTCAGCTGCTATCTGTTTCTTCTGCTGCTGTCGCCATTTCTGAATACGCTGATCCGCAGTCTTTCTCCCCGCAGATACCGGATACTCTACTGGATCCTGCTGATCGTGTTTGTGTTTTTGCCTACGGTCGAAAACCTACTCCCCGGCTTTTCCGTCTATGAGAGGTATGTCGTCAAGTCCGACATGTCCTACATGGTCGCGCTCTACCTGATCGCGGGGTTCTGGAAGAAAATCCGCGAACCGTTTTTTGCAGACCGGAACCGTGCGGGGGTTTGTATCCTGGCTTTGATTGCAGGATGTGCGGCGCTCTGCCTGGCGGTCTGCTTTGCGGGACGCTGGGATATCCAGGCGGATTATCCGCTCCGCAAACTGCACAGCATTCAAACCGTCCTCTTCCGAGATCTCGGTTCGGTTTTCTGCATCGGCATGGCGGGGTCCGTCTTTTTCCTGTTCCGTTCGTTTCATTTCCCGGCCCCTGCGATCAACAGGATCGCCCGGAACACGCTTGGCATTTATGTCCTGCATCAGGTGCCGTGTGTAGTCCCCGTCATGTGGTCATGTTTTCATATCGAAAGATGGCGAGAATCACCGTGTGAACTCGGCGTGATCGCAGCGATCTTTATCGGATGCTGGTTGATTGACTGTCTGCGGGAATGGATGATGAGCCCGGTTTACCGCGCGGCATGGATGCAGCGGTCTCTGGCAAAGGCGGATTCCCTTTTCGCGGAAGAAGAGGACTCCTGACAGGAATCCGAAGCCATCTTCGCCTGTTTTTCTTTCCACGGAGGGGAAACACGGAAAGACGCGGTCCGTGTTCCGCGTCACTTCTTTTTCTGGTACACGCGGACGTAATCGACGTACATGTGAACGGGGAACGGAATCTTGGTCACGTCGCCGCCGTTGTCGCCGCCGAGCGCAAGGTTCACGAGCAGGTAATGCGGCTGATGGAACGGATTTTCGAGCGAACGGTAGCGCGCGTTTTTGACCTTGTCGATGGCGGAATCGTTCACCGCGACGCCGTCGACCGACAGCACGATGCGGTTTTCGTCCCAGTCCATCGCATAGACGTGGAACTTGTTCGCCCACTCCGGGTCGTCCTTCGTAAATTTGCCGAGCGGGTTGTGGACGGTGTTCCATTCAGGCGACCAGGTCCCGCCGGGCGCGCTCCAGCAGAAAGTCGCAAGCACAGTTTCCTTGTAATACTCGAAAATGTCGATTTCGCCGCAGGACGGCCAGCTCTCGGAGACGCCGAGCGTCCAGAACGCGGGCCAGGAGCCTTCCATGAGGGGCGCTTTGATGCGCGCCTCGATGCGCCCGTACTGGAACGAATGAAGTCCCTTCGTGATGAGGCACGCGGACGTGTATTCGATGGGGCGGTTGTCCCCGCCGCCGAACATAAACCTGCGCCCGTTCCCGCGCGGATTCGGCAGCGGCTGTTTGTGATGCTCGGCCGTGATGACCAGGAAGCCGTCCTTGACTTCCGCGCTTTCGGGACGGTACCACTGCGCCTCGTGATTCCGCACGTAGCCGGTCTCGTAGGTCCAGTTCTTCGGATCGGGTCGTCCGTTCACGCTGAACTCGTCGCTCCAGACCAGCTCCATGCCTTCCGGCGGCTTCGGGGCGAACGGATCGGCGGCAGCTTTCTCGTCCGTTTTCGAAGCTTTCTCGTCCGTTTTCAAAGCTTTTTCAGCTGACGCGGATTTTTCAGGCGTCTTCGTCTGAGCGGCATCCTGGGCGAGCGAACTTGCGGCGAGCATGCAGGCGAGAAGGACCGGAAGGGACAGAAGGGACAGGGCTTTCATCATCAAACCTCCTGAGTTGCGTGGAGTGTGTTTTTTGAAACGGGAAACGGACGGAAAACGGACGGGATCCGCCGCCGCGGAGACCGGACATCAGCCGGAGGCGCGGACGGAGGGTTTTATTGTCCGCCTCAGTTCGAGGCGGGCATGGACATCAGGAACTCGGCGTTCGTCGACATCTTCTTGAGCTTGGAGATCAGGACCTCCATGGCCTCGACGGGCGGGACGCCGGTCATGGCCTTGCGGAGGGTCCAGACGCGCGGGAGCTCGTCGCGGTGAAGCAGCAGCTCTTCCTTGCGGGTGCCGCTGGCCTCGATGTTGATGGCGGGGTACACGCGCTTGTCGACGAGGCGGCGGTCGAGGTGAAGCTCCATGTTGCCGGTGCCCTTGAACTCCTCGAAGATGACCTCGTCCATCTTGCTGCCCGTGTCGATGAGCGCGGTGGCGATGATGGTGAGGCTGCCGTAGTTCTCGATGTTGCGGGCCGCGCCGAAGAAGCGTTTCGGCTTGTGGAGCGCGTTTGCGTCGACGCCGCCGGTGAGGATCTTGCCGCTGTGAGGCTGGAGGGTGTTGTAGGCGCGGGCAAGACGCGTGATGGAGTCGAGCAGGATCACGACGTCCTTCTTGGATTCCACGAGGCGCTTCGCCTTCTCGATGACCATTTCGGCGATCTGCACGTGGCGTTCCGGCGGCTCATCGAAGGTCGAGCTCACGACCTCCGCGTTGGAGCTCACGCTCATCTTCATGTCGGTGACTTCCTCGGGGCGTTCGTCGATCAGCAGGATGATCAAAGTGACTTCCGGGTTGTTTTTGATGATCGAGTTCGCCATCTTCTGAAGCAGCACGGTCTTGCCGGTGCGCGGCGGCGCCACGATCAGGCCGCGCTGGCCGAGGCCGATCGGCGTCACCAGGTCGACGATGCGGCCGCAGAGTTCGTCCGGCGTAGTCTCCAGAAGGAGGCGGCGGGTCGGGAAGTACGGCTTCAGCTCGTTGAACGGGATCACGTCGCGCTTGCATTCGGGCGACTGGTGGTTGATGCTGGTCACGCGGAACATCGCGAAGAAGCGTTCCTTCTCGCGCGGCTGCCGGATCTCGCCCTCGATGAAGTCGCCGGTGCGGACGGCATAGCGGCGGACCTGGTTCGGGCTGAGATAGATGTCCTCGGCGGACGGCAGATAGCTGTAGTACGGGGAACGCAGGAAGCCGAAGCCGTCGGGCATGACCTCCAGGAAGCCGCTGCCGACGAGGATGCTTTTCTCGCTGTTGGCGCGGATGATCTCGAAGACAAGTTCGGACTTGGCGAGGACGCCGACGCCCTCAATGCCCATGTCGCGGGCCATCTGGCAGAGTTCGGTGATGGATTTCTGCTGGAGTTCGGAAATATTCAGGGTGGGCAGCGGGATCGGTTCGCCGTTTTCGTCGTACTCCACGCGCGGGCCGTTGTTGTAGTTCTGCTGCGTCATCTTCATGAGGCGGCGGATTTCGGCGTAGGTCGGATCGTCGCCGCCCTGCCGCAAGCCGTTGTAGCCGCCGTTGCCGCCGGGCTGGAAGCGGCGCTTCTGGTTCTGCTGGTTCTGCTGGTTGTTCTGCTTGCGGAACTGCTGCTGGTTGTTCTGGTTGTTGAACTGGCGGTTGTTGTTCTGCTGGTTCTGGTTGTTGAACTGGCGCTGATGCTTGCCGTTGCGCTGGTTCTGCTGGTTGCTCTGCTGGTTCTGGCCGTGGCCGCCGCGCTGCTGGAAGCCCTGTCCCTGCTGGTTGTTGTTCCGGTTCTGCTGCTGCATGGCGGGCTTTGCGGGCGTCTGCTGAGCGGCATCCCCGGATTCACCCTGCGGACGGGCTTCGGCTGGCGCCTGCTCGCCCAGATCGCGGGTCTCCATGTCGTCGTCGTCGGGGAAATCGGGCATCGGGGCTTCGCGGACCGGAGCGGGCCGGGGCGCAGGCGGTACGTAGGCGATGCTGTCGTCGTCGGGCGGGAGATCGACGGTCGCGCCGCCGGTCTCGTTCATGCCGGCGACCACGATGTCGTTCGGACGTATTCCGCCGGGGAAATCCTGTTCCGGCGAGGAACCGCCGTCCATGTCGTCGTCATCGTCGAGGTTGAAACTGTAAGTGCGGACGACTTTCAGGCCGTCGCGGGAACCGGGCGTAAAGGATTCGACGTGCTGGACGGATGCGGGGTCGTAATCGCCGTCGTCGCCGAAATCCGGTTCCGGTCCTGACGCGCGGGAGGCATCGTGCGCGGCGGATTTCGAGCCGAAGACCGGCTGAGCGGGAGCGTCGGGCATTTCTTCCGGCGCGGACACCGCGTTTTCGGCGGATGCGGCTTCCGCCTCGGCTTCCGTACGTTTTTTCGGCGGACGGCCGCGGCGTTTTTTCACGGGCGCTTCGGCGCTTTCCGCTTCGGCTGCGGGTTCGGCCGGGACTGCCGGCTGCACGGATTCATTCTGAATGGGTTCGGACTGCATGTTTTCCAGTTCGTCGGACATCGTTTTTCCTTTCCTGACAGAAACAAATATTGATTATGTTTGATTTGAATTTGTTGGCGTTGATCGTTGCCGGGATTCGCGAAACTGGAATCCGGCAGCAGTTTTTTTGAAAGATCGATCAAAAAGACGAATGAAGTTCGTTGGAATCAAAAGTCATCATAAACGTTTTATGCTGCAAGTGTTTTCAA
>JAEEGH010009508.1_pt1 | contig 22661 bp, 10 predicted proteins | sample 9134181 | NCBI WGS metagenome assembly JAEEGH01 (sample SAMN16246544, study PRJNA631951) | gut metagenome | biome: gut microbiome; feature: rumen; material: DP-attached | host: Bos | place: Iran: Karaj | collected 2018-10
GTACTACAGCGGAATCCTCCCCGCAACTACTCGTGGGCCTACGGAAACGCTCAATCCCGACCAATCCGTCGAGCGCGTCCTGGAAATCTGCCGCATGGCCCTTGCAGATCCGGCCGTCGGCGGTCGCGACCGCGACAAGTTCGTCAACCGCGAAATCGACTCCCTCATGGAGCTGGGGCGCGATGACGAAGCGGAGAAGCAGCTTCTCGCCCTTGCCGCCAGCACAAACCTGAAGGTACGGGCGGCGTGGAACATTCGTCTTGGCGACTTCTATGTCGCGAAGGCCAGGCGCTACTACCTCCCGGCGCACGAACCCACCGTCCGCAAGGCGCTGGCAGCCTACGCCGAAGCAAGCGCCGCATCCCCGGGCGACGCGCGCCTCGTGGAAAACATCTGCAGAACTGCCATGTCAATTCGCGATTACGAAGCGGCGGAAAAGGCCATTGCCCGCCGCATCGAGCAAAATAAAGGCGAGACAAATGTCTGGGCGTGGTGCCAGCTCGGGGCCATCGCTCACGGACGGGAGGACTACGCCGCCGCCGCATCGGCCTTCGGCACGGTAGAGGAGAAGCTCGACCGTCCCAGCCGCCGTCTCTACGCCGAATCGCTCAACGCCCTCGGCCGCATCGAGGAGACCGTCGCCCAGCTCGAGAAACTCGAAAAGGAAGACTACCGCTCCGTCAAGGACTCCGACCGCTACTACATCCAGTACCTGAAGAAGCCATGAAAACCAACGCCCTCAGAACAACAGCCCTCATCGCGACGATGGCCGCCATTGACGTCTATGCCGACCTCTGGGTCTCCCCGGTCGGAAGCGATTCAAACCCGGGTACGGAGGCGGCCCCGCTCCTCTCCATTCAGGCGGCCGTCGACGCCGCCCCTGCCGAAGGCTGCACCATACATGTCGCCGAAGGCTACCACTATGTCAAGTCAGGCACGTCGCCCGACCAGCTTCTGACCATCAACAAGCCAGTTCGAATCATCGCGACGGGCGACCGTTCTCAAACATTCATCGACGCGGAGAACAAGCGCCGCAACACTTGGATGAACTGCGAGGGCGCGCTTCTCAGCGGATTCACCATCCGTCGCGGCAAACACAGCGCCTGGAACAGTTTCGGAGGCGTCCGCGTCACGGCCGGCATCGTCTCGAACTGCGTGATAGAGGCGAACGAAAGCTACCACTACGATGGCGCCTTCGTTGACGGCGGAACGCTGATCGACTGCGTGGTCCGCAACAACAAGACCGGAACGAATGTCAACGGCCAGGGCGTCCGAATCTCGAAAGGGCTTGTGGCGAACTGCGAAATCTACGGACAGAACACGAAAACGGAAGCTGCATCCGCAGCAGGCGCAGGCGTCTACGCCGAAGGCGGTGTGGTCAGCAACTGCTATATCCACGGCAACTGCCTTGGCTCGGCCGGCTACACGAACAGCCGCGGCGAGCCTACCGTAGGCAACAGCGGCGCAGGCGTAAGGGTTCTTGGTTCCGCGCGCGTCACGCGCTGCATCATAAGCGACAACGGCATCACAGGCAGCGGCGGCGGCGTCTACATCAGCGCCGGGGTACTCGACAACTGCCTCATTTACGGGAATGCCACCACCAACCTTTACGGCTCAGCTGGCGGCGCAGTCTACGTGAGCGGCGGTGTCGTGTCCAACTGCACAATTACGGCCAACTCCGGAAGCGGCCTCTGCGAAGGCATGATGCAGGCCGGCGGCACGGTCCGCGACTGCATCGTCTTCGGCAATGGCGCATGGGACTACCAGCGCACCGGCGGCACGGCCGAGGGCGTCGTGACCAACAACCCGGGCTTCGCCAACGCCATCGCCGGAGACTGGCGCCTGACATCTGCCTCACCGTGCGCCGGCGCGGGAAGCGAGTCGGTACTGACGGGGTTTGGATGCGCCTTCTCGCATGACAAGACGGTCGTGCGAAGCGGCACGGGGGCCGACGTGACATTCACCGCCACCAGCGCGAACGCCTCTGGCTCGGTCTCGTACACATGGGACTTCGGTGACGGAACCACCGCCACCGGCGCGACCACGACCCATCACTACGCGCCCGGGTTCTGGTCCGTGCGCCTGACCGCGACCGACGGCAGCGGCACGGCCTCGTCATCGGCGGCCGACTGCGTGGCCGTTCTGCCCGAGAAGGTTTACGTGGCTAAGACGGGTTCGGCGACATCCCCCTACTCCAGCCTTGAGACTGCGACACCAGACATCTACGCCGCCCTTGCGCTCCGACCGCTTGAAATCGAGGTCCATGAAGGCACCTACGACGTTTCAAAGGGGCCAATCCCAATGCTTTCGCCCCTCCGTATCCACGGCGTCGGCGGCCGCGAGAACGTCATTCTGGACGCGCAGAACGTAAACTACACACGCATCGCCTATCTCGGCCACGACGAAGCCAGACTTGAAGGCGTCACGCTCTACCGCGGCAACAATTACGGCGGCTGGTCGCCGGGAGCCGGCGCGGTGGTTAAGGCCGGTCTCGTCTCGAACTGCTGGTTCAGGGCCAATACCTCCTACCGTGGTCCGGCATTCTTCCTTCGCAGCCCCGGGGCTATTGTCGACTCGCTCATCAGCGGGAACAACTGCGGCGGAGGCGACACTTACGGCGAGGCAGGCGAAATGACCGGCGGCCTTTTTGCCGGCAACACGGTCACCGCACCAGGCACTATAAACAGTACAACTGGACGAGGCACCCTCTACGTCCACGGTGCATCGGCGGTCGTCAGCAACTGCGTCTTCCACGGCAACAACATAGGCGGAACGACGAAGAGTAATACGGGCGGCGCAATCTTTCTTGAAAACGGGCTGGTCGTCAACTGCGTCATCTCAAACAACACGGCTTCCGTAAAGGGCGGCGGCGTCAACATGTCCGGCGGCACGCTCCGCAACTGCCTCGTCGCGGACAACCGCCTCAACGCCTCCGCTGGATCGTCTGGCGGCGGCGTTTACAACACCGGCGGCACAATCGAAAACTGCACGATCCTCGGCAACGCGGCGGCGGTCTCCGGCGGCGGCGTCTACATGACGAAGGGCTCGGTCGTGAATTCCGTCGTCTACTACAACTCCCAGGAGAACATCACGGCAACTGGCGGCACAGTCTCGCACACGGCGTCCATGCCCGCCGCAACAGGCGACGGCAACACGGCCGCCGAGCCGGCATACCTCGACTACGCCGGACACGACTACCGCTACACCTCGCTCGCCACCGCCTTCATCGACACCGCAACGGCACTCCCCTGGATGGCGGGCTCGCAAGACCTTCTCGGCAACGGACGCGTCAACGGCGCGGCACCGGACCTTGGCGCAATCGAATACTACCCTTCCGCAGACGAACCCTTCATCGCCAATTTCACCGCACCGGTCATCACCGCAAAGCTCACTCTTGAAGCGGCATTCACGGCGGCGATTTCAAAGTATGACGTCGCCGACTGCGTCTTCAGCTGGAACTTCGGCGACGGCACGACGCTGTCCAAGACCGGCGACGCGACCGCCTCGCACACGTACTCAACCGCCGGCTCATACACGGTCACCCTCACCGTGACGCCTCCCGCAGGCGCAACGGACGCCCCCGCCGTCGTTGTGCGCGATGGATTCATAGCGGTCATCCCGCAGACATGCTACGTCTCGCCGATGGGCGCGGCCCGCTTCCCGTACGCCAGCTGGGCCGATGCCGCGCAGAACCTTCCCGAAGCGCTTGAAGCAGGAAGCGACTCCGTGCTCGTCACCAACGGAACCTACTCGTTCAATGGCGTGACAATCGGGCGCGCAGTCCGCGTCGCCTCCGTGAACGGCCCGACCGTCACCATTCTCAAGGGAAGCAACGGCTACAATCTGATGTCGCTCGCCCATGCCGACGCTTGGCTCGAAGGCTTCACTCTCCGCGACGCCTCCATCTCCGATTTCAACGAATCGTCGGGCGGCTCCGGCCTCCGCATCACGGCCGGCACGGCGACGAACTGCATTGTCCGCGACTGCCAGAAGTACTCCTACGGGTGCTGCTACGTCGCGGACCCCGGCCGGCTCTTCGACTCGTCGATAATCAACAACTCCTGCGGCGCCAATTCCAGCCAGGGCTGCGCCCTCGTGGTCGTCGGCGGCTACGTGTCGGGCTGCATCGTCACAAACAACGTCTCCAGCCAGAACCAGGGAACGGGCGGCGGAGGCGCAGGACTCTACATCACGGGCGGAACGGTGACGAACTGCCTATTCGCCGGCAATTCCATGCGGCAGAGCAACTCCTGCGCGGGCGGCGCCAATATCGGCGGCGGCCTCGTCACGCACTGCGTCTTCTCCGGCAACTCCTCCCTCTCCTACTACGGAGGCGTCTACCAGCGCGGCGGAACGCTTCGCAACTGCCTGATCAAGGAAAACAGGTGCACCGGCACGACAAGCGGCAACGGTGTCGGCGGGCTCATGCTCTCAGGCGGCGTCGCCGAATCGCTCACCATAGTCGCCAACGAGTCGACCCTTTCGGGAGGCGGCATCCGCCAGACGGGGGGCGTTCTTCTGAACTCAATCATCTACGCCAACGTCTCGCCGCAGGAATGCGACATTTCGGGCGGCGTCCGCACCAACTGCCTGTCGACCACTATCCTGAACGGCGAAAACTGCCTGGCAGGCGATCCGCAGTTCACCGACTCGGCAAACGGCGACTGGTCGATTACCGCGCTCTCCCCGGCCAAGGACACCGGTCTGGTTCAGTCCTGGATGGCCGGGGGATTCGATCTGGTCGGCAACGCCCGCGTCCAGGGTGACTCCGTCGACATCGGCGCGTACGAGGTCGACGCCTCCGCCGCGTTGCCGCTTACCGCTGCCTTCGCGGTGACGACGACGGAAAAACTCGCCAACGGCAACACGCGCGTGACATTCGAGGCGACAGCCGTCGGGGCAACCGGGACGCTTGCCTACCGCTGGCTCTTCGGCGATGCGGAAAACGAGGATTGGACATCCTATAACACGCCCGTCTGCACGCACGAATACGCTCCGGGAGCCTACACGGTGACGTTGCGCGCCCATGACAACGGCAGCGACGAGGACGCCCCCGATGTGGTGCGTGTCGACTACGCAATCGCGCTTCCGGATGTCTGCTATGTGGCGAACGGCGAGGGCGTGACGCCGAAATATCCGTACGTGACCCCCGAAACCGGCGCCCCCGGCCTCAAGGAGGCGATAGACGTCGGCGTCGGAGAGGTCGTCGTCTGCAGAGGCACATACGAGGCTGCGGAAACCATCGCCGTCGGCCGCCCCATCCTGATCCGGGGCGAGACGGGCAACCCTGCCGACGCAGTCATCTCCGCGCCGAAGACTGACGGCCATCGCGTCATGAACGTGCAAAACAGCCAAGCCATAGTCAGCGGCATCACGCTCAGAGGAGGAAGCATGCTGTTTGCGAACAGCGGCACGGGAGGCGCCTCCCTGTACATCTCAGCCGGAATGGCCACCAACTGCGTCTTTGAAAACGGCGTGAACTACTACAACGGAAGCGTCTATGTCGAAGGCGGAAGCGTCATCGACTGCGTCATCCGCAATTCGTCGGGCGGCCACAGCGTACAGGACGCCACGGCGTTGACGATGACGGGCGGCCTGGTGGACCGCTGCGTCATCACGGGCAACGTCGCAACCGCGTCCAATGACGGCACCAGGGGAAGCGCAGTGACGCTCAACGGGGCGACGGCAATCCTCCGCAACTCGCTCATAGCGAGAAACACGGGGCACAATGTGGGCGGGGTGCGCATTGCGGCGGCACAGGAATTCTCGAACTGCACGGTTGTCACCAACACCGCGCGCGGGCAGTGCGGCGGCGTCAAGGTCGACGGCCGTCCCGCCGTCTGCGCCAACAACATCGTCTGGGGTAATGTCGCTCAGACCACGCCTGATTGCGACAACTCGCTCGTCTTCATGTACTCCTGCTGCCCGACATTCACCCAGGGGATAGGCAACATCACGGACAATCCGCTCTTCCGCGCCCCGGAGGAGTTCGACTGGAGTCTGGATCCGACTTCTCGCTGCATAGACGCGGGACTCTGGAACCTTGTCGGCGAGACAAAGGACGAAGTGCGAACCCGTCGCGACCTCGCAGGCGCACCTCGCTTCGTCCGCTCGAAAATCGACATGGGCTGCTACGAGGCGCAGAATCCCGCCGGCACGATGATATTGCTGAGATAGAAAAAAGGGCCGGACGGTCACTGCCCCAGGAGCGCCTTGAGATTGTCGAGCGAGACCGGCTTAAGGAGGATGCCGGTAAAGCCGTCCGATTCGACCTGGTTGCGCGCCTCGACGGCGGCGGTGACGAGATAAACCGGAAGATCCGCGAACTTCGCGTCGGCGCGGATGGCGCGCACCAGTTCGCTTCCGTCCATTTCGGGCATCCAAAGGTCGGTGAGCACCAGGTCGAAATCCGCCCCGTCATTCAGCGCCTCCAGCGCCTCCCGACCATCATCGACCATCTCGACATTGGTCACGCCGATCTTCGACAGCATCGCCGCCAGCACCATGCGGTTGACGGAAGAGTCGTCGACGACAAGGACCCGGGACGGAACGCGTCCCGAAAATCCGTGGCTGGTCGGAGATTCGGAAATGACAGTTTGCGGATTCGCAACCCTGACATTGCGGAGCGTGGCGGTGAATGTCGACCCCGCACCGATCTCGGAGACGACTGAAAGCTCGCCGCCCATCAGCGTGGCGAGTTTCTGGCAGATTGGCAGACCAAGGCCGGTTCCATCGCGGTGGTTCTTGTCGGCTATCTGGACAAACGGCTGGAAGATGCGGTCGATGTTCTCCTTGGAAATGCCCTTCCCGGTGTCCGCGACCGAAAGCGTAAGCGTGCCGTCATTCCAGAGGGCGCGTACAGTGACGGTGCCCCTCTCCGCGTACTTGTAGGCGTTCGACAGCAGATTGTAGAGGATCTGGCGGACCCGCTGCGGGTCCACGCGCAACAATGGCATTTCCCCGATTTCGGATACGATGGCAAGCGAGGTGCGTTTCCTGGCGACCTCGCAGGCGGAAATGACTTCGCGGACGAGTGCCGGCACGTCGGTCGGCTCCTCAATGATCTCCAGCTTGTCGCACTCCAGCTTTGACAGATCCAGGACGTCGTCCACGAGGCGCGCGAGGACCTTGCCGCTCGAACGGATGGCGGAGATGCAGCGGGCGCGTTCGGCCTCGTCGGGAACCCCGCGTTCGAGCAGTTCCGAAAAACCGACGATGGCGTTGAGCGGTGTACGGATGTCGTGCGACACGGTCGAGAAGAAGAGGCTTCTGGACTGGCTTGTCGCGCGCTCGGCCTCGAGCTGCGCTTCGTAGTCGCGGGCAAGAATCTCCTTCCGGTGCATTTCCTCGCGTACGTCCTCCACCACGAATACATGCAGAAGGCACAGGCCGAACATGCAGCCTAGCGAATAAAGCGGAAGGAGGGGATCCCCGAGCTGTACGAGAATCGCCGCTGTCATCGTGATGCCAATGGCGAACATCATCTTGTTGCGCCTGCGAAACGCGCCCTCAGCGCGGGGCATCCGGAATAGCGTCGCCACGGAGCCGTATGCGTTGAATGCGGCCAGTAGCGAAAACGCCAGCTGACGAAGCGAGCCGGCCTTGTACACGCACCGCTCGTCGATGGTGAAAAAACTTCCTGTGAAGAAGTTCACGGCCAGCGAGCCTATGAAGAACGCCAGCAACGCGCGCCCTGTCCACAGCAACCGTTTGCGCGGAAGACCCTCCATGGCCATGTAGGCGACGATGAAGCGCGTCCAGGCGTAAACTGAGAGCGCCATCGTCAGGAAGAAGAGAAGCGTGTCGGCATAGAGAAGCTCGCGACATCCCGATTTCGCCATAAAGCCCCAAAGGACATCCGACACGAAGAAGACGGACTGGAAGACGAGGTAGTGCCTGAACTCAAGCGAGCCCGCATGCGCCTTGACGTTTCGCCAATCGACCAACTGCCGCCAGTTGATGATGAGGTGGACTATCAGCACGATGCCGGCAACGCTTGAATAGAAATCGAAAATCATTTCTCTATAATCATACCAAAACGCCCCGCATCGTGCAACTGCTTGATTTTCCTACGCCTCGGCGCGGACTGTTTGATAGTGCATTGTGCATTCGTCTGTATCTGCGCGGCGTCGCCGCGCAGATACAGACACGCCGGAAGCGAAAACAGAGAAATGGCCCGTCTGCCTTAGACCTTCTTGACGAATTCACCGTATTTGGCAATGTTGTCATCGTGGGTTACGAGGGTGCAACCCTCGACCATCGCCTGAGCCACAAGCATGCGGTCGAAGGGATCTCCGTGGATAGGCGGCAGCGTTTCAACGACGGCGGAATGTTCAGTGGTGACATCCATGTTTCTAAAGCCCATGGACAGAGCTTCGTGAACAAAGTTCATTGATGATATCCCCAGGAAACGCTTCTGCATCGAATTTTTGATCGCCACCTCCCATACAGATGCCGCGCTGAAAAATGATTCACCGGCGTTTTCCTCGATAAGCGCTTCGGCGTTTCGCCTTCGAAATTGAATACAATTTCGGCGCCACCGGAGACGATGTAGACATGGGGCCGGCCGTGCTCATAAGGCTCTACGGAAGGTTTAGGAGCTGGCGGAAGGGAACAATGGCATCAAAGTAGCCGTCTGCGGCTACAAGCGGCGACAGATGCCCGTCATAGACAAGAGCTGCCTCTACTCGGCTAATCTGGTGAGCTGCGGGATTCTGTGCGTGTCGGTCATGCAACTAGTATAGCATATTTCCCTTGACATAACTGCCCTTATTGCCCATAATATTACGCGGAGGCTCCAATAGGACTTCGATTCAGCATGCCATCAAGACGCACAACGGAGATTCCCTTCTCAATCAACCGCGATGACGCCCGCACTCTTCTCGCGCAGGTGGCGGACGGCCTTCGCGACGCCATAGTGGCAGGACGCTACGCGCCCGGCGACGTCGTGCCGTCGTCCCGCGCCCTCGCCTCACGCCTCGGCGTAAGCCATATCGTGACCGAGGCGGCTCTCAAGCGCCTCGCCGAGGAGGGGTTCATCGTGGCGCGGCCTCGCGCCGGGTGCGTTGTCCGCGACCGCTCCACAAAGAAGTGGCGCGGGCATGTGGCCCTTGTCCGCAATTCGTTGAACATGGGCTACTTCCAGGCGACCATGTCGGAAACGCTGCGCAACAGCCTCAACGAAGCCGGCTATCTTTTCACGCTGACTGCGGCGACATACGATGCTGCCACTGGCAGGTCGGACCTTTCCCCCATCGATGCGGCGCTCGCGCGGTCCGTGGACCTCATACTGGTGATGTCGAGCTGGGACAAGCTCATCACCCACCTCGCAAGGCAGGGGAAGCCGCTGGCATTCATTTCCTATGACCCGTCGGCTACTGTGGGCGTCGGTGCAACACTTTTCGACAATTCCGCCGCAATTGGCGACCTTGGCGCCGCCGCCAGCGCCTGCGGATTTCGGGAGGCGGTTGTGATGGACTACTACCATGATAAAAGCATTGCGGAGGACATCCTTCCATCGGCCGACATCAAGACGTCACGGCTAACGCTCGGCCCGATTGTCAATGGAGCCAGCCTCATGGACATCGAGCAGACTGGTTTTGAAGGCTTCCGCCGTCTGATTGGGAAGGGACGCATCAACCGCAACACCCTCTACTATTTCGAAGACGACTATCTCGCCCGCGGCGCGATGATGGCCATGGCGCTCGCAGGACTTCACGCACCGGAAGACATTCGGTTCGCCACGCTTGCTAATGCCGGGTTTCTCCCCGCCTACGAACGCGAACTCACCCGCATCGAGATCGACCCAGTTGAGGCCGGCAAGTTGGTCGCCGCCGATGCGCTCGCATTCCTCCGCACCGGACACTACCCCGATGGCAGCGCCGCATGCTACAGATTCATCCGCGGCGAGACCATGGGCAATGCAGAATGCACAATGCAGAATGCACAATGCAGAATGCCGTAAACCTATCACAATCGATCTCTTGGCCGCATAACCGACCTTAACGGCTTAACCGCTTAATCGCTTAACCCACCTTAACCACCAACCTTGGAGCAACAATGAAGAGCATCGCAAGAAAAGCATTCTGCATTCTGCATTCATCATTCTGCATTGCCGTAGCCGTTGCCACGGCAAAAGCCGTGGCGGCAACTGGCTACGTGGTGCCTTGGTACGCGAATCCGACGGCCGTGGACACCGCATACGACGCGGGCCTAGTCTCGGCGTTTGACCCCGCCGTCGCCCCACTCTCGACGGCGTGGGCGACGGTCGCGAACGACGCCAATGTCGCCAGCCAGACCATCGTCGCGAAGCGCATGAGCCACTCGGACTACTTCCGTCCGCGGCTCTACGCCCTGCGCGCAGACGGGACGATTGTCATCTACACGCTCACGAAGACCCTTGACGAAATCAAGTGGACGACGGTCTATTCGTCGGCGGACCTCATCGCCCGCGTGAACCACAATGGTGGCTCTCTCGCCACGGGGCAGACCGTGACGGCATTCGAGGTGGTCGATAAGGACGGCGAAACGGCCTTCGTCCAGTTCGACAACTCCGGCACTTGGCAGGCTCTCGCGAACTCGCATCCGACATGGACGTACTACGCGGCCAACGCTAACGGCAATCCCAGTCCAGGTGGAAGCGACAACTGCATCTCTGACGGCAGATGGATTCTGAAGTGTTCCCTCAGCAATGGCAACATCACCATTGGCGATTGGGGCGAACAGGTACAACCGGCGATGCTGAACGCCTACCGCGGGGAGTTCCTCGATTTTACCACGGGCGTGGCAGTCAATGGGAATTCGCGCCCAAACCTGTATGAGTTCCCGTACTGCGCGATTAGGGACAGCGCCCGTGTCATTCTGCATTCGACGAAATACAAAAACAGCCCCTCCAATGCGGGAGTGAAAAAACTCAATCCCGAAGAGTTGGTTTTGCAGTCGACAGCCATGAATACAATGACGGCATGGGCCAGCTGCATGCAACTGCGCCAGGTTTTGGATTTACCCAACCTTACGACAGCCGGAAACTATTCGTTTTCCGACAATAAAAACGCATACGGCGAAGAGACCGATTTCGCCGATTTCAATCTTCCGAAACTGGAAACGATAGGCGACGGGGCGTGGGAATACAACAAGGGCAGGGGCGTACTTACCCTCCCTTCCGTCAAAACGATGGGGATACTGGCGTTCTATGGGTGCGACAACATGGAGGAGGCCATACTGTCGGCGGAAAAGAAGTCGCTTAAATCGATCACGGACAGTACATTCGCGGCTGTCGGGACGCGAGGCAGTCTCAGGCGCGTCACGCTCGGCTGCGCCGAGGGGTTTACGAACGCCGCGGCCAATGCCTTCAGCAAGCAGCCGTTGGAAGTGGTCACCTTCACCGGCGCAGTCCCCGCGTTCAAAAAGGCGACTGCGTGGCCCGACACGGCTTCGAACACGATGGTTTTCGCGATTCCCGAAGGTGTGGCGGCGTGGGACGCCATCGCGGCGTCCGCGACGCCACTCACCGAGGCGCAGCGCAAGGCCTGCCACGCCGCGCACCCCGATTGGCCGATACCGTTCGGAGTCGTCGCGTCTTCGGTTTTTCATTCCAACTACGACCAGTATCTCGCGCACATCGGCGACGACAGGGGCGTCTCGCTCACGATCGAGCGCGACACCTTCTTCGACGACACGATAACCGTCTCGGCGGACTGGACGCCCTTCGCGGACGGCACCTATCCCAGAGGCACGGTCGCGACGCTGTCCGCGACGCCGAACGCGAACGGCACCTTCGTGAAGTGGTACGGCAACGTCGCACGGGACGAGGAGACCAATCCCTCGATCACCGTCACGCTGGATTCCGACAAGTGGCTCTACGCGCGCATTGTCCACCCGTGGACGCTTGCCGCGGACAAGACGACGATGTCGAACGGCAACTTCACGGTCAACTGCTCCGTCGTCAACGAATCCGCGCGGACGCTGCAAGTCGGCATTGACTGGAGGTCGCAGGTCGGCGGCATCTACGCCAACGACGACGGAAGCGGCGTCCTCGACCTCGGCGGCCCCGTCACCTTGGCAGGCGAAGGCAGCCAATGGACCGTCGTGCGGATGGCCTCCGGCGACGCGGCGTGGGTCGCGCCCGCAAGCGCAAAGGTGGATGTCTTCATCACGCCCTCGACCTTGACGACCGCCTACGCGAACACGGCGACGGCAGCGCTCAACGCGTATGGAGCGGGGGCCTATGCGACCGTGATCCTGGACGAGCCGAACGCCTCTTGGGCGTGGACCAGAAAATGGTATTGCGCGCAAGACTATCGGCTGAGGCATCTCGTACTGCGCCTGCCGAAACTGACCGCCATGTCGGCGCAGTATTCCTTTAGCGGTTGTTCGGAACTCACCGCCACGAAGCTGGACTGGTGGGATCTGGGCGGCCTCAGATCAATTGGTTCGGACTCTTGGAAGATTGGCTCCTCGGCATCGGTGTCCCGCCTTCCCGCGTCAGGCACCCTGTCGCTTCCGAGTTTCCGTTCTGTCGTCGGCGAAGAACTGCAGCGCATGGCGAATGTCGAGTGCTTTGTGTTTGGCGGCAAGACGGCGGTGACAACCATCACGAACATCGCGGCCAATGCCTTTGCCTACGACACTTCGCTTAAGCGGCTCGTCCTCCATGCGGGGCCCGACCTTGTCGTTGGTGCGACGCCATTCGCAAATGGCCGGACGCCCGACGAAATCGTCTTCTCCGGGCCGCCGCCGCAATCGGAGACTTCCTTCGCGAACCTCCTCGCGGGCGTTTCCGCCGGAGACAGCCCCGTCATCGTGCGCTTCCCGAAGGTCAAGCAGTCTTGGCTTGACGCCGCCTACATCGACCGCAGCTTCAGTGCGGCCGAGAGGGCGCTCGCCGGCGACGAGGCGAAGAAGGTCTTTGGCGTCTACCGGGGCGAATCCGATGGAACGCCCTTCGTCAAGGCGGTCTGCATACCCGACGAAATGCCGAAGGGGATGGTGATCATCGTTAAATGACGACGATCACCATGGCCACACCCAATCAATGAGACACCCATGACAATCTCCAGGCGCTTCTTCCTCCCATTGTGCATTCTGGATTCTGCATTCTGCATTGCGGTGGCGTTCGCCGCGTTCGCGGCGAACGCCGCCGCCGGCCCGAACCTCCTGAAGAACGGTGACTTCGCGGCAAACAACGGCGTCGACGCCGACGGGTGGGAGCACTATTCCCATGACACCACAAACTCCGTCATGCGGATAGTCCCCGTAGTTGGACATCCAGTCATCAGGCAGGCCGTGGAGATGTACTTCACGGACATGGAGCGCGCGGTCCAGCTCCGCTATAAGCAGTCTTTCGACTTTAAGACCAACACGGTCTACGAGGTGCGCTACTTCTACCAGAGCGAAATGGACGGCGCCTTGCACGCCGACACCGTGCTCACGGGGTCAGGGCCGATGTACAGGTTCTTCTGGAACGTGCCGTCAAAGGAGTGGACCGAGGTCCGTAGAATCTTCGCGACACCCAATATCCTTGACACCTCGGACGGCAAGATATTCCTTTTGCAGAACCGTTCAATGGTTCCCATCCGCTACGCCAACGTCTCCCTGCGCGAATTGGACATCCCCCCTTCGGAAGTTTCCCGCCTCGAACCGTCGCTTTCCATCCACAGCATAACGGCCGACGACCAGCTCATCCTTCCCGGCTCCAACAAGTCGACTGCGGACTTCGAGATCGATACCGATGGCGACAAGTCGGACTCCCGCTTCGACGCCTTCTACATCAACGGCGACAAACAGGTCTTCCCGGTGGCCGTTTCGAACCTTTACTGCAAAATACCGCAAAGCGCCATTACAGACGGCAAGACGAAGTTCTATGTCCGAATGAAGGACGGCGACGTCGTCATCAACTGGGCGTCGGTGGAGATCGAGAAGATACCCGAGGCGGCCATGCCGGAGGGGAATCTTTTTCCGGAAAGGCCGAAGTGCGTCCTGGATACTGCCGGCAAGCCCATGATGGTGATCGGCATGTACTGCATTGACGACGACAAGCATGACTGGCCGATGGTCGAGCTGCGCAACAACGGGTTCAACACCCTGCAGTCCTACATCTCATGCGGGAGCTGGAAGTATCCCGAAAAGATGGAGAGTCTTCTTGAGCGGGCGCGCCACAACGGGATGTTCTACATGGTCGACATACCACACCACTGGGCCGAGAAGCCCGGGAACGGGGCGAATCTTGAGGAATGGTTCAAGAGGTTCGACAAGCCTCCGGCCACGCTCTTCTTCTACACCGACGAAATGTACAGCATCCGCAAGACCTCGATGGGGCTTTTCGACGTGACCCGCAAAGCCATGAAGACCGCAACGGGCGATAGGCGTCTCTGGATTGCCTACGAGGGACCGGAAACATTCCTGGCCTCGCGGCTGGACGGACTATTGTGGAACTTCAGCTCGCCGAACATGGTCAAGCTGGCGAGGCTGCGCATGGGGCCGGACTGCATCCTCGTCCATTGCTTCGGGCAGACACATCGGTTCGAGCTTGAAACAAGGGTCCCGCCGGAGGAAATGCACTACAATTTCTTCATGCCTGTCATCCTCGGCGCCCGTGGCGTCTTCTACTGGACCGCGTCGAACTACCAGTGGCGCCACAAGTACCGCGACGAGTTGAAGGCCCTGCTCTTTGAGAATGCGCGGGAACTATCTGCGCTTTCGCCGCTGATCATCTCCGACGAGCCGCTGCCGGCCGACGCGCCGAAAGTGTCCGTGACCGCGTCGGACGGCTCCGTCTATTCGCTCGTATGCGCAAAGGGCGACGAGGCCGTAGTCTTGATAGGCAGGGACCAGAAAGCGGTCGCCACCGCAGCGTCATACGCGGTCGACGCCGGAGGGTTTTCGCCACAAAACGGCGCAAAGCTTTCCTCCACCATTGCCCCAGGCGAGATTGTGATCATCCGTTGCACAAGGTGAGCCCAGTCATGACTGCTCTCAAAAAGACATTGTGCATTGTGCATTGCGCATTGTGCATTGCGGCAGACGCCGCCGCAGGTCCCAACTTGCTTGTCAACCCCGAGTTCTCTAGCACCAACGGCGTCGACGCCGAGGGCTGGCAGCACTTTGTCCAGCACAGCACGAACGCCGTGATGCGCATCGTGCCCGTCGAAGGGCAGCCCGGAATCAAACAGGCCGTGGAGATGTACTTCACGGACATGGACCGCGCCGTCCAGACGCGTTACAAGCAGCCGTTCCCGTTCGAGACGAACACAGTCTACGAGCTGGAGTACTCCTACCAGAGCGAGATGGACGGGGCGCTCAACGCCGACGTGGTGATGACGGGTTCAGGGCCGATGTACAGATGTTTCTTCAACATTCCGTCGAAGAAATGGACGCGGGTGCGCCGGTACTTCGCCACGCCGGAGCAGATACAGGTTACGGAGGGGAAGATATTCCTCGTGCAGAACCGCTCGATGGTGCCGATACGCTACGCCAACGTCTCGTTGCGCGCGACGGACATCTCCGTCACGGATGTCGCCCGTCTCGAGCCCTCAATCTCGGTTCATAGCGTAACGGCCGACGACCAGCTTATCCTGCCTGGCGGGGACAAGGCAACCGCCGACTTCGTCATTCACACCGACTGCGCCAGACCTGAAGTCCGCTACGAGGCGTTCTACATCAACGGGACAAACGGCGTCTTCGACGTCGCCGTCTCAAACCTCTACTGTCATGTGCCCATGTCCGCGATAACGGATGGCAAGACTAAAATCTATGTCGCCATGAAGGAAGGGAACAGGGAACAGGGAAGAGGGAACAGGGAAGAGGGAACGGGGAATGGGGAGCTCCTAATCAACTGGGCGACGGCCGTGATTGAGAAGATTCCCGAGTCGGCGATGCCGAAGGGGGACATCCTTCCTGAAAAGCCGAACTTTGTCCGCACACCGGACGGCAAACCGATTCTCGTCATCGGCATGTACAGCGTCAACGATGACAAGCAGGACTGGCCCATGGTCGAGCTACGCAGGAATGGGTTCAACACGCTGCACTCGTATTGGGCGTGTGGAAGCTGGAAGAATCCTGAGAAGATAGACAAGCTTCTGGAACGCGCCCGCATCAACAAGATGTGGTGGATGGTCGACATTCCGCACTTCCTGGCCGAACATCCGGGGAACGGGGAGAAACTTGAGGAATGGTTCGGGCGGTTCGACAAACCGCCGTCAACCCTCTTTTTTTACACGGACGAGATGTACAGCATCCGCAAGACGTCGATGGCGCTCTTCGATGTCACTCGGAAGGCTATGGTTTCGGCGACGGACGGAAAACGGCTGTGGATTGCCTACGAGGGGCCAGAGACCTTCCTCGCGCCATATCTTGACGGCCTTCTCTGGAACTTCGCCTCGCCGAGCATGGTGAAGCTCGCGCGCATCCGCATGGGGAAGGACAAGATCCTCATCCATTGCTTCGGGCAAAAGTACCGCTCCTCGCTTGAGACTCCAGTCGCACCGGAGGAGATACGGTACAACTTCTTCATGCCGATAATCCTCGGAGCGCGAGGCGTCTTCTACTGGGAGTATTCGACGATAAAGTGGCGTCACAAGTACCGCGACGAATTGAAGGCACTGCTCTTTGAGAATGCGCGGGAGCTGTCTGCGCTGGCGCCCCTTGTCCTTTCCGACGAGCCGTTGCCGGCCGACCCCCCGAAAGTGTCCGTGACAGCGGCGGACGGCTCCGTCTATTCGGCCGTTTTCGCGAAGGGTGGCGAGGCCGTGGCCATCGTGGGCAGGGACTGGAACGCCGCGGCCACCACAGCGTTCTACGCCGTCAATCCTGCCGGATTTGAGCCGGAGACCGGCGCGAAGCTGTCGGGGAACATCGGCCCCGGCGAAATCGTGGTCATCCATTTCCGAAAATGATTGTCCTCGGTCCAGTCCCGCCGGCGCCAATCCCCGACGCCCCACACGTGTTCTCCATGTCGTGCAAGGTCACGGCCGTCAACGGCGACCTGGCCAACCCGGAGGGGCGCGCCAGGGCCATTGACTGGTGGCGCAAGTTCGGCTTCACGAAACTCTGGCTCGAAACATACCGGCATGGTGAATACGTGCCGACGGAGCGACTTGTCGAAGAGAGGGACGCCTTTCGCGCGACCGGATTCGATGTGTGCGGCATGATTACGCCCACGATGCTCAACGGCGTTGCACCCGGCAAGGAGGAGCCGTCGATGGTCGTCTGCTGGAGTGATCCCAAGGCCCGCGAGAGACTGCTGGCGGAGGCTGCCCGCGCGGCGGCGGTGTTTGATACGGTGATTTTGGACGACTTCCTCTTTTCGACGTGCGGAGATGATTGCGCACTTTGCGTGGCGGATAAGGCCGCTCGCGGGATCGCCGACTGGGGGGAGTATCGGCGTGCGCTCATGTTCGAAGTCTGCGGGCGCGATATCGTCGCCGTGGCAAAGGATGCGAACCCGAATGCGCATTTCATAATCAAGTTCCCGTGCTGGTATCGACGCTACGGCGAGCGCGGCTACGATCCCGCGCGTCAGACTGCGCTTTTCGGCGAATGCTGGGTCGGCACTGAGACGCGCGACGCCAACCCGGAGCCGCTACAGGCTTGCTGGATCATGGCATGGATGGATTTCATTACTGGCGGCAAGTGCGGTGGCGGGTGGTATGACGCCTTGGACTGCACTCCGGAGAAATTCGTCGAGCAGGCTTATTACACAATTCTCGGCGGGGCAGGGGAGTCGCTTGTCCATTGCTACGACTACTTGCTTGCGGACAATCCGGGGCGGACGCCATTCGGCGAAAAGGCGGAAAGTCCAAGCGCATGCCGCAAGGCGTTCGAGCGCGAGGCGGCGAGGCTCCGCGAACTTGCCAGCTTCCTGCGCGGGGCGGAGCGCGGAAAGTTCTCGATGGGCGGGAGCGGCGTATCGACGCACGAGTTTCGCAAGGACGGCAAGCGCTTTGTCGTCCGTCTCAACACAACGTGTGAAACTGTCGATGGTCTTCCTCCGCATGGCTTCGAGGTGAAAGAGGCGGACTGATGGCGATGGAGGGACTATCATGCTGATTGGAATCCTCTTCGCCATCCTGGTTGGCCTTTCGTGGATTGTCACGGGGGCTGCGGTCGGACTTGCTGAAAAGCACGGTTTCGGGGCATGGCGGCACCAGTTCGTCTATACGTCGATGTATGGCGTGGCGGCGACAGTAGTCCTTGCCCTGGGCGCAATGCTGTGTCCCGACGTTCAGGCATTTTCACTTCGGTTCAAACTGATACCAGCCCTTTGCATCGTGCTCTGGGGAGTTTTGAGTTATGCGCAGAACCTCTGCGTTGGCGTTGGAATGCGTCGTGGCCCGAACGGAATCGTGTGGACTATTGTCCAGAGCGGTTTCGTTTTTCCCGTGGTTCTTGGCTTCGCAACAGGGAACACGCCGTTTACCGTTTTGAAGGCTGCAGGCGTGGTGTGCGTCTTGCTGGGTGTCGTTTGCTGCGGCAGGGCAAAGGGGGGCGATGCGGTGCCGCACCGTGGCGACTGGCTTCTACCGGCGCTTCTAGGCTTCCTCTTCTGCGGTCTGAACCAGTGCGCCCAGGCCCTCGCATCGTTCTTCCCTGCAGAGACGAGGCCGACGCCCCTCGTACGCGTCATTTGCGGAGCGGCCGGCGTTCTTGTGTCAGTTGCGGTCCATCGCGCCGCCGTGCGGCTTTGTCGGAGCGTCCATGAGGAGGAACACGCTGTGCCGCAGGGTAAGTTCGGGTTTCTGCTGACAATCTGCGCAGTCAACGCCGTATTCTTCTTCCTTGCTGGTTTCTGCTTCCACTACAACGCTCTCGACAGACTTGAGGCTGCCGGACGTATTTCAGCGGCGAACCCGATTATGCTCGCGTCCTGCCTTGTTGGATTCGCCATTTACGGAACCGTCGCGTTGAAGGAACGACTCACGCTGACACAATTGACGGGAACGGCCCTTGCGGTTGCCGGCGCAGCCTTTATCGCCGCATAAGCAAATGTTGTTAGTGTAGGTGGATAGGCACTCTTTTCACGCATATGACGGTAGCAACTTCGCGCCACTCATGGCGAAGGTGTTGTGGTACAATTAGACTCGCCATGAAAAACACACAATCCACGAACCAGTTACCCCTGCGTGCTTTCCCGCCGGCTGAGGCGGTTGTTGTTCATGGCGCGGGGCGTTACAATTCATGGCCGGTGATCCAGGCCGTCGGCCGCCGTCTTGTCTGCGCCTACAGCCGGGGTTCCGCGCATACTGTCGACGAAGGCGCGCGCGGTGTTTTCTCCCGTATCTCCGACGACTTTGGCGCAACCTGGTCAGACGAAGTCTGCGTATGCAACGACCCCGAATGGGGCCAGGTGACAGTCGGCAAGGGCCTCGATTCCACCGGCGCCATGCTTCTCTGGGTGCGCAACTGTCCCGACGGACAAGGTTGGGGGCCAGGCACCCACCACGACCTCTGGCGCACGACCGACGGCCTCTCGTGGGAGAAGATATCAGCCCCATCGCTCTCCCCCAACCCCATCCAAATCACGGACATCTTCCCTGTATCAGGTCGAAAGTCGCAAGTCGAAAAGCTCGGACTCCAACTCCAACTCGAATTGCCTACTCGCAACTCGGAACTGGCAACTCTCATGTGCTTCTGGTTCGCCGGCACATACGCCCCTGAGGCCGCCGACAAGTCATGGGGCGTCCTTACGAGCGCCGACGGCGGGCTGACATGGACGCAGCGTACTGTCGAGAGCGGCCTTGCGCGCGCCGAGTGGCCCACCGAGCCGTGCGGCGTTTGGCTAGGTGATGGGCGAATTCTCGTTGTCGCGCGGTCGGAAGGCGCGCCGTACCAGTTCCAGATCACAAGCGAGGACGGAGGCGCGACATGGAAGCGCGCCAAGACGAACATCGCCGACGTCAGCGCCTCGACACCGAGCCTCATCCTCGACACCGCTTCCGGGCGCGTCTTCAACTACTACTACCATCGCGGCGCACGGCTTCTAAAGCGCCGTGTCGCGGACGCGGCCGGCATATTCGCAAATCCGAACGGGTGGCCGGAACCAGAAGTCCTGGCCGAAGGGTTTGAGGAGCGCCCCTGGGACGCCGGCAACGTCAACGTCACGGTGCTTGGTAACCGACATTTTGCGGCAACCTACACCGGAACGAAGGACGACGCCGCCGTGGTCGTGGTCTCCGCTCCAGTCGCCAGCAGTGTGGCCTCCAGGGGGAACGTGGCTATTCAAGCCCAGCCTGTCTGGCCCTTGGGCGAGGCCGACACGGAGAATGCCTTTTTCTCCTTCAGGTGCCGTTTCACGGCGCGAACGGGCGAAACCGTCATACTTCGCGCTACGGCCGCATACGACTACAAGGCCTGGCTGAACGACGAATTCGCGGGATTCGGTCCTGTTCGCTGCTCCCCCGGCTTCTTCCGCGTGGACGAATGGCCGCTTCACGCGAGGGAAGGCGAAAACATCCTTGAAATCCAGGTCGCCGGCTACAACTGCGAGAACTTCTACCTTCCAGTCCAGCGTCCATTCCTCATGGCGGAGGTGAATGTCGGCGGCAAGGTCATTGCCGCGACGGGCTCCGCCGGCTTCGAGGCGTTCCTGACGCCTAAAGTCCGCAAGGTTCCACGCTTTTCCTACCAGCGTACCTATTCCGAGGCCTACCATCTGCCAGGAGCGCAGGGCGCTCCGCTGCAAGTGGAGTGTCTGACACCAGTCAAACTCCTCCCACGCGAGTGGGACGACCCCGATTTCGGCGTTGTCGAGTCGAAGCCCCTTTCGCGCGTTCGCACACGCCGCGACGCCGACGCGGGGCTTGTCATCCCGCGCTTCATTGACGGGTGCGAGGGGAACAGCCGGTTCTTCCCAGTCGAGGAACTGGAGGAGAACCCTTATTTCGAGATGCAGCGGCAGAAGGTGGTCGAGCATGGCGCATACGCGGGTGAGGCCGACGGATTGTGCCGGCTTGGCGACTGCGAGGGTGCCGTCTACGCGCTGGACCGGGTACGGAGCGGTTTCATCGGCCTCCGCGTCCGCGTCGATTCGCCGACCACGGTCTATGTCGTATTCGACGAGATCCTGGATGGGGAAGGGGATGTCGACTTCGACCGCAACGGCACAACCGGCACGGTGATGTGGCGGATCGATGCGCCTGGCGATTACGCATTGGAGTCATTCGAGCCGTACGGGTGCAAGTACATGCGCGTCCTCTCCGTCGGCGGCGAGACCGTTGTGATGCCTCCATACATGCGCACCTACGAATCGCCATCGGCCGCGCCGGCCAAGTTCAGGAGTTCCGACCCCGCGCTTGAAAAGATTTTCGAGGCCGCCAAGGGAAGCTACGTGGCCAACGCCGTCGACTGCCTTACGGACTGTCCGACACGCGAGCGCGCCGGATGGCTCGGCGACACCTTCTTCACCGGCCGCGCCAGTCGCTGGCTCACGGGAAGCGCCCGCAACGAACGCCTTTTCCTCGGTAACTTCGCGATGGCGGAGTCTTTCGACGGGCCGAAGTCGCAGGATGGGTTTGTGCCCGGACTTTGGCCCTGTGACCTGATGGACGCGAACTGCAGCGTCATGCCGACCTACGACATGTGGCTGATCGGGGAGCTGGAGGAGTGCGTCCAGGGCGGCGGCGGGAAGGCCCTTGCGGAGTTCTTCCGTTCGAAAGTCAGGGGAATTCTGGAGTCGCTGCGCAAATACCGCAACGGCGACGGTCTTCTGCAGAGCCTTCCGGGATGGGTCTTCATCGAGTGGAGCGAGGCGAACAATCTCGTCCAGGACGTGAACTATCCCGCCAACATGCTCTACGCCTGGGCGCTTGATGCGGCGGCGAGGCTCTACGGACGCCCGGACCTTTCGGAAGAGGCTGCGGCAATACGGGAGACAGTGCGCCGCCAGAGCTTCACCGGTGAGTGGTTCTGCGATAACGCCGTCCTGTCCAAGGAGACGGGGCAACTGGAATTATCCGGCCGCCACACAGAGTCCTGCCAGTATTTCGCCTTCTTCACCGGGACGGCCACGCCGGAATCGCATCCCGGGCTGTACCGAAAACTTCTCGACGAATTCGGGCCGAACCGTGAGAAGCAGGGCCTTTACCCCGATGTCCCCCCCGCGAACTTCCTTTTCGGGACATTGCTCAGGATGGAGATCCTTTCGCGGGAAGGGCGTTCACGGCAGATCTACGACGAGATTCGCGATTACCTGCTCTACATGGCCGAGCGCACGGGGACGCTGTGGGAGAACCTGCAGCCGTCGGCTAGCTGCTGCCACGGGTTCTCCTCAATCGCCGCTGAATATCTCTTCCGCGACATCCTCGGCGTCCGCCGCATCGACTACGCGGGAAGGAGTGTCACATTCAGCCCGCCGAATGACATGCCGATTGACTGGTGCGAGGGCGTAGTGCCATTGGCTGAGGATGCCGTGGCGCACATCAATTGGCGCCGTTCCAACGACGGCGAGATTTCTGCCGACTGCAAAGTCCCTGATGGATGGACGGTTACTTATGAAACATTACGTTGAAAAGCCGCGCGAACTGCCAGTTGTGGCCGAGGTGGACGTTCTTGTCGTAGGAGGCGGTCCGGCCGGAGTTGGCGCCGCGCTTGGTGCCGCGCGAAACGGCGCAAAAACAATGGTTGTGGAGCAGTCCAACTGCCTCGGCGGCATGGCGACTGCCGGATTG
>JAEEGH010009510.1_pt1 | contig 22659 bp, 15 predicted proteins | sample 9134181 | NCBI WGS metagenome assembly JAEEGH01 (sample SAMN16246544, study PRJNA631951) | gut metagenome | biome: gut microbiome; feature: rumen; material: DP-attached | host: Bos | place: Iran: Karaj | collected 2018-10
GTAATGGTCTCAACTGATGATGAGGCCATAGCTGAAGTTGCCAAAAAAGCAGGAGCAAAGGTCCCATTTATGAGGTCCAATGAGACTTCAGGTGATTTTGCAACAACAGATGAAGTTATCGCTGAAGTCCTAGGTGCCTATAAAGAAAGAGGCATTGAGTTTGACAGATTCTGCTGCATTTACCCAACAGCTCCTTTTATAACAGCCCAGAGGCTTTCAGAAGCAATGAAGTGCCTGGAAACCCACGAATCAGTTACACCTGTTACACAGTTTTCATATCCTCCACAGAGAGGCTTTATTATAGAAAACGAGAGGCTTGTGAGAAAATATCCTGAGTTCGCGACAACCAGATCTCAGGACCTTGAAAAGCTCTACCATGATAGTGGCCAGTTCTACGCTTGCAGAACAGATGCCTTTTTCAGGGATAACACAACAGACGTTGATGATATGGTCCCTGTTATCTTAAGCGAAGATGAAGTTCAGGATATAGATACATTTGAGGACTGGAGAATTGCTGAGGAGAAGTTCAAAGCTCTCAGGGCAAAAAAGGAAAGAGCAGCTAGCGATGAGCACAGGCTCTTTGATGACGCCTCGTTAAAAACACCTTATTACAGGATTGATGAGAGCGCACTTGATGCGGATATCAATATGCTGAAAACCGCACTAGAGGGCAGCTGGAATAATTACATCTGTTCTTATTCAGTAAAGACTAACTCCCTTCCATGGCTCCTTGCCCACTTTAGGGACAACGGCTTTTTTGCTGAGGTCGTTTCAAAGGAAGAGTACGAATTATCCAGAAAAATAGGCTTTAGAGCCTCTGATATTATCTATAACGGACCTATTAAGGACAAGGATACCTTTAGGGAAGTTCTTTTAAATGGTGGTCTTGTAAATATGGACTCAAGCTATGAGCCAGAATGGTTAAAAGAGCTGGCAGAGGGATGCCCTGATAAGACTTTTAACGTAGGCGTCAGGGTAAATTATGATATAGCAAAGCTCATACCTGATGAAGTTCTTGCAGATGAAGAGGGAAGCAGGTTTGGCTACTGCTATGAAAACGGAGAGCTTGAAAAAGTAATAAACAAGGTCAAAGCTCTTGCAAACGTAAGAGTCGCAGGCCTTCACCTTCACTCATCAACAAAATCCAGATCTACAGAGGCTTATAAGGCCCTGGCCAGGGTTGCTGTTCTTGTGGCAAAAGAGTATGACCTGTCCCTTGACTATGTGGATATGGGAGGCGGCTACTACGGCGGAGTAGAAGGAAAGCCTGATTTTAGAGATTATGTACCTGCTATAGCAGGAGTTCTTTCAGAGTATTTTGATGTAAATAAGACAAAACTTGTGATGGAGCCCGGTGTATCCATGGTTTCATCAAGCTTTAATTTTGTGACAAGTGTAATTGATACAAAAGATGTAAGAGAACACAGATACGTAATAATAGACGGAAGCAGAGTCAATATGAACCCTCAGGTTACCAGAAGATGGTACCCCCACAGACTTGAGTATAAGGGAAAAGAGACTGACAGAGCCCTCATCCCATCACAGATGGTCTGCGGTGCAACCTGTATGGAATATGACAGAATGTTCCCGGTTGAAAATGCTGCGGAATTAAAAACAGGCGACAGAGTGGTATTCACAAATGCAGGCGGCTATACAGTCTGCCTTACACCACTTTTCATACATTATTTTCCTGCGGTATATGTAAAAAAGAGTGATGGTTCTTTTTACGAAGCAAGAAGTCCATGGACTAACGAGGAATTCATGATGAGGAACCATTTCCAGGAGGGAATCTAAATGCCCAGATTTGAATTAAACCAGAGGATAAAGCTTGCTGATCACTATATTGGCAAGGACGATCCTGTGTATATCGTTGCTGAAATGTCAGCAAACCATAACAATGATTTTAACAGAGCAATTGAGATAATACATGCGGCAAAAGAGGCAGGAGCAGATGCGATAAAGCTCCAGACCTATACAGCTGACACCATGACAATAGACAGTGACAAGAGCTATTTCCAGATAGATGGCGGTACTCTTTGGGATGGAAAGACTCTTTATAAGCTCTATCAGGAAGCTTATACACCCTGGGAGTGGCAGCCAAGGCTTATGGAAGAAGCCAATAAGCTGGGTATGGACTGCTTTTCAACTCCATTTGATAAGACTTCCCTTGATTTTGTAGAAGAGATGAACATGCCGGCCATCAAGATCGCATCCTATGAGATCACGGATATTCCACTCATTAGGCTCTGCGCAGCTAAAAAGAAGCCTATGATCCTGGCAACAGGTGTGGCAAGGATGGACGACATCAGACTCGCCATTGAGGCCTGCCTTCAGGAAGGCAATAAGGATATCATTTTACTTAAGTGTGTTTCAGCTTATCCAACTCCTTACGAGGATGTTAATCTCAATATGATCCAGGGGCTTTCTGATGAATATGGCTGTATCATGGGCCTTTCTGACCACACAATGGGAGGAACCGTTCCTACAGCAGCAGTAGCTCTTGGAGCAAGGATGGTTGAGAAACACCTGACCTTAAGAAGAGCAGATGGCGGAGCAGACGGCGCTTTTTCAATGGAGCCTGAAGAGTTCGCCGATATGGTAAAGAGCATCAGAATAGTTGAAAAAGCCCTTGGAAGCAGGGATTATAAGCTCACTCCATTCCAGGAAAAGGAAAGAGAAGGAGCGAGATCTCTTTTCATAGTTGAGGATATCAAAAAGGGAGAGGCACTTACCCCTGAAAATATAAGGTCCATAAGACCTCAGCAGGGAAATGGCCTTCCTCCTGTAGAGTATGATAATGTAATAGGTAAGATAGCTTCAAAAGATTTGTTTAGAGGTGAACCACTTCACAAAGAAGATTTTTGCTGATTTGGAGGCATAATGGGAAGCAAAAAGATCTGGATAAAAACAAATGCAAATGAAACAATCGCCCTTGGGCATATGAGAAGATGTATGACTATAGCAAAAGAGCTTGCTGACCTTGGCGCAGACGTTCTCTTTATTTTGTCTGACGAAGAAAGCCATGATATTTTGACCTCTTTGTCCCAAAAGGATGGAGTGAGCTATGAGGCAAGAGTCCTGAATACCATCTTTTCTAATCCCATGGAGGATTTCAAGGTTTTAGAGGATATGCTTGTTTCAGAAAATCCGGATTTCTTTTTAATGGACTCCTATTATCTTGAAAAAGAGTTTTTTGATAAGTTAAACAAGATTATTAAAAAACATTCGTTATCCACAAAAACCGGATATATAGATGATCTCTACAAGTTTGATTACCCGGTTGATATGATAATAAATTATGACCTTGAGATTCCTGAGGGATTTTACAGTGCGGGAAAGCAGCTCCTTGGAGTTAAGTATTCTCCACTTAGAAGCCAGTTCTCCAAATGCGACTACGAGGTAAGAGAGCATGCAAGGAAAGCCTTTCTTTCATCCGGCGGGACCGACCCCTTTCACGTGATCGGAAATATTCTTGAAGAGATTTATTCCGAGAACAGCCCTTGCAGAAAAGTGCTTGCTTACAACGATTTTGGATGCCTTGTCATTGTGGGAGATCTTTTTGATGAGGATTATAAAAAGCAATTAAGGGAGTTTGCTGCGGAAAATCCGTCAGTTACCCTGTATGAAGGCGTATCAGATATGGCCGATATCATGAAGCAGGCGGATCTTGCAATTTCCGCAGGAGGAACCACACTTTATGAGCTCTGCGCAATTGGAGTTCCAACTGTAGTTTTCAGCATGGCAGACAATCAGATGGAATTTGTAAAGGCCTTTGACAAGGCCGGAGCAGTAAGGTACGCAGGCGATGCCAGAACTGATCACAGGCTGGTTCAGAAAATAGCTACCTGGGGCACTGCCTCTGTTGATAATAAGGGCTTTAGGAAAAGAATGAGCGATAAAGCCAGAAATCTTATAGATGGTAAGGGCGCAGAAAGAATTGCCCGGGAGATTTTGGAGTTGTTATGAAACTTAGTATTATAGTGCCTGTTTACAATATGGCCGGAGACGGAAAACTGGATTTTTGCCTAAAAAGCCTTGTGAATCAGACAATTTCAGATTATGAGATCATAGCAGTTGATGACTGCTCTACAGACAATTCCTATGAGGTATTGCAGCAGTTTCAAAGAGATTATCCGGACAGATTCATAGCTGTTCATTCACCTGTTAACCTTCATCAGGGAGGGGCCAAGAACATCGGCCTTGCCAGGGCAAAGGGAGAGTGGCTTGGATTTATTGATGCAGATGATTGGATTGTTCCTGATTACTACGAGAGACTTATAAAAAGAGCTGAGGAAACCGGGGCAGATATGGTTGGATGCGACTACTGCCTTACAGATGAACACAGCTTTAAGGTTGGAAAGATCGTCCATAACAATAATGACACGCAAACAGGCCTTATGGATAAGAAACGCTACAAGAACCTTCTTCTTGAAACCGGAAGCCTTGTAGTAAAGGTTTATAAAAGAAACCTTATAGTTGGAGATTATGAGCCGGGCACCAAGGACAAGCTTCAGGTGTTCCCTGAAAATATATTTTATGAAGACAATGCTGTAAGTAATACCTGGATGCTCAGATCCAAACATTTTGAGTACATACCTGAGCCGCTCTATTTTTACTATCAACATCAGGCATCAACTGTCCACAGCATTTCCAAAAAGAATCTTGAAGACAGAATGAGCGCCGGAAGGCAGATAATACAGGAAGCCAGGGATAATGGCTATTTTGAGGACTATAAACTAGAGATAGAATTTCAATATACAGTGTTATTTTATGTGAATACTCTGTTTTCGGCCATGCCTAAACAGTCACGCCTTAAAGGGTGCTACTCTTTTACAAAGGCTCTGGCAAAAGAAATGAAGGAAACATTTCCTGATTTTCAAAATAACCCATACTATGTAGATAAGATTCATCCGGAGGAGAAAAAACTCATAGCTTATCAGATGAAATCACAGTTGTTTTTTTATTTGTATTACAGACTACTGTGGTTCTACAGGGGATTAAGAAGCGGGAAAAAGAATTAAAATGAAAGACAGAATATACGTATGCCACACCTTTTATCATGTGTATGTGGCATGTTTAAAGGAATTTCAGATTGCTGACGGTGGAAAGGCCACTTTGGTGCTATCCAAGATGTCCAATAATTTCGGCAAAATGGTGGAGAGAGCTAAAAAGAGCCCCATATTTGACGAAGTTTACGAATACGATGAAAAGCTTGATACATTTTTTCCTGAGCTTGCGCCTCTTAAGGAAAACTCAGGAAACATCGCAGTAAACATGCTCAAAAGAATAAAGTTCTGCAGAAAATTTGGTCAGCTCCAGGAGCAGTATGTACCTGTGGACTTTAAGGATTATAAGGAAATCTATGTATTCTGCGATTCCGATCCTATAGGGTATTACCTGAATTACAAAAAGATTAAGTACCATGCCCTCGAGGATGGCCTTGACTGCATAAGATACTATGACACGGCAAGGTACGATAACAGAGGCCACTTTAAGTTTAAGGCCTTTATGGCATCCCTTGGACTTATCCACATTCAAAATGGCTATGGCAGATACTGCATCGATATGGAAGTGAACGATATATCCGTGCTCAAATACCCGTGCCCTAAATATGTTGAACTTCCAAGAAAGACCTTAACTGACAGGTTAACTCAACAAGAAAAGAACCTTATGCTTGAGCTTTTTGTGGATAACCCAAAAGAAATTCAGGAAAAAGTGGAAGGAAAGGGCAAAACTCTCCTTGTTTTATCAGAACCTCTATGTGACCTTGACACCAGGGCTAAAATATTTAAGGATATTATTCGGGATTATGGAACAATAAATGGTCAAAAAGCAAGCGTTATTATAAAACAACATCCAAGAGATCTTTTGGATTACAAAAAGGAATTTCCTGATGCTTGTCTTCTTGATGGTTCTTTTCCAATGGAAATGTTAAACTTCATTGAGAACGTCAGATTCGACAGACTTGTCTCTGTGTATACGGTTGTTGATTCCATTCAATTTGTGGATGAAAAGATTTATCTTGGCGACGACTTCATGGATAAATATGAAGCTCCAGAGATACACAGACAGAATGAAGCAATTACAGACTAATTTCAGAAGGGTTTATTTTTATGCGTAAGATTTACAAAAAGGTTATGAAGCTCCTCGATGCCAGACAAAAGAGGCAGATGGTGGGCATAGTTATAATGATGCTTATAGGCGGCGTTCTTGAATCTATGGGAATAGCTCTTATAGCTCCTGTTATGCAGGTGGTTGTTGACCCTGAGCAGATCCAGAAGAGCAAGGCACTCTCATTTATTTATAACCTGTTTAATTTCACATCTCCAACACAGCTGGCAGCCCTTATTATGGTAATGCTCATTCTTGTGTTTGTGGTTAAGAATGTTTTCCTGTACTTCATGAATGTCGTACAGCTCAGATTTGTATATACCAATCAGTTTGCCACATCAAGGCGCATGATGATCAATTTCATGCAGAGACCTTACGAGTACTATTTAAATGCTGACACAAGTGTCATTCAGAGAAACATAACATCTGATGTTAATAACATGTATGGCCTTATCCTCAGCAGCCTTCAGCTTATAAGCGAGATAATCGTATTTATCTGTCTTGTGGCTATTCTTATCAGCCAGGACGCAGAGATGACCATTACGATCGCAGCTCTCCTTGTTGTGGTCCTTCTTGTTATCAAGTACTTTATCAAGCCCGTTATGACCAAGGCAGGACAGGAGAATCAGGATTATTACAGCGGACTTTATAAGTGGATCGATGAATCTGTAACAGGTATAAAAGAGATCAAGATTGCCAATAAAGAAAACTACTTTATAAACGGTTATGCAGACTGCGGAGCAGGCTATGTAAACGCTGTTCAGAAGTACAATCTTTACAACTCAACACCAAGGCTTTTGATCGAGACCATAGCTATTGCCGGAATGGTTGGCTATATGCTGGTTGTTATGGCAAGGGGAACAAGCCTTACCCAGCTCCTTCCTCAGCTTACCGTCCTTGCAGCTGCAGCAGCAAGACTCCTTCCAAGTGCCAACAGAATAAATAACTACCTTACATCAATTGCTTATTTTGAGCCGTTCCTTATGAACGTAAGTGACAATCTCCAGATGGAGATCCACGATGGTTCTATTTCATATAACAGCGATGACTACAGGAAAAAGAAAGAAGTTGAAAAGCTCCCTGTTCTTAAGAGCATCAACCTTGATAAGATTTCCTACAAATATCCGGGAACTGACAAGCTCATTCTCGACAACGCTGACATGGAGATCCCTGTTGGAAAGTCAGTTGGTATCGTCGGAACATCAGGCGCAGGTAAGACAACTATCGTCGATGTTATGCTGGGACTTTTAAAGCCTGTTAGTGGCCACATCTATGCCGATGGCGTTGATGTAATGGAGCACTATCCACAGTGGCTTAAAAATATTGGCTACATACCTCAGACAATCTTTATGATCGATTCTACTATCAGGAAGAATGTAGCTTTTGGCTATGCTGATGATGAGATTGATGACAACAAGGTTTGGCAGGCCCTTAAAGAGGCATCCCTTGATGAATTTGTAAGAAGCCTTCCTGAAGGACTCGATACCAAGATCGGTGAGAGATGAATAAGACTCGCAGGTGGTCAGAGACAGAGAATCGGTATCGCCAGAGCTCTTTTTGAGGATCCTGAGGTACTTGTTCTTGATGAGGCTACATCTGCTCTTGATAATGAGACAGAGGCAGCAATCATGGATTCCATTAACCGTCTCCATGGCAGAAAGACTCTTGTTATCATCGCCCACAGGCTTCAGACTATTGAAAAATGCGATATGGTTTACAGCATAAATGACGGAAAGGCCGTGATCAAATGACAAAAAGAAATGCTAACTTTGAACTCTTGCGAATAATAGCAATGGTTATGATATTGGTTTTGCACTATAACGCTCACTGCGACACACTTCTTCACCTTGGGGAGAATGTCACAGGAGTTCAGGCGTATGCCACTATCTTAGAGGCCTTTTGCATCACAGGACTTAACACCTATGTATTTATTAGTGGTTATTTCCTTTCAGGATCAAAGGTCAAAGTTAGCCGTATCCTTCAGCTCATTTTTCAGGTTTATTTTTATACTATACTGATCTCAGTGGCTATGATGATCGCAGGAACCTACGTGGTTCACCCTGCTGATAACATCTACAAGATGGCTCAGTATATTTTCCCGATATCTTCAGAGCACTACTGGTTCGTGACAGCCTATATCATCATGTATGTGCTGGCGCCTGTACTTAACGCAGGTATCCACAACCTTTCAAGAAAGCAGATGAAGGCAGTTATCATAGGACTTTTGATCTGGTTCTGCATCATAAAGAGCTTTGTACCTGTAATGTTTGTCACAGACCACGCCGGATACGATTATGGATGGTTCATAGTTCTTTACCTTATTGCCGCATATATTCGCAAGTACGATGTAAAGGTATTTTATAATGCCAGAAACAGCATGATAGTTTTCCTTGCATCAGGCGTTATTATCGCGGCCATGAGCTTTGTTCTTTACTATATCAACCTGATGACAGGTGGCTTTATCTATTACGCAGAAGTTCCTATCCACCTTAATTTCTTTTTCACTTTGACAGGGTCCCTTGGACTGTTCTCGTTCTTTAGATATTACAGGGTAAAAGAAAATAAGGCTGCGGATGTTATCAGATTTGTTGCCCCATTTACCTTTGGCGTTTATCTGCTTCATATGCATATTGAGATGAAAGACAGATGGGTAGAGTGGATCGAGCATCTTATAGGCGAAGTTCCAACTTACAGTGTACCTCTCTATGCCCTTCATCTGGCAGCTTCGATCGTGATCATTTTTGCGGCAGGCGTATTTGTTGACTGGATCCGCAAGATGATATTTGAGTACGTAGGCAGAGTCTTGCATGACACTTGGCTCTTTAACAAAATAAGACAGTTGGATCAGGACTTATGTTAAAAAATATCAGAAGCTATTTTTACAATTTAAAAAAGTATCAATCACCGCTGGAAAGATATTTCTTTCCGGTGGTTCTGCTATTATACCCTTTGATCGGTGTCAATCAGGGACTTGATATATCTGACACCATGTATTCCCTTACCAATTATGAATTTATAGAGACCCTAAATCCCATGTGGCTCTTTTCCACATATTTAAGTAATGTATTCGGGGCTGCGATCATGCATCTTCCCGGGGCAGGGACCATGCTTGGCTTTAGCATCTATTGCAGCTTTGTAACAAGCATTATTGCCCTTGTTTCTTACTATTTCCTAAAGGGCTTTATGCCGGGATGGATGATCTTTATCGGTGAGTTTATTGCAGAGAGCATCTGCTTTAGCCCAAGAGTTATCCTCTATAACTACCTTACATATCTCTTTTTTACTCTTGGAACGGTTTTTCTTTTGCTTGGAATTTTTGCCTGGAAAAGGCAGAACCTTTACCTTTTTGTGGCAGGAGTCTGCCTTGGACTTAACGTAATGGTAAGGTTCCCAAATATTGTTGAAACAGCGCTTATCCTTGTTCTGTGGTTTTACGGATTTATAACAAAGGACAAGCTTCAGGAGATCCTAAAAAAGACCGGTGTTTGCATACTTGGCTTTGTAGCAGGCTTTGCAGTGCCATTTATATTCACAGTTGCGAAATATGGCCCGTCCGCTTATGTTTCAGGTATCATGGGGCTTTTTGGCATGACAGAGGGAGCATCTGATTACTCATCAGGTGGAATGATAGGCCTTATTCTTGAAGCCTATATGACAAGTCTCTCTAATATGGCCATAATGGTACCCTGCGTGGCTGCTGGAATCATCATGTTCTTACTTATTCCTGAGAAATACGTGCTGGTAAAAAAGATACTTTTTATCTGCGGATTATTAGTTCTTACAAAGTACTATTTTGCGACAGGAGTTTTCACAAGAAATTATTACTACTACGATTCAATGTTCCAGGCGGCCATGATGTTCATCATATTTGGCATCATTTTATCCCTTATCGGAAGCCTTGGAATCTTAAACGGAAGCAGGCAGGAGCAGACACTTGCCTTTACAGCTCTTTTGCTCATCCTTGTAACTCCTATAGGCAGCAACAACTATACATTCCCAATCCTTAACAACTTATTTATCATCGGGCCCATTGTTTTGTGGCTTTTTAGAAGAATGATGCAAAGAGCCGGAGAAGGACATTTTAATTTTGCCTGGGAAGCTATGTTTACCTTCGTCCTCATAGTTTTATTTATCCAGGGAGCTCTTTTCCACCTGGGGTACTCATTTATGGACGGCGCAGATGGAACGCCAAGGGATTCTTACGTGAGTATAGCAAAAGCAGAGCATATGGTCACAACAGATTATAATGCCCAGACTCTGGAGGAGCTTTCAGAAGTTCTAAGGTCCAATGATCTTTACGATACAAAGGTTATCTTATTTGGCGGAATTCCAGGAATCTCATATCTTTTTGACCTGTATCCTGCAATTGACACCGCATGGCCTGACCTGGACAGCTACAGCATTGATAATTTCGATAGTCAGCTTATGGAACTGTCAGTTTCAGATGCACCTACACCTACCATAATCATTGGAAAAGACATGGCTCAGTACGCCAACATAGGAATGAAATATGATATTTTATTGGACTATATTGTAAATCATGATTATAATAAAATCTTCGAGGGCGATCGTTTTATTGTATTCGCCGAAAACAGATAATAGGAGTAATGTTATGAATAAACTTTTGGCACAGATAGCTAAATTTGGCGTTGTTGGAGTCATTGCCTTCATCATCGATTATGTAATTTACAGAATTTTTAACGTAGTATTTGAATCTACAGGTTTTAACAACGTATTTCCACAGTATTACCTGATCTCAGCGCTTCTTGGTTTTACAGTTTCAGTTATAGCCAATTACATCCTCAGCTTTAAGTTCGTATTTGAGAGAAAAGAGGATATGAGCAGGAAGAAGGAGTTCGTTATCTTCCTTGTTCTTAGCATCATCGGTCTTGGAATCAACGAGATATGTCTTTTCATCGGATTTGATGTGATCTATCTCAACTGGCCATGGCTTCAGAGCTTCATGAGTGCAGGCTTCGCCAAGGACGTATTCTTTAAATTTGGTGCAACCGGCGTAGTAATGGTTTATAATTTCATATCAAGAAAGATTTTCCTTGAAAAGAAATGATTTAGAAGTGGGCACTTTCACGGAAAGTTTTTAGCAGAGCAAACTATCATTTTCGGAGGAGCAAGGGGAACATGAGAATAAATTTTAACGTACCACCGTATACAGGAAAAGAGTTTGATTATATAAAAGAGTGTGTAGAAGAGCAGAAAATATGTGGTGATGGAAAGTACACAGCTCTTGATAACGAGTGGATAGAGAATAAAACCGGCGTAACAAAAGCGCTTCTTACAACATCATGTACACATGCTACAGAGATGGCTGCAATCCTTGCAGGAATTAAAGAGGGCGATGAAGTTATCATGCCTTCGTATACTTTCGTATCTACAGCCAATGCCTTTGCCCTAAGAGGAGCTAAGATCATATTTGTGGACATAAGACCTGATACCATGAATATCGATGAGACCAAGATCGAGGCTGCCATCACAGAGAAGACAAGAGCAATCGTGCCTGTACACTATGCAGGTGTTGGCTGTGAGATGGACACTATCATGGATATAGCAAAGCGCCACAACCTCCTTGTTATTGAGGATGCAGCTCAGGGCGTAATGGCTACATACAAGGGCAAGGCTCTTGGTGCAATCGGTGACTTTGGTAACTACAGCTTCCATGAGACCAAAAACTACAGCATGGGTGAAGGCGGTGCACTTCTTTTAAGAGATGAGACCTATGTTGACGATGCGATCATCATCAGAGAAAAGGGCACTAACCGTACACTTTACAAGCTTGGTAAGGTTGATAAATACAGCTGGATCGAGATCGGCTCTTCATATCTTCCAAGTGATATGAACGCAGCATATCTCTATGCTCAGCTCCAGCTTGCAGATGAGATAAATGATAACAGGCTTAAGTCCTGGAACAGATATTATGACGCTTTCAGAGATATGGCTGAAAAGGGACTTATCGAGCTTCCTTATGTGCCTGCTGAGTGCGTTCACAATGCTCACATGTTCTATATCAAGTGTAAAGACTTTGAGGAGAGACAGGGACTTATCGATTACCTTAAATCCAATGATATTCTTCCTGCTTCTCACTATATTCCGCTCCACTCTTCCAAGGCAGGACTTCGTTTCAGTGAGTTCAGGGGAGAGGATAAATACACTACCAAAGAGAGCGAGAGACTCCTTCGTCTTCCTATGTACTACAATCTTAAGGAAGAGGACCTTGACGAAGTTGTTATGAGGGTAAAGGAGTATTATAGATTTACTTAAATTTGGAGTCAGATTATGGGGAACACATCAAAAAGCTTAAATATAAAAGGGAGTGCAGCAGTTGCTTTCCTTGTTATGCTCTTTAATGCTATTGGTGGAGACTACTTTTTTGACTTAAATGATGACGTCCTTATGAAGGATATTCTCTCCGGCGCCTACACAGGCGTTCCGGAGGGACACAATATACAGATGCTGTATCCGATAAGTGCCCTGATTTCTGTCCTTTACAGAATTTCAGGGGCTCTTGACTGGTATGGCATCTTTTTATGTTTACTTCAGGCTCTCTGCGTATTTATCATCACTTATAAGATTCTGGAAATCGCTAAGGATAATAAGCTATGGCTTATTTCCCTTGCTTTAAGCATATTTTTTATGCTTGGAGTTATCGGAGCACATTTCTTATTTGTTCAGTACACTTTCACTTGCGGCTTTTTATCAGCAACAGCTGTTATTTTAATTTTTACCCACAGGGAAAAAGACAAAAATCTTTATCTGGCAGCAGTTCTCATAGCCATAGCATACCTTCTTCGCTCTGAGATGCTTCTTTTGACACTTCCTGTTGTAATGGTAGGTATACTGATAAAATGGGCACTTACAGGAAAAGAGTTCATGAATTACTTAAAGCTCCTTATTTCCATTGCCCTTATCATTGTTGCAAGCCAGGTTATCCACAAAGTGGCCTATTCATCCACTGACTGGAAGGACTTCACAGATCTTTTCAACGCAAGGACAGAGCTCTACGACTTCCAGTACATCCCTGATTATGCGGAGAATAAGGAGTTCTATGAGAGCATCGGCCTTTCTGAGAGCGAACAGCACCTCCTTGTAAACTACAATTTCGGCCTCGATGATGAGATAAATGCAGATACACTTTGGGCTGTGGCTGAGTATGCAGACAAGCTAAAAACCGACGAGATCCCGCTTCCTGCCCAGCTCCGTCAGGCAGCAGGCAAGTATTTATACAGATTAAGACAGGTTTCCAGTCAAAAGAGCTTTGAATATCCTATGACAGATTTTCCCTGGAACGTAGTTGCGTTCATTTTGTATGTGGGAGTTCTTTTGATGTATCTTTTCCCTAAAAAAGAGAGAGAAAAGAAATCAGCGTTCCTTGCAGTAGCTCTTTTGGTACTGCTATTTGCCTGCAGGACAACACTCTGGCTCTATATTATCGTTAGAGGCAGGGACCCAATAAGAATCACCCATCCCCTTTACCTTATGGAAATCGTAGTTCTTTTGGGAATGCTCTATTTAAGGGCAGAAAAGAGCCTTAAGATAGCCTTGGGAACTTTGGCAGCTCTTATAATTGTTTCTCTTGTATCCATTCCTAATCAGGTTTTTGTCCTGAAATCCGAGATGGCATCCAGGGAAAAAATGCGCCAGCACTACGATGCGCTCTATGACTATTTTGCAGATAATAAGGATAACTTTTATTTTATAGATGTTTATACAAGCGTTTCCTGCGGCGAGGACATGGCAGAGGGCGAGACATTCTTTTCAGAAAAAATGTTCAAGAATGTGGATAATTCCTATGCCAACCATGATCTCATGGGAGGATGGGCGTCAAAGAGCCCTCTCACAGAAAAGAAATTTAAAGCCTTTGGCTTTGATTCCATGCAGGATGCGATCCTTCTTGATAATGTGTATGTGGTTCAGAATAAGTCTGAGGACATAAAATGGCTCACCGACTACTACACTGAGAAAGGCTATGATATTGGGGTCACACAAGTGGACACAGTGGCTGACGCCTTTGGAATCTACAAGGTTAGTCTGAATGATTGATGATAGTTATTAAGCGGTAGATATATTTGATACTTGATATAGTGACCTGAAAATTTATAAATACTTTTGTGGAGGATTTATGTTAGTTTCTGGGGAGAAAGTGACTCTTCGCCTTATGACAAGAGAAGATACTGATCTTATCGTAAAGTGGCGAAATAACCAAAGAGTCAGAGATAACTTTGTTTATCGGGAAAAGTTTACAAATGAGATCCACGAGAACTGGATAAAGACAAAGGTTGAGACCGGAGAAGTAGTTCAGCTTATCATTTGTGAGAAGAACAATGACAATAGGCCTGTAGGAAGCGTGTATTTCAGAGATATTGATAATACCGCCCACAGCGCAGAGTATGGTATATTTATTGGTGAGGATGATGCCATAGGAAAGGGCTATGGCAACGAGACAGCAGTCCTTGCAACAGAGTATGCAAGAAAAGAGCTTGGCCTTACAAAGCTTATCCTCAGGGTATTTACCTACAACGAAGCTGCGATTAAAAGCTATGAGCACGCAGGCTTTGTTAAGATAAAAGACCTCCCGCTGGTTGAATGCAGTGATGGAGAGAAAAGTGATATGATACTTATGGAGCAGAAGATATGAGCAAAAAATTGGTGAGTTTTGTGATTCCATGCTACAGATCAGAGCAGACTCTGGAATCAGTTATAAATGAAATAGACGAGACTATGGCAGGGATGGATTATGACTATGAGATCATCCTTGTTAATGATGGTTCTCCTGACAATACTTGGGGCAAGATCCAGGAAATAGCAGGCAAAAGAACTGATGACAGAGTGTTTGGCATAACCTTTGCCAAGAACTTTGGTCAGCACGCAGCCCTGATGGCGGGCCTTAGACAGACAAAGGGCGATTTTGTGGTATGCCTTGATGATGACGGGCAGACTCCTGCCAACGAAGTGGGCAAACTCCTTGCGGCCCTTGAAGGGGACGCAGATGCAGTCTATGCAAGATACGGCCGCAAGCAGCACAATCTTTTCAGGAATTTTGGAACAGCCATGAACGAATGGATGGCAAGCGTGATGCTTGGTAAGCCAAAGGACCTCTTTGTATCAAGCTATTTTGGTGTCAGAAGATTCGTTGTGGACGAGATGGTCAAGTATGAGAGCTCATACCCTTACGTTATCGGTCTTGTGCTCAGAACTACCAAGCACGTAGTAAACGTCGATGTCAATCACAGAAAAAGAGAAGTCGGAACAAGTGGATACACATTCGCAAAGCTTCTTGGATTGTGGATAAACGGCTTTACAGCATTTAGTATCAAACCTTTGCGTATTGCTACGATGTCTGGCACCATCCTTGCTTGCTTTGGATTTTTGTATGCTATTTATACAGTTATAAAGAAATTTGTAAATCCTAACGTTCCGGTTGGATTTTCAGCGCTTATGAGCGCCATCATGTTCATTGGCGGAATGGTCATGCTCATGCTTGGTATGATAGGCGAGTACCTGGGAAGAGTTTATATCTCTCAGAATAAGAATCCTCAGTATGTCATAAGAGAAACAACTTCCCATAAACAGTAATGAAAAGATCAGTTTTGGGGGCATTAAAGTGTACTTGGATAAAAGAATGGGGAACGAAAATAAAAATAAGATCAATTACAGAGCCTGGCTTATGTCAGGCTTATTTGGCATATTGACAGGTTTTTTTCTGGTAATAGGTTATCAGCTGGAAACACTTGATAAGGTGGATCTATCCGACAAAAATGCCATGCTTACCATGGTCTGTCTTATGCTGGTCATTGCAATTGACACCAGATATGTGTGGCGTAACTACGAGCAGTCCCATGGTGGTCAGAAGCTCTTTGGCCTGTTTCCTTTAAAGAGCGCATCACCACTTGATACCTCAGGTAAAAAGATATTTCTTTCAAAGGAACACTTATGTACCTGGGGCATTTTAGCGGTCCTTGGACTTGTAGTCTTATTTGCAGAATTTCCGGGATTTTTTGTCTACGATGCCCAGGAAGAGCTTAATGAAGTTCTTACAAGGACCTTCACAACTCATCATCCTCTTCTTCACGTGCTGCTTCTTGGGGGCACAATAGCTCTTTTCCACAAGATCACAGGTTCCTGGAACCTTGGCATATTTGCATATATCTTTTTGCAGATGCTTGTAATTACTTGCATTTTGGCCTATGTCATCACCTTCATGCAAAAAAGAGGCATGGGTAAAAAGAGCCGAATTTTGTGTACAGTCTATTTTGGAGTTTTTCCTACAATTGTCATGTACTCCCTCTGTTCAAGTAAGGACGGGCTTTTTTCGGCAATGCTCCTTCTTATGACAGTTCTTTTGGTGCAGCTCTTAGAGAATCCTGAGGCGTTTCTTAAAAATAAAAGTAAATGCGCAGCCTTTATAGCTGCCGCTGTTTTGATGCCATGCTTTAGACATAACGGCTTTTATGCCTATCTCGTATTTGTGCCATTTTTCCTTATCTATTTCAGAAAAAAGCTTTCAAAGATACTTGTTGCCATAACTGTAACACCTGTTATTCTGTACCTCCTTATAAGTACAGTGCTGTCGGCTGCACTTACAACAGCTGCGCCACATCATCAGGAGATGCTCACTGTGCCCATCATGCAGATGGCAAGAGTCTATACCTATGACAAAGACTCCATGACTAAAGAGGACATTACAACTCTTGAGTCCTATGTTCCTGAAGAGAACCTTGTAAAATACACCCCAAGAGTTTCTGACCTTGTGAAAGTTGGCTTTAATAATGAGCTTTACGAGCAGAACAAGGCGGATTTCTGGAAGCTCTATTTCAAGCTCTTTAAGGCCCATCCTATGACCTACGTAAATGCCTGGCTTCTCACATCCTACGGATACTGGTATCCTCCGGCTAATATAAACGTCTACAAAGGAACCACAGTTTATACCTTTACCTACGATGAAAGCTCATACTTTGGATATGAGGTAGAGCTTCCCGGAGAGCGCCACAGCCTGATTCCTGTTATTGATAAGTTTTACAGATACATATCCATCGGTTCCTTCCATACAGACCACAAGGTTCCGGCCCTTTTATTCTCACCGGGGCTATTGATAATCATTTATTTGTATGTACTTGCATACAGACTGTATAAAAGGGATTACAAGAACATACTGCCTTTCCTGCCAATACTCCTGGTTTGGCTGACCGTGATCTTAGGCCCAACCTACCTTGTCCGCTACGTTGTGATCTTATGGTTTGCGTTGCCTCTGCTTCTTGACACAGGCAGTACCCAAATTTGATAAGCCAGGGCCTATATGGTATTATTAAACGATGGTGTTTTGTACCATTTTTGAGAAAAGGCTTAATAAATATGAGAAAAGTTATAGATAAAAAAACAGCATGCAGAGCCGTAGTATTATTGCTGGCTCTTTTGGCAGTGCTTAGTATATTTCCATTCAGAATCTGGACAAAGGTAGACAGCTTCACAGCTGGAGGTCAGCTCCTTAATGAGAGTGAGTTCGTAAACACCGAGTATCACCTCTCCCAGCAGTTTGTCACTCAGTACGACAGGCTCAGCTCCATCCAGATCTATGTAACAGACGTGGAAAAAGGAAGATATATAAGCGTAACTCTCATGGATAAGTACTATGGAGAGCTCTTTTACGCTTATGTTGATACCAACAAGTTCCAGATTCCGGGTTATGTGACTATTCCTATCGAATACGATGTAGAGGTGGGCGAAGTTTATTACCTGTACCTTGATGGCTGCAGATCAAGATATAACGTGGCTTTCGAGAGCGTTGAGTCCGATTCTGCCTATGTTGGCGGAGTGTTCAGGGATGGAGTGGATGTTCCTGCCCGTCACCTTGCGGCAATTTACAACTACAGACTTCCAATCTCCAAGACTCTTTCACTTGAGCTTATTGCAGGAATTCTGGCTGTAGCCCTTATTCTGTGGGCAGCCATAGGATTATATTTCAGGAAAAGACCTGACAGGAATACCTTAGTTACTGTAAGGCAGGCACTTAAAGTAGTTGCTAATCCCATCATTGCGATCTTCTTTGGAAGCCTCATGGTTATGGTATTCCCACTTAGAATATTTGACATGAGAGTTCTGGATATTGTCTTTTACGAGATCGGACTCATGATCAGTGCGGGGATTGCCTTCTATGCAGTAAATCACAAGACTGTAAGGCATGAGGTTGGTATTTCATTCTGGGAAGGAATTGATTCCGGAAACAAGGTCAGATACATCCTCATGATGTTCTCAATGGCAATGTCTATCTGGTATGCCTGCGATTACATGAATGACCTTTACGATATTTACCACACTCTTTCTGAGAGAAGGATGCTCATCTGGCTTTTGATCTTTATGATCCTTACCCTCAGCTACAAAGAGCTTGTTAACATGGTCAATATCCTTTGGCTTATTGGCTCAGTTATCTACGGAGTTCATTACTATCAGGTAAATGCCCTTGCAGATACAGAAAAAGAGTATGATCTCCACAACATGATCCTTAAATACGGCATTATTATCGTGATCCTCGGAGGACTTCTTGTACTTAACCTTATAAGACTCCTTGTGGGCTTTGTTATGGATGTTTTGTCAAAAGATATTCAGAAAAAGAGCTCAGAATACAGGCTCTCACCCTATGGATTTTTGGTGCTCGTATTCCTTGCATCAATTGTTATTATGAGAAATACCAGATGGTGGGGAGTGGCTCTTGCAGTTACTTTTACCTGTCTGTATATCAGACTCTCTGTCTGGAAAAACAGAGAAGACTTTATAAAGATCGTATCCGGCGGGCTTATGATGAACTTTGCTATTTCACTTGTATTTAGCCTGCTTCACCGCTATTTTGCAGGATACGTAAGCGGAAGATTTGGATTTCTTTTCCACACAGTTACTGTGACTGCTGAGTATTTCACATTCATGGGGGCTGTGGCAGCAGTTCTTTTGACAGCAAAGATAGTAGCCCTTCCAGATCACATCGGAATAAAGCAGGTCATAAAGACAGCCTGGAAAGAAATTGTGCTCTTTGGATGGATCGCATCCTACGCGATATTTACTGTATCAAGGACAGCTTACCTTGCCATGGGCGTTTGCATCTTGCTTGTGCTCATTGTAACTGCGGCAAGATATAAAAAGCAGTTCTTTAGAATGCTTCTTGTTATGATAGTATCAGTGATCGTGTGCTTCCCGGGGGCTTTTACCCTTCAGAGGATAATCCCTGCCATGGTGGCAAGACCTGTTGTGTATGCAATTGACGACACTGACGAGTTCATAAGAGGCGGCGCAGCGTGGGATAGCCCTAACTTTATGTGTGTGGAGAGATTTGCAGGTCTTTTTGCAGGTAAGATTCTTGGAATATCTGTTGGCGACTATAATTATCCGGTGGATCTGTACAACTACGATCCCGTAACCGGTGACCCTTACCTCGATTACTATGGCAATGATTACGAGGGAAGCGATGAGCAGGAGCAGAAATACGGATTTGTAACAGACTATGATCCTGATGAGCTTTTGGCCAGTGCAGCGATCACAAGGGCAGAACTTGGAATCCTGATGCTCACAGAAGAGGTCAATGAATACGTTGACTCTTCCAACATCATTGATGTCCTTTCAAACGGCCGAATTACTATATTCAGGTCCTATTTAAAAGAGCTGAATCTCTCAGGACATGATGAGATGGGAGCAGAGCTTCCAAATGGTGAAATAGCAGTACATGCCCACAATACTTACATTCAGGTGGCATACGACCACGGAGTTATTGTCGGAGCTTTATTTATACTGTTCATAATTGGTGGAATTGTATGCGGAGCGGCATATTATAAGAGAGAGAAAAAAGAGCCTCTCGCCCTTATGCCCTTTGCTGTTGTCCTGGGCTTTGCCGTAGCAGGAATAAGTGAGTGGGTATTTATGTTCAGCAATCCTATGACACTTGCTCTTATGTTTGCAATTGCTCCATTATTATTTCAGAAAAAGGCAAAATAAAAATGCGCAAAGAAAAAGAACCCTTTAACTATCAAAAACTATATAGAAGAACAGGCCTTATTATTTACGATATCATAAGCGTTATCGTGGCAAGCTACGTGGCGATCCTTATAAGATATGAGTTCAGGATTGGTACCATTCCTGATCACTTCCTTGATCCTGTAACTACCTTTTTGCCACTTAATATATTGATAACTTTGGCTGTGTTCTATTTCTTTAAGCTCTATGACAGCTTGTGGGCCTATGCCGGCGAAAGAGAGATGCAGAACCTTGTAATGGCCTGCGTCCTTTCAGGTGTCATCAATGCCATCGGCCTTCAGTTCTTTAAATCAGAAGATCAGCCTGTTCCTCAGAGCTACTATTTTCTGTACACATTTTTGCTCATAACACTTATCTTTATCAGCAGATTCTCTTACAGATTCTTAAGAGGACAAAAACACAGAGCTGAGAATAAGCACAACTCCAAGGCCGTTATGATCATCGGCGCAGGAGAAGCTGCCAATATCATCATAAAAGAGATAATTACCAGCAATTACTCCACAATGTCCATCAAGTGCATTATTGATGATGACACAGAGAAGTGGGGCAAATATATTCAGGGAATCAGAGTTGTAGGCGGAAGAGAGAGAATCGTTGAGTGCGCTGACCTCTACGACATCGATGAGATCATCGTGGCAATGCCATCAATCTCCAGACAGGAGCTCAGGAAAATACTTGATATCTGTAAGAACACAGACTGTAAGCTCCGTTCGCTTCCCGGAATGTATCAGCTTGTTAATGGCGAAGTAAATGTATCAAGACTTCGTGACGTAGAAGTTGAGGACCTTCTTGGAAGAGACCCAATTGCAGTTGACCTTGATTCCATTGCAGGCTACGTAAGCGGCAAGACTGTCATGGTCACAGGTGGTGGCGGTTCCATTGGCTCTGAGCTTTGCAGACAGATCGCCCAGCACTCACCAAAGAGACTTATCATTGTAGATATTTACGAGAACAACGCCTATGACATTCAGCAGGAGCTTAAGACAAAGTGCCCTGACCTTGATCTTGTTGTTCTTATTGCTTCAGTTAGAAATACACTCAGAATAAACACTATTTTTGAGCAGTACCAGCCTGATATCGTATATCATGCAGCAGCTCACAAGCATGTTCCGCTTATGGAGGACAGCCCGGGAGAGGCTATCAAGAATAACGTATTTGGTACCTGGAAGACAGCCATGGCAGCAGCCATGAACGGCACCAAGAAGTTCGTCCTTATCTCAACCGATAAGGCTGTTAACCCCACAAACGTCATGGGAGCCAGCAAAAGAATCTGCGAGATGATCGTGCAGACCTTTAATAAGCACTATGACACAGAATTTGTTGCAGTTAGATTCGGTAACGTACTTGGTTCAAACGGCTCTGTTATCCCGCTCTTTAAAAAGCAGATCATGGCAGGTGGCCCTGTTACAGTAACAGACCCTAACATTATCAGGTACTTCATGACTATATCCGAGGCAGTTTCACTTGTGCTTCAGGCAGGAGCCTTTGCAAAGGGCGGAGAGATATTCGTTCTTGATATGGGTGAGCCTGTAAGGATCCTTGATCTTGCTGAGAACCTTATTAAGCTTTCAGGCTTTAAGGTTGGCGAGGATATAAAGATTGAATTTACAGGACTTCGTCCCGGAGAAAAACTCTATGAAGAGATGCTCATGGACGAGGAAGGCCTTCAGGATACAGCAAATAAGATGATCCACATAGGAAAGCCAATCGAGCTCGATGAGATGAAGTTCTTTGCGGAGCTTGAGAGACTTCATAAGGCTGCAAGAGCTGAGTCACCGGACATTAAGTCACTTGTCCGCGAGATAGTAACAACCTATCATCCAACAGACAATGAAGATGACAAGACAGCAGAGCATATGGAAGCTCTTAAAAAGGCAGCAGAAAGGATTAATGAAGAGTAATGGAAATTAAACCTTTTGAGAAAAAAATATATCTTTCATCTCCTACAATGCACGGAGATGAGCTTAAGTACATGCAGGAAGCCTATGAGACCAACTGGATGTCAACTGTTGGAGCCAATATCAATGAGACAGAGAGACTTGTAGCAGAAAAGATCGGCTGCAAGGACGCTGTAGCTCTTTCCTGCGGAACGGCAGCTCTTCACCTTGCAATAAAGCTTGCAGGTGAAAGACTTTACGGACAGCCAAAGGTTGGACATGGAAGCCTCGAGGGCAGAAAAGTCTTTTGCTCAGATATGACATTCGATGCAACAGTAAATCCTGTTGCTTATGAGGGTGGCGAAGCAGTATATATCGATACCGAAAGAGATACCTGGAACATGGATCCGGTTGCTCTTGCGAAAGCTTTTGAGATCTATCCAGAGGTAAAACTTGTAGTAATTGCCCATCTTTACGGAACTCCCGGCAAAGTAGATGAGATCAGAAAGATCTGTGATGAACACGGAGCTCTTATAGTTGAGGATGCCGCAGAGTCTTTTGGTGCAACCTATAAGGGACAGCAGACAGGACTCTTTGGCGATTACAGCGTTATTTCTTTTAACGGCAATAAGATAATCACAGG
>JAEEGH010009511.1_pt1 | contig 22655 bp, 16 predicted proteins | sample 9134181 | NCBI WGS metagenome assembly JAEEGH01 (sample SAMN16246544, study PRJNA631951) | gut metagenome | biome: gut microbiome; feature: rumen; material: DP-attached | host: Bos | place: Iran: Karaj | collected 2018-10
TTGACTACCAGCATTTCGTGTAAATCAACAACATGGTCATTCCACTTGTGTTTTTTGCCCGCACCTGTCTGCCCGAACTTTTCTCCAGCGTGACGGCCAACGGCGATGAAGCCGCCCAGAAAGCCACCCAGCACTTGATTGATACCGGTTCGCGCAGGATTGCCTTCATCGGCGGTCCCAACCATCTCGACATGGTGAGGCGCCGAAAGCATGGCTATCTGGAGGCTTTGCGCGAAAATAAAATAGGTATCGACCGCTCTTTGGTGGTGTGCGACAAGATTGACTACGAGGTGGCCCGCACCCGTACTGCCGAACTACTGGCCGGCGAAAACCGCCCCGATGCCATCCTGGCCTTCAACGACATCATCACCTATGCCGCCTTCGATGCCATCAAGTCGGCCGGATTGCGCATTCCCGAGGATGTGGCCATCATAGGCTTTACCGATGGCGATACTTCGGCCCACGTCACTCCCAAGCTGTCGGTCATCATGGACCAGGCTCACGAGCAGGGTGCACTTGCCTGTAAGCTGCTGCTGGGCCACATTGCCGGCGACACCAAAATCCACCGCGAAATCGTTCCGATGATTCTGAAAATCCGCGAATCGAGCGACAAAAAATAGCGGATAGGAATGGCCTGCCCTTTTTTCAATCGGTTTTATCCAATGGAAGAAATGTTTCTGTTGGACGGAAGCTGATGAATTAAAGGGCGGAAACGGACGGAATAAAGTTCGGAAGAGGACGAATTAGAGTTCGGAAGAGGATGAATTAAAGTTTGGAAGAGGACGGAATAAAGTGCGGAGGCAGGACAATGCATCGGACGGAAGGGCGGTTCTGGCGGTGGACTTTTTCAATGACAAAGATACGACAAAATCCGCAGTCGGCCAAAAATCGGCCTTCCGTAACTTGTGAAAATATGTTTGCAAAATGCTAATATTCCGTTAAAAAATGTAAATCGATTCCATTTGTCCCATTGTCCCAACGTCCCATTGTCCCATTAAGGTTTTTGCGAAAGCGCATTTACCCCCTTTAAGAATATATAATAATTATAATTATTATATATTTAATACATATACTTGTAAATATTTCCGATTAATTTTTCAGGCACCCCGCCTGGTGAGCATTTAGGGTTGTTAAGTACCTTAATGGGACAATGGGACAAAGTGACAATGGGACATTTTCTCCCTTTTGCAGAATTTCACACATTAGCAGCCCCTGAAATTTGGCGGTTTCAAATAATTTTTGTATCTTTGCACTTAGAAATCAACAACATGTAAAATACCAAAATGAAACTCTTAAAAGCATTTTTCTCTATCGTTCTGCTAGCCTGTGCTATGACCGTGCAGGGCGCAGTTGTAAAGGACGGAAACCGCATCATGGTTCAAGTGGACAATCCAACGGCCAACGGCCCCAAAGTAGTCTGCCTTCAGGTGATGAGCGACAACATCATCCGCGTGCAGGCCACCTCAGAGGCACAGCTGCCGCAGAAGCAGCAGAGCCTGATGATTGTGCAGCAGACGGCTAAGCCGCAGTTCACCACTTCGGAAGAGGGTAGCGACTTTGTGGTGAAGGCAAAGGGCATCACCGCCCGTGTTGACAAGCGGAGCGGCCGCGTCAGCTTCTTCGATGCCAATGGAAAGCAGCTGGCTGCCGAGGCAAAGGATGGCAAGACATTCACTAATTTCCGCGTGCCCGAGCGCGAGATTGGCATCGGCACCATTCCCGAAGAGCAGCGCAACGGACTCTCGTGGACGCTGAAGTTCGACAACCAGCCCGAGGCTCTCTACGGCTTGGGCCAGCATCAGGCCGAGGAACTCAATATGAAGGGCAAGAACGAGGACCTGTTCCAGTATAACACCAAGGTGAGCATCCCATTCGTGCTCTCCACCAAGGGCTACGGCATACTGTGGGATTCGTACAGCTACTGCCGCTTCGGCAATCCCAACGACTACCTGCAGCTGAACCGCGCCTTCAAGCTCTACGACAAGAACGGCAAGCCCGGCCGACTGACGGGCACCTATACCGACAAGGACGGAAAGAAGATTGTGCGCGGCGAGGATTCCATCTACTTCGAATTCGATACTCCCACCACATCGGCCATTGCCAACCAGACCGAGCCTGGCGGCATCAAAAACCTGCCGAAAGGCTTCAAGATGAAGGGAGCCAACGTGGTCTATGAGGGTTTTGTGGAGGCTTCCAAGACCGAGCTCTATCAGTTCATTCTCTACTATGCCGGCTACATGAAAGTGTATCTGGGTGGCGAGGAAGTGATGCCTGAGCGTTGGCGCACAGCCTGGAATCCCAGCACCTGGAAATTCACGGCTCCACTGAAGCAGGGCGTGAAGACACAGCTTCGCATTGAGTGGCAGCCCGACGGCGATGTGTCGTATTGCGGACTCCGCGTATCCGAGCCCCGCAGCCGCGAGCAGCGCGACCAGCTCTGCATCTGGAGCGAGATGAGCCGCGACATGGACTACTATTTCATTGCCGGCGACAACTTCGACAAGATTATCTCAGGCTATCGCACGCTGACAGGCAAGGCTCCCGTATATCCCAAGTGGGTGCTCGGTTTCTGGCAGAGCCGCGAGCGCTACAAGACGCAGGCTGAAATCGAGGAGACGCTGGCTGAGTTCCGCAAGCGTCAGATTCCGGTCGACAACATCGTGCAGGACTGGAACTACTGGAAGCTCGAATCGTGGGGCGACCACACTTTCGAAGCTTCGCGTTTCCCCAATCCTCAGCAGATGCTCGACAATGTGCACAAGATGGGCGGCCGCTTCATGATCAGCGTATGGCCTAAGTTCTACGACACCGTGGCCAACTATAAGGAACTCGATGCCAAGGGCTGGATCTACCATCAGGCCATCACCGACGACATTCACGACTGGCTGGGCTTCCGCGGTTCGTTCTACGATGCCTATGCCGAGGGTGCCCGCAAGATGTTCTGGCGCCAGATGGACGAGAACCTCTATACAAAATACAAGCACGGCATTGATGCCTGGTGGATGGATGCCTCAGAGCCCAACGTGCGCGACTGCACCCCGATGTGGTATCGCAAGGCGCTGAGCGGTCCCACGGCTATGGGTTCGTCGACCGAATACTTCAATGCCTATAGCACCGTGAATGCCGATGCCATCTACAACGGCCAGCGTTCGGTATTCAAAGGTAAGGCCAACGAGCCACGCGTGTTCCTGCTCACACGAAGCGGATTTGCAGGCGAGCAGCGCTACTCAACGGCTACCTGGAGCGGCGACATCGGAACCCGCTGGGAGGATATGCGGGCACAGATGACGGCAGGTCTGAACTACTCAATGTCGGGCATTCCCTTCTGGGGTATGGACCAGGGCGGATTCAGTGTGGAAGACCGCTATGTGGCAGCTCAGCAGGAGTTCGACAAGACAGGCGTTGAGAACAGCGACCTGACGGAGTGGCGCGAATTGCAGGCCCGCTGGAACCAGTTCGGCTGCTTCATTCCGCTCTATCGTGCTCACGGTCAGTGGCCTCTTCGTGAGGTGTGGAACATTGCTCCCGAGAGTCATCCGTGCTATCAGACCATCGTCTATTACGACAAGCTGCGCTATCGCATGATGCCCTATCTGTACTCGATGGCCGGCTGGGCTCACCTGAACGACTACACGCTGATGCGTGCCCTCGTGATGGATTTCCAGAACGATGAGAAGGTGTACGACATCAAGGACCAGTGGATGTTCGGTCCGGCATTCATGGCTTGTCCTGTAGGCCAGTATAAGGCCCGCAACCGCAAGGTGTATTTCCCCAAGGCCAGCGGATGGTATAACCTGTACGACGGCGAGTTCATCGAGGGCGGACAGAGTCTTGTTGTGGATGCTCCGTTCGAGCGTATTCCGGTCTTTGTACGCGAGGGCTCCATCGTTCCATTCGGTCCCGAAATCCAGTACAGCAGCGAGAAACCCACCTCAGAGATTACGCTCTACGTCTATGCAGGACGCAACGGCCAGTTCCAGCTCTACGAGGACGAAGGCACCAACTACAACTACGAGAAGGGCAAATATGCCACCATCGACATCAGCTACGACGATGCCTCGAAGAGTGTTTCGTTCGGTCAGCGTAAGGGCAGTTTCAACGGCATGCTGAAGAGCCGTACGTTCAACGTTGTGCTGGTGACGAAGGACAATGCCCAGCCGCTCGATTTCAATGCAGCCGGCAAGGTGGTCACCTATACGGGCAAGGCCGTCAGCGTGAAGCTCTGATTGCCGTTCTGCTCAGTTATTGATTGGCACGGATTTCACGGATTCCCACGGATTATTTTTTAGAATCAGTGTTAATTCGTGTAATCCGTGCCTTCATAAACTCCCACCTCTTTTATATGATTTCCGTAAATTCATCGCATTTTTCTTAAAAAGTTTAGGTTTTATTCTTTTTGTTCAGAAAAATCACTAAATTTGCAGCGATATAATACTAACAAGAGAATTATGCGGCAGCATATACATAATTTCTTCAGCAGCATTGCCAACTATTTAAAAAGGCAAGCCAGGCATGTGTGGTCGAACATCGCACTTGTTGTGATTGCTGCCGTTCTTGTTGAGCTTACTTCCGCCATACAATATTATTATGCCCGCAAGCAGATTTTCGAAACCGTGAGGCAGAATGCCGAAACGGAGTTGCAGGTGAAGAGTCTGGAAATCCAGAAGGTGATGACTGCCGTTGAGACTGCCACTGAGAACTTGCTGTGGTTTGCCCGCCAGCGTCTTAATCAGCCCGATTCGCTTTTTACCGTCTCTCGCAGGCTGGTTGAGCAGAACAATACCATCGTAGGCGCAGCCCTCATTTTTACTCCCGACTATTATCCCGAGAAGGGACATTGGTACGAGCCCTATGTGGCCAGGCACAAGGACGGCACGCTGGAGGAAATTCAGCTGGGCGGTCCCGACCACGACTATTTCAAGGCCGACTGGTGGGAAAAAGGCATTAATTCGGAGAACGGATACTGGAGCGACCCCTACTACGACAAGGATGGCGCCAAGATGATGCTTTGCACTTATTTCGTGCCTGTGCGCGATTCTTCGGGCAAGGTGGTGGCATTGTTCGGTGCCGATGTCTCGCTCGACTGGCTTTCCGGTGTCATCAATGCCCGTCCCGTTCATCCTTCATCCTATAACCTGATGATTTCCAGCACGGGCCAGCTGATGGTTTGCCCGGTTGAGAGTCTGGTGATGCGCCACAACATTCAGGAAGTGACTGCCCGCATCGAAGACACCACCGCCAATTTCATCAATCGCCAGATGATGGCCGGAAAGAGCGGACATGCCGACCTTATCGACGAAAACGGAGAAAAGAACTACATATTCTATGCGCCCGTGGAGGGTGAGACGGGCTGGTCGATGGCTGTCGTGTGTAGCGACCACGACCTTTATCACGGACTTCGTCAGGTCAGCTTCGTGCTCACGCTGCTCATGCTGGCTGGTCTCTGCCTGATGGGCTACATTATCTGGCGCAGCGTTCGTAGTACGCGCCGTCTGCAGGCCATTCAGAGTCAGCGTGCAGCCATCAAGAGCGAGCTCCACATTGCCAGTTCCATCCAGATGGCGCTGTTGCCCAAGACGTTCGCGCCGTTCCCCGAGCGCAAGGATATCGACATCTATGCCTCGCTGAAGCCAGCTCGCGATGTGGGTGGCGACCTCTACGACTATTTCATCCGCGACGAGAAGCTGTATTTCTGTATTGGCGACGTTTCAGGCAAGGGCGTTCCTGCTTCGATTGTGATGGCTGTCACCCGCACCCTTTTCCGCAATGTGGCTGCCCTGGAATCCAAGCCCAACCGCATACTGTCGTCTATCAGTCACACGCTCTCTGAAGATAATGAAAACAACATCTTCGTGACCTTCTTTGTGGGTGTGCTCGATTTGCCTACAGGTCGTCTGCGCTATTCAAATGCTGGTCATGAGTCGCCAGTTATCCTCTCCGACGGTGAGAAGAAGCTGGAGTGCGTCAGCAATGTTCCGCTCGGAGTTGACCAGGATTGGGAATATGCCTTGCAGGAGACCACGCTTTCCAATCAGACCACGCTGTTCCTCTATACCGACGGACTAACCGAGGCAATGGACCCCGAGCAAAGGCTGTTCGGCAAGAAGCGGATGATGGAGGAACTGAAGAAAAGGCAGTCGCCCGAGGAAATCAGCAACAGCATGACGAAGGCTGTCACGAGGTTCATGGAGGGTGCTGAGCAAAGTGATGACCTGACCATGCTCATCATTCGATACAACCGCGAGAAGCAACCCGTCAACCTCAGCCGAAGCCTGACGCTGCCCAACGATGTGCAGACCACGCCTAAGCTGGCCGCCTTTGTCGACGATGTGTGCAACACGCTGGGATTCAACTCCAGCCAGACTTTGCAGATGAACCTGGCGGTTGAGGAGGCTGTGGTGAATGTGATGAACTATGCCTATCCGAAGGGCACTGTCGGCGATGTGCAGATAGATGCCTCAGCCAACGATGAGCGTCTGAAGTTCATCATCTCCGATTCAGGTATGCCGTTTGACCCCACGGCCCGTCCCGATACCGACACTTCGCTTCCTGCCGACGAGCGTCCTATTGGCGGCCTGGGCATTCATCTGGTGCGCCATTACATGGACTCCGTCAATTACGAACGTATGGACGAACGCAACATCTTCACCCTGCGAAAGAGCATAAAGTCATAAATAGATAAACCTCATTTAAACTCATAAAAAAGATATGAAAACAACCGTAACTGAACAGGATGGCAAACTAGTTGCCATATTGGAAGGAACACTTGATACTGCTGCCGCCGAAAAGACAGCTCGCGATCTGGCTCCGCTGAACGACTGTAATGGACGCGACATTCTCATCGACTGCAGCCAGCTGACCTATATCTCAAGTTCTGGCCTGAGAATTCTGCTTAGCGTGCGCAAGCATGCTTCTGTGGCCGGCAGCAGCGTAACGCTGAAAGGTGCCAACAACGACATCCTCGATGTGTTGCGCACAACAGGCTTCAACAATCTCTTCACGATTATCTGAGCCGATTCTTTTCGCTCCGTAACATAACGTCTGCATCGTCATGCTGAACTGGTTTTCCGTTCTTCGTGGCGATTCAGACGTTTTTGTGGTTTGAGGTTATATGTCTCGGAAAAAGTGTTAAATACGCCAAATTTCATTGTACTGTGCGAAAAAAAGTGTATTTTTGTAAAGTTCAACAGATTCTGTCTGTTTCATCCTTATCTCTAACCGATTATTCACACATCAAGCATAGCTATGGAAACAAGAGACTACACTGGATTCTTGTCCGAATTGGGCAATATCCTACCCAAAGAACGTATTTATACTGACGAACTCCGCACGCTTGGCTGGGGTACCGATGCCAGTTTTTATCGGCTCACGCCCAAGGTTGTGGTGCGCTCAAAGGATGAGCGTGAACTCTCAGAGATAGTTAAGTTAGCCTCTAAGCACAAGATGCCTTTCACCTTCCGTGCTGCGGGAACTTCGTTGTCGGGTCAGAGCGTCAGCGATTCTGTGCTGATTGTGGCTGGCAAGAACTGGGAGCAATACGAGATAGGTGAGGGGCAGAACTCTATTCGTCTGCAGCCGGGTATCGTGGGTTCGCGGGTGAACGAGATACTGCGACCTTTCGGCAGGGTGTTCCCGCCCGATCCCGCTTCTATTGGCTCGGCTATGGTTGGCGGCATTGTGTGTAACAACGCTTCGGGAATGAACTGCGGCGTGCATGCCAACAGCGACCGCATGCTCATCTCGGCTCGTATCATCCTTGCCGATGGAACCGTGCTCGACACTGGCGACGAGCAAAGCAAGGAAGCGTTCCGCAAGTCGCATCCTGAATTCATCCGCAAAATCGAGGACCTGCGCGACCGTGTGAGGGCCAATCAGCCCCTTGCCGAGCGAATCCGCAAGAAGTATTCCATCAAGAATGTGACGGGACTGAATCTCCGTCCGCTGATTGCCTACGACGACCCGTTCGACATCATTGCCCATTCGATGGTTGGCTCTGAGGGAACGCTGGCTTTCCTGGCCGAGGTCACCATGAAGACGCTCTACGACTACAAGTACAAGGCTTCGGCTATGGTTTATTTCCACACCATGAAGGAGAGCTGCGAGGCTGTGGTGGCCATGAAGAAGCTGAAGGCAACGGCCGAGGATATCCGCATGAGCGAGGAAGACCTGATGGTGAAGTCGGCCGAGATGCTCGACTATCTCTCGCTTGCATCGGTCGACGATCCCGTCTATCTACAGTATAAAAAGGATGTCGATGCAGGAAAGGTGCCTGGTGTGGAGCCTGGCGACTATCACAATCTCACGGCGGTGCTCACCGAGACGAAGGCCATCACCCACGAAGAGCTGCTCACCAAGATGAATGCCATCAAGGAATGTCTTGGCAACTTCAATCTCTACATTCCCGCTGAGTTCACCGAAGACCCGAAAATCTATGGCAAATACTGGGCCATCCGTTCAGGTATCTTCCCAAGCGTTGGAGGCATGCGCCCCATAGGCACCAGCTGTCTGATTGAGGATGTGGCCTTCCATATCGAAGACCTCCCCGAGGCAACCGTGAAGCTCCAGAAGCTTATTGCCGACCACGGCTATAGCGATGCCTGCATCTATGGTCATGCTTTCGAGGGTAACTATCACTTCATCCTGAACCAGAGCTTCAAGAGCGATGCTGACGTGAAGCAGTATGAGGACATGATGCGCGACGTGGCCCGGCTGGTGGTGGAAGAGTACGACGGCTCGCTGAAGGCTGAGCATGGTACCGGACGTAACATGGCTCCGTTCGTGAAGTACGAGTGGGGTGAGGAGGCCTTTGAGGTGATGAAGGAGCTGAAGGCTATCTTCGACCCCGACAACCTGCTCAACCAAGGTTGTATATTCAACGATGACCCGAACTGCTTCATCAAGAACTTCAAGCCGCTGCCCGAGCTGAACTACAAGTTCGAAGGCATACCCGACGGCGGTCATTATTACCGTCTCGAGAAGGACGGCCATTCATCGACCAAGGAAACCATCGAGGGCGCTAAGAAGGCCAACAAGTGTATCGAGTGCGGCTTCTGCGAAGTCAATTGCATGTCGTGCGGACTTACCTTGTCATCGCGTATGCGTATTGCCATCCAGCGCGAGATTCTTCATCTGGAGGCAACAGGCCAGAATCCTGCTCGCGTAGAGCGGCTGAAGAAGGCGTATAAGTATTATGGCGACGAGACATGTGCTGCCGACGGTCTTTGCTCCACCTCTTGTCCGATGAAAATCAATACTGGCGAACTGACGCATCTCATCCGCCAGCTGAACATGCAGGACAGCAAGATGGGCTATAAGGTGGGCAACTTTGCCGCCAACCACATGAAGGGAATCAAGAGCGGACTGCGCCTGGTGCTCGATGTGGCAAACCTCGGTCATTCGCTGATTGGAAGCTCGGCCATGCAGGGCATTTGCAACGGAGTCCACAAGATGGGCATCCCGCTCTGGACGCCAGCCATGCCGCGAAAGTTCAGTCAGCCGGCTCCTGGCAGCATCCGTCCTTCTCAGCAAAGCACGGACGACCTGAAGGTGGTTTATTTCCCCAGCTGCATCAACCAGACCATGGGACTGGCCAAGGGTGCGCCTGTCAAGAATTCGGTGGTCGACGAGATGTGCGCCTTGCTGAACAAGGCTGGCTATAGCGTCATCTTCCCCAAGCAGATGGACAAGATGTGCTGTGGTCAGATTTGGGAATCTAAGGGAATGCTCGACATAGCCGACAAGAAGACAGCCGAGCTCGAGGATGCCCTGTGGGAAGCCAGCGAACAAGGCAAGTATCCGGTTTTGTGCGACCAGAGTCCGTGCCTGCATCGTATGCGTAAGATGATTACCAGGATGAAACTCTACGAGCCCGTGGAATTCATCATGACATTCCTGCGCGAGCGGCTCGATTTCCATCCCATCGACCGTAGCATTTCCGTGCATGTGACATGTTCTACGCGTGAGATGGGACTGGCCGACCAACTGATTGAGCTGGCCCGTCTGTGCTCCACGAATGTGCTTGTGCCTGTGGGCGTTGGATGTTGCGGATTTGCCGGCGACAAGGGTTTCAGCAATCCCGAGGTGAATCGCTATGCCTTGCGCAAGCTTCGCTCTCAGGTGGAGGCGAACAAGGTGGTCTATGGCTATTCCAACAGCCGCACTTGCGAGATTGGCCTGCAAACCAATGCTGGCGTTCCCTATATGTCGATTGCCTATCTCGTGAACGAATGTACTACACCAAAGGTATAAATTGTTTTTTAGTATGAATAAATTAATGATTTGGGGGCTGATGGCGACATTGGCCCTCTGCTCTTGCGGAAGCAAGTCAGACAAACAAGCAGCCCAGTCTGCTTCGGTAGATTCAGTTCAGACAGAAAAAGCCGTTGCCGATGCCTATGCTGAAGATGCAAGTGAGGTACCGCCCGTGCTGGTTGCCTATGTGAAAGGCAAGCCGCTTTTCGCTCCTTTCAACGATGGCAGTATCCTCGACGAAGGTCGTGTGCTGAAGCAGTCGCCCGGTAAATACACCAAGTTGTTGCTTGGCCATCAGGTGTTCGATGTCACTTATAAGGAAGAGAAGAATGCCAGTCTGAAGCACGACGATAGCTATCTGAACCAATATTTTTATCAGATAAAGGATGAGATGAAAGGTCAGCTCTACGACTATGCCGACCCGAAGGCCGTGGAGAAATTCATGCAGACCTATGGCGACATGGATGCTGAAGGGCATATCCTGCCGAAGGAATACACAGAGGCCATCCTGGTTTCGCCCGACTACCTGAAGGAGCGTCAGCCAATTCCGTATATGCCAACAACGACCGAAGACCCCGACGGACCTGAATTCCCGGCCGCTACGGTTGCCATTGTTGAGAAAATGCTGGGGCAGAAAGTGGAGAAAAACCGCATTTCGTGTGTTTTTGGCAAAGACGAGTACAACTTCGGCGTGATGAGAACCAAGCCAAATTCCAAATACGGCATTGCTGCCTGGGTGCTGGCCAAGGGTAATGATGTGAGCATCTGGACGGATACGTGTGAGGTGGTGCCCGACGAAGGCCGTGTATATTGGTCGTCGTACGACCCTGACGAATACATGGAGCCGGCGGTGCTGACTGTTGTGAAAAGCAAGAAGGGACTCGATATCTTCACGATGCACATGAGTACCGACGAAACGGCGAACTATTATCTGATGCGTCAGGAAGATGCCCGCATGAAGCAGTTCTGCCTGGGCGGCTTCTATCAGATGTACGAGTAGCCTGCTTTATCAGCCGCCGGATTTAATTTCTGGCGGTTTTGTTTGGTCATGTTGTGATTAATCTTTATCTTTGCATGAAATTTAAACAAACCCCTTAAATGAAAAAAACGCTGACCCTGCTGCTCATGTTATCGGTATTCCTGACCGGTAATGCCCGTGAACGACAACTCTTCGACGAAGGATGGAAATTCCTGTTGGCCGACTCTGCCCAGATGGCAAGTCCCGACTACAACGATGCCCATTGGCGATTGCTTTCGTTGCCTCACGACTGGGCCATCGAGGGCGATTTCTATGCTGGCAATCCTTCGGGAGCGGGTGGGGGAGCACTCCCTGGCGGCATCGGATGGTATAGGAAGACGCTGAACGTTTCCGATACCGACGTCGTGAGTTATTTCATCGAGTTCGATGGTGTTTACATGAACTCAACGGTTTACGTGAACGGCAGGCAGGTAGGCTATCGGCCCTACGGCTACAGTTCTTTCGAATACGACATCACCGGTTTTCTGAACAAGGGCGACAATGTGATTGCCGTGCGTGTGGACAATAGCGACCAGCCCAACTCGCGATGGTATAGCGGTTGCGGCATCTACCGCCATGTGTGGCTTACACAGACGGCCAAGACGCGTGTTGCTCATTGGGGAACCTACGTGACGGCTACCCCCTCGAAAAACGGCAAGCGGGCCGTGTTTGATGTGGAGGTGGAAGTAGAGAACCCGCAGAAAGGCATGACCGTCGTGAATATCCTGTTAGATGCCAACGGAAAAGAACTGGCTCGCAAGAATGCTTCCCCCAAGGGACAGGCCATGCATTCGTCGATGGCCATCAATAACCCGAAACTTTGGAGTACACAGCAGCCTTATATATATAAGGTGCGCACCGAGATACGTGTTGGAGATAAAATTGTTGATGTATATGAAACCAACACGGGAGTGAGGAGTTTCCGCTTTGATTCCAAGGCGGGCTTCTCACTCAATTCGGTACCCATGAAACTGAACGGCGTCTGCGAGCATCACGATTTCGGTTGTTTCGGAGCCGCCTTGAACGAGGATGCCCTTCATCGCAAACTGCTCAAGCTGAAGCAGATGGGCGTAAATTCCATACGGTCATCGCATAATCCGCCGGCACCCGAGCTGCTGAACATGTGCGACACGATGGGACTCATTGTGATGGACGAGAGTTTCGATATGTGGCGCCGCAAGAAGACGCAGAACGACTATGCCCGGTTCTTCGATGAATGGCACGAGCGCGACCTGACCGACCTCATCAAGCGCGACCGCAACCATCCTTGCATACTGATGTGGTCAATCGGCAACGAGGTGCTCGAGCAATGGTCGTCGGCCGAGGCTGACACGCTTACGCTCGAACAGGCCAACCTGATTCTGAATGCAGGCCACGATGCGTCAACATTGGCCAAAGAGGGCGAACTGAGCGTGAACTCCCTGCTGACCAGGCATCTCGCTGAGATTGTAAAGCGCCTTGATACTACCCGCCCCGTAACGGCTGGCTGTAACGAGCCCAATCCCAACAACCATCTTTTCAAGAGCGGTGCCATTGATATCATCGGTTTCAACTACCACCATCAGTGGATTAAGGATGTTCCCGTGAATTTCCCGGGCAAGCCCTTTATCATGACCGAAAGCGTGAGTGCCCTGCAGACGCGTGGCTACTATATGATGCCCAGCGACAGCGTCTATGTGGCTCCCAAAGAGTGGTGGCTGCCCTATACCGACCCGTCGTTCATGTGCTCGGCCTACGACAATATGCACGCTTCCTGGAGTTCCACCCACGAGGAAACCTGGGATGTGGTGAAGCACACGCCCTACGTTGGCGGACAGTATATCTGGACAGGATTCGACTACATCGGAGAGCCCACGCCCTATGGCTTCCCCGCCCGCAGTTCTTATTTCGGCATCATCGACCTTGCTGGCTTCCCGAAGGATGTCTACTATATGTACCAGAGCGAATGGACGCAGAAGCCCGTGCTTCATCTGTTCCCTCATTGGAACTGGATGCCCGGTCAGGAAATCGATATGTGGTGCTACTACAACAATGCCGACGAGGTGGAACTCTACATCAACGGCAAGAGCCAGGGTAGGAGAGTGAAGAAGGCCCACGGCGAAGTTGCGCCCGGTAATTCGATTCTGAATACCGAATACCATGTGGGGTGGCGCGTGAAATACGAGCCGGGCGAAGTGAAGGTCGTTGCACGAAAGGCAGCCGTGAAGAACGGCTATCCCGAGATTGTGGCCACCCAGACCATCAAGACTGCCGGTCAGCCCCACCATCTGCGACTGACTACCGATTATAAGGGCAAGACCACTACCTTTGTTAATGTCGAGGTGGTTGATAAAGACGGAAATCTCTGCCCGTTGGCCCAGGACCAGGTGTTCTTCGAAGTCTCCGACGGAATGGAGATTGTTGGCGTCGATAACGGATGCCAGTTCTCGATGGAGCGTTTCAAGGACAACAAGCGCAAGGCCTTCTTCGGCAAGTGTATGGTGGCATTGAAGGGAAGCGGCAAGCTCAAGGCCCGTGCCGTAGGCCTGGAAGATGCTGAGATGGAAATATTTTGACTAACTCAATAAAAGCAGACAAAGCACCTGTTTTGTCATTTAACCTAATTGTTTGATAATGAAGAAATTATTTTTCTTTGCGCTGAGCACGCTTTGTGCCACGTTTTCAGCACAGGCGCAGATTCAGACCAGTGCCGGAGTGCAGTATCTGATGAACACTCCGAAAGACATGTCGACGGATTTCTCCGATTTGTCCAACACTTATTTCCTTGCCGACAGCATCGCCTCGTTCGATACCGGAAAGGCCGTAGGAACCGTGAAGTGGGACCGCTACCGGCTGTCGCCCCGCCAGGCTTTCAACCTGAACGGCTATTGGCCTGTAAGGATGCAGATGCTCGACTTCCCCTCGACCGAATACGACAACGACCCTGTGCTGAAAATCCAGCTGCGGTTCATCTCTCCGCGATGTGTGCGCCTGACGATGCTCACCACCCCTGTGGAACCCCGCAACGATGATGCCACCGACCCCATGTTCGCTCCCGAGTTTCTGGCAAAGACAGTGAACGGAGCACCTGCCGATGCCGGATGGCAAACGAAGGGTTCTGATGGAACCATTGCCTACAAGAGCGACTTCGGAACCATCGAAATACAGCGCTATCCCTTCCGCATTGCCCTTCGCGACAAGAGCGGCCGCATACTCACCCAGTCGCGTCACATCATCGACAACGACTCGTCGCAAATCAAGCTGCTGCCCTTCTCGTTCATCAAGCGCGGCTCCGACAATTCCCGCTCCGTGAATCCCGTGTTCACCATTGCTCCGGGTGAGCGCATATATGGTTGCGGAGAGTCGTTTACGAAGCTCGACAAGGTTGGGCAGAAAGTACACCTGTTCGTCACCGACCCACAGGGACCCGAAAGCGACGGCGAATACAAGCCCGTTCCGTTCTTCTTCTCTAATCGCGGCTATGGCGTGTTCATGCACACATCGGCTCCCGTCACCTGCGACTTCGGAGCCTCCTATATCGGTGCCGACCGCCTGTTTATGGCCGACGAGAAAATAGACCTGTTCATCTTCCTCGGCGAGCCGAAGGACATTCTCGACGAATACACCGACGTTACGGGCAAGTCGCCCATGCTGCCGCTCTGGACATTCGGCACCTGGATGAGCCGCATCACTTATTTCTCACAGGAAGAAGGCCTCGATGTGGCTAATAAAATCCGTTCGAACAAGATTCCTTGCGACGTCATTCATTTCGATACCGGATGGTTCGACGTTGACTGGCAATGCGACTACGAGTTCTCGAAGAACCGTTTCAAGAATCCTGTGGGCATGCTGAAGCAGATGGAGAAGATGGGTTTCAAAACCTGCCTGTGGCAGCTGCCTTATTTCACCCCGAAGAACCGCTACTTCAACGAAATCATCGAAAAAGGAATGCACGTGAAGAATGCTGCGGGCGGAATGCCCTACGAGGATGCCGTGCTCGACCTGAGCAACCCGCTGACCGTTGATTGGTATCAGCAGAAGATAGGCGGACTTATCAGGCAGGGCGTGGATGTCATCAAGTGCGACTTCGGCGAGGCTGCTCCCTTCAACGGCGTATATGCCAGCGGCAAGAACGGACTCTACGAGCACAACCTCTATCCCCTGCGCTACAACAAGGCGCTCTGGGAGGCCGTGAAGAAATTCACCAACGAGCGCGACAAGACACAAACCACTCCTGGCGTCATCTGGGCCCGTAGTGCATGGGCCGGTTCCCAGCGCTATCCGCTTCATTGGGGAGGCGATGCTGCAACTACTAATACCGGTATGCTGGGCGACCTCCGCGGCGGCATCTCGTTCGGACTGAGCGGCTTCTCGTTCTGGAGTCACGATATGGGCGGTTTTGTTACCGCTTCACCCGAAGACATCTACCGCCGCTGGCTTCCCTTCGGATTCCTGAGCAGCCACACGCGAGCCCATGGAGCGCCTCCCACCGAGCCCTGGCTCATCAGTCAGTCGTTCACCGATGCCTTCCGCGAGAGTGCCGAGCTGAAGTACCGCCTGATGCCCTACGTCTATGCCCAGGCCAAGGACTGTTCCGAGCACGGACTGCCTATGGTGCGGGCCCTCTTCGTGGAATTCCCCGACGACCCCGGAGCCTGGCTTGTTGAGGATGAATATCTCTTCGGAAGTCAGATGCTGGTTGCCCCTCTATTGGAGAGCGGTAACAGCCGCACCTGCTATCTGCCGAAGGGCAAATGGATTGACTACCAGTCGGGTAAGGTCTACGAAGGCGGCTATCAGGATATTCAGTCAGGAAAGATTCCAGCCATTATACTGGTGCGCGACGGTTCGCTGATTCCGCATGTGCCCGTGGCCCAGCATACAGGCGACATCGACTGGAGCAAGATAGAGTGGAAGGAATACAAGGCCGACGCCCCGAAGTGCAAGGGACTGCTGTTCAAGCCAGGCGACACCACCGTTCAGACCGTCGAACAATAAACTCATAAATAACGGATATCCTTTGGGTATTCGTTATTTTTTTGTACTTTTGCAGCCGCTATCTCATTCTTTAGGTATTTCTCATGGAACAGTTACAGACATTTGTCAGTCACACCCAATGGCCGTTGCTGACGGCTTTCGTGCTTGGTGTGCTGGTGGCCCTGCATCCTTGTCCGATGGCCACCAACGTAGCCGCTATGGGATATATCGGGCGACACGTGACCGACCGCCGCCGGGTGTTCACCGACGGACTGGTTTACACGCTTGGGCGCACCGTCAGCTATTCTCTGATTGGAGCCGTGCTGATAGCATTGATAAGGAGTGGGGCAGAGCTGCTGCATTTCGGCGAGGCCGTTTCCGAGTGGGGCGAGCGCATACTGGGACCGCTGCTTATCGCCATAGGCCTTTATCTGTTGTATAACGACCTGCTGCATCGCCACGACCATGTTCCACACATGCCCCTGAGCAGCAAGAAGGCCGGTCCCTTCGTGCTCGGACTGCTGTTTGCGCTGGCCTTTTGTCCTGAGAGCGGCATCGTCTATTTCGGAATGCTCATCCCCATGTCGGTAGAGTCGTCCATGGGCTATCTGCTTCCGGTGGCCTTTGCCGTCGGAACGGGTATTCCTGTCATATTGATGGCTTGGGTGTTTGCCTTCAGCTACAGTTCGCTTGCACGTTTCAGCAAGGGAATGCAGACCACTAAGGCATTGCTGACGCGCATCATTGCCGTGTTGTTCATCTCGGCAGGCGTCTTCGTGCTGCTCAACTGAAGTCCTCCTCCATATCCTTGTCCAGCTGCTTGTTCCATAGATACTCGCGCGTCTCCTTCACGATGACGTTGCTCAGGAACAGCAGGCAGAGCAGGTTGGGGATGGCCATCAGCGCATTCATGCAGTCGGCTATGTTCCACACGATGCCGAGGTTCATCACGGCCCCGATGAAGATGAATGCGATATAGATGATGCGGTAGCCGAGCGTCCAGCGCCCTCCCTTCAGGTATTCAATGGCACGTTCGCCATAGAGTTCCCATCCCAGTATGGTCGAGAAGGCGAAGGTGAGCAGTCCGAAGGTGAGCAGCGGTGAACCTATGTAGGGAATCTTCGAGAAAGCCAGCTTGGTCAGCGTGGCGCCATTGTCGTAGCTGATGTCGGGATAGGCTATTACCGACGACACGATTACCAGTCCGGTGAGCGCACAGATCACCACCGTGTCCCAGAATGTTCCGCTCGACGACACCAGCGCCTGGCGAACGGGGTTGCGCGTCTTGGCAGCAGAGGCCACGATGGGAGCCGAACCCATTCCCGATTCGTTCGAGAACAGTCCGCGGGCAATACCGAAGCGCGCAGCCATCATTACCGTTGTGCCCACGAATCCGCCGCCGGCAGCCTCGGGTGTGAAGGCCGACTCGCAGATGAGTTTCAGGGCAGGCCACACATACTCGCTGTTCATAATCAGGATGACGATGCAGCCGATGACGTAGAAGAAAGCCATGAAAGGCACCAGCATCTCGCACACGCGGGCAATACTCTTGATGCCGCCCAGGATGACCAGTCCGGCCATCAATGCAATGACGGCTCCGCTGACGATGGGCGACACGCTATACGTCTCGTTCGTCAGCGTGGCAATGGCGTTGGCCTGCACGGTGTTGCCGATACCGAAGGCAGCCACGGCCGTGAACACGGCAAACAGCACAGCCATCTTTTTCCATCCCAGTCCGCGTTCCAGGGCGTACATCGGTCCGCCATACACCTTCCCGTTCTCTTTTTTCACGCGATATTTCACCGCCAGCAGTCCCTCAGCATACTTCGTAGAGATGCCGAACAGTCCGGTCAGCCAGCACCACAGCACGGCCCCCGGTCCGCCCAGCGCCACCGCCGTGGCCACACCGATGATGTTGCCGGTTCCGATGGTGGCAGCCAGTGCCGTAGCCAATGCGCCGAACTGCGACACGTCGCCCTGCGATTCCTTGTCGCGATGAAGTGTGAGCTTGATGGCTTTCCAGATGTGCAGCTGGGGAAAGCGCAGTCGGAAGGTCAGGAAAATATGAGTGCCCAGCAGAAGGATGATCATGGGCCATCCCCAGAGCACTCCGCTTATGTCGGCAAAAAACTTGCTGAGAGTATCCATTTCGTTTGTGTTATGATTTCGTTATGTGTTTGTCTACGGCTCTATGTCCTCGAATGTTATCCTTACGTTCTCGTAGCCCAGCGAGCGCATCATCTGGTAGAACTGCCTCGATGCATTCTGCCGTGCGCTGCTGATGTTGGTTCCCGTCAGGCAGCGGGCCTTCATCTTTGCCACAGCCCTTTGGTACATGTCCTCGCGAGCCTGGTCGTCCCACGAGCCGTTTTCGTAGAACGATTCCGTGCGGGCCTCGTCGATGAAGTTCTCGTCGAGCAGTTCAATCGGCGGCAGCGTCACCACCAGGCTGTCGTTCTTGCGGCTGATGAAGTGGGGCTTCGTCTTGTGCATGTTGATGCCCAGGCGGAGTGTGCCGTAGTAGATGCGAATCAGTTCGTCGTCGCTGAAGAATCCAGGTCGCATGGTGTCAACCAGTTCCTCGTCGGCAATCGAGAGGAATTCCCATTCGCCTATTTGCTTCATCAGTTCCACGTGGGTGGGCGTCACGTCGATACGGTCGTCTACGGCTATCTCGGCACCCGTGTTGCTGATGGCCCTGTAGGCAAAGAAGAACACGGCGGCAACCACGAGCACGATGACCGTGCACAGGATGAGCAGCCATTTCCCTATGGTGCCCAGCACGCTGGTCTTCGGCTTCTCGTATGGTTTCTTGCTCTGCTGGCAGGCCGGCTTTTCGTATGGTTTCTTCGTTTGTTGCTCTATTCCATTCATTTTCTCATTTTCTCAATTTCTCAATTTATGAACTTCGTTCATGAATTTCGGCTGCATTCAGCACAGCTCAAGCAAGCTTGGCTCTGCCTTCATTTGCACGAAATTTCTCATTTTCCAAACGATTTACTGTCCAGGATGATGGGGAAGTCGTCGGTGGTGTACTTCTTGCGGAAGGTGATGGTGATGTCTTCCTCCTTGTAGCCCATCTGGCAAATCATGGGAATGAGCGTGTTGGCGGCACTCTCGCGGGCCATCTCCAGAATGCCCAGGTTGGGAATCTCGTTCAGTATGGCGGCCCGTCCCTGCTTCTCGTAGTTGGTCATCTCCTCGTCGCTGAAGTTCTTGCGCAGAATGCTCAGCTGCTTCTTTATTTCCTGATGGTTGATGCGGCTCGACGTGAGCTGCACCTTCGGGTCGGGCAGCGTCAGTTCAATCTTCTGTCCGCGCCGCTTGATGTTCTTCTCCGAGAAGCCCCCGAAGTCGATATAGGCCTTCAGCGTGGCGTCGATGGGAATGGCAATGCGGCGGTTGCCCACGGGGAGCGTGATGTCGAACTCCTTGGCCAGGAACGTGCCCTTCAGCCGCATCTGGTCTTTGTGGGTCACAATCTTGTGCAGGTGATACTCGGCGGTGTACAGCTTCGAGCATTTCTGAATCTGCATCACCATCATGGGAATGGTGTCAACGGGTGTCTCGCTCCGTTCCACCTTCGTGTCCTTATGGCACGCCCCCACCAGCATCATCAGCAGAAGCATCAGCGATATGTGGCAAATCATTTTTTTCATACGGATGCAAAAATAATAAAAAATCTCCATTACAGATACTATTTAGTGCGTTTTTTCGTTTTTTAAATAACTTTTCGGCGCGAACAGCATCAAAAAGAAAAGAATAAAGCGAATGAAACATTACCTATTTATATTGCTGGCAGCGGCATTGCTGATGACCGCCTGCAAAGAGAAGACCGAACCAAAAGTGATTATCGCCCCGAAGGTGGAGACTCCCAAGCCCACCGGACCCGTGGTGATGCAAGACCTGAACAGCCAGAACGAAGTGGAGTGGCTGGGCAAGTTCTACAAGGTGCAGGTCAGCCGCAAGGCCGACCGCGAGCTGCCTATGGTGGATGTGGAGCAGGGCCGTAAGGGCGTCGACAACCGCATCACGCTGAAGATACTTCGTCCCGACGGCACCGAGTTCTTCAACCGCACCTACACGAAGTCCGACTTCTCCAGCTGTCTCGACGACAACACGCAGAAGACGGGTGTGCTGCTGGGCATCGTTCTGGACCGAGCCGAGGGCGACAACCTCATCTTTGCAGCCAGCGTAGGCTCTCCCGATGCCTTGAGCGACGAATACATCCCCATCCTGCTCACCGTCTCCCGCATGGGTGATGTCAGCATCAAGCGCGACACCACGATGGACACCAGTGCCAGCGCCGAGGATGAAGAGGATGGGGTGTAAGAAGACCCTCCCCCCAACGGACCCTACGGACCCTCCCCCCAGCCCCTCCCTATAGGGCGGGGAGTGAATAGCTTATGGCACAGAACTAACTACTTCCCCTCCTTAGAAAGGAGGGGGCAGGGGTGGTTGATAAAGGAGGGGCTGGGGTTGGTTTACTCCACTATCACCGCCTTGGTGGTATAGTTAGAATATACGATGATTTGGATGCCTTTCTCGGTGGGCTTCACGGGCAGGCCCTGCAGGTTGTAGCGGGCTACTTCGTGGGGGGCACCTTCTTCGGTCTCGATGGTCTGGATTTTCGACTGACTGGGCGAACTGCCTCTCGACATGATGACTATCTCGCCTTCGCCGTTGCCCATTTCGAATGCCTTTTCCAGCACGAAGCCTTCGCGGCCCAAGAGCGTCATCAGCTTGCCGATGGTCATGTCGTCGTTGAAGTAGTAATAGTAGTCTTTCAATCCCGAGGGGATGTCGCCCGTGAGGTACATCGTGGAGCCGCTATGGTGCGACTCGCTCAGTTTCAGGGCTTCGGTGACGTAAATGTGTACGTAGCTTTTCTGGGCATGTGCCGTGAAGGGGATGGCCAGCAGCATTATCAGCAGTAGCTTTTTCATAGTTGTGGGGTTTAAAGGGGTGGACTATCCTCTGACGAGCTTCATGTACGAATCTTCGTATTCCTGGGGATGCTTGCCGAGGAAGATGACGTTCAGCAGACAGTTGGCCACGAGCGAGGTGTCGTCGAGGTCTACGTCTTTGTCTTTAGTGACTTCCTTGCCCAGCAGCACTTCCCATGTGGTGGTGAAGCACGAGTCTTGTGCTCCGAAATACATGTCGCCGCTGTCGGGGTCGGTGAGCCGCTGGTAGCGTATGGCTTTCTTGCTGGGCTGCGGCTTCATGGCGTAGAGCATGTTGAAGGCGCGCATGAACTCGCGCTTGTGGCGCTTGGCATTGGGGTACATCACGCAGACTTCGGGGAAGAAGTCGTCGAAGTCGAAGGTTTCTAATAGCAGTTTGAGTTTCATATTTTTAATGCTTAATTCTTAATTCTTAATGCTTAATGCTTAATTCTTAATTCTTAATGCTTAATGCTTAATTGATATTTTTCACTCTTCACTCTTCACTTTAACAGGAGTTCTACGGGACAATGGTCGCTTCCCATAATCTCGGTGTGGATGGAGGCTCCGCTGATTTGGGGGAGGAGCCGCTCGGAGGTGACGAAGTAGTCGATGCGCCAACCGGCATTCTTCTCGCGGGCACGGAAGCGGTAGCTCCACCACGAGTAGGTGATGTCGTCGGGGTGCAGGGTGCGGAAGGTGTCGATGAATCCGCGGCCGAGCAGGGTGGTGAACTTCTCGCGCTCTTCGTCGGTGAATCCTGCATTGCGGCGGTTGCTCTTGGGGTTCTTCAGGTCGATTTCCTGATGTGCCACGTTCATGTCGCCGCAAACGATGACGGGTTTCTTTGCATCGAGCTGCTGCAGGTAGGCCTGGAAGTCGTCTTCCCATCGCATGCGGTAGTCGAGCCTGCGGAGTCCGTCCTGGGCGTTGGGCGTATATACGCATACCAGATAGAACTGGGGCATCTCGAGTGTGATGACGCGCCCTTCGTGGTCGTGCTCGTCGATGCCAATGCCGTAGCTGACCGCGAGCGGCTCGTGGCGGGTATAGATGGCGGTTCCCGAATAGCCTTTCTTGTCGGCATAGTTCCAGAAGCTCTGATAACCATCGAACTGCAGGTCGAGCTGTCCTGCCTGCATCTTCGTCTCCTGAAGGCAGAAGAAGTCGGCGTCGAGCTGGCGGAAGATGTCGCTGAAGCCTTTGCCCTCGCAGGCGCGTAGTCCGTTAACGTTCCAAGATATTAGTTTCATATTGTAGGATTCAAGTTTCAGGTTTCAGGATTCAAGTTTCAAGTTTCAGGTTTCAAGTTTCAGGATGAAGGATGAAAGATAAAAAAGGCGGATAATGTTTTGTTATCCGCCCTTGTATCAATGATTTAGAATTTTGCCATCTTAATGGCTACTACGGCACATTCGTCGCCCTTGTTGCCCAGGCGTCCTCCGCTTCGGTCCTTAGCCTGCTGGAGGTCGTTGGTGGTGAGC
>JAEEGH010009513.1_pt1 | contig 22653 bp, 15 predicted proteins | sample 9134181 | NCBI WGS metagenome assembly JAEEGH01 (sample SAMN16246544, study PRJNA631951) | gut metagenome | biome: gut microbiome; feature: rumen; material: DP-attached | host: Bos | place: Iran: Karaj | collected 2018-10
AAGTGCAGTATCTCGTCATCGAGGACAACTACACCAACGGCCGTCCCCCACTCGACCTCGGCGGTGCCCTCTACACCACCCGCGAGACCGTCGACAAGGTGGAGACCATGAAGGTGACCACCTGTCTCAATCCCTTGCACACCGCCATGTCCATCTACGGCTGTATGCTCGGCTACACGCTTATCTCTGCCGAGATGGCCGACGAAGACCTGCGTCCTTTCATCCAGAAGATCGGCTATATGGAGGCGATGCCCGTGGTCACCGATCCCGGTGTGCTCAACCCCTACGAGTTCATCGGCGCCGTCATCAATCGTCGTCTGCCGAACCCCTTCATGCCCGATGCACCCCAGCGTATCGCCATGGACACCTCCCAGAAGCTGCCCATCCGCTTCGGTGAGACCATCAAGAAATACCTCGCCCGTGGCCTCGACAAGTCGAACCTCGTGCTCATCCCCCTCACCCTCGCTGGCTACGCCCGTTACCTGAAGGGCATCAAGGATGATGGCACCAGCTTCGAGCCTTCGCCCGATCCCATGCTGGCAGAGCTGCAGGCCATCGTTGCTCCGTTGGAGATCGGCAAACCCGATCAGGACTGGAGCTGCCTCAAGCAACTCTATTCCCGCAAGGATGTCTTCGGTGTCGATCTCTACGAGGCAGGTCTCGGCGCCCAGATCGAAGGCTACGTGAAGGAACTCTACGCCGGCCCTGGCGCCGTCCGCGCAACCCTCCACAAATACGTATCAGCCAGATAAAAATAAATCCCAGCCGATCGGCTGGGATTTATTTTTATAGTCTTCTTATCAATTACTCCTCGGTGATGGCGGAGAAGGTGAGTTTCTCGTAACCCTCGAAGTCGTCGAACTGCACTTGGAAGTTGGCGTAGAGGTAGAAGTTGCCACCCGTGTTGTGCGTGTCCTTGATGGATTTGCTCTTGGCGAGGGCGTTGAGGATCTGGTTGTAGACCTTCTTGTCGTTGTTGTCGTCGGCAATCTGGATGGCCATGGAGGTCACCACGCCGTTCTCGATCTTGTAGGTGTAGTCGCCAGCGGCATAAAGCTGGAAATTGTCCGTCTCGAGAATGGTCTCCAGTTCACCCACGGCAGCCTCAAGTTCCTCCTTGGTGGAGTTGACGAAGTTTATGGGTTCCAGATTCTCGTCGAGCTTGATATAAGTGGTGTCTACCTCATTGGTGACGTTCGTCTCTTCTGCATACATCGCAGTAGCACTCACGAGCATCATCATGCTCATGAGCATCATTTTCTTCAGTGTCTTCATCTCTTTCATCTTTAAAACATCTCTTTTCGGGTGCAAAGGTAGCAAATATTAAGATACGCACCAACTCTTTTTGGCAAAAAATCTATAAAAACGCTGTCTGCGGTGACGATTTTGATAAAAATCAAGTAGAAACCGTGTCATTATGTAATTACCTTATTCTACTCGGAGGGGACGGATGACGAAGGTGAAGCTGCGCTCCTCACGGTTGACGAGGTAGTCGGGCAGCGGCCAGGCTCCCCAGGAGTTCACACAGCCGAGTCCCATCTGGCGCTGCTGGACGTGAACCTGCGTGAGCGGACGCTCGATGAGGTCGCCAGAGTGATGACCGATCTTCTTGTCCTTGGTGGGACCATCGTCGAGGTCGGACAGGAGATAAGGCAGGGCACTGACCTCCATGGGCGCATCGGAGTAGAACTCCAGTCCCCTACCCTGCGCATCGACGACCTGGAACCAGCGCACGTCGGTATGGTTGCCAGACTCCTGCGGACGGACATAGGGATAGTATTCGTCGGCCACCTTGTTGCGATAGAGGCCGATGAACTCTGAGTTGTTACGATCGCAGTAGTTCTCCACTGGACCACGGCCGTAGTAGCATACCTGGTCGTACTGACGAGGCATCTGCAGCTGCATGCCGTAGCGGAACATCGGCGGGATCCTCACGATATCTTTTCCTTCCTTGGGAGGATTGGGCACGAAATGCTCATTGACAACCACCTCGCCGTCAGACTGGAGGGTATAGGTCATGGTTAGCACGGCCTGCACCTCAGGCATGTCGAAGGTGACGGCGACGCTGTTGTCGCTCACCTGACAGTCCTTGATTTTCATCTGCGGGTTCTTCCACACGCCGAAGCGCTGCTGCAGCCAGGCACCATAGTCGTTGTCGGTGGGCGCACGCCAGAACTCGGGCGTGATGGACTCGCGGTCGATGAGCATCGTCTGGCCATCGACATCGAGGTAGTCGATCATGCCGCTCCACTTGCCCACGGTCAGCGTGGTGCCGGCAGCATCAAACTTCACGTAGCTCTCTGCCTCCTCTTTCTGTATTGTAGCGGTCTCGCCCTTAATCTCCGGGAACTGATAGGGATTGAGGATGAACTGCTGACGGGCGACGATCTGGCCTTTGTCGATGAGGGGCTGGGCCTCGCGCGACTTGAACTGGAAGATGACGAAGATCTCCTGATCGCCGTGATGGCCGAGCACACGCTCGATGACCTTCTTCATGGCCTCGATGGTGACGACCTTGCGCTCCTGGGGTGCGATGCCGTTGACAGCGATGGTGCCGCCGTGGCCGAAGGTCATGCCCTCAGGACGGCCGGGATTGTCGTGATGATGACCGCCTGAGGCACCGCCCACGAACCACTCGAGCTCCAGGTCGTCGATGGTCTTGAAGAAGTTCTCGTTGTAGATCTCGATCTTACCGTCCTTGAGGCCCTTGTCGGTGATCCACACGTTCTGATAGTAGTAGCGCACCTCGTAGGCATGGGGATTCAGGCGACGGTCAGGGGCGATGATGCCGTTGCAGTTGAAGTTGTAGTCGGAGGCAGGATAACGGCCGTAGTCGCCGCCGAAGGTGAAGATCTCCTTGCCCGTGACCTTGCTCTTGTCGCGCAGGCCCTGGTCGACGAAGTCCCAGATATAGCCGCCCTGGAACTTCGGATACTTGCGGATGAGGTCCCAGTACTCCTTGAAGCCGCCGATGGAGTTACCCATGGCGTGGGCATACTCGCACTCGATGAGCGGACGGGGATTGTCGGTCTTGACGTATTTCTCTGCGTCGTTGTAGTCCATGTACATCGGACAGAAGATGTCGGTCTTGCCGTCGTGACGGGCCTGTTCGTACTGCACAGGACGGGACGTGTCGTAGGCCTTGATCCAGTCGTAGGCACGCTCGAAGTTAGGACCATAGCCAGCCTCGTTGCCTAAAGACCAGACGATGATGCTGGGATGGTTCTTGTGCGACATGACGTTGCCCTCCTGACGCTCGATGTGCGCCTTGGCGTAGTCTTGTCTCTTCGCCAGCGTTCCCTCGCCATAGCCCATGCCGTGACTCTCGAGGTTTGACTCGGCCGTGAGGTAGATACCATACTCGTCGCAGAGGTCGTACCAACGGGGATCGTCGGGATAGTGACAGGTGCGTACGGAGTTGATATTCAGATACTTCATGATCTTGATATCCTGAATCATGCGGTCTACCGAGACAATGTAGCCACCGTCGGGATCGAGCTCATGACGGTCGGCACCTTTGATGAGGATAGGCTGGCCGTTGACGAGCAGCTGGGCGTCCTTGATCTCGATATGACGGAAGCCGATGCGCTGGGGAATGACCTCCAGCACCTTGTCGCCCTGCTTCAGGGTCATGATGAGAGTATAGAGATTGGGGGTCTCGGCTGTCCAAGCCTTAACAGCGCCCAAAGTTTCCAGACGGAAAGTGAAGGGACCATTGTTGAACATGGTGGCGCTGGTCTGCCTCACTTCCTTGCCCTGCGGATCGATCAGTTGCAGTTCAAGGGTCTTACCCTTTGCCGAGGCAATCTTTACTTCGCCTGAAAGAACGCCTTCCTGATAGTCGTTCTTCAGGTCGGCATTGATGAAGAAGTCCTCAACATGCACCTTCGGACGGGCATAGAGATACACCTCACGGGCGATGCCTGTGAAGCGCCAGAAGTCCTGATCTTCGAGATAGGAACCGTCGCACCAGCGCATGATCTGCATGGCAATGAGGTTCTGGCCCTTCTTCAGGTATTTTGTGATGTTAAACTCAGCAGCCACCTTAGAGTCCTCGGAGTAGCCGACGTACTTGCCGTTGACCCAGAGCGTGAGGTTGCTCGTGGCGGAACCGACGTGGAAGAACACCTCCTGACCGTTCCAGTCTTGTGGTAACTCGAAGGTACGACGGTAAGAACCGGTGTAGTTGTTCGTCTTGCCGATATACGGGGGATTGCTCTTGAAAGTAGTGCTCCAGGCATAGCCCATGTTCTTGTAGATGGGGTCTCCATAGCCGTTGAGTTCGAAGAGTCCCGGCACGGGGAAGTCCGTCCACTGCGAGTCGTCGTACTTCAAACCGAAGAAGCCTTCTGGGGCATTCTGATGGTCTTTGACGAAGTTGAATTTCCACATGCCCTCCATCGAGAGGAAACGGGCAGACTTCGCCTTGTCAGCCTGACGGGCGAGGTCTTCGTTCTCAAAGGCGAAGAAATGGGCGTGACGCGCCTCACGGTTCACTTGGTTCACTTCCGGATCAAGCCACACGGGCGTCTTCTGGGCATGAACCGATACCATAGCCATGGTGGCCAAAGATAGAATTAGTTGTCTGATCATACGTTTGTTAGAGATGATTAATTGAATATTTTCGGCAAAGATACGAATAAAAAATGAAAAATATGTAACTTTGCAGCAAATTTTATCAAGTGATGAGAAAAGAAGAACGATATGCAAGGATTCTCGCCCATTTCCGCGAGCAGATGCCGGAGGTGAACACCGAACTGGAGTTCGGCAGTGTGTTCCAGTTGTTGGTGGCCGTGGTGCTGAGTGCCCAGTGCACTGACAAACGGGTTAATCAAGTGACACCCGAGTTGTTTCTCCACTATCCCGATGCCCGTTCGATGGCACAGGCTGAGCCCGAGGATCTGTTGGCGTATATCAGCAGCGTCTCCTACCCCAACGCTAAGGCTGACCATCTCGTGAAGATGGCCCGTCTGCTGGTGGAGCGCCATGACGGTGAGGTGCCGTCGGACATGAACCAGTTGCTCGATCTCCCAGGTGTAGGCCGAAAGACGGCGAATGTCATCCAGAGCGTCGCCTTCGGAAAGTCCACCCTCGCTGTGGATACCCATGTATACCGCGTGGCACATCGCTTGGGACTGGTCACCCAACGTGCCAACACTCCCTACAAAGTGGAAATGGAACTGACGAAGTACATCCCTACAGAGGAGATTCCACGCGCCCACCACTGGCTCCTATTGCATGGCCGCTATGTCTGCACGTCGCGCAAGCCACACTGTGAGAAATGTGAACTCGCAGTCCTTTGTCCGAAGCTGATAGAGGGTTCGAAACTGGCATAAAAAAAGGGGCATCATTTCTGATGCTCCCCGCGTTGTCTGTTACCCTGTCCCCAGTTCCTGAAAGCCCGGCGGTGGAACCGTTCCTCGGCTACCAGGACATCAAATACCTTAGATGGACTAATCACACTGAAAAACTTCTGATGATAGAGTTGTTGGATCTTCTTCTGTTCCAACTCATTGGCGTCGCGCCTCTCTACGAGCTTGCGACAGGCGGCATCGTCGACAGGCTTGGTAAAGCCTTCCTTCCTCACCTTCTCGAAGATGGCCCGCTGCTTCTGCTGCATCTCCCTGAACAGGGGGAAGAACTTCGCAGCCTCCTCAGGGGTCAGATTGGCCTCCTTTGTGATAAACTGCTCCATCTCTGCCTGGAACTTCTCCGGAGAGAACTTCCTAGTTTCCTGAGCCGTTAATGGTGAAAAGGTGAAAAGGTGAAAGAGCGAAAGCCATACGACCTTCATCCATACACTTTTTACCTCACACCTTATCATACGATATCTCTTCATCTTTCTTTCACTCTTTCACCTTTTTACTTTTTTACCTTTTCTCAATACTCTGACGCCAGACAGGCATAGATGTCCTGATTGTCGAGCATCATATAGTCGGCAGCCTCATCGAAGAAGGCGTCATCAGGCTGATTCTGCTTCTGCTGAAGGACTTCTGCTACGTGCCCTTGGTTCTGCTGCGACTCACCGGGAATCACCAGCCAGGCAGTGGTAGACACAAACAGCGCACAGACGGCTGCAGCAGCCCACCAAACAGGACGCATCCATACCCTCCGAGCCTTCGGACGACGGTCGGGAATCTGCTCCATCACCTTCGCGGTCAACTGCTCGAAATAGCCCTCAGGCACCGCGAAAGGATTCCTGCGGCCAAGCTTGTCTGATATGTACTTTTCTTCTTCCATCGTATGTTTGACGTATATGTATTCAATTGGTTTAATCACGTAACTTAAAAAATTCAGAGATTTTTTTCACGGCGATGTGATAGGAGGCTTTCAGCGCTCCTTCCGTGGTGCCCAGCATCTGACTGATGTCACTGTATTTCATTTCATCAAAATAGCGCAGTTGGAACACAGTACGCTGAACGTCAGGCAGTTGTGCGATAGCCTCCTGCAACAGTGCCTCGGTCTCCGTACCGTCGAAATAGGGGTCTGCCAACAATGAACTGGCCACCGAATATTCCTGATCGCTGACAGTCATACGACGTTTGTTTTTGCGCAGCAGATCGAGCGCCTCGTTGATGGCGATGCGTGAGAGCCAGGTGAACACCTTTGAATCTCCCCCGAAGGTGTCGAGGGCGTTCCAAGCCTTCAGAAACGTGTTCTGCACAACGTCGTCGGCATCATCATGGGTGAGCACGATCTTTCGGACCTGCCAGTAGAGCTGTTCTCCATACTGACGCACAGCAGCCTCGAAGCCCTGACGCTGGGTATCGGGGTTCAAAAGCATCTGTTTGATCTGCTGGTCGTCCATCATCTATTAACTAAAATATAAACTATAAACTCAAGTATTCCGCCATCTTCTTCCTAATAACCTGATCATATCGATACAGGTCTGGCCAGAATTGCATCTCTCCGGTCTCTGGATCTGGATAGGCAGTATAATAAATAATGTACACGGGCACGCGCGGATTAATATCACGATAGGTAATGACCTTGAGTGGTCTGGGGTCTTCTTCATGCTCCTCCAGATACTCGATGCCTCTGTCGGTCTCCGGCTTCATATCCATGGCGATACGGATCTTGTCGAGGGTCCACTCGTCAGCACCCTGCAACAGGAAACACGCCAACTCGAAGGGTTTCTGCACCCTCACACAACCATGCGAGAGTGTCCGCCTTTCACGGTTGAAGGCACCTCGGTTGTTCGTGTCGTGCAGATACACGCCGAAATTATTGGCGAAGCGGAACACGATACGTCCGAGGGAGTTGCCAGCCCCACCCCTTTGGCCCACACGTAGACCTCCTTCCATCAGTTGACTCTTTGTCACTTTCTTGGGATCAAGGGTATCACCCTTCGCACGGTCCACGATATAATAACGGTTCCTGGCGAAATAGGCTGAGTCACCGCCATGCGCAGACACCTCTCCCTTCACAATCGACGGAGGGATGATCCACTCGGGGTTCACCTGCATATAAGAGACTTCGCTATTCAACAATGGTGTCTTCGTAGGCACAGCCCCACAACAGATCTTCATGGGCATCACACTGTCAGGACAGATGGCCCACAACTGTTGAGCGGGGATGTTCACCACCACCTGATGGGTTATGCCCTCTGGCCTGACCATCTGCCAACGACAACGCTCCATGTTTACGATGAGCGTCTCTCGCTTGGCACTGTCTGTGGTTTGTTCCAGTTGCCTCATAAACGTCTGATAGAGGCTGTTGGTGGGGACTGAGGTCTGTAGATAGGTTATTCTGTCGGGCGATGCCAGTTTCTGAAAGGGTTCCTCATAATCTGGAGCCTTCACCTCGTAGTCAAAGAGTCTGGCATAGCCCGTGCCGTCAGTCTTATAATCCATATGGTTAAACACCTGGTCTGGCCTGATGAAACCATAGCGCTGTCCTACGGCATATCTGACATACGCCTTCGTCAGATGGTATTCCAGTCTGGGCAGTAGCTCGTTGATGTTCTGTCCCACGGAGTCAAAGCTAAGCTGATGGATGATCTCAAGGTCTGATGCAATCTCTGGCAGGAAAAACGCTTTCGGGTCCAGCCCATGTTTCGGCACTTCCCTTTGCAACTGCTCCAACAACACATCCACCTGATCCGTCACCCCTGCCCTATTATACCAAAGTGGCTCAAAGACCCGTTGTGTCTGCAGCTGTGCCACAACAGCCTGATAATACTCCCGCACCTTTTTATCTGCCTCCCACTTCGACGTGTCGGCATCTAAAAGATGCGTCAGATACTTCCCCTGTTCGGTGGTATCCAACGCATGTACGAATGATCCAAAGGCGGAAGAGTCGGCTTCGTCATACTCACGGTTTCCGTTGACACAGGAAGCCAGGAGCATGAGGACCGTCGCAAGTCCCGTGATTAACGGACGTAAACCCTGCGAACGACCTTGCCAACCTTGACGATGTAGCAACCCTTCGGAATATTAAGTTCAATCTTCTGCTCCGGACTGTCTATCCGCTTGTGCAGCACGACATTACCAGTGACGGTGACGACTTGCAGCACCAGGTCCTCTGCCCCGGTAACGGTCAGCGTGCCCTCACTGTAAACCACGTCCACCTCCTGCTCGTCCGTCAGTTCCATCACTCCGGCAAAATAGGCAGGAGCAGCACTGGCGGTCACAGGCACCAGCCAGAAGGCTGCCAAGGAGAAAGTAATGATGAGTAAACGTTTAATCATACGCATGCATATATAGTTTGGTGCAAAATTAGCAATTTTCTTTGAAACCACAAAACTTTTTCGACGGAAAATGCATTTTTTACCTAAAATGGAGGATATTTACACATCAATGACGTCCATTTCGTTCGTCAGACGGGTATTTTCAAATACGGCCTTCGCTTCTTCCAACAACACGTTCTCGTCGTTATAGCGCGAACTATAATGGCCCAGCAACAGCTTCCCCGCCCCTGCATCCCTGGCCACCATCGCAGCCTGTCGGGCGGTAGAGTGACAGTATTTCTCGGCCGACTGGATCTTGTCCTCACCGTATGTACTCTCATGGTAGAGTGTGCTCACGCCCTTCAACTGTTCGTGCAACGTGGGGATGTAACGGGTGTCACTACAATAGGCGTAACTTCTCGGAGGATCAGCAGGCGTGACAAGACGTTCGTTGGGAATCACATCGCCATCCTCTGTAGTCCAGTCTGCCCCCATCTTGATGTTGTTAATCTGACTGCGGGGTATCCCATAGGCCTTCAGCATCTCCGACCTGATATGGGGCAGCAGGGCCTTCTCCCGGATAAGATAGCCACAAGTGGGCATACGGTGCTCCAAGGGGATGGTCTCCACAGTAATGCTGTTGTCCTCGTAGACGACGGCCTGCTTGGTGGTATCCACGGGATGGAACACCACTTCAAAACCCAGGTCATGGGTAAAGAAGGCGATTTGGTCGTTCAACATGGGCCCCAGTGCCTCATGGGCATGGATATGGAGGGGAGCAGTACGACCTAAAAGTCCGAAGGTGGAGATCATCCCGATCAGGCCGAAGCAATGGTCGCCATGCAGATGGGAGATGAACACCCGACTGAGTTTGGCGAAGTGCAAATGACACTTCCGCATCTGCGTCTGTGTTCCCTCCGCACAATCGAGCATCAACAACCTGTCCCTCACCTCCACGAGTTGTGAGGAGCCATTGTGACGAAGGGTGGGAAGCGCACTTCCACACCCTAAGATATGTACCCTGAAAGGCTCCACGATTTAGATCTTATTAAACTCGTCACTGGTCTCTTCCAGTTCCAGACCGTGGAGATCCACTTTGGGCTTCGGCTTCCAACGGCTGTACTCGAAGGTCTCGGTCTCATCACGGGGCTTGCCCAGCGTCTTGTAAGCCAATGTGTCAGCACCGAGGGTCAGAATCTCATAACGGTTCAACTCTTCCTCGTCACCACCACCTTCACGCATGAGTTCGATCTCCAGCTCACCATTGAAAATCTTCCAGGTACGATAGACGATCACCGACTGGTCGATGCTCTCTGCCACACCACCCTCTTTGATGCGGATGCCGATCTCTGCACTGCCGTCGATGGGGTCTGGCATCACCCAGTCACCCATCAGCGTGTTCAAGTTGATCACGAGCAAGGCATTCTTCTTAAGAGAGTCAGCCAACACTGCTACACGATCTGCCACCTGAAGACCTCCCAGCACCTTTCCGGCCTCCTGAGCCTTGGTCAGGCTCAGCGACAGGGTGTCACCATTGTCGGTAGTCATCTCCAACGTGTTCATAGCCGTTCCATCCGTACAGACGCCATAGATAGTCTGGTCTCTGAACATGGAGATATCAGTTGCTTCCGTCTCCTGTGTCTCTTCGACCTGTGCCTGTTGTTTACCACCACAGCTGCCCAATACCATTGCCGCAGCCATCATTCCAATCCATACACTTTTCTTCATATCCTCTTTTTTATTTAACATATAATTGCCACTTAATTGTTCATATAATGCTGCGCACAGCAATTAATGGAAAATTCGTGAAATTCGTGTAATTCTTGCGTCCCTGCGGTAGCAAGCGTCTCCTTGCGTCGCCGAGCGCGTTGTCTTAAAAATTCATTTCGTTGTCTTCGCCTCCTGCCAAAGCTTCTCCATCTCATCGAGTGTCATCTCTGTCAACGGTTTCCCGATTTTAATGCTGTGCTCCTCGATATAATTAAACCGTTCGATAAACTTCCGGTTCGTCATTTCCAAGGCATTATCAGGGTTCAGCTTATACAACCTTGCGGCGTTGATGACGGCGAAGAGGAAGTCTCCCAACTCCTCCGTAGAACGTTCCTTGTCATCCTTGTTCAGTTCCGCCTCCAATTCATCTATTTCCTCACGAACCTTCTGCCAAACGTCCTCACGCTTCTCCCAGTCGAAGCCCACGTTCCGGGCCTTGTCCTGGATTCGGTATGCCTTGATGACACTGGGTAGTGCAGCCGGCACCCCCGACAGCACTCTTTCATTCCCGTCCTTCTCTTTCAGCTTGATCTGCTCCCAGTTCTGCAGCACCTGTGTGACTGTGATGACCTTTTCTCCGTCGTCAACGGAGGAAAGGTCATCAGGCACGTATGGCAGCGGTTTTGGTTCCTCTGCATCTATCTGCGAGGGATGATACACATGCGGATGCCTCGTGATCATCTTCTTCGTCAGGGAGTCACACACATCAGCCATATCAAACTGTCCCTGTTCCTCTGCGATCTTCGCATAGAAGCAGATGTGAAGCAGCACGTCACCCAACTCCTTGCAGATGTCGTGGATGTCGTTCTTGATCAGAGCGTCGCAGAGTTCATAGGTCTCTTCGATCGTATTGGGCCTCAGACTCTCGTTCGTCTGTTTCTTGTCCCACGGACAGTTCGCCCTCAACGCGTCGAGCACGTCCAGGAAACGACCGAAAGCCTTCATTTTTTCCTCTTTTGTATGCATAATACATTAATAATTGGGGCAAAGATACAAAATAATTGAGAATTGAGAATTGAAAATTAGAATTTTTATGTAATTTTGCACCGATTTTTGAAAATAATTAAACATAAAGCATGGAACTTGCAAGTAAATACGACCCAAAAGAGGTCGAATCGAAATGGTATCAGTACTGGCTTGACCACAAACTTTTCGCCAGCAAACCCGACGGACGTGAACCCTATACGATAGTCATCCCACCACCCAATGTGACGGGTGTGCTCCATATGGGCCATATGCTCAACAACACCATCCAGGACATCTTGGTACGTCGTGCCCGTATGGAGGGCAAGAACGCCTTGTGGGTGCCTGGCACGGACCACGCCTCCATCGCCACGGAGGCGAAGGTGGTGAAGAAACTCGCCGGTGAGGGTATCAAGAAGCACGACCTCACCCGTGAACAGTTCCTCGAGCATGCCTGGGACTGGACTCACGAACACGGAGGCATCATCCTCAAGCAGCTGCGTCGCTTAGGTGCCAGCTGCGACTGGGACCGCACAGCCTTCACCATGGACGAGAAGCGCTCCGAGAGCGTCATCAAGGTCTTCGTAGACCTCTATAACAAAGGCCTCATCTACCGTGACCTGCGTATGGTGAACTGGGACCCCAAGGCCCTCACCGCCCTCTCCACTGAGGAGGTCATCTATAAAGAGGAGCAGAGCCACCTCTTCCACTTGAAGTACTACGTGGCAGACCTGAAGGCCCTCGACAACGAGGAAGCCCTCAAGGCTGATGGCAATATCATCCACAAGGATGACCGTGGCTACTACGCTGTCGTGGCCACCACACGTCCTGAGACGATCATGGGCGATACCGCCATGTGTATCAACCCCAAGGACCCGAAGAACCAGTGGCTCAAGGGTCGCAAGGTCATCGTACCTCTGGTGAACCGTGTTATCCCCGTTATCGAGGACCGTTATGTGGACATCGAGTTCGGTACGGGTTGTCTGAAGGTCACACCGGCCCACGACACCAACGACTATATGCTCGGTAAGACCCACAACCTCGAGACCATCGACATTTTCAATCCCGATGGTACCATCTCCGACCAGTCACCCATCTACGTGGGCATGGATCGTATGGACTGCCGCAAGCAGATTGCCAAGGATCTGCAGGAGGCCGGTCTGATGGAGAAGATTGAGGACTACACGAACAAGGTGGGCTACTCTGAGCGCAACCCAGATACCGCCATCGAGCCGCGTCTCTCCATGCAGTGGTTCCTCTCGATGAAGCACTTCGCCGACATTGCCCTGCCGCCTGTGATGAATGATGAACTGAAGTTCTATCCAGCCAAATATAAGAACACCTATAAGAACTGGTTGGAGAACATCCAGGATTGGTGTATTTCCCGTCAGCTTTGGTGGGGACACCGCATCCCAGCTTACTACTACAACGAGAACGACGACTACGTTGTTGCCGAGACTCGTGAGGAGGCATTGAAGCTGGCTCAGCAGAAGGATCCGAAGATTACGGATGCAGACCTGCGTCAGGACGAGGATGCCCTCGACACATGGTTCTCCTCTTGGCTGTGGCCTATCTCCCTCTTCGACGGCATCAACACCCCCGGCAACGAGGAGATCAAGTACTATTACCCCACCAGCGACTTGGTAACAGGTCCGGACATCATCTTCTTCTGGGTGGCCCGTATGATTATGGCTGGCTATGAGTTTGTTGGCGACATGCCTTTCAAGAATGTCTATTTTACAGGTATCGTTCGCGACAAGCTCGGTCGTAAGATGTCGAAGTCACTCGGCAACAGCCCCGACCCCATCGAGCTCATCGAGAAGTTCGGTGCCGACGGTGTGCGTATGGGTATGATGCTCTCTGCCCCCGCAGGCAATGATATCCTCTTCGACGAGGCCCTCTGCGAACAGGGACGTAACTTCAACAATAAGATCTGGAATGCCTTCCGCCTCGTAAAAAGCTGGAAGGTGGCAGATGCCGGGCAGACGGAAGTTGGAAAGATTGCCACCGCCTGGTTCGAGGCAAAGCTCCGCGAGACCAATGCCGAGGTCGACGATCTCTTCAAGAAATACCGTATCTCCGAGGCCCTCATGGCTGTCTATAAGCTCTTCTGGGATGAATTCTCTTCCTGGTATCTGGAGATGGTGAAGCCCGCATACATCAATGGTGAGGCCCAGCCCGTAGACCGTGAGACCTACGACAAGACACTCTGTTTCTTCGAGCAGCTGCTGAAGATGCTGCACCCCTTCATGCCCTTCATCACCGAAGAGCTCTGGCAGCACCTCTATGACCGTCAGGACGGCGAGAGCATCATGCGCGACAAGTTGGAGATCCCTGCTCCTACGGCAGCAGACAGCCAGCTCGCAGCTCAGATTGAGAGCGTGAAGCAGATTGTCTCCGGAGTGCGTATGGTCCGTTCATCGAAGAATATCGCCCCGAAGGAACAGCTCGAACTGCAGGTGGTAGGCCAGAACGACTTCGAGGTCTTCAACAACGTCATTGCCAAGATGGCCAACCTCAGCGGCATCAACGTCGTGGCAGAGAAGGATCCCACGGCATCTACCTTCATGGTGGGAACGGACGAATTTGCTGTGCCCCTGGGTAATATGATCGACGTGGAGGCAGAGATCCAGAAGATGGAGGCTCAGCTGCAGCACCTCGAAGGCTTCCTCGCCGGTGTGAAGAAGAAGCTCTCCAATGAGCGCTTCGTCGCCAACGCCCCCGAGGCTGTCGTTGCCCTCGAACGGAAGAAGCAGTCAGATGCCGAAGAGAAGATAGCCTCTCTCCAGGCATCTCTCGCTGCTCTCAAGAAATCGTAACAGACCTACTTGACCATCTCGATCAGGAGCACGAGGTCGGCTGCATCCACCTTGTTGTCGTTATTCAAGTCAGCTTTCTCGTCATATTGTCCACTCATAATGAGTTGGACAAGTGACGAGATTTCAATAGGTACGTCAGCCCCTTCCGTCAGAGTGAAGGGATAGCCTGTCAGTAACCTTTTGAGCTCTCCCGCAGAGGAATAATTGACGAAGAAGAAATACTCGTCATCAGGGTTCAAGTCCTTTATGACGAAGTCCACCTCTCTCGTTTCTCCCACGGGAATAGTGGCCATCACAGACTTAGACTTGACGAATGGGCCCCCAAAGGAATAAGATGAAGTATCTGTGTTTTTATAGAGTTCCAATTCTATGATATTGTCATAATCATTCACGCCCTTATTAGTAACCTGAGCCGTCACCTTCAGCGTGGTGCCTGACAATACAATCTTGTCCTTATCAAAGTTATCTATGACCATCTTGCCAGACAGCGATTGTGGCTTGGCAGCCTCCACCGTGACCGCGCGTGACCAGACCACGTCTTTAGCTTCATAATCCGTTGAGATCTCCAAAGTCATAGTGCCTGCCTTAGTTGGAGTGAAATGCAATCTGACATTTCCCGTCTGTCCTGCCTCCACAGAACCGCAGACAATGGTCTGCTCACTTCCACACGAGAGGAACAACAGTTCCTGGAAGGCATCTCCATTGTTCGTCAGGTTGACGGTCACCTCTACAGGCTTTCCGACTTCTAACTCCGAGGGAGAATAGGTGACTTCATTGACGGTAATATTTGATGTATATATATTTCCTGACGACTCTCTCAAAGTCAGTTTGTTGCCCGAAATGACAGCATCTGCGAAGACAATCATCGGTGACCCATAGTCATCATTTGGCATCTCGCACAACTGCCAGTCTGAGCCCGCAAGTTGGTAAATCGGACGGAGCTGGTATCTCCCGTCAGCCAGGTCACTGCCGAAAGAGAAGGGATTCCAGTTATCTTCAAGACAATTATTCTCCAATGTGATGAGATCAGTAGCCCCCAGCACTTTCAGCAGACTGCCATTCTGATACAACCCCCATGCAACCTTAAAGGAACAAGAATACTCGCCAGCAGGGATGTCCGGATCGTTATATTCAAAGAACACATAACCAGGAATAGCCACGTCCACGAAATCCTCACTGGCCGACCCCCGGGTGAACACATCCTGCTCCAAGTCTTGATAGAATCCACCATAAAATTGAGGTTTTTCCGGCTCGCCATTATCTGGCATCAGACCGATGATGGCATGCTGTTCCCAGGAATAGCCGTCAGCACTCGTACCTCCTCCGGCTCCCACTTCGTCGGGATTGGCCAGTGAGAGCACGAAATAGCCGTCACTCATGCCGCCCCACCCCCAGTTCATGTGGAAGAGTCCTTTGCCGTCATAGCCGTCAACGATAAACTGGTGGCCATCTTTTACAAGTTCATCAGCTCCACCGCTGATACTTGATCCGCCATAGAGCACAGGACGATTTTCTGATAACTCATTATAGATCATATCCTCCCACACGGACAATGAATACAGGGATCTGAATACCTGTCGGGCATTCTTACCAAATCCAAAGTATTTTGACATCACTGCAGCAGAAGCAGCAGCAGATGAGCCATCCAAGTCATAATCCATATTGACTGCCTGGCCGCAATAACGTAACAGTTCAGCAATGGCTTCTGCTGATGCCCCAGTCTCACTTCCGTTATATGTCTTTAGCATCTGAGACCACTTGAAGGTCGTAGCCGGCAACGCTTTCATGCTCCATCTGTATGTATATGTAGTATAAGCAGGAATAGCCGGACAGCTTTCAGGACACTCCCAGTAATACATGATCTGAGCCATTGCGGCAGCGACACAGCCCGTAACGCAGACATTACCTGCATCAAAACCCGCATCACGCCAGTCTTTTCCAGTTCTATCTGGGCACTTCAGATTGTACGGTTCATACTGGTTCCACTGCGTCTTGATCAGTGGATTGACGGCTTTCCAGCTGGATGCCCCACGCGTCTTGGACTTTTGTGCAGGCTTGGCAGATGATCCCAACGCCTCCATCTGACGAGCGTAACAATCGAGCCACCATTTCAGGTTATCGGGCATCCGCTCCATATCGAGGCTGCCGGTCAAGGAATAGCCTATGATCTCTGGGGTGCGGTCATCGCCAGAGACGATGACAAAGCCCTGATGACCATCGGCATTGAACACATAGAAAGCCTCTTCTCCCGCCGATCCGGCAGAACGTGCGAAACTCTTGGATTCCGCAAACTGCTTGTCTGGCATAAACATGCGGGCCTTCTGCAAGGCATCCTGTTTAGACACTCTCTCAGCATTCACAGCCGTCGCCACCATGACGACCAATAGTGTTAATAGTAGCTTCTTCATACTTATTTCATTTTTAGTTGTGTGCAAAGTTACGACAAATTCCCGAAACGGCCAAACGTTTCGAGATTTATTTATTGAAAATAATTTGAGTTTTTATCAATGCATTCATCACTACCGTCACACTATATCTGGATAGGTGCAGGAATCAGAGTCTTTGGATGAAGTCTTTTTTGAACTTTTTCTCGAATTATTTGCAATTCTCAAAAATATTGTGTACATTTGCAGTCCAAAAGAAAGATAAACTATAAAATTATGTTAGCGATGAAGAAGCAAATACTATTATTCCTATTAATCGTCGTCTTTCCATTAATGGCGAGTGCCAATGATGTTATAGATGCAGACAATGTATTCTATAACGATGTATTTACTACTGCGACTCTGACAGTTCCTCCTGGGAGCAAGGCGCTCTATGCGAATGCTTTGGGCTGGCAGAACTTCAAGAATATTACGGACGGCACTGAGAATGACAATGAAATCATCGCCACGATTGACAGTAACCAAGGCCTTATTGAGGTGGCGCGTGGCCAGGGCTGGATTCCTGCAGATGCAAACCAGATGACAAAGGCAGACGCAGAGAAGGTGACAGACTTAGGAACGGCATTCAAAGAGAACAACACGATTGCGTCTTTTGATGAACTGAGGTTCTTCACCGGCCTGACAAGTATCGGAGCAGGGGCCTTCGCTTCTTCCTCGATTACGTCTGTGATCCTGCCGGAAACAGTCACAGAAATTGGCGCGGGTGCCTTCCGATGGTCAAGCCTGAAAAGCATAACGCTTCCGGCTGCCCTCACAACGGTTGGAGAGTTTGCCTTGTATAACTGCTATCTGCTGAGGGAGGTGACATCATTGAATCCAAATCCAGCAGCCATTCCCAATCTGGAATTCTACAAGAACGACGTGACCTTGTATGTTCCTTCAGGCACGAAGGCCCTTTATGAAGCGGCAGACGGCTGGAGGCTGCTTACGCGTATAGTGGATCCTGCCGAAGGAGAGCAAGTATTTGAAGTGGGAGATCTAACATATTACAAGTTGGCAGACGGCAGTGTTTGCGTGATAGACGGTCAGCGTGTGAGTGGTGAATGCTCCATACCGGCTACCGTCAATCATGGTGGAACTGACTACCAAGTCACAATGATTGCTTGTGGCGCGTTCTCTGGAAACAAAGCCTTGACTTCTGTTGTCATTCCTAATGGCGTGACGTACATTGGCTCTTTTGAAGCGTGTAGCGGTCTTGCCACTGTCACCCTTCCTCTGAGTATTGATCCAATTGATATTTTCCGTGAGTTCTGGCATTGCAGCAGCCTTACCTCAATCACCCTTCCTGAGGGTGTAGTGGAGATTGATGAATCTGCATTCTCAGGATGTAAGAGCCTTACCTCAATCACAATACCCAAAAGTCTTACCCGGAGTCATCGTTACGCATTCAGCGGGTGTGAAGCTATATCAGAAGTCCATATTCTGGATGTTGCTTCTTGGAATAATATAAGATTTGACTATGGCGGCCCTGAGACGGGTGTTATTCCGACCTCAAATCCTCTCTATTACGCAAATCGTGTGTTCTTGATGGGAGATGAAGAGCCTTCTGCTGAACATAAAAACTTTGGGGATGTCTCCACCAAGACACTCTTTGTCCCAAAAGGTAGCAAGGATGCCTACGAAAAAGCGGAATTCTGGCAGGACTTCAAGGAGATCAAGGAAATGGGAGATGCAATTACTCCTCTGACCGTTGGTGATACTTTCTCTGCTAAGACGGCAGAGGGTGTGGAAATGACATTCAAAGTAGTCAGCTCAGCAGACAAGACCTGCCAGGTGGGAGATGGAAATGAAGAATCTCCTGCCATATCCAGCAGTGCATCAGGAGCCATTACAATACCTTCTTCCATAAAGGGTTCTGATGGGACAGACTATACTGTCACATCCATTGGTCATGATGCATTTCTCTGGTGTAATGACATCGTATCCGTAGAAATCCCCACATCAGTAAACAGCATAGGAAATGGTGCTTTTATGTGGTGTAGCAATTTGGCTTCTGTCACTATACCCCACTCCGTTGAGACTATTGAATCATACGCATTCCGAGGGTGCAGCAGCCTTGAATCCATCACCATACCCAATTCCGTGAAGAGTATTGGTGTTTCCGTATTTTCAAGTTGCAATAACTTAATGTCGATCTCTGTTGAGGAAGGTAATCCCGTATATGATTCACCCAACAACTGTAATGCCATTATCGAAACGGCAACTAAAACAATGATTGCAGGATGCCAAAACACGATTATACCTACAAATGTAACAAAAATCGCGCGTAGAACCTTTTGGGGGACCAGCAGCCTTAAGACCCTCTTTATTCCAAAGTCGGTGACAAATATCGGGTTTATGGCCTTTTCTGGTTGTAGTGGCTTGACATCCATTACCGTTGAGGACGGGAATCCTGTTTACGATTCACGGGGTAATTGCAATGCCATCATCCATTCGGAGACGAATGAGCTCGTATGCGGTTGTCAGAATACGGTTATCCCAACGACGGTGACAAGTATCGGGAACTACGCTTTTGAAGAATGCAGAACGCTGGAGACGTTAAACATCCCAACTTCTGTTGTGACTATCGGAGAATATGCTTTTATGGAGTGTACAGGCCTTACTTCCATCAGTGTTCCAAGCTCAGTGGCAACCATAGGCCAGGCAGCTTTTAACAGTTGCGAGCAATTAGTTTCGTTCACGATACCTGAAGCTGTTACAAGAATAGAAGGATGGACTTTCAATTTGTGCAGACAATTTGCATCCATAACAATACCAAAATCCGTCACAGCCATCGGAGAATACGCCTTTTATCAATGTTATGGTCTCAAACAGGTAATATCAAAAATACGTAAACCGTTTGCCATTGAAGCGAATGTGTTTAGTGAAGATACTTACAATGCCACTCTCTGTGTCCCCTCAGGCACCAAATCGCTCTACGAACAGACCGATGGGTGGAACAGATTCAAAAATATCGTTGAAATCCTGATGCCAATGGAAGATTCGGATGTCGTGGACTTTGGCGAAAATGGCAGCATCAATGAGGAAACCGACCTCAGCGGTACTATCATCGACAACGTGTTCATCAATATTGATGTGGAAAAAGGCGATGGCAGATACGATCCGGAGGAAAAGTGTGTGGTGTTGAACAAGGCGATGACCGAAGAGGAAATTGAAGCCGTGTTCGGCAATGAAGGCAATGACTTGTACAGCGACGAGGTGAAGACGAACTATGCTGGTATGGTCATTGAGGTGCCGGCTGGCAAGGGCGAGGTGACCGTGGAGGCCCAGACCACTGGCGGCATGACGCTGAAGGTGAAGATCGGCTCCGCAGAGCCTATAGAGATGAAACTCGAAGGTAAACAGAAGATGAAGTTCCCGTATGATGTCAATGAGTCCACATACATATATATATATGCCGGAGTGTCTGCTGCCTCGGTAAGAGCCGGAACGCGTGGCAACGACAATGATCAGCCAAGTCTGTGCATCTATGGCATCAGCACTAAATATCTTATCAAACCTGGCGATGTCAATGGCGACGGTGTGGTCAGCTATTCCGATGTGATGGCTGTGCTGAACAGGATCTTAGGTGGAGCTTCTGGCAACAAGTTTGTAGAAGAAGCAGCCGATGTGAATAACGACAGTAAGATTACGATTGCCGATGCTTTGGCCATCATGGATATCATCCTCGAAAAGAACAACAAATAAAAAAAGATAGATATGAGACAAACTGATTTTTTTATTAGAAGAGTGCTGCTCTCAGCAATGGTACTCATGGCCGTAGTCATGAGATCTGCAGCACAGGACTTTAATGCGAAATCAACACCATTGACTTTTGAGGCCATAGAGCCGACAACTATCTGTTTCGACAACAAAGCTGCTGGCCCAGTCACTTATAGAGTGAACGATGGTGAGGTTCAAACTATTCAGAGCGGCCAAGAGGAATATATTGACTTGGAAAATCCCGGCGACAAGGTGAGCTTGTATGGCGACAATGAGAGTTATTATAATAAAGGTAAGTACAGTACGATTTATGTAGATGAATATGGTACATACGAAGGCCATTTCTATGTGTATGGCAACATCATGAGCCTTGTCAACTCCACCGGCTTCGCGACAGCTACAGCACTGACTGCTGATTATGCTTTTGCACGGTTATTTTATTATAATGGTTGGAAAAATCCGGAGATGGAGAGTCACCCCACCAAGGATCTTGTCCTACCCGCCACCACACTGACAGCACACTGTTATGAATATATGTTCTATGGATGCACAGGTTTGACCAGAGCCCCTGTCCTACCTGCCACCACACTGACAGCATACTGTTATGAATATATGTTTTATGGATGCACAGGTTTGACTAGAGCCCCTGTCCTGCCAGCCACCACTTTGGCGGAGAGATGTTATGAAGATATGTTCAGGGAGTGCAAAAATCTGCAGACTGCTCCTGCCCTGCCCGCCACAAAGATGGTCTCTCACTGCTATAGTGGCATGTTCCTTGACTGCACCAGTCTCACGACAGCCCCCGAACTGCCAGCCACTTCGTTGGCCTACGGTTGTTATAGAAGTATGTTCAATGGCTGTGCCAACCTGAGTGCAGCTCCTGTATTGAATGCTACCACCTTAGCGCAGGACTGCTATTCCTATATGTTCAGTGGCTGTACCAGTTTGGAGACAGCTCCCGATCTTCCTGCCACAATCATGGAGAGTGAGTGCTATGATGGCATGTTCAGTGGCTGTACAAACCTGACTGCTGCTCCCACTTTGTCTGCTACGATAATGAAGAAAGGATGCTATTCCAACATGTTCTCTGGATGTTCGAGGCTGACCACGGCTCCCGACCTCCCTGCCACCACCCTAGCAGAGGACTGCTATGCTGGTATGTTCAAGGGATGTACGGGAATCACCTCGGCTCCCGCTCTGCCTGCCATTAGACTTGAAGAGCACTGCTATGCCTACATGTTCCAAGACTGTACGGGACTGACCTCGGCTCCCGACCTACTTGCTCCCATATTAGAAGAAGATTGCTATGAATACATGTTTGACGGATGCTCAGCACTGAATTCCATGAAATGTCTTGCCTGCAATATAACCGCTTATAATTGCACTTTTCATTGGCTTGACAATGTCAGCGAAACAGGTACGTTCACCATGGGTCCAGGCGTCAGGTGGAAAAGTGGCGCTGACGGCATCCCCACAGGCTGGAATGTCGTGGAGACTAACGAGTTGACGGTGATTCCCAAGGGATTCTACAAAGCCAACTTGAAGGCTTTCGAATATTGGACGACTTTCTACAACTCCGTGACAAACTTTGAGGCTGATGAAAACACCTCCGTTTATACCGCCTATTTCAATGGCCAGACACTGAAGCTAAAAGAGGTGGAAGATCATATCATCCGTGCTGGACAGGGCGTAATTTTGATATCGAAAAACGCCATCATAACACTTACCAGCACCACCAAGACTGGCACCGAGAGCTACTATGATGGCAACGAGTTGCTCGGCTCAGATACCGAAGTCTCACAAGATGGCACTTCCAGCTATTATATATTTGATATGCATGATTATGTGTTGGACGAGGAAGAGGAGGAAGAACTTGAATTCGAAAAGGTCTACGGCGACGTTCCGGCTCAAGTTGCCTATCTCAAGGTGAGCAGTGGCTACAGCGATAGATGGATGTCAATAGAGGACAACGGTGAGGACTATCTTGACGGCGATGTCAATGGCGACGGCATGGTGACAATCACAGATGTCTTAATGATTCTTGATAAGATTCTGGGAAATCCGTCGGAGAACTTCAATGAGGAAGCTGCCGACTTGAATCATGACAGTATGATAACTTATGCAGATGCCATGATGGTTATGGACATCATCCTAAATAACGGGTCACCTGCATAACCACGTGGGATTAACCGAAAATTTTGACCAATCTGAAAATGAAGAATTTCTTGTCAATGACTCCCCTTAGCTGAGCCCTAAAGTCCTTGATTTTTGCATTGAGGGATTCTGC
>JAEEGH010009514.1_pt1 | contig 22652 bp, 16 predicted proteins | sample 9134181 | NCBI WGS metagenome assembly JAEEGH01 (sample SAMN16246544, study PRJNA631951) | gut metagenome | biome: gut microbiome; feature: rumen; material: DP-attached | host: Bos | place: Iran: Karaj | collected 2018-10
TTAGAAAATATTGACGGATGACCATGGAATTGGAGTTGACTGTTACCCTCGATGATGATGCCAAAGGCGAGCATTGCAGCCAATTCTCCTTCTCAGTTGATTATGACGGCGATGGCGTAGAAAGCGCGATTGCACTTGCCAGTTGAATTCGCGTCTCCTAAACAAAAGTTAAATACGTTAAAATTGCTCCCATTTTTGCACATTCCAAAGCCATCAATCCACTTTTCTACCGTTTAACGTGTAAGCAACTGATTATCAATACTTAATATGTTCCAATATTGCAAAGGATTGTCATCTATTACGATAGACGAAGGAAATAATAAGTATGATTCCCGTGACCATTGCAATGCTATAGTTGAGAAAAAGAGCAATGTGTTATTAGCGGGGTGTAAAGGCACTATTATCCCCAATAGTGTCGTGAGTATTGGTGCACATGCATTTGAAAAATGCGAATCAATGTTTGTTATAACCATTCCGAAGGGAGTGGAGCGAATTGGAGAATCAGCATTCTCTGGCTGTGTTGATTTGGTGCATTTCAATATTCCGGAAACAATAGTACAAATACAGAATGATGCATTCTCGAAGACAGGATGGTATAAAGAACAACCAGATGGATTGCTGTATAAAGACGGTTGGCTATTGGGATACAAAGGAAGAATGCCAGAAGGCGTTTTGGAGATAAAAGCAGGTACTAAGCATATTATTCCTAATGTATTTGCAAAATGCGATAAGTTGGAAGAGGTGAAATTTCCTGATGAATTGGAAGAAATTCCCCCGTCGGCCTTTTCTGAATGTACTGGTATAAAGAATATTTATCTACCACAAGGAATTAAGAGCATCGGTTATCATGCATTTTGGGAGTGTAGTGGCCTAAAGACTGTTTCCGTGCCAGACGGGGTTACAACTATTGATAATGGCGCCTTTGGTCGTTGTACTCATCTTAAATCCGTAAATATTCCATATAGTGTATCAACAGTCTATTTGTCTTCTTTTGGTGCAACTGCCTGGTATGACAAATTGTCTAATGGCCCCATCTATCTTAACAATTGGTTGTTAGGATGGAAAGGAAAACAACCTAAAGGAAAAGTAGTCATAAAGGACGGAACCCAACACATTGCTCCATTGGCTTTTGAGTCTTATCGTGAAATAGAATCCGTTGTTATCCCCAATAGTGTAAAAACTATTGGGATGTATGCATTCTCAGGTTGCACCAATTTGACATCAGCGATTATTCCAGAGGGGGTTGAGAATATTGGAGCGCTTTCTTTTCAGAATTGCAAAGCACTAACCGAAGTAAATATACCTCGAAGCGTGAAATCTGTTGGATTATTGTGTTTCTTTAATACAGGTTGGCAAAATGCTCAGCCAGATGATGAACCCCTCTATTTAGACGGATGGCTTTTGGGACCCAAATCTCCACGTCGTATTATTGCTGACAATGAATTAGAGATTAAACCAGGGACAATAGGTGTTTCAGTAGCCGCTTTTCAATCCTATAAAAACCTCATGTCAGTAACTATTCCTTCATCAATAAAATATGTTGGTTCCTCAGCTTTTCTAGGATGCACTGGCTTGGTTGAAGTGAAAATCAGCGACTTGGAGGCATGGAAGAATATCAAGTTTGCGGATCCTGCCAGCGATCCTACTTTTTATACCAAGAGCTTGATGCTCAATGGACAGACTATTACTTCATGGTAGTAGAAAATATATGAAAGAGTTTTTCTTGTATGCAGCAATGCTGCTAGTTCCGACAGGAGTCTGTGCCCAAATGCAGAATGGTGTTGTGAAGACTCGCGGGCGAATGGTGAATGGTGTGTTGAAGCCTGGAACAGGACTTGACGGTGCAATGATACAATTGAATGGACGCAATGTTGTGACGAAGAATGAAGGAAGTGAGAAAGGGTACTTCTCATTTCCAGTCAAAGGAAAGAACTTCCTCGTGAAAAGTGTGACGAAAAAAGGATATCAGTTAGTAGACCCGCAAGTCTGTAGGGAATACAAATATTCAGACAACGTGCTTTATCTTGTCATGGAGAGTCCTGAACAACAATTGGCAGACCAACTGAGCCATGAACGGAAGCAGCGGCAAATGTTGGAACGACTTCTCCAAAAGCGTGAGGCCGAGGTTGCGCGGCTTAATGTGTCGGTTGAGGAGAAAACCCGCTTACTACAGGAAATTAACAAGGAACGCAAGGATAACGAGAAAATCATCAGTAATCTGTCGAAATACTATGCCACACTTGATTATGACCAGTTAGACGATTTCCAGCGTACAGTGACTAATTTCTTGGAAAATGGCCAATTGGAAGAGGCCGATTCCATGCTTCGCACTCGTGGCGGCATGGAAGTTCGAATCAAGGATGTCATGAACGAGCAGCGGGCTGAAGCAAAGGAGGAAGTAGCACTTGCACAGAGAAAGACAGATTTGGAGGTAAGCAGAGTTGGTTCGCAGAAAAAGATGGAAACCGTAGCAGCCGATTGCTATAACTTCTACCAGCGTTTCCTACAATCTCATCAAAATGATTCCTCTGCATATTATTTGGAATTACGGGCCGCATTGGACACTACGAATGTGAAATGGCAGGTTGAGGCGGGAATCTATATCCAGGACTATTTGGCTGACTATGGTAAAGCAATGGGCTATTTCCAACGTGTTCTCCAGCAGTGTTTGTTGCAATATGGTGAATCGAGTGAGTGGACAGCTACCATCTATAATAATATCGGTGGAATCTACTCCTATCAGGGAGACTATTCAAAGGCATTGGCGTATTATGATAAAGCATTGTTCTTCAGGGAAAGAGTGTTAGGGGCAGAACATCTTGACGTGGCCACATCATACAACAACATCGGATCGGTCTATTTCAACATGGGCGATTATCCCAAAGCATTAACATATTTAGGAAAAGCATTGAACATTCGAGTGACAGCATTGGGAAAGGATCATATTAGCGTTGCTATGACTTATAACAATATTGGTGCTGTCTATGATCGTCAGGGTGACTATCCCAAAGCATTGGAATATTATGCAAAGGCTTTGTCTATTTCGGAAAGTACTTTAGGACAGGAACATCCTGATGTCGCAATGCCCTACAGTAACATCGGCTTAGTCTGTTTCCATCAGGGAGATTATCCAAAGGCTTTGGAGTTTTATAGTAAATCATTAGGCATCTTACAGAAAATATATGGTATGGAGCACCCTGACGTTGCCGTAGTCTATGGTGGTATGGGATTGGTCTACTATAATTTAGGTGACAATCCAAAGGCATTGGAGTTTCACGGCAAGGCGTTGGCAATTTATGAGAAAATGCTCGGTTTGGAGCATCCAGAAGTGGCTGGGGCCTACAATAACATAGGGGGTATTTACTATAGCCTGAATGACTATCCCAAAGCTTTAGAGTATTTTAGCAAGGCAATGGCTATTTGGGAGAAAACCTTGGGTTCGGAGCATCCCGATCTCGCCGCAGCATATAATAATATTGGCTTAGTCTACTTTAATCAGGGAGACAATCAGAAAGCATTAGACTATTATGCCAAGGCTTTATCCATCCGCTTGAAAGTGCTGGGCCAGGGGCATCCTGATGTGGCAGTGTCGTACAACAATATAGGCTCGGTATATTACAAGAAGGGTGACTATCAGAAGGCAATAGAGTATCATCTCAGAGCATTGGTTGTCCGTGAGAAGGTCTTGGGGAAAGAACATCCAAACGTTGCAAACACATACAACAATATTGCCTCAGTCTATTATAGCCAGCGTGATTATCCGAAAGCCTTGGAATATTATGGGAAAGCATTAGCCGTCATTGAAAAAGTATTCGGTATGCAACACCCAAGCATTGCCACAACCTTTAACAACATCGGCAATGCATACTATAGTCAAAACGACTTTCCTAATGCTTTGGAGTATTACACGAAGGCTTTGGCCATCCGCGAGAAAACGCTTGGTGCAGAACATATTAGTGTGGCTTCATCATATAACTCCATCGGCATGGTATACGACAGCCAGGCTAATTATCCGAAGGCTTTGGAGTATTATGCCAAGGCACTCGCAATCAATAAGAAAGTGCTTGGTGAAGAGCATCCTGATGTTGCCAAAACATATAGTAGCATTGGTATGGTCTATAGCAGTATGGGTGACAATGTCAAGGCACTGGAATATCATGTCAAGGCATTAAACATTCGTAAGAAAGTGCTTGGTGAAGAGCATCCTGATGTGGCAATGTCCTACAACAGCATCGGTGGCATCTACTCTGACCAAGATGACTACACCAAGGTACTGGAATGTTACAACAAGGCATTGGCTATTAACGAGAAAGTATATGGTGCAGAGCATCCTCATGTTGCAAGACTGCTCAACAATATTGGTTTGGTTTACGATCGTCTGGGCGATAATCAGAAAGCCTTACAGTATTTCACAAAAGCATTGGATATCTGGAAAAAGACTTTGGGAACAGAGCATCCCACTGTTGCGGCTTCTTACAACACTATAGGCGGCATTTATGCCTACCAGTGCGACTATCCGAAGGCGTTAGAGTATTTTACTAAGGCATTGACTGTTTTGGAGAAATCATTAGGTTCAGAACATCCGAATACGATAAGGGTGAAAGAAAATATTGAGGATGTGAAAAGAAAGATGACTGAGAAAAAAGCAGATTAAGCGACATAGAGAAAGTCGTTTCAAAGTCTTAATATGGGCTCACTGTAACTTTCTATTTTACTATCACAACGTCATCAGGTCCGCTAGGGGGGCAGATAGTATCATGTTCCAAAGGAACGGATGACACAATGGGATAAGCACTCTTCTGCTGGGCGAGAGGAATGAAGAGACGAACATCGCCGTTGGCATCAGATAGGGTTTGATAGCCCTCTATCTCAATCTTTACGTCACGAACGCCCTGCTCTTTATTGACATCCCACACTTTGAAATGGACATTGCCAAAAACATTGGGGTTACGACGGATATTAATGCTTATGCTTTCTGTAAGGAGAACTGTAGTATCGACAGGCAAATAGTTTTGACACGCAATCGTAAGCCGTACATTGTTATTGATATGGCGATGGGGGATATTTGTGAACACAGTAGCGGATTCAAGGGAAGAGATGGTGTCCGTCTTCGATTCGTTGTCGAGCCTGATGGTAACAATAGCGTCTTTCAACGGTGGCAAATTGTCGTTATGGACAGTCATCTCATTCAGCCGCACTTCCACATCAACAGGCTGATTGATTATCCATACCGCTAACAGAGCAGTAATCACGGCAATGATGCCGATAGCCCATGCCGTCATCTTCTGAATGAGCAGACGCTTATGCCGTTGCCAGATGGCATCGAACTCCACACCAAGCAACTTTGAGATGAGCTGAACGTAAGCCCGTTCTTTATTCATCCAAGGCCAGCGGTATATTTTTTCGTGGATATTGGCCCCAAGGATTTCAGGTAATCCAAGGGTATTGACAATGGGGTTGAAACATTCCGAGTCAGGATTGCCGCTATGAGGTTGACCATCGACGATAAAGAAATGTATCTGCTTAGTGCGACCCAATATGTGGAAGAACTCGATTTCCTTGCCAACCCATTCCGACTTAGCGGAATTGGGCGAACAAATGACTATCAGATTCCTTGATGCCCGTAGACGTTCCTGTAGTTCTTCCGTCAGTCCTCCTGGCTGGATGTCCGTAGGTGCAAAGAACACAGGTTTGATAGGTGTACGCTCCCATCCATGTTCGCTACAGAGCGTTGCTGGCATGCGGTAGTGCTCTAATTTCTTTTGTACCTGCTTGCCCCACTCTGTATCCTTGGAGTTGTAACTGATAAAGGCAAAGTATTTGAATTGTTGCTGGCTCATAAACAGAATATCTTATTTTTCTATCTTTCCGTCCATCTAAGTATGGCTTGTTCACGTTCATCCATGAGGACAGTCTCAAAGTCAATGCCAGTCATACGGAATTCGTCCATTAATATGGTGTTTTCTGACAACAAATGGGTTGCGTGGTTCATTGCCTCAATGAAAGCTACCTTGTCTTGTTCTCGGTTTTGATAGCCTGGGGTATTTTCGGCCATAATATCGAAGAGAGTAGCGATGTTGTTGCGATTGTTTACCAATGATTTCCCTTTGGGGTCGACAACGTTATGTATGAAACTGTTTAACGCCTTTCCTCCAATGTCTCCAGGGAAGTTTGCATGCGTTGCCGTAGACAGAACCGTAGCCAACACCTCCATATAAGAAAGACCAAGTCGAGCTGCAATGATCTCGAGGATATAGATTTCCATGTGAGAACTCTCACCATCTACAGCCATGACGCGAATGAGTTTTTTCAGGTATAAGATCTTTTCCTTACGGTTGTCAAAGACGTCACACGTGGCATTACCGTCAAATCCATGCATGCATTCTTCAAGGACATCTTCTTCCATCCCTTCATTGCGGCAGATTTTATTAATCATATCACGTTCTGCCTCTGAAATCTCTCCGTCGGCAATAGCAATGGCAACCAAATCCTGTGCCAGTTTGAATTCTGAATCCGATGCATTACTGAATATTTTTGCTAAAAGTCCCATATCATTGATAGTTACGTTTTACAATATCAAAACCAAGTTTCTTTACCAGTTTGATGGTATTAAAAGCCATAATACGATCATATTCTTTCTCATTCTCAGGCAGAGCAGTATAGGGGACGAGATCAGGATGCCGCTTATTTGCATCATCGCGTTCTTTGCCATACGTCCAACCCTCTTTAATTCTGGCTTCTGCCCACACATCATGAGCATTTTCGGCAATCGCTTCCTGAAGTTCTTCTAGGTCACCATCAAGAGGAATATCGTCCACATTAATAGGGTGAGGCTCGTATTCTTCCACCGATTGTAGAACCTGAATCATATAATTGTTAGACTCTTTCCATGCATTAAGAAAATTGTTGAGCGGAATTCTCGAAATATAAGGTTCCTCGTATGGATCGAAAACGGTGACAAAATGGTCCTCTATATGTGTTACAACTACTGCATGATTCGTTAAATCTTCCAAGTCAAATGCTTCGGCATATAGCTTTTCGCGGTCAACGCCTACTACTACATCATGATCCTGCATTAAAGCGTTCTGTATGTCCTCTAGTGTAGAATTGTACTTGCGACAGACAAACATTCCAGAATATGACAAGAGGTTTCCCAAGCAATAGAGTGGCGTCCCTTCTGGTTTTAGCCAGTCTTTCCGCCGAGCAGCATTCAGAAGCCATTCCTCGTCGTATGGTAGTTGTCGGCGATGCAGGATGAAAATCTCGCAATGCACGGCGCATATATTCTCATTGCCGAGAGCAACTGTTTGCATTAACGGAAGAATGCGTGTCGTTTTTTCTTTGTTTTCCATATTCCTTATGCGTTTTTATAATTTTGCCTTGCGTCTATTAACAAATTCAACTAAAACAGGGGCGAATTCTACAACATTCCTGTCTTTTATGAGTTCGTCCTTAGGTAATTTGGAATGAGATGTTATACATGTATGAATTTTCAAAGAGTCAATTCTTTTCTCCCCTTCCTTGGCTTGCCGCCACCCGGCGAGAGTCCTTTCTGCAATCCATCTGCGATGCTCTGTAGAGGCTAGAGTGTCTATGAGGACTTTTAAATTCTCATCACTATGATCATGGGCTCTCTCTATGATTGGCAGTAAGATTCTGTAATGGTCAGTTTGGTATCTTGTAGCCATTTTAAATGATTCTGGCGTTTGCTCGTAAGCCAACCATTTTTCCTTCCATTCGTCAAATTTGCTTTCGTAAGGAATATCTTTTATCTTCTGTTCAACGTCACTTTCGTCTAAAAGAATTCTTGAGCAATCAGCGTCAGAATATATACCGTTAACGCAGATGGAGAGGTCATCGTCAAGCAGAGACTCATCAAAACCATTAAGGAAAGTTCCAAACAATTGGACGTTTTTGTATGCAGTGTCATTGTATGAAAGAATATCCGAAATAGAATCTTTTACATGTTGTCTGACTAAAATGCGTGGCCTTGTCGGATTACTCACAACGGATTGTTTCCCATTAGGAGTGTTGATGTTGTTTGACTTGAGTTTCAAGTGATTGTAAATATAGAACATCTCCTCAGGCAAAGTAAGGGCCGACGTAATTGCTGAATCTGGATCTGACAGACATATTGCAATGGTAAGCATCTGACGGGTGTCGCAACTCCATTCTTTTAGTTTTGTCCGTACTTTGTCATTATCTACCTTATGTGGAATGAAATCTATACTAATATCCTTTATTTGGTTGAGATAGGGGTATTGTGACTTCCATTGTCCTTTCAATTCTTCTGCATCAGGGTCGATAATGGTAATTATCGTATTATTCTCACCTGTTTCTTCGTCAAAATTGGGGAAGTGACATATACGTAAGGCTTCTAAAAGTAGTGCGCGTCCCATGCTGTTGAAACCTACAATAACTAGGTGGGCATATTTATTTGTTCCTTCAATCGGCTCGAAATCAAGGGAGTCATAGACATACCTCCCGTTCTTCTTCCTTCCAGAATAGCTCCATAGCAGACGGGCCCAGTTCTCATAGAAGTTGAAAACATGTAAGTCTATTCTTTGTTGGAATTGTGCATCTCCTTCTCCCTGATAACCTAAATAAACCAATGGAAGATTCAGACGTTGTACAAGATTATATGCTGATGTGTCATTGATAAACAAATAGACGGGTAACAGGCTGTTGTATTTTGACGGATGATGGCTGACGTAGTGACTAATCTTTTTCAGGAGGGTCATACTTTGGGTATATTGGTTCTCCCATTCATTACCTTCCACCATAATATATATAGCTTTAGCCTTGTCAATATTCAGTTTGCTTACATGTTTGTCTGTGTTTCCGTCACCAGCATATAGAATCACCTGATTGTCTTTCTCCTCAGGCAATGATGCCCGTAGCTTAGAACGTACCGCACCAATCTCTTTTGATGTTAATATGACTAATTTAGTACAACCATGCTTGTTTTCCAGAATGCGATCTATGATACTTGAAGAGTAATTGTTAAACCCTATCATTACATAATGTTGTTTAAGAGAGAATCGTTTCCTTCCGTCACGGATTCTTTCAACATATCGTTCAACACCACTCGAGAAAGCTGTAATAAGCAGTCCATTAAAGAAAATGATACCTAAAAGTGCTATAAAAAGATATAAAACTTCGTGTTCGTGGGGAGATTCTGCAGGATTAACTCCAAAGAAATAATAAGCATGAAATAAGAAGGTGTCTTTGTTTGGCGCATAATATGATATAATAGCAATAATGCCTAATACTAATACAGCAAATATGCCAACAATAGCAAAATAAATCCATATATTTGTTAGTTTCCTGTGAAACCACAGATAATGATTCGTAATGTTCATCTTTCTTTATTTTATAATTTTGAATCCGAGTTTTATAATCAGCTTTAGCGTACCGATGGATGTGCTGTGATCGTACCTCTTTTCTTCTTCTGGAAGTTCTTCGTATGGTACAAGACACGGATGTGTTTTAAGTTCGTCGTTGCGCTGTTCACCATATTTCCATCCCTGTGTAATACGAGTCTCTGCCCATACTTCATGAACATTTTTCGATAAGAGTTCGGCTAACTGTTCCAGTTCCTTGGGCAGATTGACGTCACTTGTATCAATTGGTTGGGGAATATATTTTTTGTCTTCCATTCTTGAAGTCTTGTATGCTAATTAGAGATTTTGTACACCGTTGAATTTTCCGCAAAGATAAGAAGAATAAATGTAATTGCCAAATAAAGTCAGGAAAACTTATAAAGGGGGGCGTTTCTGACCATTCAGGATTGCCGGTAATGATGTCGTGATGAAGAACAACATTATTTATTTTTCCCTTTTTTTATTCATAATGTCATTATCGCTGTAAATATCTTATTATCTTTTATTTATAGCAATGATGTTGAAAGATTTACTATCATAAATTTGCCGATTTTTAGTCATTTATATGTAAAACTCTTGCAATTCAGGCGAAAATTTAGTAACTTTGCATGCACTTAATCCAATTAAAGAAATGAAAATAACGATTATCAACTCTGAAAGAAATGAAAAACGCTACACGCGCGTGAAACTTGATGACTTCGTGGCACAGCTACGCGACGGAACTTACAGCCAGCATTATGTCCGCGACTTCAAAAAGGATGTCTGCTTTGCGGCAGAGTGGGTCAAGGTGAATGGCGAGCTCAAAGCCATGAATTACAATCCACTGGTGCTGCTTTCTATTGTGAATCTGCGTGACCAGACGACTGCCGAGGAGTATAAGCGCCTCGCCATCCAGCAGCCCTACACGATGCTGTGTTTCCTTGGTCACGACGGCCATTCGCTACACGTCCTCTGCCGATACACAGTTGGAGGAAATATGCCATCCCCGACCTCTTCTGGACAGACTGATTCCAAATCAGCCAGAACCGCTCAGTGTTCAACGCTCAACAGTCAGTCTTTGTTGAACGCCTTCCGCAAATACCATTATATTTATGCTTCGCAGCTCAGCACACCGCTGGCAGAGGATGAGCCGTCTTTCGAGACCTGTTGCAAGGCCTGCTATGATGCACAAGCCTACTACAATCCAGAGGCCCTTGCCATCACCGTATCCGCAGAACCCGAAAAGTCGCCTAAGTTCCATCCCATGCAAGAGGCTATCAGCGACTATAACTGGCCAGAGGAGATTCCTGGTCTGTCTGTTCACGACAGCCGCATGCGCCGTTTCCACGACTGCCTTGATGCCGCCCAGGAGGCACACCGTGACCTGTGGTATGATGTCGATGGTGGGTGGAAGACGTCCGAGGTGTTCAAGGATGCCGTCTTGGAACATCTGGCCGATGGCTGCCGCGAAATGGGTTTGCCGCAGGCCTGGTGTGCCCGTATGTGTACGTTTATCCCGATGCTTGGCGGTCTGCAGAATCAGGAAACCATTGATGCCGTTTTCCGCTCTGCCTACCTGCGCGAGACGCTGAAAACCGTACCTTTGAAGTTCACCCGCCCGTCGGCCCTGCTCACCTACAAGACCGAGGCCTATATGAAGGAACACTATACGCTGCGCCTGAATGTCATGACCGGCACGCCAGAATATCGCCTGAACGCTGTGGGTTATGGGTTCCTGCCGTTGGATCAGGCTGCACGTAACACCATGGCTATCAAGGCTTTGAAGGCTGGCGTTGAGTCCTGGGACAAGGACCTGAACCGCTACATCGACTCGAATCTCATTCCCAGATACTATCCGATGGAAGACTTTGTTGAGCACCTGCCCAAGTGGAACGGCAAGCACGACTACGTAGGCGAGCTGGCACGCCGCGTCAAGACCGACAATCCGTACTGGGAAAGCGACTTCCATACGTGGATGCTCTCGATGGTGGCACAGTGGCTGGGCAAGGACCGCCAGTACGGCAACGCCATCGTACCCCTGCTCATCGGGCCGCAGGGCAGTGGAAAGACGACGTTCTGCAAGCGTCTGCTGCCAGAATACCTGCAGATGTATTTCAACGACCGCCTATCGATGAAGAACGACAACGATATCTTCCTCGCTATGTCGGGCTATGCCCTCATCAACATTGACGAGTTCGATGCCATGTCGAAAAGTCAGCAGCCCATCCTGAAATATCTCCTTTCGAAGCATGACGTGAAGTTCCGGCCACCCTACGGTAAGACCATGGAAGAACGCCAGCGCTTTGCCTCGTTCATCGCTACTACCAACAACCTCCGTCCACTCACCGATCCCACTGGCTCGCGCCGCTTTGTCTGCGTCTATGCCAACGAAATTGACAACTCGGGAAACGTCCCGTGCCACCAGATCTATGCACAGCTCTATACGGAGTTGCAGCAGGGCCGCCGCTATTGGTTTGACGACGAAGAAAACGCTCGTATCATCCGTCAGAATGCCCGCTTCCAGCAGGTACTCGACTACGCAGGGATGATAGAGCGCACCTACCTGTCGCCGGAGGACACCCCGAAGGACGAAGACTTCCTGCTCTTGAAGACTATCATGAAGCGATTGGAAAAGGCTTTTCCCACGTTTGCTGTTCGTAAAAATACGGACAAAGAGCTCGGACGAAAGTTGATAGAACTCGGTTATGAACGCAAGCGACAGACTAAAGGTTCGTCATTCCGTATGAAAGAGAAGTAGCGGATTGAAGTAAAACAAGTTGTTTTACTTCCGTGCAAAGGCACTTTACAATCGTAGGAAGGCCATCTACAGCAGTAAAACAACTTGTTTTACTTTAATGAATAACAATGATATTGAAACTTTCAACATCATTCTTACAAGCTTCTGAGCATCAGAAGATTATAAAGATTATGATATTAAACATAAAAATCAAGAAAAAAAGATTATGGCATTACATATTAAACTTATCAGGAACAACATCAAGAGCAGTAACTCGTATGGAAAATATTTTGCAAAAGCTGTCAGCCAAGGCGAGATAACCCTTGACGAAATATGTGAGGAAATCAGTAGAAACAGCAGCTTTAGCGAGGGCACCGTCTTAGGTGTCGTAACGGAACTACAGGACACCATGAAGGAGAAACTGCGCGACGGCCAGACCGTGGTACTGCCCGGCATCGGACGTTTCAGCCTTCGTGTAGAGAGCATTGGTGTGGACGACCCGAAATCCTTCAACATTCGCCGTCACATCACCCGCATCGTCTGCGGTTTCCTTCCCGCCGGTCGCCGTATTCAGGGCCGCCATATTCTTTACGACCTTTGCGAAGGTGTCAAGACCATCTGGCATAAAGGCTATAAACCGTAATATAATGTATGTCGGTAAGGTCAGTCTGTCGTGAATGGCGTAATATCTCTCTTAATTTGTTCCTGCATCCTACTGTAGGCAAATTTGTGCATCTTGATGCAGAAATAGACGAGGACGAAAAAACTGATGCCACCTACAGTGGTGCTGACGGTGCCGCTAAGAGCGAGGGCGTCGTAAACGCCATGAGCCACGACGGGCACCAACAGAATGAAGGCACGGGTCTTGGCGGAACGGTCCACAAAGTGGTATAACGAATAATAATAACCCATCATGACGGCAAAGGCATAGTGACCCGGTACGGCCAATAAGGAACGGGCAATAGCTACCGATGCCCATTGGTCGCCACTGCCGACAATATAGCCGATATTCTCCATTGCAGCAAAGCCGAGTCCTACGCAGACGGCATAGACGATGCCGTCAAAATGTTCATCGAAATAGGGATTGCGGCGTAGTACCAGCCACAAAGCCAGCAACTTGAATGATTCTTCGGGTATGGCGGCTACCAAGAAGGCTGTTGCCGTTGTGTCGAATAGGGTGGTGGGCTGGCCTTCCGGGCCAAACAGTATGGTATGTACTACCTGTTCGAACAATGCAACAGGTAAACAGATGCCTACGCCATACCACACAGCCCTCATCAGCTGCTTGCCGGGTTCTTTCTGTGGATCCATCCGCCAGACATATACCCAAAGTAATACTGCGGGCAATAGTGCTGCTGCTAAAAGTATTCCTGTCATGCTATTCGGTCACTTCAACATGAAGACTAAAGTAAAATTAATTCTATACGAGTTCTACTTTGTTGATGTCCAGCTCCACGTCAATCACGGTGCCTTGGGTCCATTCGCTCTTGTGCGTCACCTCGGGTGAAATCAGCACGTTATCTCCCAATCTTGCTTCCATAATTCTCGTTGTTTAGAGTTTTACGGTGCAAAGATACACAATTTCCCAGACATTCCCACCATTTCCCGCAGAAATAATTATGCATTATGAATTATGCATTATGCATTATGCATTATGAATTCCATAGAACCCTGGATTCGCCTATCTCCAAGGATAGTATGTGAGTCCTATTGTCAAGGCTCTGTTCTTGTAGGAGTGACTTAAGAGATACAAATCGGCCTTCGGTTGGCCTGCCAAGTCGTGAAAGTCGGCAAACAGGTGACAACGTTTTCCTATGTCCTTGCCCATCTTTACTGAAGCGTAGAGATGGGCATGTTGGTTGGTGGCATCGTTATAGATCAATACGGATGACAGTCTGAGTCCTTTGCCTAACAGTAGTGTAGGTGCGAGCTTGAGGGTGTAATACGTGGCGTTGACAGCATCGTCGTAGCTGATGTGCAGGTGGTGTACGTTCGCTCCTGCTGTCAGCCGGAAGTTTTTTTGATGCCAGGTGACAGATGATGCCAGACTAATCAGCGACTCGTTAGGTGTCGGCATGTCAGAGAGCAGTGTGTATGCCACACTGCCCATGGCCAGGAACCGGTCAGCCTGATAGGTATAGCGTGCCTCCGATCGCCAGGCAAGGTTTGTCTTATAGTCCGTTGAGTGCAGGTAGGAACCATCATCGGAATAAGTATGGAAGTCGCTGGCTAAGGGATTGAAGAACGAGCGGTTGATGATGGCTTGTACGAAATGGCGCCCCCTCCGATAGCCTACGCTGGCATGCAGTGCATGGTCATTGCGGTTGTGCGACCATAGGTTGCTGGGGTCCTCGTCGTAGTGCTTGTCCCAGAAGGTGTTATGTCTGAAACGGTCTCCTAAGCTGATGGTCCACGGTCCTTTATTAAAGTCCAGCAGCACATACAGATCGTGGTAGAGATTCTGTTCACGTCTGAGCTCATGAAGCCAGAGGTTCGTGTAGCCCCCCTCGTAACCTGCGGTTAACGAGAGCGACTGTGGCACGAGGGGGATGCTGCACTCAGCAATCCACCAGGGTACAACTGTCTGTTCATCAAATTGGTAGATGGACATGTTATCATAGTTCATTCCTGTCTCGAAATAGAGGCCAGCGCCTTGCTCGTTAAGGGTACGCTCGTAAGTGGCGACGAGTTCGCCCCACCGTTGCCTGATGATATCGCTCTCTGAATCGCCATCAACATCATACACGTGGCTTTTATACTCCTCATAGCCCTGCGAGAGCTTTAGTTTCAGCAGGTCGTTCTCCGTTGCCTGCCAGTCAATAAAGACCATCGCATTCTCTACATTGTTTCGTGAGGTGACGGAAGAACCTGACAATGATTCGGCCTTGCCATACCGCAGATTGGTCTGCGCCAAGGCGCGAACGGTGACCTTGTCACCACTGTTGGCTATATTGGCATATAACTGACCGTTACCATACGTACTGCCATTAACAGCGAGCTTGCCTGTCAGCCCCTTACCTTCCTTGAACCGTAGGTCTATGTATCCCGTGACGCCGTCCATCGCGCTGTTAACGTTGCCATAGACAAACACGGTGACATCACTGAGGTCGCAGGCATTAATCTCGTTGAGCAGAGACTCGTAGTCGATATTTAGCGGGATTTCATCGACACTCAGCAGATAGTCTGCTGTAAGTGTCTTGCCGTCACTCGACATCAGTTCCGGGCAGATGTGTAATACATCCAGTAGCGTCATCTCTGAATCAGGGTTCAGCCGCTCCACATGGATGGTGTATTTGTTGCCTTCGTGTTCGATAATCTGTTCTTTCTCCTGACCGTTCACTGTGAGGAAACTGCAGGCCATCAGCCCTCCCAATAGCAGGGCTATGAGTCTGTTTGTTCGCATGATATTCGCAATTTGAGCGCAAAGTTACGAATAAGCGGGAACAAAACCAAATAAAAGATGTTTTAATTCGATTTTTGTTGTCATTGACATCTGCTTCTATGAGTCCGAAGTGGTAATATTCTATACGAGTTCGACCTTATTGATGTCCTGTTCCTTCTCGCAGTAGTGGCAGGTCAGGATACCGTCGCTAACGTGAAAGTGGGTGGCCATGGGCTCGTTGTTGGTGATGCACTTGGGGTTGTTGCACTTGACGATACCCTTAATCTCATCAGGCGTCTCAACGGTCTTCTTCTCGACGACCTCGTAGTCGCGGATGATGTTGAGGATGACCTTGGGGGCCACAACGGAGAGACGGGAAATCTCGTCGTCGGTAAAGAATTTGTCGCTGACCTTGATGATGCCCTTGTTGCCGACCTTCTGCGACGGGTAGTTGTTACCGATGGTAACGGGCGTCTTCAGGTCGAAGAGTCCTAAAAGATTAGCTACCTGATAAGTCTTGGTAGCGGGTATGTGGTCTATAACGGTGCCTTGCTCGATGGCGGCAACCAGGCGTTCTTTCTTGTTCATAATCCTAATTCCTAATTCCTAATTCCGAATTTAGTAATCATAATTCTCAATTCTCAATTGTCAATTCTCAATTCTCAATTACCTAATAATCGTCTTGTCCTTGCGCACCTCGTCGAGGCTGATGCCCAATACGTCGCAGAATATAGCTTCGCGGGCGAAGAGGCCGTTGCCTGCCTGTTGAATGTAGTAGGCATGGGGATTGGAGTCCACGTCGTAGGCTATCTCGTTGACACGGGGTAGGGGATGCAGAATGCGCATGTTGGGCTTGGCCAAACGCAGCATATCGTTGTTCAGGATGTACACATTTTTGACACGCTCGTACTCCATGAGGTCTGAGAAGCGTTCCTTCTGCACGCGCGTCATATAAAGGATGTCGGCATCGGCAATGACCTTTTCGTTGAAGGCGGTATGCTCCTGATACTGGATGCCGTGCTCCTTGCAGTATATCTTGTACTCCTGGGGCATGGCCAACTCCTTAGGTGCCACGAAATGGAACGTGGGGTTGAAGTGGCGCATGGCCATGATGAGCGAGTGGACGGTACGTCCGTACTTGAGGTCGCCTACCAGATATATATTAAGGTTCTCGAGCGTACCCTGCGTCTTGTAGATAGAATAGAGGTCGAGCATGCACTGTGAGGGATGCTGATGGGCACCGTCGCCCGCATTGACGATGGGTACGTCGGTAACCTCAGAGGCATATTGTGCAGCACCCTCAATGAAGTGGCGCATGACGATGACGTCGGCGTAGTTAGAAACCATCAGGATGGTGTCTTTCAGCGTCTCGCCCTTTGTGCCACTGGTAATCTTGGGGTCGGCAAATCCTATGACTCGAGCACCTAAGCGGTTGGCTGCTGTCTCGAATGACAGACGTGTACGTGTCGAGGGTTCAAAAAACAATGTGGCGACCACCTTACCCTTCAGCAGTTCGCGGTTGGGGTGTCGCTCAAACTCTTGTGCCATCTCAATCATGTAGAGAATCTTCTCTCTCGTGAGGTCGGCAATCGTTACAAAATCATGCTTTTCCATTAGTCTGGGATTATATTTGACTGCAAAATTACGAAAAGTTGAGTAAAATGCAAAAGAAAATACCTTTTTTCTTTTCATTTTCGAGACGGAGTAAGTTCTCCGAAGGAAAAATTACACATAATTTCTGAATTTTGCACGTTTATTCCAAAGTTTTTTGTAATTTTGCACACAAAACTTCGAAGTATCTGCATTATGAGAAAGATAATTGTATATGTGATGTGGGCGCTGCTGGGCATTTCAGTGTTGGCAGCAGGACTTGCATTCTATGCTATCAATGAGGGCTGGATAGGTTATATGCCGCCCATTCAGGAACTGCAGAATCCTATCAACCGTTATGCTACGCAGGTCATCTCGGCTGACGGCAAGGTGATGGGTACGTGGAACTACAACCGTGAGAACCGTATCATGGTGGACTACACACAGCTGTCGCCCTCGTTGGTACAGGCGCTGGTGGCTACTGAGGATGTCAGGTTCTACGAACATTCGGGTATCGACTTCTTTGCGTTGGGACGTGCCATCGTCAAGCGCGGCGTCTTGGGCCAGAAAAGTGCGGGTGGTGGTTCTACCATTACACAGCAGTTGGCCAAGCAGCTTTATTCGGCTACGGCGCATAGTGTGATGGAACGACTGTTGCAGAAGCCGATAGAGTGGGTGATAGCCGTCAAGTTGGAGCGTAACTATACGAAAGACGAAATCATTGCGATGTACTTGAACTACTTCGACTTCCTGCATAATGCGGTGGGTATCAAGACGGCTGCGAACACGTATTTCGGCAAGGAACCGAAGGACTTGTCGGTGACGGAATCGGCTGTGCTGATAGGTTTGTGTAAGAATCCGTCGTACTTCAATCCCGTGCGTTATCCGGAACGCTCGACGGAGCGTCGTAACGTGGTGCTCCACCAAATGATGAAGGCTGACTATCTGACGGAGGCTGAATACGAGAAATATTCGAAAGAACCACTGAATCTGCACTTCCACGTGGCTGACCATAAGGACGGTGTCGCTGTGTATTTCCGCGATTTCCTGCGCCGCTACATGATGGCCAAGAAACCGAAACGTTCGGATTATCCGTCGTGGAACAATGTGAAGTTCCATATCGACTCCATCAACTGGGAGAACGACCCGCTGTACGGCTGGTGTAATAAGAATCTGAAGAAGAACGGCGAGCCGTATAATGTCTATACGGACGGTTTGAAGGTGTATACCACGATTGACTCGCGCATGCAGGATTATGCTGAACAAGCTGTGACCGAACATGTCATCAAGTATCTGCAACCCGCATTCACAAAGGAAAAGCGTGGGCGTAAGACGGGCCCGTACTCAAACAAGATATCTGCCGAGCAGGTAAACAGCATCCTGATGCGTTCCGTCCGCCAGTGTGACCGCTATCGTGCACTGAAGGCCGAGGGCCTTTCGGAAAATGATATCATGAAGTCGTTTAACACCAAGACGGAGATGACGGTATTCTCGTACAAGGGCGAGATAGATACTGTCATGACGCCGCTCGATTCTATCAAGTACTATAAAACGTTCCTGCGTTGTGGATTCATGAGCATGTGTCCACAGAACGGGCACGTAAAGGCGTATGTTGGTGGACCTGACTTCGTGCATTTCGCCTACGATATGGCGATGGAGGGTCGACGTCAGGTGGGTTCTACCATCAAACCGTTCCTGTACTCGCTGGCAATGGAGAATGGTTTCTCTCCTTGCGACTTGGCACCTAATGTGCAGCAGACGTATATGGTGGCTGGACACGCATGGACGCCACGAAACGGCAGTAAGGCACGCTATGGCGATATGGTGACGCTGAAGTGGGGACTGCAACAGTCAAACAACTGGATATCGGCATACCTCATGAGCAAGCTGAATCCGCAGGCTTTCGTGACCCTGTTACACGAATATGGCATCCGCAATCCGGAGATCCATCCCTCTATGGCGCTCTGTCTGGGTCCTTGCGAGATTACTGTGGGCGAGATGGTCAGCGCTTATACGGCGTTTGTCAATCATGGTATCCGTGCCGCCCATCAGTTCGTAACGAAGATTGAGGATAACGAGGGCAACATCGTGGCTCAGTTCCAGCCACGCATGAACGAGGTTATTAGTGAAGAGAGTGCCCACAAGATGATATATATGCTGAAAGCCGTTGTCGATGGTGGTACAGGTAGCCGTCTGCGCTTTAAGTATAACCTGAAGGGCGAACTTGCCGGTAAGACGGGTACCACGAATAATAACAGTGATGCCTGGTTTATGGGCATTACGCCGACACTGGTCAGCGGTATGTGGGTTGGTGGCGACGACCGCGATATCCATTTCGACTCGATGGTCTGGGGTCAAGGTGCTGCAATGGCATTGCCCATTTTCGCCCTTTATATGCAAAAAGTGTATAAGGATAAACGACTGGGATACAGTGATCAGGCAAAATTCGACTTGCCGGCTGGATATAATCCGTGCGAAATGGATGAGTCTGGACTCTCCGATTTGGGTGATGAATCCATTGAAGAAGTGTTCGAATAACAATTCCTATATATAATATAATAAGGTGTAAGGTTTTCGTATTGTAAAGTAATGCGAAAACTTTTCATTTTTATCGAAAAAAGTTCCTGAAATATTTGCGAGGTTCGAAAATTATGCGTACCTTTGCATCCGCTTTCGCGCTAAAAAATGGTGCGGAGCGAATAAGAAAGCGTTCTTTGATAAGGTTTACATAAAACAGAGAAGTAGTAGTACAAGAAGCGAGTGCTTGTATCTTTTTGTGGTATGAGTACTTGGGTAATTGAACGAACCGTCAATCCTATTTATATTATTAGGAGATTGATTCTTTTACAAACTACCGGATGAGCGTTCTGAGACAGAGCAAATGTCGATGGGGATTTTTTACAAGGTTCCTAGGAGCGAGTGAAGAGCCAAGCTTGCTTGAGCTATTCCGAGCGACGACGGAAGCTGTAAAATTTTTCTTTCGGAGAAATAAAAATTTTACAATGAAGAGTTTGATCCTGGCTCAGGATGAACGCTAGCTACAGGCTTAACACATGCAAGTCGAGGGGCAGCAGGACGATAGCTTGCTATTGTTGCTGGCGACCGGCGCACGGGTGAGTAACGCGTATCCAACCTTCCCCTTAGTAGAGGATAGCCCGGCGAAAGTCGGATTAATACTCTATGTTGTATTTTGAGGACATCTGACGAATACCAAAGATTTATCGCTAAGGGATGGGGATGCGTCTGATTAGCTTGTCGGCGGGGTAACGGCCCACCGAGGCGACGATCAGTAGGGGTTCTGAGAGGAAGGTCCCCCACATTGGTACTGAGACACGGACCAAACTCCTACGGGAGGCAGCAGTGAGGAATATTGGTCAATGGGCGTAGGCCTGAACCAGCCAAGTAGCGTGCAGGATGACTGCCCTATGGGTTGTAAACTGCTTTTATGCGGGAATAAAGTCAGGTACGTGTACCTGTTTGCATGTACCGCATGAATAAGGACCGGCTAATTCCGTGCCAGCAGCCGCGGTAATACGGAAGGTCCGGGCGTTATCCGGATTTATTGGGTTTAAAGGGAGCGCAGGCGGAGGATTAAGCGTGACGTGAAATGTCCCGGCTCAACCGTGGAACTGCGTCGCGAACTGGTTTTCTTGAGTGAGTGCGACGTCGGCGGAATTCGTGGTGTAGCGGTGAAATGCTTAGATATCACGAAGAACCCCGATTGCGAAGGCAGCCGACGAGTCCTTAACTGACGCTAAAGCTCGAAAGTGCGGGTATCGAACAGGATTAGATACCCTGGTAGTCCGCACGGTAAACGATGGATGCCCGCTGTCTGCGATATACTGTAGGCGGCCAAGAGAAATCGTTAAGCATCCCACCTGGGGAGTACGCCGGCAACGGTGAAACTCAAAGGAATTGACGGGGGCCCGCACAAGCGGAGGAACATGTGGTTTAATTCGATGATACGCGAGGAACCTTACCCGGGCTTGAACTGCAGGCGAACGATACAGAGATGTTGAGGCCCTTCGGGGCGCCTGTGGAGGTGCTGCATGGTTGTCGTCAGCTCGTGCCGTGAGGTGTCGGCTTAAGTGCCATAACGAGCGCAACCCCTTTCTCTAGTTGCCATCAGGTGATGCTGGGCACTCTGGAGACACTGCCACCGTAAGGTGTGAGGAAGGTGGGGATGACGTCAAATCAGCACGGCCCTTACGTCCGGGGCTACACACGTGTTACAATGGGTGGTACAGAGAGTTGGTGCATCGCAAGCTGCATCTAATCATGAAAGCCATCCTCAGTTCGGATTGGGGTCTGCAACCCGACCCCATGAAGCTGGATTCGCTAGTAATCGCGCATCAGCCATGGCGCGGTGAATACGTTCCCGGGCCTTGTACACACCGCCCGTCAAGCCATGAAAGCCGGGGGCGCCTGAAGTCCGTGACCGCGAGGGTCGGCCTAGGGTGAAACCGGTGATTGGGGCTAAGTCGTAACAAGGTAGCCGTACCGGAAGGTGCGGCTGGAACACCTCCTTTCTGGAGAGAATGCTCAAGGTAGTAGAAGCAAGATGGAGAGTTATTTATCCTTTGCTTCTTGTACTCGAAATCTGTTTTTTTAGAGAATAGACGAAGCTGGGCGCGTATGTGTTGCCGACAGCTTGAAGCCAGTCCTATAGCTCAGTTGGTTAGAGCGCCACACTGATAATGTGGAGGTCGGCAGTTCAAGTCTGCCTGGGACTACGCTTATGGTTCATGGTTCAAGGTTTATGGTTCATGGTTTAAAACCCTTAACCGTTCACCCTTAACCGTTAACCGCTCTCTTGGGGGATTAGCTCAGCTGGCTAGAGCACCTGCTTTGCAAGCAGGGGGTCAACGGTTCGAATCCGTTATTCTCCACAATGGAAATGCAGAAAATGAGAAATGCAGAAAATGAGAAATTAATGTCTCATTGGCTCATTCCCTCAATGTCTCAATTCCAAGAGATCTTTGACATATTGACACAAGCAAGACTGTAGATTAGATTTATGAATCAACAGCTGAAAGTATGAGCAAGCGTGCGTATGCACGCTCATTGGCGAAAGTAGAAAAGGGCGCATGGCGGATGCCTTGGCTCACGGAGGCGATGAAGGACGTGATAAGCTGCGATAAGCCCGGGGTAGGAGCAAATATCCTTTGATCCTGGGATTTCCGAATGGGACAACCCAATAGTCTGAAGGACTATTATCTGTGCTTAAGTACAGAGGCGAACGGAGGGAACTGAAACATCTTAGTACCTCCAGGAAGAGAAAATAACAATGATTCCCCCAGTAGTGGCGAGCGACCGGGGAAGAGCCCAAACCTGTGTTGTAGCAATGCATCGCAGGGGTTGTAGGACCACGTTGTGGTACTCAAATGTGGAATGGAAGCATCTGGAAAGTTGCATCATAGAAGGTGACAATCCTGTACATGAACACAAATGAGGCCTAGTGGTATCCTGAGTAACGCGGGACACGAGTAATCCTGCGCGAATCTGCCGGGCCCATCCGGCAAGGCTAAATACTCCCGTGAGACCGATAGTGTACGAGTACCGTGAGGGAAAGGTGAAAAGC
>JAEEGH010009515.1_pt1 | contig 22652 bp, 19 predicted proteins | sample 9134181 | NCBI WGS metagenome assembly JAEEGH01 (sample SAMN16246544, study PRJNA631951) | gut metagenome | biome: gut microbiome; feature: rumen; material: DP-attached | host: Bos | place: Iran: Karaj | collected 2018-10
CAGGGCTGCATTGCCTTGCACAACGTTATTCTTTCCGCCTCCGGCCAGAATGATTTTGCCCACATGACCGCCCTCCATCCTGATTTTGACTGCTTTACAAGTCTCGTCTTTACCATGCACGCCACCATAGATAGTGCAGTAGCGCCAATCCAGACCGAGCTCTTCAATCTCGACGCGGTATTTTTCGTCGGTGGAAAAATTGCCGCCGTCATCGTTTACATATACCTGTGTCTTGCCCTCTTCGTCGCGGACAATCAAGGTGTTATATCCATCGCAAAACAGTTGAAACTCGGCACCGCTGGAGCGGTTGATGCTCTTCGGCAACTTCACATTGGCCGAAACCGAGGTCGTGACTTTGAGACGTGCAAATGCGTCTGTTCCAGGCAGCAGCATCGCCACCGCCAGGGTCATGGTCAACAGCAGGGAACATCCATACTGCCAGTGTCTTTGGATTTGATTCATATAGTTGATTGTTGAAAATATATACTTATTAAAGTAGTTAATGGAAGTTATCTGGAGTTATCGCTTCGCTCATGTCCTCGCAGCGAATGGAACGATTGATAATCGTTCAGCGAGAAGACAAAGCTTTAGCTGAGGGGGCAAACGGACGTTACAAAAGGGAATCGAAAAAGTTCTTGACTGCTGCAACATTCGTCGGTTAACTCCACAGCCATAGGCTGTTAACTCCGTCTAACTCCAATTAACTCCTTTCAAACTTGCGAAACACGCCCTATTTCTCCACTTCGCCTATCATCTTCTTGTGGAAGGGATAGACCGCTACGCTCTTGGCCAATTCCAGGGTCTTCTGGAACTTACCCTTATTGCCAGTAGCCCGGTGCACCTCGGCCAGGAGGAGGTAGTAGCGACAGAGGTTGTCGGCATCCCAGGTATCCTGCGACTCGGTGTAGGCCGCTTTCGCCAGCTCGATGAGCTGATTGCATTGCTTCACTGCCTCCTTGTACTGACCTCGAGCCAGACAGTAGCGAGTCCGATAGTCGGGTTGCAGATAAGGCACCAGACTACTGCCCTCTTCGTCGGCGGCAATCACTTCGAGCCACTTCTTGGCCAACGCCTCCGACTCCGCCACGCGTCCCGTCTGCAACATCACGCGCGCCTCGTAGTAGTGATACAGCGCCTCCTTGAGGTTGGTGACGGTATTGCGGCTCTGGACGGTACGGGCGAAGACCTTCCTCGCCGCTTCGCTCTGCATGATGCTGTCGGCCAAGGCATATTGCTGCCCTGCCACCAGCACCTCCATCAGACTATAGTATTGAACGATAAGCGTCTCATACACCTGACGCGAACCCGACATCTTGACATGCTGGTCCATAAGTTTGGCTGCATGGCGGACGGACTGCCAAGCCTCCTGCTCCATCCCCTCGTTCATCAACGTATAGCACACATTCAGGTAGCCGTCCACGATGGTCGGTTCGGTCGGGGCTTTCTTCTCGTAGGTGGGGTTCAACGTCAAGGTCTGACGCGCACACCAGAGGGCACTCTCGCTGTCGCCAACCGTGGAATAATAGTCGGTCATGATTGCAAGCACACTGAGGTAGTCGTACAGACTCTCGGTCAAGAGGGTGTCGGGCGCCCACAACTGCATCATCCTGTCGGCAATAGGTTGGCAAGCTGCCATGTCGCCCTGATCGAAGTAATAACGCAGTTGGAAATCGCTCCAGGAAGGCAAGGCACGCGATGACACCTGCGGGATGCTGTTGATATATGGTGTCAAGACGCTGTCGGCACCTTGTGCATAGCGCAAGGACAGTTCGGCTTTCCCACTCAGCGAATAGAGGTGCGCCAGGTCGATATACAACATGCCACGCAGGAAGAGGTCTTTCTCCACCTCGATGCCATCCCGCAACAGGCGGGCGGCTTCTTCTTCCTCACCCAAGTTACGCAACGAGCGGCTGTAGTCGCGACGCGCCGAGGTGTAGGTAGTGTCGGCGAGGAAAGTCTCCCGGTAGATGCGGTGCGCCTTCATGTAGTTCTCTTCGCCGCCTGCCATGAGGAGCAACGTGACCTGTCGGCTGATGCTCTGACGCAGACGCGCTATCTCCTGCTCCTTCTTCCGCGCTGCCTCGTCCAACTGAGTGCGCACGGCGGTAAGTTGCTCAATATCACTTCGATTCTGCTTCAGTCGCTCCTGCAGGTGTTGGTCCTCGTAAATCTGCAGGGCCTCCTCGAACTTACCCTGTTGCACCAGTTCGACGATGCGTTGCTCGTCCTGGTCCAGGTCGCTCAGGTCAATGCGCGCGAACTTGTCGATGTAGGTCTCCAACTTCGAGAGTTTCTCCTCATATTCCTCTTCGAGGGCGTTCATCCGGGCATTGTATTGCTCCTCGGCCAACTTCCCCTCACGGCGCAGGCGCTCCAATTCCTTTTCGTTCAACTGGAGTTGCTGCTCATAGCGGCGCGAGGCCACCGCGCGATAGTCGTCGCGCAGTTTCTGCAACACGGCACGGGGCGCCATCACAATGCGCACCAGGGCAGGGTCATCCACCGCTGGTACACCTTCGCCCGACCACAATGCCACGCGCTGCACCTCCAGCGCCTCGGTGTTCATCACCTCGTAGCCCGACAGTTCCACACGGCGGAACTGGATAGCGTCACCGGCATGAAGTGTACGGAAATGGAGTTCGAATCGGCCATCCGCACCACTCTGAGTCACACCGGCATTGCTTGCCGCCACGATAACGTGGGGCAATGCCGTCTTGGGTTGCTTGCCTTGATATTCCTCCACCAAACCATATTGTGTCGTCTGCGTCCAGGCGTAAGGAAACGCCAGGCACAGGGCTGCTATCAAAAGTAGTCGGTACACCTTCATAAATAATCAATTGAATTTCAAATAGAAAACTCCACAAAACATCCCAAAGTGCGTCCCACAGACTTCTCACCCCTCGTCGCTCGGGCAAAAGGTCTTGACCCTCTGTCCGGCACTCGATTGGGAGGAGTTAATTGTAGTTATCAGGAGTTACCGCTTCGCTCATGTAGTTAACGGACTTACCTCTGCGGGTCTAAAAAACTCCCGACAACTGAAGCATTCGTCTGTTAACTACCGTTATTTACCGTCCCTCAGCTAAAGCTTCGTCTTCTCGCTGAACGATTATCAATCGTTCTATTCGCTGCGAGGACCATGAAATTAACTCCCTTATCGCACTTGCGAAAGTTAAGTTAAGTTATTACACGCTAAAGAAAGTTATTCCCAAAGTCGCCAATTGCAAATGTCCGTCGTTTCTCATGCCAAAAGTATAGAACTTTCGGGAGCAAAGATATAGATTTTTGGCTGAAATCAACAAAAAAATCTCTGTTTTTTACATCCTTCCCCCTATAAAAAGTGAACAATTCCTCTATTTTTTTATTTTTGTAGATAATTTTTCGTCTTTTTTTGTATCTAACTGACCCAAAATGATAATGCTAACCGATTGACAGAAAACGAATAAATATGCAGCATTTCGCCCCTCCATTCTGCCACTTTTGACACAAAGCAAGCGATTCTCTCTCACCGTTGACCGCCTTCCCCGCCCATTTTCACTATTTCCCGTGCATTTCTTTCTTTACCCAGAGGGTACTCTCATCCCCTTCTCTTCTGCAAGCAGCACCGATTTCCTCCTTGCCCCGACCTACCGTTGACCCTACCTCGCGGTATCGTTCGGGTATCTATCGGGTAACTATTGGGTATCTATTGGCGTTCGATTGAATCGACTGAAATCAATCACCGAATTTAGACCAAAAATAGACCAAAATTTGACCCAATTAAAAGCGCGAGGTGACGGCAAGGGTGGGGAAATATGTTTTCTGCCTGTTGTCATTCTGAGCCTTGGCGAAGAATCTCAAATGGAGCAAGCGGGAAATAGATGTTTCGCCCGGCTCAACATGACATCTCCTTTTTTTTACTTAATAATTAGGAGAATTCCGAGAATTGTTGTATTTTTGCACGCGAGAAAGGTTCGTACCCAGACGAAAAACTCACTAGGATATAAACTCCTCAAGCATGAGACATTTTGTGTTTGTTCTATCGAACTTCATCGGTTGATTAAAATTGAAACGCAACAATAGCCATCTTGAAAATAGCAAATAATGTTGAAATGACAAAATTAGAGATTAAAACAACGTGGCGTGCATGGGCATGTATTCTAATAATCGCTTTGATTGTGGCGCTGTCCATAACGTATCTGTTGGCCAACTCTTCTTCTCGGGAGGGATTCACTTTATATATGACAGCCTTAGCCATCGGCTACGTCGTACTGATATCAACGTGGATAATCAAGTATTGGCCAGGGAATTTAGTGCGATTTGATCAAAACGGGATATTGATTCGCAAGCGTTCCCTATTCGGCAAAGAGGAAGGACATCTGTACCGCTGGAAATCCATTGCCCGCATAGAAGAGTGGAATGGAAGGATGAAAATCATCAAGACCATACCCAACCGAGAGGTCACAATCGACTTAAAAAAAGAGTATGGATGCAGCATCTATTATGTAAATGACACGCCAAAATATTCCTTCATCAAAGATAAATACAGAAACGCCCTCGAACAGGTCTGCAAAGAAAACCATGTCCCCCTCAAACGCGGCGAGGAGACAAGGGTATGGGGGTGATATGGAGGTCCAAATTATAATAATAAAGGTGTTTTACTATGGGTAAAAAAGTTATAACATTAAGTAATTTCTTATTATTCTTCTTCTTATTATTAAGTGATAATATATATAGTCAATCACTATCAGGGAGAGCTATCAAATGGGATAATAATGAGTTTCTGCCTGACCTTTGTAAGGTAGAAGACATTAGAAAGATTAATGCACCTTCTAATGACTGTTATTCTAGAATTTTTACTTTAAATGATAAATTGATATATGTAAAGATAAGTTCCTTGAAAACAGGTATGTCTTATTATCGATTTTCGATTTTTTCGCAAGAGATTGATAGTTGTCGATGTGTAGCTACTGGTCTTACTATTGTCAGAGGAGTGAAAAGTGCTTTTTATTATAGTGACCGAGACCTTTGGTTGGATGATAGTAAAGAGCGTGAAGTAGTAGAGGTCCAAGATTCAATATATTCTGATTTTGATGATATAGACAAAATAAGATGGTTTTTGGCGAAGTGTGGCGATAGGCTATTGGCTATAGATTTTAGCGTTTCTGTCAATCGCGAAATAAGAAAACTCTTTTTTTGGGCTGGAAACGAAATCATTGGAGAACTGAAACTCGATGATTTGTGATTAATGGCTATTCTATAACATTCATATTATTAGTCTGTAACATCACAATGCGGAGGTCTCGCATCAATCCACCACCTGCCTGAGGTCTGTCAGCTCTTTGGGCTTATCGATCGTCGGAAGTAGACGCGGCTTCGGCCGAGAGTAAAAGGTGCCCTCTGCGCAGGGGGGAAGAGTGGGGTTTATTGTATTTCATGTCGGTATTGAAACGCCTTAATGTTTTCATTCTCAGTATGCTATAGCAATTACTATAGCAGTGATTAAAATTGGCCGCAGAAATGCGGTTTTTTCGTGCCTTTTTGGACAAAAAAACTGTGATTTGGGTGATTTCTCTGTTTCCTCTGTCTTCTCTGTGCTCTCTGTGATGGCGTAAGCCATTGATAATCATAATACCATAGCAAAGTATAGCAAAAAGTATAGCAGTCCGCTGTTTGGAGGGGACTGCTATAGTTTGTATCTTTGCGCCGTGAAAATCGTTAAGGGTAGCAGTTGACGGTTTTCTGCACACGAGCTTTGAAATATTGAATATTTTAAGAGAGGTCAGAGTTTAGCGCGCAGGGCGCTGATAGCCTGACGGTTGCTCTCGAAGGCAGCGTATTTGTCGGCCTCCAGGAGGACTTTCTTGACCTTGCCTTTATTGCCGGCGGAGAGGTGGATTTCGGCCAAGAGGAGGTAATAGCGACAGACGTTGTCGGCATCCCAGGCATCTTCGCTCTCCTTATAAATAGCGCGGCAGACGTCGATGGCCTTTTGGCACGACTTGGCAGCGGCGGCATATTGCTGCTGGGAGAGAGCCCAACGCGCTTCCCACTCGGGACGGAGGAAGGGGACAAAGGCGGCACCTTCGGCAGTCTCACCGAGGGTCTGCAAGGCCTGGTTGGCTACCGATTCGGACTCGGCAGCGCGACCATTGTGCAAGAGCACCTGCGCCTCGTAGAAGCGATAGATACCTATATGGAGACGGTTAAGTTCGGAACTATGGTCAATATGCTCCAAGACCTTACGCGCCTGGACGGACTGGATGATGCTGTCGGCCAACGCATATTCGCCGGCTGGAACGAGCGCCTCGATGAGCGGGAAATAGGCGGTGGAGGCCGACTCATAGAACGACTTGACGCCCGACTTGTCCAACCGTTCGCCTAACAATGCAACACTGCGACGTGCTGCCTGACAGGCCTCGGCACGCAGTCCTTCGAGCAGGAACGTCGAACAAGCACTGGCACAGGCGAAACAGAGCGTACTGTTCCAAGGGGAACGACGTTCGATCACCTCGCCCAGACGGAGAGCTTCGCGAGCGCACCAAAGGGATTGTTGGTTGTCGCCGACCCCCGAATAGTAATCGGTCAAGTCGGACAGGACCTGGATATAGGCATACAGACTATGTGTATTCAAGGTGTCGGGAGCCCATTCACTACGCAAACGCTCCACGACAGGTTGGCAGTCCTTGTAGTCGTCGGAACGCATCCAGTAACGCAACATGAAAGCGCTCCAACCAGCCAAAGCGCGGCTGGAAACGGCATAGTTGCTGGCTTGAATGGGCGAGAGGATACTGTCGGCCAACTGAGCCTGGCGCATCGACTCATCGTATTGTTCCAACTCCCAATAGGTCTGCATCAGGTCGAGCACCATCATGCCGCGACCATAAGGTTCGGACGCGGAGGCAATGCCGTTACGCAGCAACGCAGTGAGCGACGGATATTCACCGTAAGCACGCAAAGACATCACCAGTTCGCGGCGCGCCTCCCAGTTGGTGGTATCGGCCAAGAAGGTCTCCTGCAATATCTGATGCACCTTGCGGATATTCTCTTCGCCACCCGCCATGCGGAGCAAGGTGACCTGACGGTCGATGCTCTGGCGCAGACGTAGATTCTCCTGGGCCTTCTTGCGAGCGGCTTCGTCCAACTGATTGCGCATCGACGTAAGTTGCTGAATGTCTGCCTTATTCTGTTGAAGACGTTCCTGGAGGTGCTGATTCTCGTAAATCTGCAGCGCCTCCTCGAACTTACCCTGTTGGACAAGTTCGATGACCTGTTGTTCCTCCTGGTCCAAGTCACTGAGGTCGATGCGGGCGAACTTGTCGATGTAGGTCTCCAGTTGAGAGAGTTTCTCCTCGTACTCCTCCTCGAGGGCCGACATCCGCTCATTGTATTGCGCTTCGGCCAACTGACCCTGCTGACGGAGACGTTCCAGTTCCGCCTCGGAGGCCTTGAGCTGATGCTCGTAACGCTGCTGAGAGACAGCACGATAGCCCTCGCGGAGACGACGTAAGGTCTCGCGCGGCGCCATGATGATGCGGAGAGGGGCGACATCATCGTCCGACACACCCTGCGTACGCGCCACTCGTGCCACTTCGAGAGCCTCGGAGTTCATCACTTCGTAGCCACTGAGTTCGATGCGGCGAAACTGGATGGCATCGCCGGCATGAAGCGTTCGGAACTGAAGCGTGAAATGGCCATCGGCGTCACTCTGCGTGCCGCTGGCGTTGGTGGCAGCAATATGAACATGGGGCAACGGAGTCTTGGGGTTGGCACCCTGATACTCCAACACTTGTCCACGCTGCACGGACTGACCCAAGGCAACCGAAGCGGCTGCCGAAATCAGTGTTCCAATAAATAATCGTTTCAATGAATACATTTTTCTAATCCAATCTATTATAATTAGGTTTTAAGGTTATGAGGTTATGAGGTTGTAAGGGTCAGGCTAAAGGGCTTGCACGCTAATGGCCTTCGGCGTTAAAGAAATCGGGAGCCATCGGAGTAGTCGGAGTAATCGGAAAACTCAGAATAATCTGATAACTCGGAGGTTTTTCAATTTTCACTTTTCAACTTTCACTTTTCAATTGTCCTCAGACTCCGCCCATCCTATCTCTCCGCTGCCCAGGCAGACGCGACCGTCGGGGGAATAGATGCAACAGAACTGACCAGGAGCCACGCCGTTGATGAGACGCTGACTCTTGAGGTAACAACTGCCGTCGGGACGAGCGGTGAGTATGCCATCGTTGAGTTCGGCGACGTGGCGGATCTTGAACTTACATTGCATGGTCCAACCCCGTTGATTATCAAGTGGAAGGGCATTGATCCAGTGCATGTCGTCCATGACGAGCCAGTCCTGCTTCTGCGCCTCGGGGTCGTAGCCCTTGCTGACGTAGATGATGTTTTGCTCGATGTCCTTCTTGATGACAAACCACGGTCCACCGCTCAGGTAGAGACCTTTGCGTTGGCCAATGGTGTGGAACCAATAACCACGATGTTTGCCAAGCACCTTGCCGGTTTCGAGTTCGACGATAGGACCCTCCTTGATACCGAGGAAGCGCTCGATGAACTCGTTGTAGTTGATCTTGCCCAAGAAACAGATGCCTTGACTGTCCTTGCGATGCGCCGAAGGGAGTTTGGCCTCCTCGGCAATGCGGCGCACCTCGCCCTTGTCCATCAAGCCGATAGGGAACATGGAGTGCTCCAACTGGAGGTCGGTGATCTGTGCCAGGAAGTCGGTCTGATCCTTGACGGGATCGGGCGTCGTTCCCAACCAACGACGGGCACCCGTCTGTGGCACGAAGTTGGAAGTAACATCCTGAGCCTGAATGCCGAAAGGCAAGAAACCCGTGGTGCTGTCGAGGCCCAATTGACCCGACTGCACGGAGAGTTGACCCTCCACCACACTGGCGTAATGACCCGTAGCCGTGAAGTCGTATTGATGTCCCACCTTCTGGTGAAAAGCACCGAACTTGATCAGGCGGTTGCACATCACATCGGGGTTGGGCGTGAATCCACGCTTCACCTTGTCGATGGTGTAGTTGACCACATTGTCCCAATACTCCTTCTGGAGATCGACCACCTCGTACTTCAAGCCATACTTATGCGCCATGGCCTGAACGATCTCCAGATCCTCTTCCTGTGGACACGAATAGCCCTGCTCGGCATCGTCCATCCCGATTTTGATATACCACAAGTCGGGCTTGTACCCCTGTTCACACAACAGGTGTACGGCTACCGAAGAATCGACTCCACCAGAAAGAAGAGCTGCTATTTGCATGCGATTTTTAAAGAGTAGAGAGTAATGTGTAAAGAGTAAAGTAGGATGAAATAGAGTAGAGAGTGGCGTAAAGCAAAATAGAAGAGCAAAGTAGCATACAAGTGGCTCGATAGCCGTTGGTAACTCCTTTACTCTTTACCCTTTACACATTACTCTCTCCTCCAGAGAAAGCATTCCACCCCTGTGCCTTGAGCGAAATCTCGCTGTTGCCGTCGCGGGTGATCATGGCAGCGCCGAGGCGCTCGTCGGTGATATGGCCGATGAGGCGGATGCCCGAGAGTTGCTGGATCTTCTCGCTCTGCGCCAACGGGACGGTGAAGAGCAGTTCGTAGTCCTCGCCTCCGTTCATGGCGCAAGTGGTGACGTTGAGGTTGAACTCCTCGGCCTGCACAGCGGTCTGATAGTCAATAGGGATGCGCTCCTCATAGACGCGGCAACCTACCTTGCTCTGCTTACAGATGTGGAGCAACTCGGACGACAGACCGTCGGAGATATCCATCATCGCAGTGGGTTGGATGCCAGCCTCCTGGAGTTTCTTGACAATATCCTTGCGCGCCTCGGGTTTGAGTTGTCGTTCCAAGAGGTACTCGCGACCCTCGAACTTCGGCTTGAAGGCAGGTTCCTCCTTGCCGCTCTTCGGTCCACCCTCGCGCACCCAGTCATTGTGCTGCTGATAGAACATAGCTTTCTCGCGTTCCAGCAACTGGAGGCCCATATAGGCAGCACCTAAGTCGCCCGAAACGCAGATGAGGTCGTTGACCTTGGCGCCGTTGCGATAGACAGGTTCCTTGGCCACACCGATACAGGTGATGGAGATGGTCAGACCGGTCATGGAGGCACTGGTGTCGCCACCTACCAGATCGACGCCATAGACCTCGCACGCCAGTTTCATGCCAGCGTAGAGTTCGTCGAGGTCCTCCACCTTGAAACGTTTGGAGATGCCCAACGACACCGTAATCTGACGGGGCGTACCCATCATGGCGTACACGTCGCTGAAGTTGACCACACAAGCCTTGTACCCCAAGTGCTTCAAGGGGCAATAGGTCAGGTCGAAGTGGATGCCCTCCAGGAGCAAGTCGGTGGTAACCACGGTCTTGCCTTCCGAGGGGTCATTGTCAATAACGGCGCAGTCATCGCCTACGCCGTATAAAGAGGATTTATTCTTGAGTGCGAACTGCTCTGTCAAATGCTTGATCAGACCAAATTCGCCATATTCTTTGATTTCCACTGTAAAACGTTGTTTTAAGTTATTAGTTATCAGTTAATAGTTATTAATCCTCAGTTCTTGGAAACTTCTATTAACTAATAACTCGCGCTCTTAACTCGAGTTAAGAGCGTCGTATCATCTCGCTCATGATCATGGTCATGATAGGCTGAGCAGCATTGGCGGCCTTCTGCACCTCCTCGTGGCTGGCCTTCTCGGGAATGCCGAAACCACCCAGGTCGGTGATGACCGAGACACCAAAGACGCGCATACCAGCATGGTGAGCAACAATGACTTCGGGCACGGTGCTCATGCCGACTGCATCACCGCCGATGATACGGAAGTAACGATACTCGGCACGGGTCTCGAAGGTAGGACCCTGCGTACCGATATAGACACCCTTCTGGAGGTGAACGCCCTTCTCCGCAGCGATCTGCTCGGCCAACTTGATCAACTTAAAGTCGTATGGCTCAGACATATCGGGGAAACGAGGACCCAGTTCGTCATAGTTCTTGCCACGCAGAGGATGCTCGGGGAAGAGGTTGATGTGATCCTCGATGATCATCAAGTCGCCGACGCGGAAGCTGGAGTTGGTGCCACCAGCGGCATTGCTGACAAAGAGCGTCTCGATGCCCAAGGCCTTCATGACGCGAATTGGGAAAGTGACCTCCTTCATGCTGTAACCCTCGTAGAAGTGGAATCGGCCTTGCATGGCCAGAATCTCCTTGCCACCCAACTTGCCGAAGATGAGTTTGCCGGAGTGACCCTCGACAGTCGAAACTGGCATGTTGGGAATCTCGCCATAAGGAATGGCTTCTGCCTCCTCAATCTGTGTTGCCAACTGGCCCAGACCTGTACCCAAGATGATGGCGGTCTTCGGGCGACGTGTGGTGTGACTCAAAATATAATCAGCCGTTTGTGCGATCTTTTCTAACATAGTCTAAAACTTTTTGGTTAAACAATTCTTCATGATTTTTAAGGAAAAAGACTTCGGTAGGGAGGTAGAAGACACGCTCCTTGAAGTCCTCTTTGATTGACTTCATATCCATCAGACGAGAAGCATCCTTCTCGGTCGTGATGATGATAGGTTTCTCGCCACTGCTGTTGGTGCAGAAGCCATCCCGATTGACATTGTCCAAGCGCTTGCGCATGTCACGGACATCGTCATACGAGAACCGGTGATGGTCGCTGTAAACCATGTGGTCCAACAGGCGGAAATGTTTCTCGACGTAGTTGACCATCACCGTCGGATCGGCCACACCCGTGACAATCAGCACCTCGCGACGGGGATCGACCTCGGTCGGTTGCTCGGTAGCCAGATTGTAGATATTGCCGTAACGGTAACCGCTATAGAAGATAGGTTGCGAACTGGTGGTCGGCATGTGACAAAGGATGTCGCTCTCCTCTTCGTCGCGCAAGGTCTTGGGGCACTTGGTCACGATGACAATATCTGCACGTTCCAATCCCTCTTGCTTCTCACGCAACAGACCAGCCGGAATGACGTGATCTTCGTAGAGGATACGGTGGTAACTGCTCAGGCAGATATTGAGGCCCGGTTTGATGTAACGATGCTGGAAACAATCGTCGAGCAAGATGACCTTGGGTGGGCTCTCCAACTCCAACAGTTTCTTGACACCACGCACACGTTTCTCATCCACGCTCACCAGCACATCCGGGAACTTGCGGAAGAGTTGGAAGCTCTCGTCGCCCAGACTCAAAGCACTCATACCTGGCTTGGCCAAGACGAATCCTGTCGTCTGACGTTTATAACCTCGGCTCAACACCGCGATGGGACCAATGCCCTCGCGTTGAAGCAAACGGATGAGATATTCGATATGGGGCGTTTTCCCAGCACCACCAGCACATAGATTGCCCACTCCGATGATGGCCACCTTATCCTCGAACGAGGTTTCTTTGAGGTAGCCCTTGTCGAAGGCCCAGTTACGCAACGACATTATCCCCGAATAAATCCAGGATAACGGAAGCAGCACCGGTAGGGTATGAAACTTGGGTAGAACCATAGTAATCTAACAATTGAGAAGGAGAAACAAGAAGTGAGCAATCACTTCATTATCAATAGACGACAGCATCGAACGAACGCGCCTGAATGCGGTCGGCTTTCTGCAACTGGTTGACGAAACGGAGTACAGAACGATCGGCTGACGTGGTGCCCAACAGATAGTCGGCAATACGCAAGGTAACGTCCTCCTGACCCTCGCCCATCATTTCCAGCAACTGCTCCATCTGCGTCTTGGGCGATGGATAGTTGACCAAAGTATAGGTATCGCCCAACTGAGCCAACTCGGCCGCCTTGGCCAATGCCTTGTCAAGTCCACCCAACTCATCGACCAAGCCCAGTCGGACAGCATCACTGCCTGTCCAGACACGACCCCCGCCAACGTTCAGGATATTCTCGACAGGGACATTACGGCCATCGGCGCAACGCTGGGTGAAGAGAGCATAAAAATCCTCAACGCCCGCCTGCACCTTGACACGCTCGGCAGGGGTAACGGCGCGCATCGTATTGAGCGTACCGAACTCGTGGGTCTTGACCTCCTCGAAGTTAACGCCCAACTTGCCGGTAGCCAGACCTTTGAAGTTAGGAATGACACCAAAGACGCCAATAGAACCAGTCAAGGTGTTGGGTTCGGCCACGATATAGTCGGCCAAGCAACTGATGTAGTAACCACCCGAAGCAGCATAGTCGCTCATGGAGACAACCAAAGGCTTCTTGCTCTTCAAGTCGGTCAATGCCTTCCAGATTTGCTCGGAAGCAAAACCCGACCCGCCAGGAGAATTGACGCGGAAGACGACAGCCTTGATATCGTCATCATCGGCAATCTTTCGGATCTCCTTGATAAGGTCTTCGTAATAAATACCTTCCTCGCGACCCTGAGAAGTTGACTCGCTGAAGATCTCGCCTACGGCATAGAGCACAGCCACCTTGTCGGTGTAATATTGAGGGAAGAAGGTATCGTAATTGCCATTGACCAACTCCTTGGCGTAGATGCCTTGAATCTTGTCATTACCTGTACGCTCCAAGATAAGGTTCTCGACGTCAGTCTTGTAGAGTTGTCCATCCACCAGACCAGTTGAGGCCAACTGAACAGGATTCATGTAGCTGACAGCCTGATTGGCCAGGCTATCGAGCGTTGCTACCGACAAGTGACGGGTCTCGGCAATATCCTGTGCCATGCGGTCCCAGATATTACGCAGGTAAGTCTCGGTCTGCAAGCGGTTTGCCTCCGAGATATGTTCCACCATATAAGGTTCGACGGCACTCTTGAACTGGCCGACGCGGAAGACTTGCATCTCGATGTTCAGTTTGTCCAACAGCCCCTTGGGGTAGGTGAGCACGCTGCACATACCATCGAAAGAGACCGAGCCTATCTTGTTGACATAGAGTTCCGAAGCCGTCGAGGCTACATAATACTGACCCAACGAATAACTGTCGTTGTAGGAAATCAGCCACTTGTCCGAGGCACGGAAGTCCATCAGGGCATCGTGCAATGCCTCGTAGGTGGCAGGGCTGGCCGACATTCCGTCTGTATTGAGATAGATACCTACGATGTTGGGGTCGTTCTTGGCAATCTGAATGGCATTCAGGTAGCCACGCAGAGAAGCGTCGTTGTTGATGGTCAAACCACTCATCACGTCAAAGGAGAATGGGATGGTAGGTGGAACCTCATTGACAGGACCGTTGATCTTGAGAATCAACACGTCACCTGCTGTGGTAGGTTTGCTTGCATTGCTGTCGGACGATACACTTGCCAGCGAACCGACAAAGAAAATGATGCAAAAGAGGAAGCCAGCCACGCCCATGATGAACATGCCGACCATGACCGCAAAGACAGTTTTCAGGAACGACTTCATAAATCAGGTAATATTAAAAGTTCAGTATTCTTTATTTTAGTAAGCCTCTCTGTCGCGCTCTATCCCGACATTGCTGCAAGGGAAACTTGACAAAGTCTCGTTGTTCGATGTAAGGATGTGGCAAAGTCAACCGCTCCGACTGTATAGTGACATCATCGTAAAGCAGAATATCTATGTCGATAATCCTATCGGTATAACTCTCACCTGGCGCATGTTTGTGGGTGCGACCCATCTGACGTTCAATGGCTTGCGTCTGGTCCAACAGTTGCCACGGGGAGAGGGTTGTCCGCATCAGGCAGACCGCATTCGTGAAGATATGCTCACTCCGAAATCCCCATGGTTCGCTTTGGACGTAGTCGGACACCGCCAACACCTCGCCCACCTGCTCACGCAGCAAATCCAAGGCGCGGTTCAATTGTCCGTTGCCATCTCCCAAGTTGGAACCAAGGCCGAGAAAAACGTGAGGCATTTCTCCTTCGACTTTTATTCTTGCCAAACGGGTTAGTCTGGCAAGATAAGAAGTGCATCTCCGTAGGTGCCAAACTGGTAACCCTCCTTGAGAGCCACCTTGTAGGCATCCATCACCAGGTCATAACCACCGAAGGCGCAGGTCATCATCAGCAATGTGCTGTATGGGTCATAGAAATTGGCAACCATGCAATCGGCAATCGAGAAGTCGTATGGAGGGAAGATGAACTTGTTGGTCCATCCGTCAAAAGGTTTCAGATAACCTGTGGTGGAAACACTGCTCTCAATGGCACGTACCACCGAAGTATCAACGGCACATACATGATGTCCGCTGTCCTTCACCTTGTTGACGCGCTCGGCCACCTCCTCGGGGATGACAATCTTTTCGCTGTCCATCTTGTGCTTGGTCAAGTCCTCGACGTCGATGTCGCGGTAGTTGCCATGATTGCTGTGGACGGTGATAAAATCGAAATCCACACCCTTGATTTCCATGCGCTTCAAGAGTTCACGGCTGAAGTGCAAAGCAGCGGCTGGAGCCACCACGCCACCTTCGGCCTTGGCGAAGATGGTCTGATAACGCTCGCGGTCGGTGAAAGGATGATCGTCATCGACGGGTTCGTCAATCACGTCGCGCAACTCCTTGAGTGACGGTGGGATTGGGGTCTCACCATAGCTATAAAGCGTCTCGATGAACTCATCATGTGGACCATCGAAGAGGAAACGCAGGGTACGACCACGCGAGGTGGTGTTGTCAATCACCTCGGCCACCAGACTCTCGTCCTCACCGAAGTACAGTTTGTTGCCAATACGGATCTTTCGAGCTGGGTCAACCAACACATCCCACAGACGGCTCTCGGCATTCAATTCGCGCAACAGGAAAACCTCAATGCGTGCGCCGGTCTTCTCCTTGTTGCCATACAGACGGGCCGGGAAGACCTTGGTGTCGTTAAAAAGGAACAAGTCCTTATCGTCAAAATAATCCAATATCTCTTTGAAGACACGATGGTCAATCTTCTTGCTCTTCTTGTGCAACACCATCAACCGACATTCATCACGATGGTAAGAGGGTTGCAAAGCAATACGTTCTTCGGGCAATTTGAACTTGAACTGTGACAGTTTCATTATTATATTGGTTTTAAATTTCCGATTACCCCCTCCAATTCCCAGAAGGGAGGGGTCCAGTACGGACGGAATGATTATTATTCTTTATCTTTGGGTTTAATGGAGAGGATGGGCGATATGGGTTAATGGGATGAATGAGCAGCTGAATCAAACTACGTTACTCTTTACCCTTTACTCTTTACTCTCTAGCGCACTCTCTACCCTCACTATCTCCACCTCCTTGGCCCACTGTTCCACCTGTTCTACAGGGATGTGGCAATCGGCAAGGCTGTATTGTCCAACACGGGTGCGACGCAACGCAGTGAGGTAGGCACCGCTACCCAGGGCTTCACCGATGTCGCGCGCCAGGGCACGTATGTACGTACCTTTGCTACATACCACGCGGAGGGTCAGTTCCGGTTTCGTGCCTCGTTGCTGGGCCTCCTGCTGACTCACGAAGTCGAGCACCTCAATCTCGTCAATGACCAACTCCTTGGCTTTCAGCTCCACCTCCTCGCCGTTGCGGGCATAGTCGAAGGCGCGACGGCCCTCCACCTTACAGGCACTATAGACCGGCGGCACCTGCCAGATAGAACCTAGGAAACGCTTCAACGTCTCGTCCACCAAGGCACGGGTGATATGTCCCGTGGGATAGGTGTAGTCCACCGAATGCTCGGCATCGAACGAAGGGGTGGTACAACCCAACCGCATGGTGGCGATGTACTCCTTGGTGCCGGCTTGCAACTGGTCAATATCCTTGGTGCAACGCCCCGTGCATATTATCATCACGCCCGATGCCAAGGGGTCCAACGTACCGGCATGTCCCACCTTGAGTCGTTTGATGCCCATGCGGCGCGACAGGTTATTGCGGATGATCTTGACCAGGTTGAACGAGGTCCAATGCAACGGCTTGTCGAAGACGAGAATCTCGCCCTCCTCAAACTTATAGGCTCTCTCCTTCATTTACAGCAGGCAGAATGCGGTGATAGCGACGATGGCGCAATAGATGGCAAACCAGATAAGCTGGCACTTCTTGACCAAGGCAATCATCACCTTGCATGCCAGGCAACCGCTCACGAAGGCAGCTACGAAACCGATGAGCAGGGGCTGCCACTCCATGGTTTCTGGTTCCTTCATCAACTTGATGCCCTCCAACAAGGCCTCACCCAAGATAGGGGGAATGACCATGAGGAACGAGAACTGCGCCAAGTCGGCTTTCTTGACACCCAACAGCAGACCCGTGGCGATGGTCGAACCCGAACGGGACAAACCTGGCAACACGGCTACGGCCTGTGCACAACCGATGATGAAGGCATCCAACAGCGAAATCTCTTTCTTCTCCTTCGGACGGATATAGAAAGTCAACGTGAGCAGCACGGCGGTCACCAAGAGGCAGACGGGTACGACGTGCACGCCATTGAAGGCTGCCTCCACCCAATCCTTCATCAGGATACCGACAATGCCGATAGGTATCATCGAAATCAGGATCTTGATGGCATACTTCTGTTCGTCCGTGAAACGGCTCAAAGCATCCTCCTGTGGAGGCGTTCCTGCGGGTTTGAGGGGTTTGAACAATCCACCGAAGATCCAGAAGACCTCCTTGCGCAACACCACCAAGGTGGACAATACGGTGGCTACATGGACGGTGATGTCGAAAAGGAGACTGTCTTCACCATGCACGCCCAGCAGACGCTGACCTAATTCCAAGTGGCCGCTGCTGCTGACGGGCAGATATTCTGTCAATCCTTGCACTAATCCCAAAAGAAGGGCGTGTAATGAATCCATAAATTAACGAAAACGAAACTTTGTACGAAAACGATAACGAAAACCAAAACCAAAACCAAAAAATCCGTACGAAAACGAAAACCAAAACGAAAACGTTATGCCTCCGTCTTCTCGTCGGTTTCTGTCTCTTCGGCCACCTCACTTGCCTTGCGTGGACTCTTCACAATGATGCCCACAATCATGAGCAGATAGCCGAAGAAGCAGAGGTTCGGACCATACACCACGCGCTGGTCGCTGAACACATCGGGGTTGAAGTGGTCGGGGGTACTGGGCTCTCCTGCCGTCATGGCAAAGCCAATGATAATTAGCAGGGCAGCAACTCCCATAATGATGAAATTAATTTTTCCTAAACAGAGACGCATATTTTTTTTATTTATTTCGAAGGGGACTATAGAATCTATAGTGACTATAGAAACTATATATTTTACATCAAATACAACTCATCCGTCGTGCAATGAAGGTACTTGTTGCAAGCCTGCCAGGCAGCCAGGGCGGGGATAATCATGCCCAATAGCAGCAAGGCAAGACCCACGCAGAGCACATGCATCGGGTTGAAGACCAACTGCTGCAACGCCGCCATGGCACTGCCCTGAGCATCCAGACCGAAGTAGAGCAACAAGGCAATAGCTACCATCGCCACCACGGCAGCGACCAATCCGTGCAACGCCTGGCTCACTACAAACGGACGGCGGATGAACCAGTTGGTGGCACCCACCAGGCGCATCGTGCCAATCAGGAAACGGTCGCCATGCAGGGCAAGGCCTACGGTATTGGCTACCAGACTCATACTGATGAGCAACAGCACCGCCGCCAGCACGCTCAGGAAGATGGCCGAGCGGTTGATATTGGCATTCACCGCATCCAGCAGGTCGGCATTATAGTCGATGGCGTCCACCTTGTTGCCGGCGCTCTTCTGCAACGACTCGAGGATGGGCGCAATGCTGTCGCGCACCGCATATTGCGACTTGAGGCGGAACTCCACGCTGGCTTGCAACGGGTTGTAGCCCAAGAACTCCTCGGGACTCTCGCCCAACTCGTTTGCCACAATCTGCAAGGCACTGTCGGGACTGATATAGACGGCATGAGCAATGAACGGCGCACTCCGGAGTTGCTTCACCATCTGCTTGGCGTAAGCCTCGTCCGCCGACTCGTTGAGCGTCACGGTCACGGTGAACTGCTCGCGCATCACCGATGCCAGTCCTGCCACAGCCAGACCACCCAAGGCACCGATGCCCAACACGAAGAGGACAAGCGCCACCGAAAGCGTCGAAGTGAATCGCGCTCCGAACAATTTCTTTTTCTTGGGTTTCAACATCTGTTTTGGCATAACGCTATCTCAATTTAGCCGAGCCGTTCCAGGATCTCCCGAACGATCGACATCGCTGTTCTGAATGGGGTATAATACCCCAAAAACGCCGCAAATTTACAAATAAAATGAGCGAAATGCAACTTTTTTACCTTAAAAATGCCAAAAAACAGAGTTAAGTTTATCATTTTTCCAAAAATAGTCTTAATTTTGCACCGTTTTTTACGTATCGCGTGCTTCACGGCACTGATTTTCACGCATCTATTTACATTGCTCACAAATGGCAAATTTTACCGGTAGAACCACTACCAATATCACCCTCCACCTCATCATCATCAACGTCATCCTGTTGCTGGCCGACGGCCTGTTGGAACGTCGCGGCATCTCGCTCAGCGACATGCTCGGGCTGCATTATCTCGACTCCGAGAAGTTCCACTGGTGGCAGTTGGTCACCTACATGTTCATGCACGGCAACCTGACGCACCTCTTCAACAACATGTTCTCGCTCTACATGTTCGGGCGTCTGCTGGAGATGGTTTGGGGCGAACAGCGTTTCCTGCTCTACTATTTCGTCACGGGCATCGGAGCCGGTCTCATTCAGCAACTGGCCTGGAGCTATGAATTGAACAACTTCATCGCTCAATTTGCCACCAACGATGTCTTCCGTCAGCAGATATTGAACATGTCCCATACCCAACTTCTGGAAGTTGACGGTGTCATGAACATTCTGAACCAACTGGTTACCGTCGGTGCCTCGGGTTCCGTCTTCGGCATCCTGTTGGCATTCGGCATGATGTTCCCCAACGCCGAGATCTTCCTCCTCATTCCACCCATGCCACTCAAAGCCAAGTGGTTGGTCATCGGCTACGGTGCTTTCGAACTCCTGGCCGGTGTCTATGGCATCCAGACGGGCGTGGCGCACTTTGCCCACCTCGGCGGCATGCTCTTCGGCTTCCTCCTCATCCTGCTTTGGAAGAACCATCGCAACTGCGAATTCTGACCTCCCGTCGTGCCGAAAGGATTCCGAACGCATTCCGAAGGCTCAACGAAGGTACGACGTCGTACCGTTGTCGTTACGGAGTTGCGTTCTTTTTCCGTTCTTTTTGCTTTCTTTTTTGGTTCTTTTTCGTCCTTTCGAAAGAGAGCAAGAAAGCAGCAAGTCGAATCCAGTAATCTGGGAACGAGACAGAGAGATAAGTAGGTCGGCGGATGGGCAATAGACATTGGTCTTGTTCCGAACTTGGTCACTTCCTTGACTCGTCTTGGTCAATTCATTGTCAACTCCGTTTCCTTTCTTTGTAACGTCTCTGTCACTTCCTTGTCACTTCTCTGTCACTTCATTTTATTTCTTTTCCCCAATAATCATGTCTTCCTACATCGAACGCTATAAATCGCTCAACCTGCCAGGCAAACTCATTGCCATCAACGTCGTCCTCTGGTTGCTCACCCAAGTGGCGCGACTGGGGTGGTGGCTCTTCGTGACCGACGACCTGCCGTGGCAGTCGGTGTTGGCCCTGCACGCCGACCTCGACACCTTTGTCCGCACCCCGTGGACGTTGCTGACCTACTTCTTTGTGCATGCCAATTTCGGCGACAATATCTTCCATTTGCTCTTTAACATGCTGTGGCTCTGGTGGTTCGGTCAGTTCTTCCTGCGCTATCACACAGGGCGCCAACTGCTGGGTGTCTATCTGTTGGGCGGACTCATGGCAGGCGTGGTCTTCCTCCTGTCGTTCCAGGTCTTTCCGTCGCTCCATGCTCTGCAAGGCACGTCGGTGGTGGGTGCCTCGGGAGCCATCTTTGCGTTGGTGGCAGCCGTCGCCATCCGCCAACCCGAAGAGGCCATCTACCTCAACTTCTTCGTCAAGGTAGTGCCCCTCCGCATGAAGTGGTTTGCCCTGTTGGCCTTGGGTATCAACCTGATGGACCTGGCGAACGGCTCGAACGTCGGCGGCATCGTCTGCCACCTGGGCGGCATGCTGTTCGGCATCCTGTTCGGACTGGCCGAGCGTCGGGGCATCGACCTCACCCGCCACTTCAACCTGCTGTGCGACACCATTGCCGAGTGGTTCAAACCCCGCCCCAAGATGCGGGCTTCGCGTGGCGGTGGTCGCCACGTGCCCAACGACCGCCAGCAGGACCACGACTACAATGCCCGCCAACGCGAACGCCAGCAGCGCGTCGATGCCATCCTCGACAAGATCAGCAAGAGTGGCTACGACGGTCTCACTGCCGAGGAGAAAGCCTTCCTGTTTGATGCAAGTAACCGACGGAAGTAACCAGTTACTTTTTAAGAACGGCAGTGACGGGAGTAACGTCTGTAACGTCTGCGACGAGAGTATCGGGAGTGACGTCTGTAACGAGAGTAACGATCATAAAGAAACCTTAAATACAAGATAATCATGGGTGTAAAGATAGGTTCTACCGCCGGATATATGTATATGGATATGTGGGTGCTGGCAAGCATCATACAGTTGGGAACATTCAGTTTCTGCCGACGGTTTCTAAATCAGAATAACGACCCATGCGGCCGACTGTTCGACCAAATGACTCAGGCGGCTCGTTCAGGACAAGCCAATATAGCCGAAGGGGTATCGCGCCACCAGACATCCATCGAGACAGAAATGAAGTTGGTGGATGTGGCACGAGCCAGTATCAATGAACTGAGCAACGACTTCTCCTTCATCCTTATGGCCAACAAACAAGTGGCATGGCGAAACAACGACCCCAACGCCATACAACTCAGGGCCGTAAAACCAGACGCACCACACTATGGTGAGGACATCATGCACGACATGATGGAGCATGTGCTCAAACAAAAAGAGCGTTTTGACCCCTGGATAGAACAAGGTGACATAAGTTGTGCAGCAAACGCTTTGCTGATACTCTGTGCCCGTGTGAACAGCATGGTGACGAGATATTTGACCAACAGTCTGGCCACATTCAAGCAGACAGGAGGTTTTGCCGAAAACATGACCAAGGAACGCTTGGAGACCCAGCAACAACAGAGCATCGACGAGGGTGCCCCTACCTGCCCCAAATGCGGTGCTCCAATGGTGAAACGCTACATCAAGCGAGGCAGCAACCAAGGCAAAGCATTTTGGAGTTGCAGCAAATACGCCGAGACGGGGTGCAATGGCAGCAGGAGCATATCGAATTGAGTGGTGACTCGTTAAGAACGTCATGAGCGTCAAGGACGTTATGAACGGCAAGAACGTCATGAACGACATTAACGTCCTGAACGTCACGAACGCGAATCAACGCACCAGACACTTGACATTATTACAATAGGATTGCGAAACACTGAGAAAGCAATTTCTCTTAAATTGTTATAAAATAAGCAAATTATTGTCGTAAAATTTCGCTAACACAAGAAATTTGACTATCTTTGCGCGGTTTAGGAAACGAAAACGTTGACGAAAACGAAAACTTCGTACGAAAACGTTGACGAAAACGAAAACGAATACAATAAAAAACAACATAAAATATGGCAACTCAAGAAGAAGTATTCAAGCGATTGGTATCGCACTGTAAGGAATATGGCTTTGTCTTCCCATCGAGCGACATCTATGATGGTCTCGGTGCTGTGTATGACTACGGCCAGAATGGTGTTGAACTGAAGAACAACATCAAGCGTTATTGGTGGGAGGCAATGACCAAACTGC
>JAEEGH010009518.1_pt1 | contig 22646 bp, 24 predicted proteins | sample 9134181 | NCBI WGS metagenome assembly JAEEGH01 (sample SAMN16246544, study PRJNA631951) | gut metagenome | biome: gut microbiome; feature: rumen; material: DP-attached | host: Bos | place: Iran: Karaj | collected 2018-10
ATTCGCTGAGGCTTATTCGATAACCACCAGTGCATCGTCTTCCATGACGGTCTGTCCAGGTTTGACACAGATAGCGGTAATCTTACCAGCCTTCTCTGCCTCGATGTTGTTTGCCATCTTCATGGCCTCCAATACGAGAACTGTATCGCCGGCATTGACTTCGTCACCGACATTGACACAGATTTCTGTAATCACACCTGGCAGGGGAGCCTTGATAGCATTATTCGTATTGATGTTGGCTGAGTTCTCAGAGTTCTCGGAGTTCTCAGAGTTCTCTGAGGCTACAGGCTTGCGAACCACTACCTTCTTCTCCTCTTCAGGTTCTGGCTCCATTTCCACTTTGTACTCCTCACCATTCACGGTGACGATAGCTGTGTTTTCTGCGACATCGCCAATGATAACCTCATATTGGTTACCATTAATGGTATATTTATATTCCTTTTTCATTGTAATGTTTATTTATGGATGTTCTGTCATAGTCTGGGCATAACCGTTCCACTGTGTCTGTTTCTCCTGAATCGTGATGATACCAGGTTCTTTGTCGTGGACGTTATTCCCCTTGAACTCGTAAAGTGCCATAGCAATGGCTGCATATACTTCGTTCTTCATAAGCATTACTTTTTACATTGGAATATTACCATGTTTCTTGGCGGGCAATGCATCGCGCTTGGTGGCTAACTGAGCCAGTGCACGGCAGATGCGGAAACGCGTGTTACGTGGCTCGATGACATCGTCAATGTAGCCGTACTTGGCAGCCTGATAAGGATTAGCGAAGAGCTCATTGTACTCTTCCTCCTTCTCAGCGATGAACGCCTTCACATCCTCACCAGCCTCTTTCTTTGCCTTGGCTTCCTTGGCATAGAGGACAGCGGCGGCACCAGAGGCACCCATGACTGCAATCTCGGCAGAGGGCCATGCGTAGTTCAGGTCAGTATGCAACTGCTTAGAACCCATCACGATGTGTGAACCACCGTATGACTTACGCAGGGTAACGGTGATCTTGGGTACGGTAGCCTCTCCGTAAGCATAGAGCAACTGAGCACCATGCAGGATGACGGCGTTGTACTCCTGACCCGTACCAGGCAGGAAGCCAGGAACGTCAACCAGTGAGATGATAGGAATATTGAAGGCGTCGCAGAAGCGAACGAAACGGGCACCCTTACGAGAAGCGTTCACGTCGAGCACACCAGCATAACAAGAAGGCTGGTTGGCTACGATACCCACACTCACACCATTGAAGCGGGCAAAGCCGACGATGATGTTCTTGGCGAACTTAGGCTGTACCTCGAAGAACTCATGGTCATCGGTAATAGCTGAGATGACTTTATACATATCGTATGCCTCGTTGGGGTTCTCAGGGATGATCTCGTTCAGAGAATCCTCCATACGGTTGATGGGATCGTCTGTTGGCTTATAAGGAGCGGTCTCCATGTTGTTAGAGGGGATATAACTCAGCAGGGTCTTCAGCATCTGCAGACCTTCTTCCTCAGTAGCAGCTGTGAAGTGGGTCACACCAGACTTCGTGGCGTGAACGCTGGCACCACCCAGATGCTCCTGGTCGATATCCTCACCAGTAACGGTCTTTACCACCTTCGGACCTGTCAAGAACATATAAGAGGTATTCTCCATCATCAGAGTGAAGTCGGTGAGGGCAGGAGAGTAAACGGCACCACCTGCACAAGGACCGAAGATACCTGAGATCTGAGGAATCACACCTGAAGCCAGAATGTTACGCTCGAAGATCTCTGCGTAACCAGCCAGGGCGTTGATACCTTCCTGAATACGGGCACCACCTGAGTCGTTGATACCGATCACGGGAGCACCCATCTTCATGGCCATATCCATCACCTTACAGATCTTCTGGCTCATGGTCTCAGACAGAGAACCGGCATGAACGGTGAAATCCTGTGCGAAGATGAATACAAGACGACCGTCGATCGTACCAGAACCAGCTACGACACCATCGCCCAGGAACTGCTTCTTCTCCATACCGAAGTTATGGCAGCGATGCTCCTTAAACATATCGTATTCCTCGAACGAACCCTCGTCGAGCAGCATCTCAATGCGCTCGCGAGCTGTATATTTACCACGCTCGTGCTGTTTCTGAATAGCTTTTTCACCACCACCGAGACGAGCCTGTTCGCGCTTCTCGATGAGTTGCTTGATTTTTTCTAATTGCTTTGACATTATAATTTAATGTTTAATGTTATATATTTAATCTTAATGTTCGCAGAGTTCTGTGAGGATACCACAGGTTGATTTCGGATGCAGGAAAGCGATGTTCAGGTTCTCAGCACCCTTACGAGGAGCCTGGTCGATCAGACGTACGCCCTTCTCGCTGACTTCTGCCAATGCATTGGCAACACCGTCTTCAATGCAGAATGCCACATGGTGAACACCCTTGTTGCCCTTGTCGAGCCACTTCTGAATTGTGCTCTCAGGTGATGTCGGCTCCAGCAGCTCCAACTTCACCTCGCCACACTTCAGGAAGGCGGTCTTCACTTTCTGGTCCTCGACTACTTCTGTTGCATAACACTCTAAGCCCAGCACGTCAGTGAAGAACGGCAGGCTTTCCTCAATGCTCTGAACGGCAATGCCCAGATGCTCAATGTGTGAAATCTTCATATCTCTAAAATTTTAGAATATTATTAATTGATGTGCAAAGGTAATAAATCTATTTTAGATTTAGGCATTAAAGTCAAAGAATTAAGATATGTGTGTCTTAATTAAGAATTATTAAAACTCTGCGGTGATTTTTCCGTTGATTTGGCGACCTGTGAGATAGTTGGGCACAGCCCACTGATGATTTGTGACATCAGTCACCCAATAATAGCTGCTGACGTTGGAGATATCAAACAGGTTCAGACAGTCGACACCTATCCAGAGATTCTTAATCCCGCGACCTTCTTTGATCGCACGGAAACTCATACCGATGTCGGCACGTTTGTAGGCTGGGGCACGGAACTGATGGGCTTCCAGCCCACGATGGGGAGCACCAAAGGGCAGTCCGTCAGCAAAAGCCAGTCTGAGGGTCATCTTCCAGCGATCCGTTCCTGGGAAGTAATCGGTGAAGTGCAAGTTTACGGCCCATCGCTGATCTGTCGGCATCGGAATACTCTGCCCGTTGATGGTCTGTCGTGTACTCATCAGCGAGAAGGTCAGCCATGAGTCGATGCCAGGCACGAACTCACCATAGAGCTTCAGATCAAGGCCAGCTGCATAGCCTGAACCCATGTTACGTCCATAGTAGGTGATCTTCATATTTTGAACGTTATAGGGTATTAGGTTGGATATCGCTTTGTAATAGGCTTCTGCCGTGAATTTGAATGGACGGTTGAGCATTCTGAAACGATAGTCGAAGGCTGCAATGAACTGCAGCGACTGCTGACTTTTGATCTGGTCGTTCAATACCACACCTGTGGCGCCTGTCTTCACATCGGTCAGACTGACGGTGTCGCGCATCTCTTTATAAAAAGGTGCCTGGTAATAGAGACCTGTGGCAAAACGGAAAGTGCAGTTGGGATCGAAAGCTGGTATGAAGGTAATGGCTGCTCGTGGCGATACGATGGTCTCTTTGTTAAACGACCAATTTGATAGTCTGACGCCATAGTTCAGCGTGAAGAAGTTATTGCCTTTCGAGAACTTATAGGTATCCTGGACATAGGCTTCTACCCGATGACTCTTCACATCGGTATTGGCTACCAGCGTATAAATCAGATCCAGACGGTCGGCAGAGTGGGGGATGGAATAGCCGCTGGAATCTCGCATCTCGTATTCCTTGGCGTTTTCTCTGACGTGTTCTATCTTATAGGTCACACCAGCCTCGAAGTTATGACGGCGCGTCTGATGCCTGCCGATCAGTTTGAAACTCACTACGTCGGATGTTAGGTAATCACGGGCGTGTTCCATATAGGTTCCAACACCGAGGTTCTCTTGTGTCTGGGTGTCGTCAAGCCAGTATTGTCCCATGATGTCATAAGTCTCGTTCTCTTTGGAGTGGAATGCTGATGTCAGGAATTTTATGCTGGTAGAGTCATTGAAGTGACGAGTGATGCTCGCAGTGCCGAAGAAGGTGCGGAATAGGTCCTTTTCCTGACCATCGAAATAGACCTTGAACGACTTGACATCAGCCAGCGTACCAAAACTCGTCTCACGGTCTTCGGGCGTAAAGTTGTAGTGATTGTCTGAGATGTTACCGATGAAATCTACCGTCCATCGTTTATTGGGTTTGTAACTGATATAAGTCTGATAATCAAGGAAATTAGGTTGATATTCTCCATTTGTTTCTAAGGAACCTAACAGATACTTATTGGTCTTATATCTGAGGCCGTGCAGCATGGAGAAACGCTTATTGCCGACACCGAGGTAGCCGCTGGCACCTAACAATGAGGCTGAGGCTGTGGCTTCGAACCCTTCTACACGGCGATAGGTGATATCGAGTGCCGACGACATTTTGTCGCCATATTTTGCTTCAAATCCACCTGTGGAGAATCCTATTTTCTCCACCATGTCAGGATTGATGATAGAGAGTCCTTCCTGTTGTCCGCTGCTCACCAGCATGGGGCGATAGACCTCTACCTGATTGATATAAACCAGATTCTCATCAAACGAACCACCTCTGACGTTATATTGGCTCGACAGCTCGTTGTGGGTGCTTACACCTGCCTGTTGCTGGATCAGTTCTTCTACCGCATTGCCCGTAGTAGAAGGTGTCTGTTTCAGGTCTTTCACATTCAGTTCTTGTGTCTGGCCTGTCTGGCGGCGTTGCTGAGTAACCGTCACTTCCTGCAGTGCCTTCATCGGGTGCATCACAATTTGAACCCTCAGTTGTTTCTTTGGATTTCTGAACACGCGTTTTCGTGTAGCAAAGCCCACCATCGAGAATCTTACTTCAATGGAATCAGCCGATTGGAGATGCAGCGAGAATTCACCTTTCAGGTTCGTCATCGTCACCTTTCCCTGGGCTGGACACGACACCGTCACCAGTTCCAAAGCATGCTCTTCTTCATCGACCACTTTTCCTTTCAAGGTGAAGTCGTCGGCGACAGCTTTCAAGGTGCCCATCAGAAGCACCAATATCGTGATGAATTGCTTCAAATTGCGTCTCATTCTGACATAATAACGGAAAAAACACACATTTATTTGCTATAAATTCATTTTTTCTTGGCTGTTTCGACATTATTTTCTATATTTGCACTATAAAAACCATAAAAATGTTTCGATTATGAAGAAATCTTTACTCACAATGTTTGTGTCTCTGTTCAGTATCATTCTGGCAGTGGCAGCACCTGTTGACGAGCAAAAGGCCCGTCAGTTAGCAAGTGATTTTTTGAGCAACATGAGCCCTCACGGCACACGTTCTGGCAATTCAGAATTGACTCGTGCCGTAACTGGGGTCGCTGATGGCAATGATGCTGCCATCTATGTGTTTAATTCCGATAATTCGTTTGTGATCATTAGTGCTGATGATCGTACACCTGCCGTACTCGGCTATAGTGATCATGGTGTGTATGATATGAAAAAAGCGCCCGATGGTCTTAAGGCTATGCTGGGATGGTTGCAGGCCTCAGTCCGCAATTATTCCACCACTCGTGGAGAAGTGTCTATACATGATGCCATCAAACCTTTGTTGACAACGAAGTGGAATCAGCATTCCCCGTATAATCTATTTTGTCCTTACGATGAAGTAAATGATGCGCCCTCTGTTACTGGTTGTGTGGCTACAGCGATGGCTCAGATCATGAAATATCATGAGTGGCCTTCTGCCTACGACTGGAGTCTGATGAAAGACGAATATGACTCTGGCGATGAATCTGCGGCTGCACAGGAAGTTGCTAAAGTGATGTATGATGCAGGCGCATCTGTTTATATGGAGTATAGTGCTGATGGCTCTACTTCTAACAATGATTGCATATCAGAGGCATTGCGTAATATTTTTGGTTATGCTTTATCGACCGAATGGGTGTATCGTGCATATTATTCTGCTCAGGAATGGGATGAGCTTATCTATGGCAATCTGAAGAATAAAATGCCTGTCATTTATGCAGGACAAGCGATAGATATAGATGATTCCTATGGTTATTTGCAAGGTGTTGAGAGTGGACATGCTTTTATAGTTGACGGTTATGATGGCAAAGGCCTCTACCATGTTAATTGGGGTTGGGGTGGCCTGAGTGATGGTTTCTTCCTGTTGTCATTGCTTAATCCTGAAAACCAAGGTGCAGGAGGTACTTCAGGTTCTGAAGGATATAGCATTAAAGTATCAGCTGTTGTTGGAATAAAACCCGCAGAAACAACCGTGTCTGCTCGTCGTCTTGTTTCGGATAAATTCTCAGTGGTTGATGGTCAGATGACGCTCAGTCGCTCTTCGGCCTCTGAGGATTTCCCTTCATTTAAAACCAGGAACGTGTTTGGTAATTATATTACAGGATCTGAAGATGGAAAGTATGACGTAGGTTTGGTACTTTGCAAAGATGATGAAATACTATCCGTATTGCCTATTGATTCTAAAGATTTCCCCCAAGGACAGGGCTACTATTTAAATGCTGTATTACAGTTTGGTAAGGGACTCTCTAATGGTTCTTATCAGATTCGTGCCGTATGTCGAGAATACGGTAAGGAAGACTGGTACCTCTGTCAGCTTGCAACATCTTGCTATATTGATGCAACTATAAAAGATCTGTCGATGACATTGGTAGTTCATGGAATGGATAATGACGGTGTGGCAAAGTTTACTGCTAATTCGAAAGAAATCAGCTCTGATCCATGCGAACGTCGCCCCATTACTTTCAAGCTGAACCTTACCGATCTGAATAAGGAGAGCAACTCGCGAATTTACCTTTGGGGAAATGAAGATCCAGAGAAGACGGTTCTGCTGGCTGGTATAGGTTCAAATCTTGACCCAGGTGAGACAGGCGATGTTGAGATTCATTATACCCCACAGCGTAGTGGCGATTTTACCTTCTATATCTCAGGTTCTGATAAAGACTATACAGAATCACTCGTTGCAACCTTTGAGGTGAACGTGGCTGCAAGGACTCCTTATGATCTGGTAGTTGATGTTGCGCTTGAAGTAGAGGGCGCTGATTCTGAGCACAAGGTGCCAGGAACGGCCTTGGTGGGTGTAGCGAAGATCAAGAACAATAGCAGTGAGGCTTATCAGGATCCTGTTCGTATTTGGCTGTTCATAAAAAAAGATCCTTCTACTTATGGCAGTGTAACTCATCTTGTAAGATCAGCAGAGATACCTGTAGGCGAAACGGCGGAGCTGCCTTTTGAGTTCTATGATTTGAAAACCAATGTGGAATATGCGCTGCTGGTTGAAATGTTTGAGAATACAGACTGGAAACTTGTAAATCTTGTTAATGACGAAATTCCAAAATCTATCACTTACATACTTGTTGATGCTACTGGTATCCAGAGCATTCAGAGTGATGCACCTGATGCAGAAGTATATAATTTGAACGGTGTCTTTATGGGTAAGGCTTCTGATTTGAAGAGTCTGCCTAAGGGCTTATACATCATTAATAAAAAGAAAGTAGTAAACAATTAAACGATTATGTTTGATTATATCATGCAACATCTCTGGCAGATGTGGGCTGCAGTAGCCCTCATCTGCCTGATTCTTGAACTGACAGCGGGCGATTTCTTTATTATTTGTTTCGCTATCGGTGCTGTGCCTGCAGCGATTGTGGCTGCTATTGGTGGTAGTTCCTACTACCAGATAGTCGTCTTCGCAGTCGTTTCGCTCCTCAGTCTGTTTTATGTACGTCCCTTTGCCAAGCGCTATCTGCACAAAGGCGAAGACAAGCGTATCAGCAATGCTGATGCCTTGCTGGGCAGAAAGGGTAGAGTGGTGGAGACCATCCAGGCTGGAGGCTTCGGACGTGTGCAGATCGATGGTGACATCTGGAAGGCTGTTACCAAAGGCGAGGCTGATATCCCTGAAGGCAGCAATGTAGTCGTTGTCGATCGTGCATCAACCATCATCACAGTAGAATTGGAACAATAACAATTATACAATTATGGACATCATGACTTATATCCTGATAGCCATCGTCATCTGCGTGGTTATCTTTGCCAAAATGGCACTTGTGATTATCCCTCAGTCAGAGACGAAGATCGTTGAGCGTCTCGGTCGTTACTATGCCACGCTTCAGCCTGGTATCAACATCATCATCCCGTTTATCGATCGGGCTAAGTCGATTGTGGTGCTGAATCACGGCCGTTACATGTACTCTACGACCATCGACCTGCGCGAACAGGTGTATGACTTCCCCAAGCAGAATGTGATCACGAAGGATAATGTGCAGACGGAGATCAATGCGCTGCTCTATTTCCAGATCGTCGATCCCTTCAAGGCTACGTATGAGATCAACAACCTGCCCAACGCCATCGAGAAGCTCACGCAGACGACTCTGCGTAACATCATCGGTGAGCTGGAACTCGACGAGACACTGACTTCGCGTGACACCATCAACAAGAAACTCTCGGCTGTGCTCGACGATGCCACCGACAAGTGGGGCGTGAAGGTGAACCGTGTGGAGTTGCAGGACATCACACCGCCTGACACCGTGCTGAATGCGATGGAGAAGCAGATGCAGGCTGAGCGAAACAAACGTGCGCAGATTCTGACCTCTGAGGGACAGAAGGCCGCAGAGATCCTGGCATCAGAGGGTGAGAAGACGGCTATCGTCAACAAGGCCGAGGCTGCCAAGCAACAGGCGATCCTCCAGGCTGAGGGTGAGGCTCAGGCACGCATCCGTAAGGCTGAGGCTGAGGCAAAGGCCATCGAACTCATCACCGAGGCTGTGGGCAAGAGCACCAATCCTGCCAACTATCTGCTGGCTCAGAAGTACATCCAGATGATGCAGGAGCTGGCTGAGGGCGATAAGACCAAGACCGTCTATCTGCCTTACGAGGCCACGAACCTGTTGGGTTCTCTGGGTGGCATCAAGGACCTTTTCAAGGCTGAATAGAAACTGCATAAAAACCGCAGATTTCTCTGATTTCGCAGAAAAAATGAAAAAATATGCTGTGTTATCAGTGAAATTTGCGGTTATTTTTGTAACTTTGCGCCCGATTAGAAATAGACTATATGGTACAAAATATTTTCAAGGGCTTGGGAATCGCTCTCATCACCCCCTTCAAAGAAGACGGCGCTGTAGATTATGAAGCCATCCTTCGTCTTCTTGACTATCAGTTGGATAACGGCGCAGACTTCTTCTGTATTCTTGCCACGACGGGTGAGACACCTACGCTGACGGCAGAAGAAAAGCTGAAAATCAAAGATCTCATTGTCGATCGTGTTCAGGGGCGCGTGCCCATTCTGATGGGTTGTGGTGGTAACAACACGGCTGCTGTCGTTGAAGAGCTCAAGACGGGCGACTTCCGAGGCGTTGATGGTATCCTCAGCGTTTGTCCTTATTATAACAAACCCTCTCAGGAAGGTCTCTATCAGCACTTCAAGGCCATCGCTGCGGCCACTGAGTTGCCTGTGGTGCTTTATAATGTACCAGGTCGTACGGGTGTGAATCTCCAGGCAGCTACTACCGTTCGCCTGGCGCGCGACTGCAAGAACATCGTAGCCATCAAGGAGGCCAGCGGCAATCTTGAACAGGTGGATGAGATCATCAAGAACAAGCCTAAGGACTTCGATGTCATCTCTGGCGACGATGCCTTGACGTTCCCGATGGTCAGCTGTGGTGCCGTAGGTGTGATCTCCGTCATCGGAAATGCCCTGCCTAAGGAGTTCTCGAAGATGATCCGTCTGCAGATGCGTGGCGAATACGATCCTGCCCGTAAGATCCATCACCGTTTCACCGATCTCTTCTCACTGCTCTTCGTGGATGGTAACCCAGCAGGTGTGAAGGCGATGCTCTCAGAGATGGGTTTCGTGCAGAATGTGCTCCGTCTGCCGCTCGTTCCCATGCAGATCAAGAACCGCCAGCGCATGAGTGAGATCCTCAAGGAACTGAAGATTTAAAGAATACATATGTTAACTAACTCCGACCCCTCGCTGATTCGTGATGAACCGACGAGGGGTCTTTTATTTATGATGACACTGTCATGTGTCATGTTTGTCATGTGTCATGCCGCGTGCTTCGAATAGTAGCTCTGTGTCTTCACATAGACTTTCAAATCCTCATTGAGTTCTACCCATCCGCGACGCTTCCACTGACTCAGCAGATTACCACGAACTTTGACATTGGGGCACTCGGCACGCTCAAGCACATCGTATTCCTCGCGGGTGAAAGTGTCGCCCAACTGCTCCAACATACAGGCCACTCCTGGCTTCATGATACGGCTGTCGCGCTCCAACTTCTCTTTGATCTCCTGACCCAACAGGCACATCTTGCACCACATGTCGTAATCAAACGACCAGATGATGAACTCTTCAATCTCCTTCGTCCACTTCATACCACACATGATGTAAAGTAGGATGCTCTTACGGAAGGCGATGGCTACAGCACGGTAGGCAAACTGCATGTAGGTCTCGTCGCCCATCATCAGCGCACGATCCTCTGCTCGGTCGAGCAATGTCTCTGCCAGTCGTTTGGCCTGCGGACAGACGATGACTCCCTTGGCCGTGTCGAGACGAGCCTGAAAGACTGCCAGCTTCTTATCGAAACTCTCATCGTAATGGCCGAACTTCGGGCGTCGCTCCACATCCTCTTTCACGATGGTACAGAGGTTCACGCGTGAGGCAGTACCATTATCGATGTTGCCGCCAAGCAGCTTCTTACCCGTTTCAGGCGTTGTGGAGAACACGACATTCCAGCGCATGGTTGAGCGTGACTTGATGGATTGCGTGCCCACACGTTCCTGACCATAGACATCTGAATCAAAGTCACGACGGATGATCTGAGTAACCTCTGAGACGGAACCACCCGATACCTTCTTCAACTGCTCCGCTTCGTCCATTCGGGTGAAGAGAGCCTTGTCGCCAGCTCGCTCTGCATCCTCCATACGTTGACAGAAGGCGGCATTGGTCATGTCGGCATCCACAATCTGCACACAGATGTCCTTGGGTCGCTCGGGCTTCTCAGCGTTGGCACTCTTCGTGTTGGTAGCATCAGCCCAGTCCTTCTCCTTCGCACGAGCCAGTTTGTCGCGCTCGGCGATGGGTTTCAGGATGTGGTCGATGGGCTCTTTGATACTCGATTTACCAGTTGACATACCAGCTACGAGTCCGACGATGAGTGTCAACTCCATCTGGGTGTTGTTCCAGTACTCAGCCTTCAAACCGCCTGTGAAAGTGGCGAAAGCTGGGAAGATGGCAGTGGCGATGGCAGGCTGATACCCCTTGGGAGCCTTTGAAATCAAGAGGCGAACGGGGGCTGGCAGACGCTCTGGCATCTTGGGTTGGCGCATCAGCGACTCGGGATCCTGACCTTTCTCGAAGTTCACACGGGCTCGAGCCAGAGTCACGGCTGCCTGGATCTTCTGAGGCATCGTCTTGGCTTGCTGACGTTTGCAGGCACTTTCGATGGTGGCGTTCACTCGCTGCTGGTCTTCACCGAAGTTGGGCAATACACCTTGAATCCACTTCGAATCGTCGTTGCAGATGTAACGCAGATGACAGGCCATCGTGTAGATAAAGGCATTACGCGAGCCGTGAACGGGAATACCACCCAACTGATCCGTCAGTTCCTCAACGATGTACTCATAGGGAATGCCCATGTAGTTGTCGGGGTAGTCAACGGGCTGAGAATTCAGCTCGATGGATGTCAGCCCAATTTTCGGCTCACATGACGTCGATCCAATTTTGGATTCTCGTCCATCAATCGTCAGTCCTCGGTCGAGATAAGCCTGGCGTCGAGCCTTCACTTCCGCCTCGGGCAACTCGGCATACCAGTTCTCGCTGAGATACAGACGCTGCGACTGGTCGGTGATGTAGATCATTCGCTCAGGGGTGCAGCAGTCCTCGTCGAAGGCCACACCGAGTGCCTCGCAATAGGCCTGCTGAGCCTCACGGATGGTCATGCCCAGTGGGATGCGGATGTCGATGTGCAGTTTGCCGGATGCCGAATACTCCATGTGGAGCAACTGGTCTTTCCACTGCCCCTCTTCATTATTAAGAAGGTACGCGCGAGTGATGGCACCTTCCACCTGACTGGCATCGTCGATATCGACACAAGTCTGCCAGGTGAATGCCTCTGGGATGATCGAAGCCTGACTGCGACGATTGTCCTTGAAGCGGAAGTAGTGAGGGCAACGGAAGGGTAGGTTGGCCTTCAAGTTGCGACGCTCATCGTGATCTTCGGCATGGCGGATGTCGGACACCAGCTTTGCCAGATCTTCTTGCTCAGTCAACTCGAAATACTTCTCGAGAGACTGTTCGTAAACACGCCCTTTGCTCAGGGGCGCATTCATGGTTGGGTTCATACTGATTGTTTTTTTAGTTAGAAATAAATTTTTACCTTGCATAAATTTTGTTTTAAGGGTTATTGTGCACTATTGCACTGCAAAGATACTACAAAAAACAACGGTATAATAACCTTTCTCTGATTATTATATCGCTGTACTGATTTCGGAAAATTTCGGAAGAACTTCGGAAAATTCTCGGAAATGAGTTGGAAAATTTTGGACTTTTTCGGAATTCCTTGGAACTTTTCGGAAGAATTAGGAAGAGATTGGCACTAGTAATGGCTCTAAGAATCCGTAGATTTCCTTGCAGATTTCTCTTTTGGCAGCTTCCTGCCAGTCGTCGTGTGGATTGCTGATCCAGTTTCGCCACGAACGGTTGTCGTCAAGGATGCTGTAGTCGCCGTTTTTTCTCACCGTGTCGATGCCCTTGCCAGGTATCATCGAGCAGATCAGGCGATCAAACTTATTGGGGATCTTCACGATCAGCAGACCCTCGTCGAGCATCACCTTCATCACCAAAGCCCATTTCCAGTTGGTATCGTTCTGTATCTTCTCATCTATCTTCCTGACAATCGCCACCAAGAGCTCCGCCTTATCGCCCGTGCGATATTTAGGGGCAACTGAATTGGGTAGGTTTCGCAGATCCTTCAGCCTCTCAGGCTCTTTTCCTGTGTTCAGTCGGCTTGCTATCTCTTCACCCAGTTCGGCCTGTCCTTGGTCTTTTGCCCACGTGCGAATCAGGGTGGAGTAGGGGCGGCGCTTCACTTCGGTATGCTCCTGCAAACCCTGCTTCACCACGAAATCGATGGGTATAGCCGCCAGTTGTGTATCTCTGTTATTCATATCGCGCGCGTACATTTTATAATATATGGTCCTCATCAGGGGCTGGTTTATATTCATTATTGCGCTGATTCAGCAGGTCGATGATGTGCTGCTCCCAACCATCTGGTGTCGTGAATTTGATGAGCAGATCGAATCTGTTAAACATCGATTCATAGGTCATATGCTGGTAGTGCAACTCCCTATAAACCTCTTCCACTGTACCGCGAGCATAGAAATAGAATCCTGACGTGGTGTAACTACGAGCAAACATATATTCGTGGGTACCATCAAAGGAGATGCTGATCTCATACACATTCTCATCGATATACTCTCCCTGATCATCCATGAGCAACTCATCGTTCTCGTCTCTGGCCTTGTCCCAGATAACCTTGACGCCAAACAGACTCAGACGTTCCCATAGATAAGTAAACTCTACGGGCTCTTCTTGTTCGAAGTCATACTTCACTATCTCCGCCAACCAGCGCAGGAGCAAGCGCGGGTCACTCTCATTGCAGATCACGCGGCAGTCGCCCAACTCGGCTTCAACGGCCAGCGCACCAGCAGCCAGTTCACCACCTTCATCGATCATCGCATACTGATGGGCGTCATAGATCCCCATGTCATTGTCTTCCCAAACGGTCATCGTAGCGATGTGCCGCCCCACGCGACCACCTGCATAGATGATGTTGTAGGGGGCATCAAGTTTCAATATCTTACTGTTCATTATTGTTATTGTTTAATTTTCGAGTTGCAAAGGTAGCCATTATTTTCCAGACAGCCAAACATCCGTGCTTCCAAATGATGACAAATATGACAATTATGACAGTCATGATTCGTGCGCGACATTTTCAGAATATGCTCGATTTTAGTCATATTTATATATAATATTTATATTATATATAAATATGCAATTTCTTTAAGCCTATTCTTAAATTCGCTCCCTCGGAACATGACGCTGTCATTTGTCATAATTGTCATACCTCCGAGGGAAAAATTGCTAGTATTAAAGGTAAAATTTGCGCTCTGGTATAGTAGCAATTGCTACCATTAATACCCTATTTCCCGCATGACAATTCCCCCGTCATCCGCTGCCGCCTTCTCGCCATCCGAAGCCCCCATTCCTTCATCCGCACCCCGTTTTCCACCATCCGAAGCCCAAATTCCAATCGGCTTCGTAGCCTTATCTTAATTCTTCTGCAAATAATTAATAAAAAACTTGGAATTATCAGAAAATTGTCTTATCTTTGCAGTCAGATGTATTACAATCAATATACAAAGTATGGCAACAACAATAATCAGAAAACCCGCTTCGTTCAGATTAAGGGCAGACCTTTTAGAGGGGTTAAAGCGAAATGCTGAACGAGAAAACAGAACACTTAACAACTATGTTGAGAGTGTACTGCTTGGTATCGTATTTGATGAACCTAATGAGGTGACTAAAGCCGCCATTCAGGAAGCAAAGTCAGGCAAAAACCCCAATAAGGTTTATGATAATGTAGATGAACTCTTTAAGGATCTTGATTCGGATAAATGAAAAAGCTACAACCAACAACTCAGTATAAAAAAGACTATAAGAAATACAGAAACAATCCGAAGAAGGTTGAAGCACTTAAAGAGGTGCTTATAATGTTGATGAACGAGCAGCCCATTCCTGCAGAGTATAGACCACACATGCTTCTTGGCGAATATAAAGGCTGTATGGAATGTCACATAGAAGGTGACTTTCTGCTGATATGGATTGATGAAGAGACAGGCACCATAGAACTAGTTAGACTCGGCTCTCACTCTGAGTTGTTTAAATAAGAGGATAGAGGACTGTTACTTCTATATAATAAAGTTATTATCTTACCACCTTCTAGGTCTTTTCCTTCTTATTGATGGTCTACTTTTTCTTGATGACCTTTTGCCACCAAAAGCTAAACCAACCAATGCACCACAAATATTGAAAACAGTATTTGCAGCCTTACGAGCATCCCTATTTACCCTTTTATCAAGATTACTTGCCATAAAATCTATGATTTGAATTAATACTCTATTTCAATCTCATCACCTTGATACTCCTCGCAATACCACTCCCATTGGCGAATTCTCTTTTCAAGTTTCAGTTTTCCGAGTGGATTCTGAATGTAGATAGCCTTTGACTTTTCATCACCATGTTTGAGCAAACAAACATAGTAATCTTCACCATATTGATGGGCTGCTGTATATTCGTTATTTGTGAGTGAGAAAGATGAATCTGATCTTGATACAGACTTCACTTCGATATAACGCTTTCTTCCGTCTGGCATGGTGCTCTCTACATCATAGCCCAAATTTTGCATGCTTACATCTTTGGCCTCATTTCCTAAGAAACGTTCTATTTCTACACAGGCATTTTCTGCAGAACGCCATTTTGGAATGATAGGCTTTGATGCTTTGAATACTGGCTTTGGCATAAAAACAGGATTTGTTTCTTTCTCGATATTCTCTTCTTCATCCTTGGCTTGATTAAAGAATGACCGGAAGTCTTCTGTTTCCTTGTATTCTAATCCTAACTCCTGAGTGAATGATTTAAGACTGACATTCGATAGAGAACTATTATTGTCGTTTGTTTGCAACAGATCATTAATATCCTCTGATGTCATATTACTCTCACTCAACGGCACGACCTCATTATCATCGCCTTTCATCAAGATACCAGAAACATCAACATCATTTTTCGATAGCAGTTTACTTCGATTATATGCCTGGACTGTCTTACCTAATAGATAGGAATAGATATATTCAGGCAGTTTCTTGACTAGAGCTTTGTCTTCCAACAAATCAGCTATATCTTGAGATGAATAGTACGACTCACTATTGGAACCAATAAACTTCTCAACACCATTTAGACATTCATATACCTCTGGCGCTAAACTTTTGGCCTTTATTACATCAGACTCTTTTCTCAATATACCAACAATACTCTCCTCAAAACCAACAGGGAAACACTGATATTCACTTAACTTGCCTTTAGTTCCATCATTGAACAATAACAACTGCCTGCTTTCTAATTCTTCTTTTAGCAATTTCTTCAATGACATATTTATCGAACTAAACGAAACGCTTTCGTTAATCATCGATAATAAGTTCTTGTATATAGGACTAGGGTTCGCAAATGCTTTTTCTACTACATTAGCAATCGAAACAGCCAATGCCTCCAACGTCGCTTGTGTAGTTTCATCCTGACGGATATGCTTACGTGAAGGATCTGTAGAAAAGTCACCATTCAACTTGAATGGGTATGGTGTTTTGTCGTATGTGGGAAGGAAAGTATAATAGACTGCATCTTTAGAATCACAGCCAACGAATACATCATCTTCCATCTTGAAGGCGATGCAATCATCTATCAATCCCCAAGTCTTCTTGTCGATAGTTATCTCTTGCCCCCAGTCCTTACTGCGTCTTGTTACTCTGAGCAATTTATCCTCACCCATACCTGATGTCTCGATTTCCTTCAGATTCTTCAAGAACAACATTAGATCAGAACTCAGTGATTCTATTTCCTCCCTCAACACTTCCTTATTCGACGACTTGAAGATAAATATGGTGGTATAACCATCATCTTGCAACTCATCAATGAGATTCTTATAGGGAGCAGCATCTACCAAGAATGGTATGCGAATAGTTGGCACATGCTCTTCGTCAATTCCTAATGCCTCAGCAGTCTTAGCTTTTGAAAAGCTAAAAGCCGTTTCATTGGAATAGATGATGATTTCCGATGACAAGAACGATGTACTCTTGAAACCAATTCCACGATAACCAATTGTCTCACCACGTTTCTTCTCACTGGCTCCTGAACGTGATATAGCCATCACATCAGCATCATTGAATGGCCTACCATTATTGGCGAATATTACATTACCATTCTTCTCTGTGATATAAACTCGTGAAGAGCGAGCATCATCTGCATTCTGCAGTAGCTCCACAATAATGCGTCCGCTATAGTTCTCACTCATATATTTCTCCATTGCCGCCATATCAGCAAGCAAGGCTGGAGAGTTCTTGGCTTCTGCGATGAACGAGATATTTATCTGTTTTATCGTAGGTTTTATCATAACATAAACATATAATAATCGTGAAACCTGATCGCTTGTCTTATTATCCTCATCTGTATTACTATAAGCCTCTATTGTCCAAATTTATTTTGGTTTCTTAAACTTATAACCAATTATACTCATTATGGGAATAGTGCACTCTGCGAGATTAGTCTCATCTTGAATGAGGGACAAACTTGACAACAATGCCTCTTTTACTTCATTTCCAATTAATTTAATAGGTTCGCCTTTTAGACTATAATCATCAACAATATTACAGAAACAAGAATATGTCCTTTTTAGGAAGTCTCCTACGCTACAACCATAATAATCAAAATACTTCTCATTATAATTAATCATATGGGTATTATTAGAGAGGCACTTTATGATATTGTAAACCATATCTGCCTCATTTTCTAGAATCAAACATGCAAGACAGAAAGGTGTGTAACTATGACCATAATAGATCCCGCCACATTTTGCATGGCCATATATGATATTAATCAAGTCATTATACTTTCTAAAAGCAGGAATAATGTACTTAATTATGTTACGTGAAAGAGTATAATAGTCGCCATACTGACCATGTTTCGTATCAATGTATAAATAGAAATCTTTTATCAATTTTCCCACATATTTCCTGTTTGTCAATTGAGATTTGAACCTACACAATAACTCATACCACATAGAAATCGATTCTTCTAAATCGATTTCTCCCATATCTAAAACGCTTCTGAATAATGCATCTATGTCAGATGATGTTGTGAATTGTTCTTGAATGATTTGCTTATTTCTCATATAATCATACAATTGATAAAACGGCAATATTACACTCAGCTTTCTCTGTAGAGTTTCTGACTAAATCCAGACTATTTAGTAACGCCATCTTTATATCACTAGTAACAGAATACTTGTTACTTATATCATTATCTTCCATGATTAATTTTAATTCTGCTATAGATCTCATTACAAATGTACCAATAGTTATGTCTTTCATATATTTGTTAGAGCTCATCAGCTTCATTATATTAACAATGACATCAGTATTTGCAACTAATAACATATACGCTAAACATTTTGGCATGTAGTCATTAAATGAAGATCTTCGCGCACCTGCACAATACGTATTACCAAATATTTGTGAAAGAATTTCTTGACGATTTTGCATACGCGGAATAATATCTTTGATGAAAATCTCGTTTTCGTCCGCATCATACCTTGACATCAATGTCTCAACTATTTTTTCAATCAAATCTGACACAAGGTATTCGGAATCTCTTTCCTTATTTAACAAATCTGAATTATTCTTTAGTATGTATAGCCACATGTCAAAAGCAATATCACAGTCGTATTTTGTCATTTCAGAAATACAAAGAGATATTGCATCACGCTTAGATGACCACTTCGTCTTCAAAATTTCAAAAGAATCTACAAAACTCTTAACAATAATATTGTCACTCATACCTGCTATTATTTATTAATTGTCCATACTTATTAATCAAATGAAAGTCTTCAGAATTCTTTAAAAGCCAATCCTGAAGTTCATGCAGGTGTTTTATTGACGGGTTTTCATTCAAAACATCTTTGATAGTCTTACCTTGCGAAAGATAACAATCTTGGTAATACTTAATTGGTTCTGTTTTAACATCCCCTGCAGGATAGCGCATATTGTCACATACAAGTGTGATTTGTCTGTCTAGAGGATCGCCTGTTTTTACAGGGTAAAGTAGGTCATAGGCAACCTCTTGACCATTGCTTAACTTTGCAATTCCATTCACCATTGCAATTATCGAACATAAGCGTCCGTTGAACTGTACGAAATATCCTTCTTTAATGTCTGTCATAATCGTTCTCTCCTTTTTGACTACAAATATATAGGTATTAAGTCAAGATTGCAACTAAAAACAATAAAAAATGAAGAAATCAGCCTAAAATTCTTCAAATATTAATTATTTTAACGTATAATCATTACTTTTTCATTTGAAGGTACTTACATGACGCATGACAATTATGACAAATGACAGCGTCATTTCTTAGGTTAGGAGCGACTTATAGACACAATAAAAGCAGACCATTTGGCCTGCTTTTTTAAGTTTTGTGATTCGGTGGGGTGCAAATCTGGTTATTTTATAATCTTGCCTGTTTTGTTGATGACGGCTGCCTTGTTGTTCTCTGTGGTGACATCCGCCTTGCCGTTCTCGAAATTGCCTGCTTCCTTGAAATCCATCGGAATCACCAGACGGCCCGTCTTGTCGATGTAGCCGTAGAATTGGTAATCGTCCGACACGTATGCCAATCCCTCTGAGAAGCTGCCCACCTGGCGATATCGGCAGGGAATGACCAGCTTACCAGTCTCATCTACAAATCCCCAGAACTCTTCATCGTTCATCACGGGGGCCAGTCCCTCCTTATAGTCCTTCATGCTGCGCCACTTCTGCCCAACCTCTTGGCCCGACTTGGCGGCAGGTTGTTCATCGAATCCGTGACCGTTCCATTTCAGGGTGGTCTGGTTTTTCATGCCCCCGTCCCACTTGTTCACCTTGATATCCTTGCCCACGCGGGGGAGTGAATAAGTAGTGCCATTCTCGTAGATCACGTCGAAGCCCGGTGTGAGGGCGTACTCCATCGTACGCGTGGCGTTATCATAGCGGTAGAAGGCGAGCGCGTCGAACTGCCCCAGTTCGGGATGACCATTGAAGTAACTCCAGTTGCTGTAGGCGAAGAGTTTGTGCTTCTTGTCGGCCTCGTTCCAGAAGCACATCTCTATAAGTTGCGCATGACCTTGGTGCAGATGCTCATAACTGATGAAACCAGCTTTCTTGTCGACGATGAGCGTCACGTTGTCGTCTTGGTTCTCGTTCTGAAGGTAGCGCTCCAGTGCGTCTCTGATGCCGGTTGTCGCCTCGTAGTCCTCAGTGTTAGGGTCGTAATTGAGGAAGTACGACCATGCAAAGTCGAAGATGTTGGGGCTTGCGCCTTGGAATTCCACCTTGATACCGTCCTGCGCCCACACGCCCATCGTGCACAGCGTCAGCATGATTGCAAATGATAGTCTCTTCATAATCCTTAATATTTAATGTTTAATGGTTATATCTGAAATTCGGTACAAATATACGCATATTTTTGTAAAGTTGTAGCAAAAAGAACCGAATATCTCTGTTTTTGGGGTTCTAACAAAACAAATTCGCTTATTGGTTATAGTTTTTACGACAGTTATTTGCCTCGCGACAACGAACTGTCGCAATCTACCCTGCCTGTCGCAACTACTCCAGAGAAAATTCGATTCGAAATTTGCATTTATCCCAAAACCACCATACCTTTGCAGTGTCGAAAGGAAATAAACGACAAAGTCAATAATAGTATAAACATTAAAAAAAAAAAGTTATGGCAACAAAGAATTTCAATGCAAAGAAGATGCTCATGAGCACACTTGCAGCAGTAGTTTTCTCATTCGTGTTCACAACCAGTGCTAATGCAGAAGTTTCAGCTCCCCAGAAGAGTAATGTAGGTGTTCGGGTGAAGGCTGATCCAAAGAGTAATCTTGAGATTAGGGTGAAAGATGCTCCAAACCAGTTTGAAAAGTTACTCGAACAGATTCTGGGCATCCGCGTAAAAGTTCGCGTATAGAACCCAGATATAAACCTGAAAAAAATAAGGTGATAAACTTTTTAAGTTTATCACCTTTTACATTTTCGTGATTCCGGCGGAGTTTTACCCTATACTGATTATCAATCAGTTAAAAAATTTTTTTGTTACCCCTTGGAACTGGTAGCAAAAGTGACTTTTTTACCATTTCAAATACATCTGTTCACCTTGTTACAACCCCTTGTAACACTATCAACTTCTCTTGATTGATTAGTTGATTTGATATTGCAAAGGTAGGCATTTTATTTGATTCAGCCAAATAAATCTCAAAAATATTCGCAAAAATGCTAATTATTTACGAATTATTTATTATCTTTGCACCGTGAAAATATAAATAGGTAATGAATATAGAATTTGAAAATGCGGCTTTGGAGGAGCTTTACACCAAAGGCACAACGCAGGATCACCGATACAAACGACTGCAACCACAGATAATAAAGCAGTATGTAAAGGTGGTAAACTACATAAAAGCAGTTGGCCGGCTGGAAGACCTCTATAGAATTAAGTCGCTACATTATGAGAAAAAGAAAGGCGATCTAAATGGTGTGGATGCAGTATGGATTAACGACCAATATCGCCTGTTCTTCTATAGTTCGCCTGATGAAACAGGTATTATAGTAAACGCATTGTTATTTGAAATATCGAAGCATTATGAGTAAGAAAGAATTAACACCATTTGTAGCCACACATCCTGGTGAGATGATTAAGGACGAGTTGAAAGAGCGCGGAATGACCCAAAAACAACTCGCTGAAGAAACTGGTATCAAGACCTCTGTGCTCAGCGAAACTATCAATGGCAAGCGCAGTGTGTCGCTTAGCGTGGCCGTAGCTTTGGAGAAAGCTCTTGATATTCCCGCTGACGTGTGGATGAACATGCAAACACAGTACGATCTCGACAAAGCCAACATTGCGAAACGCGAGGAAAAGCACGAGACTGTATCACTAACAATCCCTATCAAGGATCGTAATCTTCTCAAAGAACTTGTTCGCAAGTTCGGCTGGGCATGCGTATTCTGATTCGCTTAGAAACAATAAAATACAGGCCGCTCTTCGATATGAAGGGCGGCTTTTTTGTTTTTATGAACTCTGTGGTTGTAAACATTTCCCATTTCCAGATAAACATTATTTAAATATAAATACAACTTAAAAGTTGTGAATTTCGAAATAATTAATTAATTTTGCATCGTGAATTATGAGTATGACATTTGAGAAGATTATCGATGAAGAAGGTTTTGTAGATTACGTAAATACATTATTATAAAGGAGGTTGATATGAGTGATATTATTAAGAAACTGGAGCAGCATCAGCCTGAAACGTCCTCTAAATGGAGGGAAAAGGCTGAGTTCAGACTTGCCAACAAGTCGTGGCTGCGTTATTCTCAACACGTCGCTATGCTGATGCTCGACAAGATGGAAGAGATCGGGCTGAACCAGCGCGGGCTAGCTGAGCGCTTGGGATGTACCCAACAGTATGTGTCGAAGATCCTGAAAGGTCGTGAGAACCTTTCCATCGAAACCATCTGTAAGATAGAAGATGCCCTCGAATTGGAACTGCTGCCAAAGGATATTAAAAAGAAGTCAGCTTCTTAAATGAGAAATGACTGCCGTTGGCAGTCATTCTTTGCTTTTTCGTGATTCCGGCGGAGTTTTACCCTATGCTGATTATCAATCAGTTACAAAATTTTTTTGTTACCCCTTGGAACTGGTAGCAAAAGTGACTTTTTTACCATTTCAAATACATCTGTTCACCTTGTT
>JAEEGH010009522.1_pt1 | contig 22638 bp, 16 predicted proteins | sample 9134181 | NCBI WGS metagenome assembly JAEEGH01 (sample SAMN16246544, study PRJNA631951) | gut metagenome | biome: gut microbiome; feature: rumen; material: DP-attached | host: Bos | place: Iran: Karaj | collected 2018-10
TCTGTGTACGTCCATAGACAATCTGCAGGAAGAGCTCGCGCATAGCGGTGTTGATAGCATCGCAAACGAGGTCAGTGTTCAGAGCCTCGAGGATGGTCTTACCAGGCAGGATCTCAGAAGCCATAGCGGCTGAGTGAGTCATACCGGTACATCCGATGGTCTCTACGAGAGCCTCCTGAATCACACCGTCCTTCACGTTCAGGCTCAGCTTGCAGGCACCCTGCTGAGGTGCGCACCAGCCAATACCGTGAGTGTAACCAGAGATCTCTTTGATTTCCTTCACTGCTACCCATTTGCCCTCCTCGGGGATTGGTGCAGGTCCATGATAAGCGCCCTTGCAAACGCTACACATGTTCTCAACTTCTTTAGAATAAATCATTGATAATAAAATATAAATAAGATGTTAAACAATTGTATTTATTTAGCCATTTGAATTTTAATCACTGTTAGTGGCCTACAAAATTACTCGTTTTTTATGAACATTCCAAGTGTTCTTCTCTCTATTTAGAAATTATTAACATCAAAAATCAGTTTAGAGTAGAATTTATTCTCCCTTTTTTGTATTTTTGCAACTCAAAATAGCAAATGATGACAAATCAAGAGATAGATAAGAGAGTGGAGCGTGCCGTAGATAATTTTATGGCAGGCTATGGCTGTTGCCAAAGTGTAGTGGCGGCGTTTGCTGATTTGTATGGCCTTGACGACTCTTTGGCCAAGAAAGTGGCTGCCGGGTTCGGTGGCGGTGTAGGGCGGATGCGCATGATGTGCGGAGCCGTCTCAGGCATTGTGATGCTCACTGGACTGGATTGCGGTCAGACGGAGGGCAACGATCGTGAGGGAAAGTCGGCTTGTTATAAGGTGGTGCAAGAACTGCTGGCGCAGTTTAAGCAGGCCAACGGTAGTTTGATATGTGCAGAGATCTTAGGACTTCAGGGGCATGAGAAAGCTGTTTGCAGCTATGTGGCTTCAGAGCGCACAAATGAGTATTATAAGAGCCGTCCTTGTGCTGCAAAGGTTGAGAGCGCTGCTCGCATTTTCGCTGACTATCTCAAACGAAAACAGACTGATAACGATTGATACACATTAATGTTATTATTATATGATTATAGAGAATGTACACGCAAGGGAAATCCTAGATTCGCGTGGTAATCCGACAGTAGAGGTGGAAGTCACACTGAAGAGTGGCTTTGTAGGTCGAGCTTCCGTTCCATCAGGTGCTTCTACAGGTGAAAATGAAGCTATCGAACTGCGTGATGGCGACCGAACCCGTTATCTGGGGAAGGGCGTTCAGAAGGCTGTTGATAATGTCAATAAGGTAATAGCTCCTGCCATTATCGGCATGAGCACGCTTGAACAGCGTGAGATTGATATGAAGATGATTGAGCTTGATGGTACACCCACCAAGAAAGTCCTTGGTGCCAATGCTATCCTCGGGGTGTCTCTGGCTGTCGCCCACGCTGCCGCTGCCTACCTGCAGGTTCCGCTTTATCGTTACCTTGGCGGTACAAATACATATACGCTTCCCGTTCCTATGATGAATATCGTGAATGGTGGAGCGCACTCTGATGCGCCTATCGCCTTTCAGGAGTTTATGATTCGTCCCATAGGTGCCAAATCGGAAAAGGAGGGGATCCGCATAGGTGCAGAAGTGTTTCATAACCTTGCCAAACTACTGAAGGCTCGTGGCCTTTCTACCGCTGTAGGTGATGAGGGTGGCTTTGCGCCCAATTTCAATGGTATCGAGGATGCGCTCGACACCATCATGGAGGCTATCAGGGCCGCTGGCTATGAACCAGGTAAGGATGTTACGATTGCAATGGATTGCGCAGCTTCAGAGTTTGCTGTGCAGGAGGATGGCAATTGGTATTATGACTACCGGAAATTGAATAATGGTAAGAAAAAGGATCCTAATGGAAAGAAACTTACTGCCGACGAGCAGATTGCATATTTGGAAGAGCTTATTACGAAATATCCTATCGACTCGATTGAGGATGGCCTTGATGAGAACGATTGGGGTAACTGGGTTAAGTTGACCATCAGGATTGGCCACCGCTGCCAGCTCGTGGGTGACGATCTTTTCGTTACCAATGTCAAGTTCTTGGAGAAGGGTATTCAGATGGGAGCAGCAAATGCAATACTGATTAAAGTGAACCAGATTGGTACGCTTTCAGAGACTCTTGATGCCATCGAGATGGCTCATCGCCATGGTTATACCACCGTTACCTCACACCGTTCGGGTGAGACAGAGGATACCACAATCGCCGACATAGCAGTAGCCACTAACAGCGGTCAGATTAAGACAGGTTCATTGTCACGTACAGATCGTATGGCCAAGTATAACCAGCTGATACGAATCGAAGAACAATTGGGCGCACAGGCTAAATATGGCTTTAAGAAATTGAGATAACTTGTATATTATTAGGAATCAAATGAAACATATCAGACTCTTACTTTTTTCTCTCCTGGGGATGATGGTGCTATGCGCCAATGCCCAGATTCTTTCAAGAGGTGTTACGAAGGAACTTGCGCAACACCGTAAAGCAAACATCAGTAATGTCATCTACGACCTGACTTTTAATATCCCTGCCAATCAGAACGAACAGGTGACGGGTAGTGCGGTCATCTGTTTCGATGTGAAGAAGAGCGAGGACATTATTCTTGACTTCCAGGGAGGCTTTGATGGCAGTTGCGTGGCAGTTGTCCCCAAGAACAAGAAAAAGACCAAGTTCAAGAAGGTAGCCTTCCAGGCCAGCTATCAGAATGAGCATATCATCATCCCGAAGGATATGGTAAGTGAAGGCAGCAACCGTATAGAACTGAGCTTTGCTAGCCTTGACAAAGCCCTGAACCGTAATCAGGATTATCTCTACACTATCTTCGTGCCTGATTTGGCGCGTAGCGTGTTCCCTTGTTTTGATCAGCCCGACCTGCGTGCCATGTTCATGACAAAACTCAACACACCTGCAGGTTGGAAGACCATGATCAGTGACTGCAGCGGTCCATTGCCAACCTTCCTTTACTCCTTTGTGGCTGGTGTCTTCAATGAAAAGACCGGCAAGCGCGATGGTCACAATATGCGTGCACTCTATCGTGAAAATGACCCCGACAAGGTGGCTCAGATTGATAGTATTTTCAATGAGGCTGGTCATGCCATCAAGTGGATGGAGAGTTATACAGGTATTGCCTGTCCTTTCAAGGAGTACGGCCTGGCTATTCTCCCCAATTTCCAACTTGGTGGTCAGGAGCATCCTGGTGCCATCCAGTTCAACGATCGTCTGCTGTTCCTTGATAAGATTGCCACTCAAGAGGATGCCCTGCGCCGTATGGAGCTGATAGCTCATGCCACAGCCCACCTCTGGTTTGGTGACCTGGTTTCCTTGAAATGGTTTGATGACCTCTGGGCCAACGAGGTGTTTACCAGTTTTGTAGCCTCCAAAATCACCCATCGCCACTATGATAAGGTTAGTTTCGAGTTGAACTTTATCAAGACCCATCAGGCTGAGGCTATAGCTACTGATCGTACGGAGGGTACTCATCCCATCGCCGTGGAGCTCACCAATGCCAATCATGCCAGTCTGCTCTATGACAATATCATCTTTGACAAGACGGCAGTCGTGATGCGTATGCTGGAGAATATGATGGGTCCAGACGTGCTCCAGAGCGGCCTGAACAAATATCTCTCGAAGTATCAATTCAGTAATGCTTCATGGGATGATCTTGTGAATATTCTGGCCGATGAGGCTCCCCAGCTCAATATCCGGCAGTTTGGTAAGGTATGGGTCAAGGAGAAGGGTATGCCGGATATCCACACCAGCTATCAGAGTGGCCAGCTGGTTATCAAGCAGAGCGATCCATATAACCGTGGCGTCTTCTGGCCAGAGAAGTTCCAGGTACGTGTCATCAACGATCTGGGCAAGAGTGTCACCTACGATGTTGATATGCAGCAGCCGGTAATGTCTATCAAACTGTCTCGCAAGCCTGACTGTATCCTGCCTAATACCGATGGTCGTGGTTATGGTCGTTTTACGCTCGACGACGAGTATGTTAAATTGTTGCCTAAGCGTCTCATCACGACTCGTAACGATGTGAATCGTTATTGCCTGTTGCTGACCATCCATGACAACTATCTGAGGGGTAAGCTGCCTCCCTCGCACTTTGGGGAGCTCTTTCGCTTGATGTGTAAGGAAAAGAATCCGCTTATCATGGCTACTGCCCTTGAGCATATGTTCAAAATTGTGCGCGATGTGAACATCGAGCAGCGTGCAGCTTTGGAACTTTGCGTGATGGACCTCCTGGGAGAGAATAAGTCCAACGAGTGCCATCAGTACGTAATCCGTATGATGACCCGAGTAGCTTCTTCGCCCGAGGTGCTGCAGCAGTTAGAGACTATATGGAAGCGTCATAATGACCCGTTGCTCAACGAGAACGACTATAATGAAATTGCCTATCGCCTGGCCATCATGCACCCTAAAAGATGGCAGGAGATTCTTAGCACTCAGCGTGCCCGACTCACCAACGAAGATATGCGTAATGAGTTCGACTACGTTAGTCGTGCCTGCAATCCCGATCCTGTTGAGCGCACCAATGTTTTCAACTCTCTGCTGAAACCGGAGAACCGTGTTCAGGAGCCATGGGCCATCTACACTTTATACCTGTTGAATTCTGATGTCTTCGAGCCGCAGAGCAACAGCTATATCGAGCCCAGTCTGAAGTCGCTGGAGTATATACAGCAGACTAGTAATGTGTTCTTCCCCGAATACTGGATGAAGGCACTGATGGCTGATCATAAGAGTAAGGAGGCCGCACTGATTGTTGAGAACTTCATGAAGGCCAATCCCAACTATCCTGAGAATCTAAGGAACAAGGCACTGGAGGCTTCATATATCCTGTTGAAGCAGCAACCTTATGTGACTCCTAAGCCTGTAGCCACAAAAGTTACTCCCAAAAAGCCAGTAGCAGCCAAGAAGAAAAAGTAGTAATAACAAGAAAAGCGAGTCGTAAGGCTCGCTTTTCTTGTTATTACTACCAACTCAGTATTATCATAGTGCTGTGATGTTGATTAGGGATTCGACCAACGTGATAGTCGGGCTACATGCCTCGTTATCTTCGAACAAATTACTTGCCTTGAGCACGCTTCTTGGCGGCTTTCTGGTAGGCCTTCATCTCGACGATGGTGGCAAGTCCCTTCTTCACACGGAACTCCTGACGGGCACGGCGCATCTGCTCGAGGAAACGCTCACTGGTATGCAGACGGGCGTAGGCTGCTGAGGCGGCGAGGCGGGCAGCGTTGACATCACTCTGCCAGTGCGCACCGACAATCAGACGGCTATCGCCATACATGTAACCACGTGCCAGGAGCGTATCAGCGCGATCGGGGTTGATCTCTGAGAGCAGCAAAGCAGAGCTCCAGCCTAACAGCGTGTGGCCTGAGGGATATGAACCGTTCTTGCGGAGGGCGGGCTCATCCTCAGGATAGAGGGTCGGTTCGTTGAAACGCATGAACGGACGCTTACGCATGTAGTACCGCTTGGGAATAGTGCAGATACTGTCACAGGTAGCCGTTCCCTCGCGCAGCACCTTGTAGATCTCCGGGGTCTCTTCCTTGGAGATCTGTAAGCCGAAAGGCTCGCTGAACTCGCGGATAATGCAGTCGATACCATAGACGGCATCGCGGATGGCAATGTCAGCGCGCTCCTTACAGTTACGCATCTGTTTACCCCACATATACTGCATGATGTCGTAGGCGAAGGCTGGACCTATGGTGTCGGGGGGAGCCGGACACCATTTCAGCATGTCGGGCATCTCGCTGGTGGTGAAATACGCATCAACGGGTGATTTGTCACTTTGTGCCGAAGCACATACTGCCAGCATCATCATGGCAGCAATCATCATAATCTTTTTCATACGCTTTAAAATATTATTGTTAAAAATCCAGTGTCCTAGAACTTCACCTGGAAACGGGTCTCCAGGATGGTACACTCATTGCTGAAAAAACCAAGATTCTGGACCTTGGTCCATGAGGCACGTACACGCCAGATCATATACTTGTTGATGTAATAGTTGTAGCATAATGCCCAGTCGTTCAGGTAACCGCCATATACACCGGCAGAGGTGTCAGTGAGATCCGTGTAGTTGTATTGCAGACAGATTTCCATGTTGCCCGGATCAGGGGTGGCAATACCGCCGTCAACCATGTTTGGCGCATAGTTGCGACCTTTGATGAGACCACGCAGGGTGACATAAGCACCACTGCCCGTGAAGCTCTTCAGATCCTTTTCACGGGTGATGGAGTTCAGGAAGTACTGGCCGATTACGGCGAAGCGCCCATAGGAGTACATGACCTCGGGGGAGAACTTGTACATGGTTTTCGCTTCGGTAACTTCGGCTACCTGTGAGTTGACCTTTGCTACGCGTGTCGGCCATCGGGTACTCAGGGTGAACTGCTTGTGCTTTTTTTCCTCCTCACTGCTGTAACGGGCTCCCTCGATACCGCCACTGATACCGACCTGGAACATCTTTCCACGTTCGGTATACGGACGATAGAGCAGGCGCGTCAAGGCACCAACGGCCTCATTGCCAATCACATCCGTGGTCTGCTTCATGGCATCGGTCTCTGCGATGACACTGAATGTGCCGAGGAACTTGTCGCCGTTATGCTCATACATCAAACCGAGTGTACGGTCGTTGTTGAATGCGGCATTGCTCTGGGGCTCCTCCATCGTCTCCTTGAACGAAGAACTGGTACTGCTCTGGAAACCGTACTGATGGATGAAATAACCGCCACGGAGGAAATTCTTCTTGTTGAAGCCATACTCCACAATCACGTCCTTCATGCCTATCTTGCCATAGGCATAGCCCACATCGACTTTGGCTTTCCACTTGCCGTAACTGAAACTCACACCGACACGGAAGTCAGGGATGCCAACACCGCTTTTCAACTTGTCTTCCTCATGTTGGGGTTTAATGTAGGCTCCATCGAGAAGGATACGTCCCGTTGGCTTGATAGAGACCTTCGGCTCTTCCTGTGCATTGACGGCTGTGGCCATCATGAGGCACGTAACCATCATCAATAATGGTTTCTTCATACGCGTATATCAAATAGTTTAATAAAGCCTGTCATCACAAGGATCTTCTGGAACTCTCCTCCTACATGAGTCAGTATCAGTGAACCGCCTTTGGCTGCACTCTCCTTCTTTAACTTCAACAGACCGCGTAGGCCTAAACTGCAGATGTACTCTAACTTTGAGCAGTCCAGTTCGATACGCTTGTCGGCATTTGCCGATAATGGATTCAGGTCTTCCAGAAACTGGCTGGCCTCGGCTGTGTCGATCCAGCCTGTCAGGATTCCTAAATAGGAACCGTTTTGTTCTTTGATTTCGATATTCATACTGAAAGTGTTTAATGTTTATTTCGTTGCGATTTCCTTTGTTATCGTCAATACGTTATAGCCGTCCACAGTGCGCTCATAGTGCATCGTGTCCATGATGGTCTTTGCCAGGAAGATGCCCAGACCACCTATCGGCCGGTCTTCGAGACTGGCTTCTATATCCACATCCGGTTGCTGTGTGGGATCAAAGGCGCCACCATGATCCTTGATGACCAGCGTCATCACACCATCTGTCACTTTCGCTGTCAACTCAACATGGCCGCGCGTGCCTTTCGGATAAGCGTAGTTGATGACGTTCGCTACACATTCCTCGACGGCGAGGTTCAGTGTTTTGACCATATCCTCATCTATGTCATGCTCACGACAGACTGAGAAGAAGAAACCTCGCATACGACCCACCTCTGTCATCTCGTTCTTCATGATGATACGCCGTGGGGCCGATGATTGGTTTTTCTGTGTCACTCCATGACGTATGAAGAGCAGGGTCAGGTCGTCACCCTGTACGGTGCCGTCGGCAAACACGTTGACATGCTGTTTCAGATAGTCGATGATTTCTATGGCTGAGGCTTGCTTGTTCTTTTCCAGATCATGAAGCAGCCGTTCTTCGCCAAACAGTTTTCTGCTTCCTTCCTCCGAGATATACATCGCTTCGGTCAGTCCGTCGGTATAGAGTAAGAGGGCTGTGTTTTCAGGGAAGGGTATTTGTTGCTCCTCATAGCGGTAGTGATCTTCGATGCCGATAGGCAGATTGCTGTCAACATCCAGTAACCGGCACTCACCATCGGCGGTTATTAGGGCAGGGGCATTGTGTGCTGCATTGCAGTAAGTCAGGTAGTGTGTGCGCAAGTCGAGCACCCCAATGAAGGCTGTGACAAACACGAGGGAGTCGTTGGTCGATGCGATGGCATGATTCATCTCGCGCATGATGTTGGCAGCGCTCTGATAGTTGCCTGCCAGATTGCGGAAAAGTGTTCGGGTGACTGCCATATAGAGTGATGCGGGTACGCCCTTTCCCGCTACGTCACCAATGATGAAGAACACTTCGTCGCCTTCGATGATAAAGTCGTAGAGGTCGCCTCCCACCTCCTTGGCAGGGGTCATCGAGGCGAAGAGTTCCAGATCGTCACGTTCAGGGAATACTGTGGTAAGCATTCCCATCTGGATGTCATGGGCGATGACCAGTTCACTCTGCAGTCGCTCCTTGCTGGCTGTGGTAGCCTGAAGTTCATCGATATGCTGTTTCAGTGAAGTCTGCATGTAATCGAATGCGTTGCGTAACTGTAACAACTCATCTTCGGAATGGATTTTGGGTAGTGGAGTGTGCAGGTTGCCGTTGGCGATACTCACAGCCGACTCGGTAAACTGTTGTAACGGTTTCACCATCTGATAGATAGCCCATGTGCAGCAGACGAACAGCGAGATGAGACCGACGATAAACACGATGGTGCCGTATTTTACAATCTGATGTGTCAATGGCAGAGTCATGCTGTCACCCGTGAAGTGGAAGAACATCGCGACGGCCATCAGAAAGACAACAGCCGCAATCGACATGATTCTGAAGCTGAGTCTTGCCGCAAACGACTTCCGATATGCCAGATCGTACTTATATTCGAAATTTGGTGCTTCTACCATTTCGCGAATAGTGCTTGTTTTAGGGTTTTATTATGCAAATATAATAAAAAACTCAAAGCCTTGTGATGAAGCCTTGAGTTTTTTAATATTTTTTTAGAAATGCTATTTCCCGAGGAATTTGGTGTCGAGATATTTTTGGAAGGTGTCCCTGTACATGTCGCCGATGGGGAGATAGGTGTCAGCATCCATGATGACACGGTTCTTGTTGACCTCCATGATCTTCGTGAGGTTGATAATGTAGGAACGGTGAATCCGCATGAAATGGTCGGGCAGCCGTTCTTCCATCTTCTTCATGGAGAGCAGGGTGATGATGGGCTTAGGCTCGTTCTCAAGATAGACCTTCAGGTATTCACTCATAGCCTCGATATAGCGGATGTCGCTGATGCTGACCTTTACGATGCGGTACTCGGTCTTCAGGAAGATGGTGTCATCTTCAGTAGTGACAGGAGAAGGGTGAGAGGATTCTAACCGATCCTTCAACCGGTTGGCAGCACGCATGAAGTCTTGCAGACCGAAAGGTTTGAGCAGATAATCGACAGCATTGACCTTAAAGCCTTCAACAGCATATTCGGCATAGGCTGTAGTGAAGACCACCAACGGGGGAGCGGTGAGGGTCTTGATGAAGTCCATACCATTGAGGTCGGGCATGTTGATGTCGCAGAAGATGACATCTACCGTATCGTTCTGCAGAAACTGATGAGCCTCCAGGGCACTTTGGCACTGGGCCACCAGTTCGAGAAATGGTACCTTGCCTATGTAGGCTGTTATCTGCTGGAGCGCCAGGGGCTCGTCGTCAATGGCCATGCATCTGATCATGAGAGTGGGATGGTTAGTTGAACACTATAGACGTCGCTGTCGTCTTGTATCTTGAGCGAATAATCGTTGTCGTAAAGGAGTTTCAGGCGTTGCTTGACATTGGCAAGTCCTACGCCGCCCTTTTCCTCGTTAGACTTCTCGGCCTTGGAGTTACGACAGGAGAAGTAGAGCGTGTCGCCCTGTACTTCGGCCTTTACCTCGATAAACGAGGCATGCTGATAACTGACACCATGTTTGAAAGCGTTCTCAATGAAGGTGATAAGCATCAGGGGCGGGATTATCAGGTCAGGCGTTTGTGCAGGTAGGTCGATAGAGATCTGTACCTTATCTGTATAGCGCAGGCGCATGAGCGTAATATAGTTGCGGATGAAACCGAACTCGCGGGTCAGGGGAACACCTTTCTTATCACCCTCATAGAGTACGAAACGCATCATCTTCGACAATTCCAGGATGGTGGATTTGGCCTTTTCGGCATCAATATCCACCAGGGCATGGATGTTGTTGAGGGTGTTCATGAAGAAATGGGGATTGATCTGATATTTCAGATACTCCAGTTGCTGTTCCAGGTTCTCTTTCTCCAGTCGGAGCAGTTCCTTCTGGTCCTCGCGCGTTTTGAAATACCCTTTGATGCCAAGGTTGGCGCCTAACATCAGTATCAGGATGACGATGGCAATGATGTCGTGTTCACCAATGATGGCAGGGGGAACATCGCGATGATGCTTGGGGAAGTGGTCAGGGTGTATTGGGCCATCCTCACGATGTTTGGGAAAATCCTCACGCAGTTCAAAAGGTGGGGGCTCATGATTGAAACCACGGGCCATCGGAGGGCGCTGTTGGCATTGGTAGAAAGTGAACAGTCCGATCATACAGACCGTGAGCAGGACATACTGCCAACGTTTCTGACGGTGAATGAGCAGGGGCGCCAGGACGAAGTTATGAACCAGGAAGATTAACAGGAAGACAGCCAGACGCCGCCATACTATGAAGGCCTCCTGCCAGTTGAACGCCATTCTATCGTCGCCAGTAGTGCGTACATACAGGCTCAGCAGTGGCGCTGCGAAGAGTAAACCCCACAGCGCCACGTAGGCCATATTTTCATATTTCGACTGTTTCTGCATCCACATTATTAACGGAAGTTTCTGTTGTTTATTGTGTTTGAAGCCGTGACAGTCTGGGATGACTCACCCAACGAGAGAGTGTAACTGGATCCATTCTCCATACCAGGTGCACTGACGAGGATGGTACCGTTGTTATAAGAGTAGGGGGGCATGGTAAACGAAGCCAGGGTGTTGGAACCGTTTGAGATCTTCACGGTGGCGTTGGCACTCACAGAACCATTGGTGGTGACTATTCCTTGTGTGGTAGATCCCAGAGAACCATCCATGCGACCGCCGATACCGAAGATCTTTGTGCCTGAGATATAGAGTTTCTTCAGTTCGTTGATGTCGATGCCAGCCTCGGCACCGTTGGCCCCCATGGCGATAAGTGTTCCACCCTTCAGATACATGTCGCCGTTAGCGTCGATTCCATCATTGTTGGTGCCGACTGCCACTACTGTTCCACCGCTGATAGTAAGGTCGCCAGAGGAGTTGATAGCATCGTCAAGGGCAGAGACCATAACCGTTCCGTCGCTGATGTTGAGCGTTCCCTTGCTCTCGATTCCTTCTCCGTTGGTTCCTGTGGTGCGTACCATCAGGTCACCACCCGAGATGGTGAGGACACCATGAACGTCCTTTGTACCAATCTTGATACCCTTGGGCGAAGAGGTGTAGGCATCGTCGAGGTTGTCGGTGTTGCCTTTATAGTCATGACTCTCGGTCGTACCGTTGCTATAATAGAGTCCACCCGTGGTGATGACGCGGATCTTACCTCCACTGATATAGGCTTCCCAGTCGGCCTTCAGTCCCTTACCACCGCTACCGGTTGCCTTGACGTTGACCTCACCGCCCTTGATGGTCAGGACAGAATCACACTTGATACAGCTGGAGGCCTTGGTCTCCAGGTCCTCCGTATCCCATTCTCCATCACCAGTGCAGATTACATTGGTGCGTCCGCCATTGATGGTGATGTTGTAGTCGCAATTGATGCCTTTGGCACCGTCGCCGTCGGTCTCCACATTGATGATACCGCCGTTGATGATGGCATCGGAACCCTTGATACCGTGATTGGCTGCATTCACATAGAGGTTGATGCCTTTCTCGAAGAGTACATAACTCTTACTGTGAATACCGTTGTTATAGACACCATAGACTTCGAGGGCACCCGTGCCGCTCACAAGCAGTTTGCCCTTGCTGTAGAGTGTACTCTTATGATCCTCAGTAGAGCCGTCCATCAGTTTGTTGGTGCCCGTAAGCACCAGATAGGCGGCACCCTTGCTCTCCAAATCGAGGGCGGTAGAGGTGGGGTTGTTGATGTCGGCATCGTTTAAGTTGACCATGAAGTCCGTCTTACCGTCAATGGTCAGAGAACCGTTGGAAGTTTTGCCGCTGACCACATAGCATACGCCGGTGGTAGAACCGTGGTTGGCAGTGACATGTCCGTTAGTGACGGTAATCTCCACACCGTTCTCGGTCTTGGCAACAGGATTAGCCATGTCGATCGTGACCTGTGTGGCGAAAGTCTGCTTGCTGACATCGTCTGCAGTCTCGGGATAATAGGCTGTTACCGTACTGGTGGGTTCTGCAGAGTTCTTGTCGAGGGCAACCTCAAAAGAGAGCATTTCACCTGTGCCGGCTGAAGCACCGCCTGCACCACCAGTCATCATATCACCGCCAGGCCCTAGCATGCCCGGATCCATGTAGTTGTAAGCATTCTCGAACGGATCGTCCGATGAACAGGCTGTCATCACAGCCGCTGATGCGATGAGCATCATCATAATTTTCGTTTTCATCTTGTTTAATTGTTTAATTATAATTGTTTTGTGTGCAAAGGTAGGATAAAATGGTCTGCAAACCAAAATCTTTCAACGAACCAGTTCTTTTATTCAACGAAAAATGCAGAATTGTTTGGCGCGATACGTTTTTTTACTTATCTTTGCACTATGATGCGACGATGGGGACTGAGTATCGTGGTCAGTATGCTGACCGTCGTGTGCTGGGGACAGACCTTTTCTCTGGTGCAGAAGTCCGATAGTCTCTACCTGTTGATGCTGACCACCGACTCGATGACCCATCAATGGACGCTACCATATCCCGTGTATCGGATGGAGACGGGTGATGTCGATGGCAACGGGACCATCGAGGCATTGGTGGGTGTGATCAAGGCCACCCGCTTTTATCCCGAGAAGGGGAGGCGGCTCTTTATATTCAAGAACTACGAGGGGCTGGTGAGGCCGATGTGGTTAGGGTCGAAGTTGGGTGGCATACTGCAGGACTTCCATTTCCGCGATGGGATGGTGCGCAGTCTGGAGACCAATGTCAAAGGACAATTCACGGTGGCAGAATACCGTTGGGATGACTTCGGCATGGCCTTTGAACGTTACCTGATCAGAGATGCCGATGAGGCAGAAGCAAGACGAATATTTGAACCGTAAACTATAAGTAGGATGAAGATGAAGAAGATTTTTGTAACCATGTTGTGCCTGATAGTCCTGACGGCTACGGCACAGAAAGCACAACGTGTGATGGTGCCTGGCAAGGGTGGCATCGATGTGGAGCAGTTGAACAAACGTGTGAACCTGAATCAGGACATCTCACAACTCAGTCTGACTGAACTGCGTGTGCTTCGTAACAGTTTCTATGCCCGTGAAGGCTTCCCCTTCCGCGATGCTTTCCTGCGTGGCGTGTTCCAATGTACCTCATGGTACGACTCGCTGATGTGGGCACGCTGGGGCAAGGTGGAAGACATGATGACGGGCTATGAGCGTGACGACTACTACAAGGCCGATGCAAAGATGCCCTTCAAGATCAGTAAGCCGGAATATGCGTTCATCAATAAGTTGCAGGCACGTGAGAAGGAACTGAAGCAACAGAACTTCAAACCCCGTGTGAGTGGCCACCGGGTTAATATGGATAATGTGGTGAACGCCATGCAGATGACCGAGTTCGATGCCCGCCTGAAGGACAAACTGGGTCGTAACGGCTTTGCCATCGTGCCCGCTCAGCATAACCAACTATTCCAGGTGTATGAGACCAACGACTATACGAACTTCCCCAACTTCGTGACCACTGATCTCTATCTGCAACTGTATCATCTCTATTTCGACTGTCTGTTGCGTGACATCGAACAACAGAAACTCCACGATGTGGTGCTGCAGTTGTGTGAGCGGGGACGCCAGTTGACCACTGGTACGACACCCGAACTGCAGTGGCTGAAGACCTACTTCGATGTGGGCTATGCCTTGATCAAAGGCGAGAAGGGTGCTGCAGGGACGGTGGCTGACGAGGTGTCGAAGGTGAATGCGGCGAAAGGCGCCATGTCTGAATACCTCGGCTATATCGATGTTCCCTTTACTTATCCGCTGTTCCGTCCGCGTGGTCACTACACCCGCAACGATACGCTGAAGACCTACTTCAAGGCGATGATGTGGTTGCAGACGGTGCCCTTTGGAACAGATAAACCCTCACAATTGCAGACAGCCCTCGTGTTGGCTGAACTCACAGCGGGAGATGCCAAGATGCGTGGACTGTATCAGCAACTGTTTGAACCCATGACGTGGCTCTTCGGTGCGCCTGACAATATCACCATCATGCAGGTGTATGAACTGATGAAGGGGTGCAAGGCCAGTGAACTGATGAAGAACAAGAAGGCGATGGCTCAGTTGCGTAGTGAGATCGAGGCACTGGCTCAGAAGCAGACGCGTATCCGTCCGAAGTTCGAATACACCAGTCCGTATAAGATCAACCTCCTGCCACAGCGCTATATGCCTGACAGTGAGGTGCTGCAGGAGATGGTGGACTATGACAATGTTCCCACCCAGCGCGCCTTGCCGAAGGGTCTCGACGTGATGGCATCGATGGGAGTGAAGTCGGCAGAGCGCATCCTGTTGGAAGAGTTGCAGGAAGCCCGGCAGTGGGATGGTTTCGTGGCTGCCCTGAGTAAGATGAAGCAACGCATGAAGGAGATCGATTGGCAACAGACTATCAGCACCAAATGGATGGATGCCCTGAAGACGGTGAACGATACCTGTAAGGGTTATCCTTACTTCATGCTTACACCCGAATGGCAGAAGAAAGACCTGAATGCTGCCTTGGCTTCATGGGCAGAACTGAAACACGATGCCATCCTCTATGCCAAGCAGCCCTTCGGGGCAGAGTGTGGCGGAGGTGGTCCCCCAGAGCCTGTGGTGACGGGTTACGTAGAACCCAATGTGAAGTTCTGGCGTAAGGCCATCAGTCTGCTGCAGGCCACTGCCGACGTGCTGAAGCGTTACCACCTGACCACCGAGAAAGGTGAGAATGCCACCACCCGTCTGAGGGAGGAGGCGGAGTTCCTGTTGCGCGTCAGTGAGCGTGAGTTGACTGGCAGAAAACTAGATGAGGCCGACTACGATGAACTGAAACATATCGGTGCGACATTTGAGAATATCTCCCTCGACTTGGTACGCGACGAGAATATGTACCTGATGGGATGGGATGACGTCGAAGGCACTGACCGTAAGGTGGCGCTCATTGCTGACGTCTATACCGCCAATGCCAACAACAACCCCGAGAAGTGTGTGATGTATGTGGGCGTGGGCCAGGCCGACGAGATCTACTGTATTGTAGAGGTGGACGGCTACCTCTGGCTGATGCGTGGTGCCGTGCTCTCTTACCGTGAGACCACACGTCCCCTCGATATGCTGAGACTGACCGACGAGGAATGGCAGAAGACGATGGAGACAGATCCGGAGGAGGGTCGCCCCGACTGGATGAAGGATATCATCGTGCCCCTGAAGGAAGTGCCTCATTCGAATGAACGTTTCTTCTATAGTACTGGCTGTTAGTTCGTTTGTCATCACACTGACGGGTGACATCCTGCTCGACCGCGGGGTGCGCCAGGTGGTGGAACAGAAGGGCATCGACCAGTTGTTCTCTGCGGAGATCGACTCCGTGTTCCGTACCTCCGATGCTGTGGTGGGCAATCTGGAGTGCCCGGCTACGAAGATTCATGCGCCTGTGTTCAAACAGTATATCTTCAGGGCAGAGCCCGAGTGGCTGGGTGACTTGAAGCGGCATGGGGTGACCCACCTGAATCTGGCGAACAACCACAGCATCGACCAAGGACGGAAAGGACTGATTGACACGAAGGCGCAGATCCTCAAGGCAGGCATGACCCCCATTGGGGCAGGACAGAACCAGACGGAGGCCGCTTCACCCGTGCTTCTTACAGAACAGCCGCGGAAAGTGTGGCTCATTGCCTCGTTGCAGTTGGCACTTGAGAACTTCGCCCGTCTGCCGGATCAGCCCTGTGTGAGTCAGCAGACCATCGAAGCCCTCTGCCAGCGCATCGCCCAGTTAAGGCGCGACGATCCGCAGTGCTATATCATTGTCAGTCTGCACTGGGGGTGGGAGAATCATGTGGAGGTGGTGGCGCGTCAGCGTTATGAGGCGCGTCAGTTGATAGATGCCGGAGCCGACTGTCTGGTATGCCACCATACGCACACCCTTCAGCCCAGTGAGACCTATCAGGGGAAACCGATCTTCTACAGTATAGGCAACTTCATCTTCGATCCGCGTAACGACCTCAATCGTCATGGGGCGATGGTGAGACTGACGATCACGGAGCAGGGGGCCACTGTCGAGGAACTGCCCATTGTCATCAGACAATGCACACCTTATCTTATGAAATAAGTTCGGAGGGACTGACGCCGAATTCATCCCTGAAACATTTCGTGAAGTAACTAGGTGAGGTGAATCCAACCTCATAGGCTACTTCCGAGATGCTCTTGACAGAATCCTGCAACAGACGACGGGCCTTGTGAAGACGGATCGTGCGCAGCAGTTCTACTGGCGACTGACCCGTGAGCGCCTTTACCTTTCTATATAATTGTACGCGCGAGAGACCCAGTTCCATACCGATGGTCTCCACACCTAGCTTGCTGTCGCTCATATGCTGTTCGATATACTCGCGGAATCTGATGATGAACTTATCCTCTTTCTTCTGCGGCTCCTCTGCTGGTGCTTCCGTCTGGCGCACCTCTTTCTCTTCCTCGCTGCCAAAGAGTCCCTTCAGGCGCAGACGGTTCCTTAACAGGTTGTCGATACGGGCGATCAACACATTGGCAGAGAACGGTTTGGTGATATAGCCGTCGGCTCCGCTCTCATAACCCTCCACCTGATGCTTGCTCAGGGCACGGGCCGTGAGCAGGATGACGGGGATATGCGAGGTGGCCATGTTATCCTTCACACGCTGGCAGAACTCCAGACCGTTCATCACTGGCATCATTACATCGCTCACAATCAGGTCGGGCACGATCTCATTCGCCAGTTCAAGACCCTGTTGACCGTCTTCGGCCTCGTTCACCTGATAGCGGTCCTGCAGGATGCGGCGTAGCAGGGTACGGATGTCGGCATTGTCGTCCACAATAAGGATCGTGCTTTTCGAACCGTCATCTTCCACAGGTGCTGGTGGGAGCACTAATTGGGTGGGTGCCATCACCGTGCTCTGACGGTCTGTGGCCAGGATGTCGAGACTGCCTGTGGCCTGCACGTCAAGCATCTTGTTGATGAGTTCAATCAGTTGGTTGGTGTTTCGGCGCAGCATATTATAGAGGGCCCTGGTCTCAGGACTGGCCTTCTTGCCTTCTTCCGTCTCTGTCAACTCCTCCAGCGGGCCCTGAATCAAGGTCAGTGGGGTGCGCAATTCATGACTCACCTGGGTATAGAAGTCCAGTTTCTCACGTTCCATCTTGTTGCGCTCATCATTCAGGCGGGCGGTTTGCAGGTAATGGTAATAGATACCGACGATCATCAGGAGCAACAGGAAGATCAGGACGGCAGCCAGGATGGAGATGACCCTGTGGGTGCCGAGTTGCTGCATGTAGGTATCGGTCATATTCTTCAGACGGGTCAGACGCTGTGACTGGCGCACCACCATGTCGCTCTCCAGCATCAGCACGTTGGCGTTTTCACTGGTCACGATGGCTGAGGTGAGCACGGTCTCCTTCGGATACGGCTTTCCATCGAGGATGTCGAGTGCCAGTTGCAGCAGCTGGTCGCCACGGGTGGGGTAGATATACGAGGCGTCGAGGATGTCGTCGCGCACCATCTGGATGCCACCGTACTGACCAGGCAGACCGTCGATACCGCAGAAGAGCGGCAAGGGGATGATCTTGGCTTCGATGAAGGCCCTGCGGGCACCAAGTGCCGAACGGTCGTTATGGGCAAACACCAGGTCGATGTCCTCCAGGTTGCCTTTGTAGTTCTTTACCGTCTCGTAGCCCTTCTCCTCCGTCCAGTCGCTCTGCAGGGATGCTACGATCTCTATCTCTGAACCCTTCAAGGCATCGATAAAGCCCTTATGACGTTCCTCAGCAGGCGAGGAACCTTTCAGACCAAGGATCTCCAAAACACGTCCCTTTCCCTTCAGGCGCATCTCCACATATTCGCCCATCATGCGGCCGATCTCGTAATTGTCGGCACTGACGAAGGCGGTATATTTGGGGGAGTCGGTCTTGCGTTCAAACACAATCACAGGGATGCCTTTATCATAAGCGCGGTTGATGGCTGGGGTCACGGAGGCCAACTGGTTCGGGGCTACGATGAGCAACTGGATGCCGCTCTCTACGAGACTGTCGATCTGCTCGATCTGTCGTTTGGAGTCATCACGGGCTGCCTTGAAACGCAACTCCACACCGTCGTGAAGCATGCTCTCAAGGATCATCTCTGAGTTCTGCCAGTCGCGCCAGATATCCTCAGTACATTGGGATACACCAATCACGTAATTAGGTTTACGATTGGTGCATGCACTACAGATTATGGCTGTAATAATGGTTAGGTAAAGCAGCCTTCGAATCATTGGTTAGTCGGTTATGCGGGGACAAAGTTACGTATTTTTTTTATAAATTGCCATGTTTTCTGTTTTTTTTTCTTATTTTTGCACCCAAACAAACTTAAAATGTGACAAAATGGAAGTTATTAATTTCTCAGAACAGAACAGTATCATCAATCAGTACATGTCAGAACTCCGTGATAAGAGTTACCAGAAAAACCGTCTCACATTCCGTCATAATGTAGAGCGCATCGGTGAGTTGATGGCCTACGAAGTGTCTAAGCGGCTCGACTATAAGCCCAAGACCGTGACGACACCTCTTGGCTCCCTGGAGATTCCGTTGCCGAAAGACGATATCATACTCGGTACCGTGCTTCGTGCCGGACTGCCCTTCCATCAGGGATTCCTCAACATCTTCGATCGTGCCGACAATGCCTATGTGTCTGCCTTCCGTATGTATATCAACCGCGAGCATACCGAGGTGGGCATCCATGCCGACTATATCGCAGCCCCCAGCGTGAAGGGCAAGACGCTCATCATCGCCGACCCCATGCTGGCTACGGGTGGTTCGATGGCAGCAGCCATCGAGGCCCTGCTCATGTCGGGCAAGCCGAAGAAGATCCACGTGTGCTGCATCATCGCTGCCCCTGAGGGTATCGAGGTGGTAAAGGAAGCGCTCCCCGACGATGCCACCATCTGGTGTGCCTCCATCGACCAGGGCATGAACGAGCACAAGTATATCGTACCTGGATTCGGTGACTGTGGTGACCTCTGCTTCGGTGAGAAACTGCAGAGCTTCCGTAAGATTGCTGACAAACGCTGACGCCTATGCTCCAGATACGCTGCAAGAACAATGGCATCACCAAGACCTTCTCGGAAGGAACTTCGCTGGTAGAGGTCTATCAGGCCTATGCCGACGAGTTGCATATGGCTTATCCTGTGGTGTCGGCGAAGGTGAACAATGCGTCGCAGGGACTGAAGTTCCGCCTGTTCAACAACCGTGATGTGGAGTTCATCGATGCCAGCGATGGCTCTGGGCGTCGTGTCTATGTGCGCTCGCTCTGCTTTGTGCTTTACAAGGCGGTGAGCGATGTCTTCCCCGGCAGCAAACTCTTCATCGAGCATCCTCTCGCGCGCGGGTACTATTGTAATTTTAAGAAGCGTTCAGGCGAACCCCTCACTGATGCCGATGTGAAACGTGTCTGCACCCGTATGCAGGAGATCATCGATGCCGACATGCCGTTCCGTCGCACGGAATCCACGACGGAAGAGGCCATCCGAGTGTTCCGAGAGCGCGGCTTCACCGATAAGGTGAAACTCCTGGAGACCAGCGGACAGGTCTATACCGACTATTACACCCTGGGCGACACCGTGGATTATTACTACGGTCCGCTCGTGCCCTCCGCAGGCTATCTGAAGGTGTGGGGACTGGAGCGTTATCAGGACGGCCTGTTGTTGCGGGTGCCCGACAAGCGCAATCCCTTGGTGCTGGCAGAACGGGTGGATCAGCCCCGCACGTTTGAGGTGTTTGCCGAGAAGGTGCGCTGGGATATCATCATGCGGCTCTCGAATGCCGGCGATGTCAACAAGGCCATCCTGCGAGGCTATGCCTCGGAACTGATCCAGGTTTCCGAAGCCCTGCAGGAGAAGAAGATCGTGAAGATCGCCGAGGAGATCGATGCCCGCTTCCATCGGGAGCAGGATCCCATCAAGCTCGTGCTGATCACGGGACCCTCCAGTTCAGGTAAGTCCACCTTCTGCAAACGACTGTCAGTGCAACTCCTCGCCTGTGGGCTCCGACCTCTTTCCTTCTCTACCGACGACTATTTCGTGAACCGTCTGGATACGCCGAAGCTGCCTAACGGACAGTATGACTTCGATAATATCGAGACCGTCGATTACAAACTCCTGGGCGATCATCTGTCGCGCCTGATGAACGGCGAGACGGTAGAGGTGCCGGAGTACAACTTCGTGACGGGTAAGCGCGAGTATAACGGCAAGCGGCTCCAGCTGAAAAACGACAGCGTGCTGATCATCGAGGGTATCCACGCCCTGAACCCCTTACTCACGGCAGGCATCGACGATCGGCTGAAATACAAGATCTACATCTCTGCCCTGACCAGCATCTCCCTCGATGACCACAACTGGATCCCCACGCAGGACAACCGCCTGCTGCGCCGCATCATTCGCGACTACAACAAGGGTGCCTATACCGCCCGCGAGACCATCAGTCAGTGGAAGAGCGTGTGCGAGGCCGAGGAACAGTGGATCTTCCCCTATCAGGAGACGGCCGATGTGATGTTCAACTCGGCACTCAACATCGAGTTTGCCGTGCTGCGCACCCATGCCGAACTCATCCTCTCCTCCGTGCCGAAGAACTGTGCGGAGTATGCGGAGGCTCATCGGCTCTTGAAGTTCATCCACTACTTCATCCCCATCAGCGACAAGGAAATACCGCCCACGAGTATCATGCGCGAGTTCGTAGGCGGCAGCAGTTTCAAGTATTAAAATAGTTTTTCTTATGTTGAGACGTTTCGTAGGAGTTATCGTATCGTTCTTGTTCTCGCTGACTTGTTTCAGTAGTGGGAACCTCTTGACGGAGCGTTATAACCAGACATATTTAGACTTATCCAACGGACTCCCTCATAACAATGTCAGTGCGCTTTATACGGATTCTAATGGTTTTTTCTGGGTTGGCACATATGGTGGCGGTTTGGTGCGATATGACGGCTATGGGATGATGCAGCCCTTGCTTGCGCTCAAAAGTCTATCATGTAAGAGTATCACTGAAGACCGTTTTAAAAGACTCTGGGTCGCATTCGACGAAGGAACCAATGTGATTGATCTCCGTACCATGCTACCAGTGGTACCTAAAACACAAAATGGCGATATCACCAAACTGCTCTCTCAGCCAGGTGTGAAGGTTTATGCGGATGCTTTGGGTAGGATTTGGCTGGTCACCATCAGTGAGGTGACCTTATTGTCTTTTAGTGAGGATGGCCAGATCGATCATGCTTGTTCTTATCGTTATATTGGTAATACACCTGATGTCTGTTTAGTTGATGTTGATGGCAATGGCAAACCATGGATTGGTATTGATCATGGTATTTACCGTTTAGTGGAGAAAAATGGTCAACTTGTCAAGGAGGAGATATCACCACAGTTGCACCCACTGTTTGGTTATTATATAACGGACATCCTTAAACGTGGTAATGTCGTGTGGTTGACCACTAATCGCGGTTTGTTCCGATATGATCCCTTCCATAATCAATTAGACGCTTATCGATATGGCGAAGGCGAAGGTATGCCTTCTCATGAGTTCCTTTCCAGTCTTGCGCTGATGCCAGATAACACGCTTCTTGTAGGTTCTCTTTATGGTGTGAATATTTATGATGACAAGACAGATAGGTTTTCTGTATGGAATAGTTCTAGTGATCCTCCTTTGAAGAATGATTTCATACATTGTCTGCTGATCAACAAAGGACTTGTCTATATAGGAACGGAGTCGGGTGGTGTGGTGCGACTCTCTCCACGTCAGCTTCTGCTAAAGAGTTATGTACATACCTCTAATCCTACTTCGCTTTCACCAAACCCCGTTAACGCCATGTATGCCGAGCCTGACGGAACACTTTGGGTGGGAACAGTTGAAGGTGGATTGAATCGCAAGGCAAGAGGTGAAAGTGTCTTTACGCATTATACTGTGTCCAATTCAGGTTTATCTCACAATAGTGTGTCCTCATTGACTGCAGATGCTCATGGGCGTTTATGGATTGGTACTTGGGGTGGTGGTATCTGTCTGCTCGAAATGAAGTCTCCTCAGAAGATAACTCCTTTGGATTTGCCAGAGGAATATGTCCGACAGACCAATTTCATTGGCGCACTTGCCTATGACC